>PVMS01019495.1_pt1 | contig 10907 bp, 10 predicted proteins | sample 1853461 | NCBI WGS metagenome assembly PVMS01 (sample SAMN08582032, study PRJNA380276) | Marine sediment metagenome, whole genome shotgun sequencing project. | isolation source: ocean sediment barecode stripped | collected 2017
CACACTAACAGGACTTATATTTTAGCGGAATTGTGTCATGCCGAAATTGTCGTGGGAAAACCTGCGAATCGAACTGCAACAACAAAAAGCAGAGTTCCAGCAACGGCTTGAGCGTATCAAGGCGAATCACCGCCGGCCGCTGGAAACAGATTCCAAAGAACGCGCAACCCAGCTTGAAAACAGCGAGGTGGTGGATGCGCTCGGCAACGAAGCGCGCGAGGAGCTCAAACACGTTACTGCGGCGCTACTGAGAATCGACAAGGGTGAGTTCGGCATTTGTACTGATTGCGGTGATGAGATCGGCGATCAACGCCTGCTCGCATTTCCACAGGCAGAGAAATGCATCGACTGTGCATCGCTGGACGAAGAAAGGGAACGATTAACTGGCTAGGTGCATGCGGACGAGCTCCGCCAATGATTTTGCCGCCATTTTTTCCATGACGCGGGCGCGGTGAATCTCTATCGTACGCTGGCTGACTCCCAGCTCATGCGCAATAATCTTGTTCGGTTTGCCGGTGACGACGAGGTCGAGTACTTCATGTTCGCGCTTCGTCAGCGTATTGATCCGTTCCTGAACGTCGTGTTTCAGCGCCCGCTCGGACTGCCGCTCACGCGCCGTATTCAAAGCCTCGCTGATGCGATCCAGTAGTTCCTGATCGCGGAATGGTTTCTGAATAAAATCGAACGCGCCCTTTTGCATGGCCTCAACGGCCATCGGGATGTCGCCGTGACCCGTGATAAAAATGATCGGCAGGGCGTTATCCGACTCGATCAATTTCTCCTGCAATTCAAGACCCCCGAGTCCCGGCATGCGGATATCGAGCACCAGGCAGCCGTTGTCATTGCCGGTAAACAACTCGAGGAATTCGTCCGCCGAATTGAATACCTGATGATCAATATCAACAGACTTGAGTAAAAGGCTCATGGCATGACGAATCGCCTGATCGTCATCGACAATGTAAACAGTTGATTCTTTCGGGATTTCACGTTTCATCGGCGCATACTACCCCAAAACGACCGTTATCTGTATGCGTCGAGGCTTAGTCGAGGCGCCTGGAGAATCGCAGCACGGCAGCGGTCATGGCGACGATCGTGAACAACAGCAGCATATACACTTCGTTGATCAACTCCAGAATACTGGCCTCCCGCAACATGATGCCGCGCGTAATACGGATGAAATGTGTAATGGGTAACACCTCTCCCAGGTATTGCGCAAACTGTGGCATGCCATCGAACGGGAACATGAATCCGGACAGCAGAATCGACGGGAGCAGTATGAAAAAAGTAATTTGCATGGCCTGAAACTGGGTTCTGGCGATGGTCGATATGAATAATCCCAGCGAAAGATTTGCTGCGATAAAAACAGCAGCGCCGGCGTACAGGCCGAGCACGCTGCCGCGCACCGGCACCTGGAACAGCAGCTTGCCAATGGCGACTATCAGCGCGAGCTGCACCAGCCCGATGACAATATAGGGAATGACCTTGCCGATCATCAACTGGCCGGTGCTGACCGGCGTATTGATCAACAACTCCAGGTTGCCGTGCTCCCTCTCCCGGACCACCGCCACGGCAGTGAACATCATCATGGTCAATGTCAGAATCACGCCGATGAGGCCCGGCACTACGTTCACCGCCGTGCGGCGCTCCGGGTTGTAAAACGGCCGCACTTCGAGTGAACGTGCCGGCGCCACAGCGACAGCGCCCGAGTCAAAACTGATCGGCATTCTTGCCAGTTGATTTGCCACGCCGAGAATAGTCGGATCCGCTCCGTCGACCAGCAAATGTGCGGCGCTTCTGCGCGGGTCCAGGACGCGCCGATCGAAATCAGCGGGAATGTGCACGCCAACGGATATCTCTCCGATACGCAGCAGGGCCTCCAGTTCGCCGGGTGTCTCAACCGAGCGCCCAATCTTGAGGACCTGCGTCTGGTTCAGATCCGCGATAAATTGCCGCGACATGTGCGTGCCGGCCTGATCGGCGACCGCAGCTTTCAGGTTACGTACGTCCATGTTGATGGCATAGCCGAACAACAGTAGTTGCATGACCGGGATGCCCACGATCATGCCGAGTGAGATTCGGTCTCGTCTGAGTTGCAGTAACTCTTTGCGGATGATGGCGAGCAATCGTATCGGTTGCATCAGTCTGCGCCTCCCGAGGCGAGCGTACTGGCAACAAACACGTCTTCGAGTGATGCCGGAATGATGTGAACCTCCGCCGACACGCCATTGTGCCGAAGGCAGGCTTGCACAAGTTCGAGCGGCTCATCGTGACTTTCCGGGATCAGGATTCGCAGCCGAATACCGAGCTGCGTGACACTGACAATATCCGGGTGCTCACGCAGGGCGAGCTGAGCCTCGTGAGGATTGTCAGCCAGCACTTCGACCACGGCCATTCCTGTCGAGGATTGCAGCACGTCCGGCTTGCCGTCGGCAACCTTGCTGCCTTTGTCGAGAATAGCCAGCCTGTGGCACCGTTCCGCCTCGTCCATGTAGTGGGTGGATACCAGGATAGTCGTGCCACTGTCAGCAAGTCCGAACAGTTTCGCCCAGAAGTCGCGACGGTTTCGCGGGTCCACAGCACTTGTCGGTTCGTCGAGCAACAACAATTCAGGCTTGTGCAACACGGCACACGCGAGACCAAGGCGCTGTTTCTGACCTCCGCTCAGCGTGCCGGCGAGTTGTCTGCGGCGATTGCTGAAGCCATATTCTTCAACCAGCTCATCGATTCGTGTTTTTTTGCTTCGCCGTGGCAGGGCGTAGATATCGGCAATGAACTGAAGGTTTTCCTGAATAGTAAGATCGCTGTACAGCGAAAACTTCTGCGTCATGTATCCGATCCGGGGCTTCAATTCATCGGTTGCGCCCGGCACTTCCAGCCCGAGTACTTCGGCAGTACCACTGCTTGGTTTCAGCAAACCACACAGCATTCGAATAGCGGTCGTCTTGCCCGAACCGTTCGGGCCGAGAAAGCCGTATATCTGGGCGCGTGGTACGTCGAGATCGAGATGGTTCACCGCAGTCAGATCGCCAAATTCTTTGGTGAGGCCACGCGCGCGGATCGCAAATTCCGCAACCTCGCTCATTGTGCGCCGCCGGTGGGGATCAATAATTCGACCTCGACAGGCACGCCGTCGGGCAATCTTTTGCCTGCCACTTCGATATCGACTTTCGCCAGGAACGCCAGGCGGCCACGATCGTGCTCGGTCAACGCGAAGTACGGCGTAAAAGAGGCCTCACTCGCAACCCAGCGCACCTGGCCGTCGAATGGCTCCGTGATGCCATCGACATATATTCGGGCCGTGGTTCCGGGCCGTATTGCCACGCGAAGCGCCTCCGGAACGTAAACCCTCGCGTAGGGCTGCTCTCCGGACAGCAGAATGGCCATTGGCTGACCCGGGGCAGGCCGTTCACCAGGCTCAAACAACAAGCTGTCGATCACGCCGTCTGCCGGCGCCGTGGTTAATAGCCGGTCCAGGTCGATCTGCAGCCGGTCAAGCTGCGCTTGCCTTTGCTTCACGGCCGCGCGTGCCTGGTCCAGTTCCTCAACCGTGGTGCCGGTGAGCAGTTCGGCGAGTTTCGCCCGGTTGATATCGAGACTGGACTCGGCGCCGTCCAAAGCAGCCTTGGCGCGGTCGTGTTCACCGGGTGACGACAGTTTACGATCGAGCAGTTCCTGTATGCGCCTGAGTTCGGTCTGGCGAAAATCCAGCTCCTGCACCGCGCCGTCCACACTGGCTTGTGCCGCAATGATCTGCTCCTTACGCGGGCCGCGAATCAGCTCGGCAAGGCGCGCCTGATTTTGTGTGAGCAGCGCTTCGGCCTCGCGAACACGTGCAGCGGCGCGCGCCGGATCTTGCTGAATAATTGACGCACCTTTGCTGACTTGCTGCCCTTCGACGACCATCCGCTCGACGATTGTTTCGGAAAATTCTGCCGTTAATTCAACCCGATCTGATTCAAGCTGCCCGACAATCCGATTGGTGTCCGATGGTGAATCGCAGGCGGCCAGCGAGATCAACGAAAGTAGAAATACGGCCAATCGCATGTTCATGCTTTGCCTCCCGGATGCGCCGGAGCTGCAATGTAGTTCAGCATCGCGTCAATATGCGTCTCGATCAGCCGGTCGGTATCGAGCTGCTGGTGTTTGCCAAAAACCTGGTTCCACACCACCGAGAAAATTACCGGCGACGCCAGCAGTTGTGGAAATTCATTTACCGCGGTTTTACGGAACTCGCCGTTTTCGACACCCCTGGCGAGCAGCTTTTTCATCATCCCGAGCGCCGGCGTAACGACGTTATCCCAGTAAAAAGCCACCAGGTCCGGATGCTTGTGACCTTCTGCAAACATCAATCGCACCACCACTTTGACAGGCGAGTCGGGCAGGCTTTTCAGCATCGTCAGAAACGGGCCACGCAGGAATTCCCCGGCTGACAGCTCGGATTCATCAATAAGACTTGAGAGTTCGGTCACTCTCGGCGCGACGAAGCCCCGGATAACGGCCTTGAAAAGCTCCTCCTTGGTCTTGAAATAAAGATAGAGCAGCCCCTTGCTGACACCCGCCCGTTTCGCGACATCGTCAACCCGGGTAGCCGCGTAGCCTTTCTCCGCAAACGTGGCAAGCGCCGCCTCGGTAATCTCCGCCGGCCGATCGTCCTTGCGACGCTGAAACTTCGGAACCGCCATGGTGAATCCTTACTGACCCAATAGTCAGTAATTCTACCTTAATGACCATCGGGTCAGCAAGCCCTTTTGACCCCGATTTTTGGGCTACTGGCGCCAAAGGCGGTTGTTGGTGGGATTTGTCTCGAAATTCGATCTGAACGGGTTGATGTCGAGTCCGCCGCGACGGTTGTAGCGTGCGTATACGGTTAGAGTTTTTGGTGCGCAGTGTCGCAGGATATCGATGAATATCCGTTCCACGCATGCCTCATGGAAGTCATTGTGCTGCCGGAAGGACACGATGTAGTTCAGCAGGCCGGCTGCATCGATCGCGGGTCCGCTGTAGCGAATCAGCAGGCTGCCCGAATCCGGTTGATTCGTCACCGGACAGTTGCTGTACAGCAGGTGTGAGTGCAGTTCCTGCGCCTCGACTGTGTCGTCGCTGGTGGTCAGGAGTGAGGCGTCGACGCCGCTCGCGGTGGTGTGGGCCGGGTGGTCGTCTATGCAGGTGCCTGGCAACCGGGAGAGCTGCTGATGGTGCCAGGCATTCGCGGGCAACAGGTCTACCTGTACCTCGTGACCGGCGGCCGCTGACAGATCTCTTGCCACGACGCTGCGGACCTCATCTTCGTCACGGTACTGGCTCATCGCCAGCGAATTCAGATAGAGCTTCAGTGACTTGGATTCGATAATGCAGGGTGACTCAGCGGGAACACGGATCTCGGCGGTGGCGACGACCGGCTTGCTGGTCTTATCCAGCCAGGTCATCTCCCGGCATTCCACAGGTCAACGCCGGAAAAGGGTAATTCCGTGCTAATTCCCGTCGCAGCCCGGGCATCGCCCCGAGGCACGGAAAACAACAAGCCGGGGCTGTAGGTCGTAGCGCCGCTTGCTGCGTTTCCCAGTGGATTCTCGCTCATTTTTTGCGCCTAATTCGTCTGTTGGCGGATGGAGCGGTAGTGTAATATATCGTGCCTTTTGCGCCGAATCCCGCCGAGCCCCCATTGCTGACATTAATTTCCAATGCCCACGTCTTCGCGCCCGAAGATCTCGGCGTTTGCCACCTGTTGACCGGTGGCGGCAAAATCCTGGGCGTCAGTAATGACCGCAGCGAACTCGAATCGGCCAGCGCCGTGGAAATCGACCTGTCCGGAAGACGCCTGCTTCCCGGATTCATTGACGGACATGCGCATGTGACAGGCGGCGGTGGCGAATCCGGATTCAAGAGCCGGGTGCCGCCGGTGTCGCTGGGTCAGTTCACCCGTGCCGGCGTCACCACGGTTGTAGGCGTGCTGGGTACGGACGATGTAACCCGCGATACCCGGGCGCTGGTCGCGCAAACGCGTGCTTTGCGCGAGGAAGGACTCGGGGCCTGGTGCCATACCGGCGGCTATCACGTTCCACCGGTGACACTTACCGGCAGTGTTCGCGATGACATCGTGTTCATCGACCCTGTTATCGGCGTTGGCGAAGTCGCCGTAAGCGATCATCGTTCGAGCCAGCCTACGCTGGACGAGTTGTTGCGCCTCGCGAGTGACGCGCATGTCGCAGGACTGATTTCGGGAAAGGCGGGCATTGTGCATTTGCACCTGGGTGACGGTGACCGGGGGCTTGACCTGATTCGCCAGGCGCTGGATGTCAGCGAGCTGCCAGCGCGCGTTTTCAATCCGACCCACGTTAACCGGCGCAAAGCATTGTTTGAGGAAGCACTGGCACTGGCTGGGCGCGGCTGCAGCGTTGATATTACGGCGTTTCCGGTCGACGACAGCGAAGATGCCTGGGCCGCAGAGATAGCGCTTGTGCGTTATCTCGATTCTGCCGCTGCAGCGGAAAGGGTGACGATCAGCTCGGACGGCGGCGGTTGCCTGCCGGTATTCAACGAGCAGGGTGAGATTACGCAGATGGATATCGGCAAGCCGTCCATGCTTGCGCTTACCCTGAAAAAACTGATTGAGCAGGGCGTGCCGCTGGCGCAGGCGCTGCCTGCTTTCACCAGCAACGTTGCCGGCATTTTGCGCCTGCACGACAGGGGGCGAATTTGTAAAGGCAAAGCCGCCGACTTTGTGGTGCTGGATGAAAATCATGACATCGACGACGTCGTCGTTGCCGGCATCTGGCACGTCAAGGGCAAACGGCAACAAATATTCGGACAGTTTGAAAAAACAGCCGATTCATATTGAATTTACTGACTCCTGACCAAGATACTGTATTGATCTATGTGCCCATCTAACGGAAAAGACGACTCGACGCGCGGCTACATTATTCCAATCGGCGGCGCCGAAGAAAAATTCCATAATCCCGAGATACTCGATCGCTTTGTTGAAGCCTGCGGCGGCCGGACTGCGAGAATCGGCATTATTCCAACCGCGTCGGAACTCGAAGATACCGGCCGCAATTATGAAAAACTGTTTCGCAAGCTGGGCATTCGGCACGCCAGGGTATTGCAGATATTGACGCGCGAGGATTGCGGGAACAAAGAATACCTCGATTACATTGAAGCCGCCGATGGCATTTTTATGACCGGCGGAAACCAGCTGCGCCTGTCCACTACGCTGGGCGGAACCCCGGTCGCGCAGTTGATCCGGCGCCGCAATGCAGTAGGCATGAACGTGGCCGGAACCTCGGCCGGGGCTGCGTTCATGCCGGAGCACATGATTGCCGGCGGCCTGGAGGGCAGCACGCCAAGCCCGGACATGGTGACGATGGCGCCTGGACTCGGATTGACGAACAACTTCATCATCGACCAGCATTTCCGTGAGCGCGACCGCCTCGGCCGCCTGCTGACGGCGCTGGCGTATAATCCTTTTGCGGTCGGGATCGGTCTCGATGAAGATACAGCGGCGTTTATTCGGCCAGGCGACGACCTGGAGGTGGTCGGTAGCGGTGGCATCACCATTATCGATCCGAGCCACCTGACGCATTCGTCGATGGACAGTGCCCGTCGCGGTGAACCCGTCAGCCTGATCGGGGTGAAACTCCACATACTTATCTCGGGCGGCCGTTTTGCCATAGAATCGAGAACAGCATCTCCAGAGTAGTCAGTCCCCGCTTGACGCATATAAAAGCAAATACGGAGCCAGGACCATGAAAATAGTCAGCACCAACGTTTACGTTGGTCCCAATATTTACGCGCATTTCCCGGTCATTCGCCATGTGCTGAATCTCGGTGTGCTCGAGGAATGGTCAACCACCCGGCTTGGCGAGGAATTCGTCGGGCCGTTGCTCGAGCACCTGCCCGGATTGCACGAGCATGGTTGCTCGTACCGCGAACCCGGCGGCTTCGTGCGCCGCATGCGCGAAGAGGAGGGCACCTGGCTCGGGCATGTGATGGAGCATGTCGCGATCGAATTGCAAAACGTGGCCGGCTCGGCCGTCACTTTCGGTCGAACGCGATCCATCGACGGCCAACCCGGACACTACACCATGGTGTTCCAGTACAAAGATGCAGAAGTTGGCCGCGAGGCAAGCAAGCTTGCTCTTTCGCTGATTCACAGCTTGCTGCCCGATGAATTAAAGCCGGCGGATGCTCACGCGGCAGACTGGGATTTCCCCGAGGAACGCGACAGTTTCATTCGTTTCGCGCAGCGCCGCGCATTCGGCCCGAGCACCGCGTCACTCGTTCAGGCGGCTGAGGAGCGTGGTATTCCCTGGATCCGCCTGAACCGCCAAAGCCTGGTGCAATTCGGCTATGGCCGTTATCAACAACGTATCCAGGCGACGACAACGACGCGCACCAGCAACATCGCCGTGGAGCTTGCATCGGACAAGGAAGAAACCAACAGCATCCTGCGTGACCTGGGATTGCCGGTACCAAAACAACGCCTGGTCCGCTCGTCACACGACGCCAAGAGAGCCGCCGAGCGCATAGGCTACCCGGTCGTTTTGAAACCACTGGCCGGCAACCACGGCCGTGGCGTGTCGATCAACCTCAAAACGGGCGAAGAAATCGAATTAGCCTTCGACAAGGCACGTGAACATGGGCGCAACGTCGTCGTGGAAGGCTTTATCGAGGGCTTTGACCATCGCCTGCTGGTGGTCAACGGGCATCTTGTTGCGGGTGCAAAGCGCATGCCGGGTCACGTTACCGGTGACGGTGAGCATACGATCGAACAGCTCGTGGACACGGTGAACGAGGATCCGCGGCGCGGCGTCGGGCATGAGAAAGTGCTGACAAGGCTGGAACTCGATCATCAGGCGGAGCGCTTGCTCGAAAAACTCGGTTACGACAAGGATACGGTGCCGGAAAAAGGCGAAGAAGTGTACCTGAGGTCCACTGCAAATTTATCCACCGGTGGTACTGCCATCGACGTGACCGATACGATGCATCCGGACAATCGCGAAATGGCGGAAAGAACCATCAAGGCCATTGGCCTTGATATCGGCGGCGTGGATTTCCTGACCCGGGACATCACCAAGTCCTATCGAGAGGCCGGCGGCGGCATCTGCGAAGTCAATGCCGGTCCTGGATTCCGCATGCATGTGGCGCCGAGTGAAGGCACGCCACGTGATGTCGCGGGGCCGGTCATCGACATGTTGTTCCCGCCGGATCAGCCCAGTCGCATTCCGATTGCCTCGATAACCGGAACCAACGGCAAGACCACCACCTCGCGCATGCTTGCACACATCCTGAAACTGTCCGGCCTGACCGTCGGGCTGACCTCGACGGACGGCGTGTATATCGATGGCAGGCTCAGCGTGTCGGGGGACATGACCGGTCCCGTCTCGGCGAAAATGATATTGCGCGATCCGTCGGTGGATGTGGCTGTGATGGAGACGGCGCGCGGAGGTTTGTTGCGCGGCGGATTGGGATACCAGGAATGTGACGTTGCCTGCTGTCTGAACGTTACGGCGGATCATCTGGGCTTGAAAGGTATCGATACGCTGGAGCAGTTGGCGCAGGTCAAACGCGTTCCGATAGAGATTGCAAAAAAAGCCGCTGTACTCAACGCGGATGACGTGCATTGTTTACAAATGGCTGACTACACCGAGGCCGAAACGCTGTGCTATGTCACGATGAATCCCGGCCATGCGCTGGTGAAGCAGCATATCCGTGCGGGAGGTCAGGCGTTTGTGCTCGAAGAAGGTATGAATGGCCATATGATTACGATTTATCACAACGAGCACCATACACCACTGCTGTGGACGCACCTGATTCCGGCAACAATTGAAGGACGTGCAATGCACAACGTGCAAAACGCGATGTTCGCTGCTGCACTGGCATACAACATGGGGATCAGTCTGGAAGACATCCGGCATGGCTTGCGCACGTTCGATTCGAGCTTTTTCCAGGTGCCGGGCCGCATGAATATCTACGACGAGCATCCGTTCAAGGTCATTCTCGACTATGCGCACAATCCGGCCGCTGTGCGGGCGATGTGTAACCTCGTGGATCGTTTCGAGCCGGACGGGCAGCGAATCGTCGTGTTATCGGCGCCGGGCGACCGCCGCGACGAAGATATTCGCGAAATAGCGGAGATTGCAGCCGGGCACTTCGATCATTTCATCTGTCGTTGTGACGACCATCGTCGTGGCAGGGGAGAAGACGAAGTCGCGGTGATGCTGAAGAACAGCCTGCTTGAGAAAGGTGTCGAATCCAACCGCATTGAAGTGATTGCCGACGAGCAGGAAGCAACCAGCCGGGCATTGGAAATCGCGCAACCTGGCGATCTGATCCTGGTGCTGGCCGACAATATCATTCGAACCTGGAAGCAGATCATTTACTTCAACTCGGAAGCGAAAGCCGAGGGCACGGCCAGGAACCCCGCCATCAGTATCGACTTACCAGAAACCGATGACTTCAGTCTCGACGACAGCCTCGAGATCATCAGCGACGAGCGTGGCGTGCGTATCGCCCGCGAGGCTGGCGATTGACCGAGCGGCCGTAATCATGGAGTTCCTGGACGCGCGTCGCATCACAGGTCCGAGCCTTCTGTGGAACAAGCCCGGGTCGATTCTCGACGTTCGCTGCACCGCTGAGGAAACACAAGCGCTGGTCCCGGTCTGGGAGAGCTCGGTTCGACAGATGCTGGACGCTGTCGGCTGGGGCGACGAGGAAACCTGTCACTGGCCGTTGTCCGGCGGCGTCAGTCTCGCGTTCTCTGCGCCCAGCGATGCCCTGTATGCCGCTTCGGCGATCAATGAATGGGCCTGGGCCATTTGTGAGGCAGAGCTGGCGGAGGGTGATGCTGCTGATTTCGATGAGACCGCGGCAAACCTGCGTGAGGCGATTGCGGAGGAGAAAAATCCGTC
>PVMS01126944.1_pt1 | contig 10907 bp, 7 predicted proteins | sample 1853461 | NCBI WGS metagenome assembly PVMS01 (sample SAMN08582032, study PRJNA380276) | Marine sediment metagenome, whole genome shotgun sequencing project. | isolation source: ocean sediment barecode stripped | collected 2017
CCGAATGCGGTTGGGAGTACCTCAACACCGAAGAGGGGCTGCAGGAGATGGATGTGCTAGGCAAAGCCACCCGCAAGGCGATCCAAGCCAGCGGACGCATCATGTGCAACGTGGTAATCGTGCCGTAGTCGACCCGGAAGTTCGGATTGCGCATCATCTTGGACACGAGTCCCATCCCCCGCGCTTCTTCGCAGCAAGCCTCGGCGAGCTCGGTATCGACTTCCAAGTCGAACTTGTAGCGAAAGAGATTCGGAAAGATGGGGTCGATGGACTTGCCGCTCAAGTGCTTGACGCCCAGGAAATGATGGCCGAGCTGGGTCGTCCAGTGAGGTGAGTGCACGAGCAATACATCGGGCTCGAGCTCGTCGAGCGTCTTGCGCGCTCGTTCATACGCCCACCGAAGCTGCTCCCAACCGCATTCGGCTCGCGGTTCGTTCTGCGGTGGATTTTCTCCGTACACCAGGTGCGGCGGATGGGGTGCCAGATAACCGGCTAGGATCTTACCCTGCGGCATTTCTTTCCTCCCTCGAGGTGACGCGCGCTCTCGCTTTTCAGCGGATCGCGAAGGGCCTTCCCGCGGATCCGGTGGCGCCTTTGATGGGCATTGCGCCGAAGACAAAGGCGAACTCATAAACGCCAGCATCGATCATGGCGCTGAAGTCCAGATTCTCCATGATGTAGATGCCGTACTGGACCAGGAACTTCTGATGGTTGGGCGCAAATAGCTCCGGGTCTGGGCCGGGTATGGCTTCCACCGCCCAGTTATCGGTCCCGACGAGCACTACTTTCTTGTCGACCACCCAGTCACCGGCCTTGACGGTCATACCAGGTGTGCCGCTATTGAATCGATCGTTATCGACCTTCCAGAGGCTGCCCCAGCCGGTGTGGTAAAAGAGAGCGTCGCCCGGTCGAATGTCGGCCTCCGACAGGCCTTGTTTTTCGAGAGCTCCACGGATGTCGGCGAGGGTCACCTCCTCACCGCGTTCATACATGCGCCCCTTGTACGCCGCCACGTCGATGAGCACGCCCCGAGTGAAGATTGGAGTCACGTTCTCCACCCCGAGCTTTTTGAATCCATGGCCGTCACCGATCTCCGTGTGCGACCAGCCGTTGTAGTAGCGCAGCTCGTCCATGTCTCCAGGTTTGCCGAGACGGGTGGCCATGTGGCACAGGGCATCGAACTGCGTGCCGTCCTGGGTGAGATGGCCGCTGATGAAGTCTTCGTTCCAGACCAACTTATTGCTGCCCATCGGGCCCCAAGTCGGCGCCCCGGGGATCACCAGCGTGAACTTGCGGTGTTGGGGGGTGAGGTTAAAGAGCGGCATCGACTCTTCGTAGACCCGCGTCATGTCGTAGATCGTTCCGCTGCGGATCAAGGCGGCCGCCTCCAACACTTTGGCTGGCGTCAACCGATTGAGTGCGCCCAGTTGATCTTCCGCGCCCCACTCGGAAGGCCACCACTTCTGGGGTGTCTGGGCGGCTAGCGCCCCACTCAAGAAAACGAGCAGCGCCACTAAAACAATCCCCCCTGTAGTCAAGCGCCCTGCATCCCTCGTGCTCATTACCTTGGTCTCCTTATGGTTTGCTTATATCTCAGACGACGGCTCCAAGACTACCGCTGTCTCGTTGTACGCCACACCGCCTCCGGGGGTGAATACGTTTCGAAGGAGTGGGCTCATCGAGTGTCCGCTCTTCCACCATCCGCCCTTGCGGCAGACGACGAGATCCTCTCGCTGTTTCGGATCGAGCTCTAGCGTGACGTCGACGTTTCCGTCGGCCGACCGAAGTCGAGCCTTGGTCGAGTCGACGCCGAAGCGAGCGGCGGTTCGCGGGTTCACCTTGACGACCGGAAGGCCGGTCGGTTTCATGTTCACGAGCATGGAGTTCGTCCCTTGGCGCGTGGCACGCGAGACCAGCCGCAGAGGGAAATCCGCCACTCGCTCCGGCCCGCGTGGTTGCGAGGTCGGAAAAATGAATCGCCCGGATTCCGTTTGAAACTTTCCTCCTTCGTAAGGAGGGAGCTCCGCCTCGGGAAACGAGCGGTAGCCTTCCTTTAAGTTCTCGTAACTCCACCCCTCGTCCTTCCACGGTGTGAGAGCCCGATCGATCCAGTCTTCGGTCGATCCTGCCATAGCCTCTCCGAACCAAGGGCGTCGGCGAGTGCCTGATAGATGGCGAGCTCAGTTTTCACCTCACCCGGCGGGGTTATGACCGCACGGCTGACGCTTGCGAAAAAGTGTCCGTAGCTGAAGGAGAGCTCTTCTTCTTCCAAGAACGTGGTGACCGGCAGGACGAGGTGGGCGCAATCCGCGGTTTCGGTCATGAACGGATCGACCACGAGATTGAACTCTCGATCGAGCAGTGCCTTCCGCAGCTCCTCGGGCCGGGCCTGTTGTGCGACCGGATTGGCCGCGGTGACGAAAGTGGCGGTGATGGGCGGATCGGTAAAGGTGCTGAAGCTCTCGGCCAGGTGCCCGACCGGGACGTCGCGGTGGGTCGCACCGAGCTCTTGCCCGGTAATTCGTCCGTCTAGGTAGATCCAGGGCCATCGGGCCAAGTTCACGCCGCCGCCGGCGACACCTATGTTACCGGTGAGCGCCGCCAGGGCCGACACGTGACGCACGACCTCGGCCCCGTGCGAGTACTGCTGGAGTCCGATGCCAGGGTAGATCGCTGTCGGGCGCTGACGCGCGATGGCCTCGGCGAGGGTGACGATTTCCTCCAAACTCACATCTGCCCGCAGGGCGCGCTCTTCCACGTCGACGGACTCGATGTGCCGGCGATACGTCTCGAACTCATTGGTATGCTCGGAGACGAAGGTCTCGTCCATCCAGCCGTTTTTCAGAATGACCGAGGCCACGGCTTGCGCAAGCTCGTGATCGAAGCCGGGGCGCGGTTGGATCTGCTGGTCGACGAGCGGGCTGGTCTCGGAGACGACGGGATCGACCAAGAGGAGCCGTGTTCCTTGCTGTCTCGCCATGCGGAGCCAGGGAACGAGGTGTATCTGCGTGGCGGCGGGATTTCTTCCCCAAAGGATGATGGTTTCACTGTTCTGGACGTCGCGAATGTCGTGGCACAAGAGGTTTCCGAAGGAGCTGATGAAGCCGAGCTCGGCTTCACCGGCGCAGTAGTTTCCTTGTGCGCGGGAGGCCCCGCCCCAAAGGGCGATGAAGCGTTCATAGAGGAGCTTGAGCGCACCCATCGAGCCGTGGCCGCGCACGGTGAAGAGTGTCTGCGGCCCGTGCTTTTCCTTGAGGCGCGTCAGCTCCGATCCTGCATAGTCGATCGCGTCTTCCCAAGAGATGCGCTCGAAGCCCTTGGGCCCGCGCCGCAACGGATGAAGGATGCGGTCCTTGTGGTAAACCCGTTCGGGATACTTCGAGACCTTGTGACAAAGGAATCCTTGAGTGATGGGGTGGTCGGGATCGCCCTGCAATCGAACCAGACGACCCGCGTCATCTACATGCGCAAGAACCGAGCAGGTGTCGAAGCAGTCTAGAGTGCACGTCGTTCGGATGACTTTCATGTCGAGAATGTGCTATTCGACCTTCATGGGCACAGTTTCGGGGACAGGTTATTTAACTCTCTCACTAGCTCACCTGCATACGTAGTGAATTACGTAACCTGTCACCAAATTATTTGACTTTATTGGCCTAGCCAGGTCAACCACTTACGAATTAAATAGCCTGTCCCCGAATTAGAAACCGAATTAGAATTAGCGGCTGAGGATGCGATCGATGGCAATGGCCGCGATGAGGCGCGTCATGGGATCGTCGTCTCCGAGCCGGGGCTCGAGATAACTCGCGACGGTGGAGTCGCCGACCTGGCCCATGGCAGTGATCGCGGCGAGACGGATGTTGTAGTCCTTGCCTTCTATTCCAGCGCGGGCAATCTCGACGAGCTCCGCATCACCCGCTGCCCCTCTCTGGCCCAGCGTCGACACGGCGGCCATTCTTACGAATGCATCGGGGTCTTCGAGTGTCTTTCGAAGGGCGAGGTCCGCCTTCGGGTTGCCGGTCTCCTTGAGGCCGTGCACCGCCTCCAGCCGCACGAGCGGATCGGGGTCGGTCGTTGCCATCTCCATCAGGAGCGGCGCCATCTTGTCGCTGAAGAGGCCCATCGAGTTAGCGGCGGCCAATCGCACCGCGCGGTCTGCGTCCTTGAGGGCCTCTACCAGGATAGGAATCGCATCCGGATTCTTCGTTTCTCCCAGAGCGTAGGCGGCGTTGCTCCGTGGGACGGGCTCGGTCTCGGGGCTTTCGATGACATCGGTGAGAGCCCGTAGGGCCTTTGCCTGCTCCACCTCCGCGTGAAGTAGCTCGCTGGCCGCGTCTACCTTCAGGCCGAGATCGTCTCCGGCGAGGGCTTCTTCCAAAACCGGGAGTCCGGCTCGATCACCGAGCTCGAGGAGGGCCCCCGCGGCAAGCACTCGGAGCGTGGGATCCGGGTCATGAAGTAGCTGTCGGAACAGGGGGCGGGCACTTTGGTCACTGAGAGCGGGAAGCTTCTCCTCCGCCACCAACCGCACGACATAGCTTTCCTGAGGGTCGAGAAGCGCTTTTTCGTATTGCGCGGCCGCCGAGTCCGGATTGAGCTCCGCCATCGCGTCCAGGGCGGCGATGCGCAACGTGGGATTAGGGTGGCTTGCGACCTTTTCGATTCCGGGCTCGACCCAATCTTGCTCGAGGCCGGGTGCGTAGCTCAGTGCCACGCTTGCCAGCTCACCGTCGGAACCTCCGAGGGCAGACTCGATGACACCGAGCGCGCGGTCCTGAAGCGATTCCGCGATAGCGCGAGACGCAAGAAGGGAGAAACCGAAGGCGTAGGAATAACGGCGGATCATATTTGAAAAAGGAAGGGGGGCTCGTCAAGCTTATCGGGCTTATCGGCCCCCCTTCGGGCAATACCGACTAATAAGTCTTACCGATGCGATCCAGATAGGCCAGTGAGAAGTGATTGGGCTTGAGGCCCAAGTTCTTGCTCTGGCCGTCGAGTGCCACTTGGATGTTGGTCACATGATCGATCTGGAAATCGTAGACAAAGAAGATGGACTCGGAGAACACGTCTGTCGGCTTGCCTTGGTCGTAACCCCAGATGAGCGGCGTGTCCGTCGTGCCGTCTTCGCTACGGATGAAGCCGTACCAGTAGTTCTGGACACAGCGCCACAGTTTGCCTTGACGATCGAACGCCTGGGAGGTCAGCGATTTCCAGGCCTCGGGATCCATCGTCAGGGTCTTCCTGCTGTAGATGTGGTTCTTATCCCTGGGAATCGCCTCGATGACGAAGACATCGGGTCGAAGTTCCCACTTGCCGTGGGCGAACTTCCCGGCATCGAGCGGCACGTAAACCGCATTTTTCGAGCCAATGCTATGGACCGGATAGTCGCCGTGCATCACTCCGAGCATCGGTTTCTGGCGCACAATCTTAAAGTCCCATTGTAGGAGTGGATCGTCGAACTGACGCGAATCTCCGAGCGTCCAGTCGGTGCCGACAAACGCGTCATAGCGTTGACCGGCTGACAGCCGCCGCGTACGCCGAAGGGCGGGAATGTAGGCGAAGGAGTCGTCGACTTTGCTCTGGTCGTAGTAACGGTACTGGACGTTGGCGAATCCTCGGAGGTCGAAGGGGTTCTTCATCAGGAAGAGCTGCTTGAAGATGAATTTCTCCTGCCCGGGTAAATGCGGTTTGGGATCCACATGCTCGCGGCTCGTCGTGTAGAGGCGATCCCACGTGCCCTGGATCGTCTTTTCGATCTTACCGCTGCCTGAGATGTACTGGATCTCCCAGTCCGCGATGATGAAGTCGTCGCCCTCGTAGCTTAGGATGAAGTTGTACATCGCCTTCAGCCCCGCGTCAGGATCGTCGGCCTTCACATCCGGGAAGGGAATACCGCCCGGCCAGATGCCTCCATCGATGGTCGTCAGGTTCCCGGTCTCATCTAATTTGGCCTTCCCCCTGTTGCGCTCGGTCGCCTCGTCGAACCAAGACGGGGTCATGAGGGGGCGTCTGCGAGCGATCTCGATGACCATCCCGCGCCGCACCCTCTCCGCCGTTTCCTCCAGGATGAGATCGGTCTCGGGGTTGCCGGTGTAGATGAGGTCCAGATTGTCGGCGGTGATGTCCATACCGGGCTTGACCTTGCCCCCGGTAACGGACTCTATCGTAGGACCGCTCTGGGTCGCTGCCGGCTGTCCCCCGGAGAGGGCGAGTGCCAAGGCGCAAACCATAGCGGTTAAAGCAATTATGCGTTTCATGTAATTACCTCCTGAGCCCTGCCGAGGGGGACTCGAATGGGAATCGCGTTTTCCCGTGTACGTCGGCGAGAGGCGCATCGGACTGGCTGGCCCATTCTAGCCCAACCTTCCATCCGCGTCACAAATCCACATTGTTTAGACGTTCGACTCGTTGATAGTTAGAACTGATAGCCAATCCTCCAGACGAACTCGTCGGCATAGTCGAAGACCCCGACCGGGAAGCCCTTGGCGGCATCGCCCCGTGTCTCGTCGTTCGCCACGAAGTGATTGAACCCGACCCAGAACCTCATATGGTCTCCGCGGATGAACTGCACATAAGGGCCGAACCAAGCTGCGCCGGCGGGATCCCACAGGAGCAAGAAGAACGGCTGGATGCTGTCGTTCTTGTACCCGGTGCCCACCGTGTAGTTGATGAGGAAGTTGTCTTTGTGGACCGGCGAGCCGGCCACGTTGAGCCCCTCGAGGTCGTCTCGGCCAGACACGATGGAGATCTGCTGCAACTGAAAACCCATATTGAAGGAGCGTCCGTAGTTCAAGGTCTTGATCGAGAAATTCTTAGTGAAGCCCAGGGAATAAGTCAGCGTGGAGCGTTCTGTGGGCGCCGCGGGGGTCGAGTACGGCTGATCGGGAGTGAGCCGGAACTCGAAGTTGAGGATACCATCTACGCCCTGGAAATAGCGGTTCCCGGTCATACCGATGTTGTTGACTCGAGGGTGGATGTTGTCGAGCTCGAGCACCAGGCAGCAGCCGAAGCCGAAATCGATCCCGCGCTCGTCATCCGGGAAGAAGTCGACTCCACCGGTGACACCACCGTCGTCGTATCCATAGTAATAGACACCGGCGAGCGACCAGCGTCCGAATGTTCCCCTCACTCGCAGGCCTAACTCCGCGCCATCCGGGTTGTCGTTGGTGAGCTCGAGGAACGCGGGAACCAGGTTATAGGGAGAGCCCGTTTGGGACAGGCTGATCGGGATGAAGTTGAAGTTGACGATGGCCTCGACTTCGAGATCGGGTACCGAGTCGCTCGGAATGTTGTAGCTTGCTCTCGCCATCCATTGCGGCTCGCGGGTGTATTGGAACTCTTCGAACCAGGGCCAGCCGAACGGGTTCCAGGTGAGATCGAGGGGATTGATGATGTCGGTCGTCCGGAAGGCGATAGTGTCGCCCCACGCGGTGGTCTGCCGACCGATACGGAGCCAGAAACGGCCGGGCCGGAAGTCGGCGTAGATCTCCCAAAGACGAAGTCGGTTGGTGTCGTTTTGAGCGCTCACGTCATTCGGGAATGTGGGGAAGGCCTCATACGGGAACAAGGCGCTGTCGACGTCCTGAGTGAAATCCCCGTCGTAGTTGACCTTGACGAACAAGGAGAACCAATCCGCCTTGCTGGGATTCACATCGAAGATGACCTGCCCCCACAGCCGGAATCGGTTCCAGTTGTTGTCATCCGGCTGGACCCGTTGGTTAGCGGGGTTGATCTCGCCACTATATTTGTTGGAGCCGTCCAACCGGACGAAACCACCCATGTGCACCTGTCCATCCCAAAAATCCTGGGCTTCGGCCGTCGTGGTCACGAACGCCAGGGCAAGTGGGATGGCAACCACATAGGCTAGTTTGGTTTTGAGTCCCATAGTGCCTCCTTTCAAATCGCGCAATGAATACCGCTTCTAACCCTTGACTAGTAGCTTCACCTCTCCGACAAACCGAGGTTTGAAGAATCCCACCAGCGCGGGCAGGACGACAACTGCAGTCAACATGTTGATGAGCATGAGCAACGCGAGCAGCAACCCCATCTCGGCCTGGAACCTTAAATCGGACAGAAAGTACCAGAAAATCACCCCCGCCACCAACGTTGTCGCCGTGAACATGATCGCTTTTCCGGTTGTGTTGATAGCGGTTCGGATGGCGGCGTCGTACTTGCCTAACCTCTGATATTCCTCGCAGATACGGGAAAGTAGGTAGATCCCGTAGTCGACCCCGACCCCGATGCCAATGGTCGCTACCGGGAGCGTATTGATGTTGAGGCCGATGCCCTTGACCGCCATGAAGGCGGTGGCGAAGAGGTTGGCCACCGCGAGCGGAACGATCAGAAGTATCGGTGCCACCAGGGAGCGGTAGGTGAAGGAGCACGTAATCAGGACCACCACCAGCAGCAGGATCAGGCACAAGGCCTGAGAGGACGCCACCACCTCGTTGACGGCTGCCAGCACCCCCATGTAGCCGCTGGCGAGCGCGAACTGGATGCCTTCGATGGGTGGCGCGGTGGCGATAAATTCCTTCGCCCGGGCGATCGCTTCCCGAATGGTATCTCCTTTGTGATCGCGGTACCAGACGGTGATGTTCGCGTCTTCGTAGTCGCGCGAGACGAATCGGTCGAAGTCACCGGGTGAGGTTCCCCCGAGAATGAGGAGCATGATGCTTCCGGTGAGGCTCACGTCCTCTGGCAAGAGCTCGTATTTCGGATCGCCCGAGTGCAGGAGCCGATTCATTGGGATTATGAAGTCGGCGAGCGAGACGGTCGCCCCCACGTCCGGACTCTGCTCCATGAAACGTTGGAACTCGTTCAACCGGTGGAGCACTTCGGGGCGTTTGATGATGTCGGGTGAGTCGCCGTCCACGATCACGAAGAGCTGATCCGAGCCGGGGTAGGAACGATTGATGGCGGCGATGGCTTGGTTGTACTCGGAGTCCGGCCAGAGGATCGGTGTTCCGGGATGGGCATCACCAATCGTCATCCCGCTGGTGAGAACGGCCGCCACGGCGGTGAGCGCCAGAGTGCCGAGCAGAACCACTGCCGGCCGCCTACCCTCACCGAGGTCCCCCAGGAAGCGGAGCAGAGGGGCCTCGAATCCTTTTGTCGGATTGACGATGGCCTCCACACGCTCCGGCTTCGGGGGCGGCAGGTAAGTGAGTAACACCGGAACGAGAACTTGCACGGTGAAGACGATCGTCAACACCCAAGTGCCGCAAACGAGGGCCAGCTTGACCATGAGCGGGATGGGCGCGACGGCAATGATGTAGAGGCCGGCGGCGTCGGTAATGATTCCCAGTAAACCCGGAGGAAAGAGGCTGGCGAAGCTTTCGATCGCCGATTCCTGGACGTCTTTCGTCTCGTGATAGACCTCGAAAAAGCGTTCGGTGAGCTGGACGGCGTGGCTGATGGCGCGGGCGGTGACAAGCAAGGGCACCACCAGGATCAGCGGATCGAGGTTGAAACCGAGCATTCCCGTGAAGCCCAATCCCCAGATCGCCGACGCGGTGGCGGTGGCGATCGGCAGCACCACTCCCGCCGCGGTGCGCCAGTAGGCGTACAAGAGCACTACCATGACCCCAATGCTGAGCGCGAGGATGCCGAGGATCTGTCCCTTGTAGTGATGGATCCATCCAGTCAGGATGGGCTCGCCGGCGACATAGACTTCGTGATTGTCGTCACGAATTTGATCGGCGATGGCGCGTGTCTTCGTGAAGATCTCATCGAAGGTGACGGTCCGATCCCTTATCGCGCCTTCGATGAAGTTAGCGGTGACGAGAGTGGTCTTGCTGTCGAAGGAGACGAGTGGACCGAGAACGCCTTCGTTTCGATAAACCGCATTGCGGAGGATGTCCAGCTCCTCCTCGGTCGCCGGTATCGTGTCCATCAAGGGGAAAATGTCGAGGCCGGAGAATTCGTTCAGGACGATTTTCTTGACCTTCTTCGAAGCGATGGAGATGACTTGGTTGTGATTGACGCCGGGTATGGCGTCGATCTCCCGCTGCACGAAGTCCACCTTCTCGAGCGTCTCGGGATTGAAGATGTCGCCGTCCTTGACCTCGATCATGACGAAGACGGTGAGCGCGCCCCCGAGCTGCTCGGAGAACTGCCGGTGCACATCCATGTAAGGGTGTCGGGTGGGGATGAGGTCGGAAAAATTCGTGTCGATGGAAATGCGTGCCGCGAAGATGCCGAAGATGAGGGTGACGACGCCCAGGACGGCGAGCACTGTGACCCGGTGCCCGATGATCCATTCACCCAAGCGTCGCGACATGGCTATGGGATCCTTTTCCAGGTAGCTCCGCCGTCCGGCGAAGACAAGACCGCGCCGTGCGCGCCGACGATGAAAAAGTTCTCGCCATCGGAGCCAGCCACGCCGCGCAGCCAGCCGAAGACGCCGACGTTAGGAACCACGTTCCACGTTTGGCCGTTATCGCCGATGCGCAGCAAGGTGCCCGCGTCACCTACGATCACTCCGTTGCCGTTTTGGACCGTGATCTTGTATAGGCTCTCGGCAGTTGGAGATTCATGAGCCGTCCAAGTGCGGCCGCCGTCCGACGTTTGCAAGATCAATCCACCGAGGCCCACCGCCCAACCGCGCTCTCGGTCCTCGAAGGCGACGGAGAACAGGATCGCTTGCTCTCCGGTGCGCTGGCGCTCCCAGGTCTTGCCTCCGTCCTCGGTGAGGAAGACGACGCCGTACTCGCCGACAATCCATCCGCGGAGGTCGTCGAGAAAGAAGATGTCGTTCAGGAGAGGAGATTCGAAGACCTGGGAGCGCCAGCGGACCGGAGAGCAAGCGATCCTGTTCTCCGTCGCCTTCGAGGACCGAGAGCGCGGTTGGGCGGTGGGCCTCGGTGGATTGATCTTGCAAACGTCGGACGGCGGCCGCACTTGGACGGCTC
>PVMS01016128.1_pt1 | contig 10905 bp, 11 predicted proteins | sample 1853461 | NCBI WGS metagenome assembly PVMS01 (sample SAMN08582032, study PRJNA380276) | Marine sediment metagenome, whole genome shotgun sequencing project. | isolation source: ocean sediment barecode stripped | collected 2017
GCGTACTGTTGTACAAGGCACCACTTGGTCAGGTCGCGCGTAGCCGGCTCGCGGTACTGCGAGACACCAACGATGGCTTAGTCGTAGCGCAGCGTGACGTGGAATTGCGTGGCCCCGGCGAGATGCTCGGCACGCGGCAGACAGGCCTGCCTGAATACCGGATTGCAAACCTCGTTCGTGACGCCGAACTGATGCCTGATATTCTGCGCGCGGCTGAAACCCTGCAGCGCACCGCACCTGGCAACGTGGCTGCGATCGTCCGACGCTGGCTGGGCGACGCCGGACGATACGGAAAGGTCTGACTGAACTCGCAAAATAAGTAAACTGTCTCTGCATGAAGAAATTCTTAACTGAGCTGTTGCCGCGCGGCGTCATTAGCCAAGTCCGTAACTACAGCAAACTGATGCGCGTCGATAAGCCCATCGGCCTGTGGCTACTCCTTTGGCCAACAATGTGGGCCTTGTGGTTGGCAGGCGAGGGCCATCCGGACCAGGGCCTTTTCGTGGTATTCATTTTCGGCGTATTTATCATGCGCTCAGCCGGTTGCGTGCTAAATGATTACGTAGATCGCAAGATCGACCCGTATGTGGAACGCACTCGAACACGCCCGATAGCCTCTGGCGCCGTTACTCCGAGCGAAGCGCTTATTTTGTTTGCCGCACTCGCCCTGATCGCCGTTGGGCTGGCCGCAATGCTAAATCGCCAGGCACAGCTGCTCGCAATCATCGCCGCAGCATTGACAGTCATTTATCCATTCGTCAAACGCTTCATCTCTATCCCGCAATTTGTGCTTGGCGCAGCCTTTGGATGGGCGGTACCGATGGCGTTCGCCGCACAAACCGGCGGGACACCGCAACTTGCGTGGCTGGTCTTTGGGGTCGCCCTAATCTGGGCGGTCATTTACGACACGTTTTACGCGATGGTCGATCGTGCAGACGATCTCAAGGTCGGCATGAAATCAACTGCGATACTGTTCGGCGACGTGGACTTGTTCGTTATTGCCGGCTTGCAAGCACTAATGTTGCTCGCCCTTATCCTGGTTGGCCTGCTCGCCAAGCTCGGTTTCTGGTACTACGCGTCTGTTTTTATTGCGGGCGGTCTAATGGCCTATCACCTCTGGCTCGCCCGTGACCGGCAGCCTGCGGGTTGCTTCGCGGCATTCCAGCACAATCATTACATCGGCTTCGCAATATTCATCGGCATATTGTTGCACTACACTTTCAATCCTGCGGTATAGGCGTGCCACTATAGGCGCTCCTACAGTTCAAGCTCGCGCCACGGCGAGTACGCTCACCTTTTCTACGCCTGCCGCGAGCGCGACTTTCGCCAACTGCCGACAAGTTTCACCCGTCGTGATCACATCATCGATGATAAGTACATGTCGCCTTTCTACAGGGCCACCGGCAACAAAAGCATGTTGCAGATTACGACGACGCTCATTTGCGTCAAGACCTGATTGTTTCGGCGTCGGTCTGACGCGCTTGATGCTGGAGACGACGGGGAGGCCGGTTTGCTTGCGTAGCGGCTCACAGAGCTCCACGGCCTGGTTGAAGCCTCGCATCGCATGTCGGCGCCAGTGCAGCGGAACCGGCAGTAAAGCATCAATGTCATCCGGCAGCTGGCTCAACATTCGTCCTAGCAGCTCAGCAAATGCGGGCACATAGTCGAGCCGTCGCTTGAACTTTAGTGCTTTGAGCGCTGCGTCGACGGGGAATGAATATTCCAACGGCGCAACAACTGCCACGAACGGCGGTATGTCTGGTATGCAGGCAGCACGTTGCCACGGCAAGTCGCATAAGCAGGCTTCGCACATATCGGCCGCGGTCAGTCCGCGGCGCGTGCCGCAAAATACACACCGCCGCGGCATCAGGATTTCTTCAACCCAGCTCGATCGCATGCCCACATTTTCAACCCGCTCGCCCATTCGGTGCGCTGTGTGAATTGGCACGATACGCGGACAAAGCTGGTAACGTGGACCGATGAATTCGGCAGCACAATTCTCCGCTCTTCGCAGTAGTGACGTGCGTCGCCGGTTCGATCGGGCCGCCGAGGAATTCGAGGAATTCGCTTTCGTTCACGCAGTGACACGCGACGGATTGCTTGCTCGACTCGAGCCAATGGTCGTCGAAGCCAAGACGGTCGTCGACCTTGGCTGTGCGACTGGATCCGCGTGCAAGCCGCTCGCAAAACGGTTTCGACGCGCACATATCATCGCGCTTGATCTGTCCGCCAGCATGTTGCAGCAAGTTCGTCTCAAGCAATCCTGGTTTTCGAAATATTCGCTGCTGCACGCAAACGCGAAAGCAATCCCGCTGGCGGATCAGAGCGTCGATGTTGTGTTTGCCAACCTACTTCTGCCCTGGATTGACGATTCGGCAACGGTATTCACCGAAGTCGCAAGAGTTCTTCGTGAAAATGGCCTGTTCCTGTTCGCGGGTCTCGGCCCGGACAGTTTGTCGGAGTTACGCCGAGCGTGGCAAAGCGTCGATGCGGGCGTACACGTGAATCGCTTTCCTGATATGCACGATCTTGGGGACGCCGCGGTTCGGGCGGGGCTGACAGATCCGGTGCTCGATGTTGATCGCTTGTCCGTTACCTACCAGGATGCCGGTGCTTTGTTTCGCGACCTGACCGGCTGCGGCGCACGAAACAGTCTTGCAGATCGAAACAAAGCGCTGAGCGGCAAAACCCGGTTTGATACCATGGCTGCTGCCTTGGAGCAGCATCGCAAAGACGGCCCTATCGGGCTCGATCTTGAGTTAGTCTACGGGCATTGCTGGGGAGCCGGGCCTAGAGCCCCTGATGGTGAGGTCCGAATCGATCCCGGGCGGATCGGCCGTCGACGATAACACGTTGTAAATTAAAGAATAAATGTTCCGATTAAGTGTTTACCGCAATTGCATGGCCCGCGTCGTTTCAGTAAACTTCGCGATCCTTTTCTAGTTGCCGAACGAGCGTTTGCCAAACAAGAGATGAGTGCAAATTTAGAAACCTATGTCGATTGGCGAGATTTTTACGAGCTGACCAAACCTCGTGTCGTCATGCTTATCGTCTTTACAGCGATTGTGGGCATGTTTCTCGCCGTACCGGCCTGGCCGGGTATTACGCCACTCGTATTTGGCACGATCGGCATAGGCATGGCAGCGTCAGCGGCGGCTGTGTTCAATCATATTCTGGACGCACGTATCGATATTCACATGTTGCGTACTCGCGGCCGACCATTGCCGCAAGGCCGGGTTTCGGAGCATGCGGCTTTGCGTTTCGCCTCAGCTCTGTGCGTGATCGCGATGATCATCCTGTGGTTTTTCGTTAATCCACTGACTGCCGTACTCACCTCCGCTTCCATGATCGGCTATGCCGTCGTCTATACCGTGTATTTGAAACGCACGACACCGCAGAACATCGTCATCGGCGGTGCTGCCGGCGCAGCGCCGCCCGTTCTCGGCTGGACTGCAGTCACCGGCGAAATTCACAGCAGTGCCTTGTTGCTATTCCTTATTATCTTTTTGTGGACGCCGCCACATTTCTGGGCGCTGGCGATCGCCAGGAAAGATGAATATGCCAAGGTCGGCATTCCGATGCTGCCCGTCACTCACGGCGAGACATACACTCGTATCAACATACTTTTGTATACGATCCTGCTCGTCCTGATCACGATCATTCCGTACTTGAATGGTATGAGCGGCATCGTTTATCTTTCGGCGGCTCTGGCGCTGGGCGCGGCGTATATGTACTACTCGATTCAGATGGTGCGCGACCCGGATGATGTCGAGCTGCCGATGAAATCGTTCAAGTTCTCGATCTCATACCTTGGCCTGCTGTTCACGGCCCTGCTCATCGACCATTACTTTCTGATACAGATCAACTTGTAGCGAAACACACGACCGAAATACCGACCGATTTCCTGCGCGTATCGGGATTTCGGTAAGAGTGTCGTTGGTCGCCCCGAAAGACCAGCATGTCACCCGTTTCCAGCAACCAGTGATCTCCTGCCACGATCAATTCCATGCGCCCACGCTCGCAGGTCAAATATTCACGCGTGCCCGGCGTATGTGGAACACCGATCATGCGTCCACCCGGATCGATTTCCATGCGCGAGAATTCCAGGCCGGACAACGCCTCGGGAACCAGCGGACGAATGCACGCATCCTGGCGACGACGTTGCTTCACATCGGCCGCAGGAATGTGTTTGATTTCGTTGCGTGGCGTACCGACGAGCTCCTCGATAGAAACCTGCAAAGCCTGGGCTGCCTTGCTTAACACATTGAGTGTCGGGTTTGCCGCGCCGGACTCGAGGCTCGCCCAGGTTGGCCGTGGCAAGCCGGAGAGATCGGCCATGCGTTGCTGCGACATCTTGTGCGCCTCACGCAGGCGGCGAACGTTGTCCGCAAGGTTTCGTCTAAGGTCGTCCATGTCAGTACAGTAACAACTTGCTAGTTCAATAACAATTACGTTGTTATATCATCCAACGGCATTCATGCTTGCCTGCAATGAGAAGGAGACAGTTATGACTATTCGTATTGAACATGCCAACATCGCTGTTCGCGACATCGACGCGACTGCCCGTTTTTTGCAAACCGCGTTCCCGACCTTCGAAGTGCGGCGCGAAGGCAAGAACGACAGCAGCCGCTGGATGCACATCGGCACGCAAGACACCTACATCGCTTTGAACCAGTCATCGGCCGAGCCGGCGGAAACCTGGGCACCTTACAGTGGCCGGCCCGGCGTCAATCATCTCGGTTATGAAGTCGACGATGCCGACGCATTGCGTGAGCGCATGCAGGCGGCAGGCTACAAAGACTCGACCGTGGCGAACAATCACCCCTATAGAAAGCGTGTGTACTTTTACGATCCTGACGGCAACGACTGGGAGTTCGTGCAGTACTTCAGCGATGATCCTGCCAAGCGCAACGATTACGAGATCGCTGACGCCGAATAACTCAAGAATTGCCAACCGCTTCCTTTTTGGGCGGTAGCGGAGCGATACACTCGGCGACATCATGCGAGTCTCGGACAACAAGCTGGTATTTGAACGCCTTGTGCGTCCGCACTTCGACCGCCTTTTCCGGCTGGCGTGGCGCCTCGCCGGCAGCAAGGCCGACGCCGAGGATCTTTTTCAGGAATTGTTGATCCAGGCGTTCGGCAAACTCGACGAGTTGCTTGGCATCGATCAACCCGGCCCGTGGCTTTGCCGGGTCATGTACAACCTGTTTGTCGATGAACGGCGCCGTTTTGCTCGCCAACGTATGCACACCGTAGACGAGGGCCAGCTCGCCGGCGACGGGCTTGCCGGCCTACCCGGCCCCGATGATCCGGTTTACGACCAGCAGCGCATCGAGACTCTGGAACGCCTCGACAAGGCGCTGGCCCAACTCAGTGATGAACACCGCGTAGTCGTGCTACTGCACGATACGGAAGGTTATAAACTCACAGAAATTCAAGACCTTACGGGCGTACCGGTGGGCACGATCAAATCCCGGCTGCACCGCGCCCGGGCCCGTCTGCGAGATATTTTGACCGCGGATGGAACCATTTCCTGACAAATTACGTGTAACTACCATGCAGGACGATTTTATGCACAACAACGAGACAAATGAGCAGGATCAGGACGATCCGCAACTCAGGGCACTGTTAAAGGATTATCCGATGCCACAAGCCGACGCAGGATTCTACGACCAGGCGCTAGCCCGAGCCACACTGATAAGCTCGCGCAGGCAGCGTAATCGGTGGCTGATGACGGGCTTTGGTTCCGCTGTTGCGGCGGGCCTCGCTATCTGGGTGATTGGCGGCATGCTGTTAACCGCGCCGCAGCTGCCAGACGCCAATGCGACCATTCCAAGCATAACCGTCACGCTTGCAGAGCCGCAGACGGTCAACCTGATATTTTCTTCGGCGACCGCGCTCGCGTCCGCAACTTTGACGGTATCGCTTCCCGATGGCGTCGAGCTCGCTGGATTCCCGGGTCAACGGGAGATCAGCTGGGAGACAAGCCTTAAAGAAGGCCGCAACTTGCTGCCGTTAAAACTCATTGCATTGACACCTGTCGGCGGCGAACTGCTCGCCCGACTCGAACATGATGATCGCGACCGGGTATTCCGGTTGCAGGTAAACGTATCCTGATTCACAGCCGGAATGGAATTCCGGTGCACTCAAATGGAGTAAAGCCATGCAACAGTTCAACGTATTTTTAGTGACTCTCATACTGACGTGTTTCGCACTGCTGCCGACCGCGGCTAACGCTGACGGCCTGGATGACCTCGAAGTCACGATGGAGGTCGTTGACAACATCGGCGATATTTCAGATGTCGTTGCCGAAATGGACGGTCCGGAGGATAGGCACGCGGACGATGACGAACGCGAGTCCGGCGATCACGAAGAGGGCCACAGCGATCACGAAGAAGGTGGCGGCGACGGCTTCGAAAGCGACGACGACTTCGATGAGGAAAATGACGCCTTCGCCGAGGAACATGACTTCGAAGAAGGCGAAGATGTCGACGACGACCGGCCTGAAGAAGATGACATGCCTAACGAAGGCGACGACGTGTTCGACGGTGGCGACGACGTGTTCGAGGACTCGGCATTCGAAGATGGCACAGACGGCCCCGGGAGCGAGAGCGACGCTGAGGGCGAGAGCGACGCCGAGGGTGAGGGCGACGCTGAGGGCGGCGGCGACATGGTCGACTAGGCAGTCGTTTTCTGCAGCAAAGACCGCGGCTCCCTCGAAAGCGATATTTTCGGGGGGGCTTTTTTACGCACCACGTCATAGTTTTGAGTACCGCATTGTCGGTAATCTTGTTACCGGACATAACGCGATCACGGGAGCTTGGGCCATTTTCGCGATGCATGACAAAAAAGGAAGCAGGCTTTCAGTCGGCGCAACAGCGCTGCTGATCGTATTCTTGTGGGCTGCACCGATCGACCAGGCAAACGCCGTGAATGCATACGACGCATTCGCAGACGGAAATCGGCTGTTTCGCGACGACCTTTACTGGGCGGCCCTGCTGCGCTATCGGGAAGCGATCGACGCCGGCATGGATTCACCTCTGTTGTACTACAACATGGGCGTCGCTCACTATCGCGCCGAGCAACACGATCGGGCTCGTGCCGCACTGCTCAATGCAACACGCTCGCCAAGCTTGCGGGTGATTGCCCACTACAACCTCGGTCTCAACGCTTACGCCGCCGGTAATATCGACGAGGCGCTGGATTGGTTCCGGCAGGCGCGTGATCAACGGGAAGATTTGAAGATTCGCGATCTCGCAATAATTGCGATCTCGAGACTGCAATCCGAACAGCAGGATTCCGATGTCTTGCTCGCACGCATGGAAAATCGCCACGAGGAAGAATCGCTGACGAACTTCGGCGTCACCGCGTACGTCGGCTTCGGCAGCGACGACAATGTTTTCCGCGCACCAAGTCAACCATACATCGACTTTGCCGACCCCAATCTACCCCTCGTCACGCCGGAAGTGATTACGGGCGCATTCATACCACTCGATTTCAGGGCCAAGTATTCAGTCAACAGCCTGAGATTTGAATCGTTCTTCGGCGCGTATCGACTGGCTGGTCGCTATTACCAGGACAAGGATATCGAAACCGCGAACGAATATAGCCATGAGATCAGTTTTGGCAATTCCTATAGCCGCAGAACAGAAAATCGAGAACGCCGCATATTCAGCGCATTCACGTTCGCCCAGCATGACCAAACCTACTTCGACCCCGATGACGGTACGCCGCGCACTGTTAATGGCGAATCCATCGAAAATCGCATGAATTATGTTCGTTACGGACCGGAAGTCGCCTGGATACAGTCGAGTGGCCGGTTCGCCATTGGTCTGCGTTTGAAAGGACAGCTCTGGAATTACGAGAACACCGAATTTGTGCCCGAGTATGACCATGAATACATTGTAGTTGCCGCACACACCCAGTACCGCTTTACGCAAACGTCGCTGCTGCGCCTGTCGATTGACAAGTACAGCCGGCGGTACGGCGACCGACCCGCTTTCGACCTGAACGGTGATCAGCCGGTCACCAACCCGAACCTGCGTTACGACTATCTCGCGGTCGGCCTAACCGCACGTCAGCGAATCACAAGGAGCATGTGGTTCGGTTTCCACTTCGAACGCACTGACCGACAGGATCGTTACGTCGGTTACAACGATTACACTCGAGATGAATTCGGCTTCGACTATAGCTGGACACCCGGCCCGCGATTCAAACTCGAGCTCTCGGGCAATTACCGCAGTTATGACTTCGCAAATGCGTTCGCGTTTCACAATCCCGTTGTCGGCCCAAAGACACTTGAAACCGTGCGCGGCAACCTGCTGACCAGCTTTCGCATAATCCCTAGTCTGAGCATTGTGGGCGAGGCCGAGTGGCGGGAGTCTGCATCGACTGACGCTCGAATCGCTTACGACCGCACCTGGTTCTCGCTCGGCGTAGTCTGGCGACATTGAATAAATATTGTGGGAGGGCCTTCAGGCCCGACTCTTCGCGGCTGAAGCCGCTCCCACAAACCGCTCCAACACGCCGGCCGTGCTCCGTTAGAGTCTGATAGAATTCGGCGCTCTCTCCGAGCGACCCTTTTCTACCGATGGACGTCACCCCAATCCTCGAATCACTGAATGACGCACAACGTCAGGCGGTGACCGCAGCTGCAGAGCCCATGCTCGTCATTGCCGGCGCCGGCAGCGGTAAAACGCGTGTGCTCGTGCACCGTGCAGCATGGTTGATTTCCGTTGAGAACATCAGTCCACAAAGCCTGCTTGCGGTGACCTTTACGAACAAGGCCGCAGCTGAAATGCGCGGCCGCATAGAATCCTTGCTCGGTATTCCGGTTAATCACCTGTGGATCGGTACCTTCCACGGTCTCGCTCACCGAATGCTGCGCCGGCATTGGCGCGAAGCCGGCTTGCCGCAAAATTTTCAGATCATCGACTCGGACGATCAGATCAGGCTGATCAAGCGGCTGCTCAAGAGCCTCGATGTGGATGACAGCGTCTGGGTACCTCGCGAGATTCAGTATTTTATCAATGGACAGAAAGACGAGGGCTTGCGGCCGCAGCATCTTGACGACGACGGTGACTCGACTCGCCGCCAGATGATCGCTTTTTACAGCGCGTACGAGGAGGTCTGCGCGCGCGGCGGTTTGGTCGATTTCGCTGAACTGCTACTGCGCGCGCACGAACTCTGGCGCGACAACGCCGATCTCCTGGCGCACTACCGACGTCGTTTTTCGCACTTGCTGGTTGACGAATTTCAGGACACGAACGCGATTCAGTACGCCTGGCTACGACTGCTGGCGGGAGAAGAAGGCATTCCTTTTGTCGTCGGCGACGACGACCAGTCGATCTATCGCTGGCGCGGCGCACGCGTTGAACACATACAACGGTTTCAAAAAGATTTTCCTGGGACGACTGTCGTCAAACTTGAGCAAAACTACCGCTCGACCGCAACGATCCTCAACGCAGCCAACGCTGTCATTGCAAACAACCGCTCACGGCTCGGCAAAACCTTGTGGACGGACGGCGCCGACGGCGAAACGATCAAAGTCTATGCCGCATACAATGAACGCGACGAATCTGACTTCGTAATTGGACGCCTGCGTGACTGGATCAGTCAGGGCAACCTGCGCGCAGACGCAGCCGTTTTGTATCGCTCGAACGCTCAGTCCCGGGTACTGGAGGAAGGGCTGATCAATGCCGGAATTCCATACCGCGTCTACGGCGGTTTGCGATTCTTCGAGCGTGCGGAAATCAAGGATGCGCTTGCCTACCTGCGACTGATCTCCAATCGCAACGACGACAGCGCGTTCGAGCGTGTCGTCAATCGGCCAACCCGGGGCATCGGCGCACGCACGGTAGAACTCATGCGTACCTATGCGCGTGCGAACAGCTGTTCGATGTGGCGCGCGGCACGTAGCGTGGCAAGTGATGAACTCAGCGGCCGAGCGGCTAACTGCACTAATGCTTTCCTGATTCTGATTGAGGCATTGTCTGACAGTGCGGCTGCTCTCGATCTGCCTGAGCAGATTGACCATGTTATTCATGCCAGCGGTCTGATCGAATTTTTTAAGAAAGACAAAGGCGAGAAAGGCGAAACGCGCGTTGAAAACCTGCTCGAACTGATTAGTGCCGGTAGAAGTTTCGAGCCCGATCCGGCTGAGGAGATGTCACCACTCGACGAATTCCTGTCGCACGCAGCCCTCGAGGCTGGCGAAGGTCAGGCCGACGCCTGGGAAGACTGCGTGCAGCTGATGACCATGCACTCCGCCAAGGGCCTCGAGTTCCCGCTGGTATTCATGTCCGGGATGGAGGACGGTCTTTTCCCGCATCAGCGATCGATTGCCGATCCAAGCGGTCTCGAAGAAGAGCGGCGTCTTTGCTACGTCGGTATCACACGCGCAAAGCAGGTGCTGTATGTCACCTACGCCGAACAGCGTCGGCTGCATGGCATGGATAATTTTTCGCAGCCGTCACGGTTCATTTCCGAGATTCCCGGCGAGTACATTGAGGAGATTCGACCGCGTGTACAGGTGTCGCGACCGGTGCGGGCGCAAAGCAAGCGAAGAACACCCATCCGTGCTGGCAGCGAGATTGGAGTACGGCTCGGTCAGCGTGTTCGGCACAACAAATTCGGCGATGGCATCATTCTCAATTGCGAAGGGCAGGGAGCGCACGCCCGTGTCGAAGTCAATTTCGAGACAGCGGGCACAAAATGGCTCGTTCTGAGCTATGCAAATCTCGATCTGATGTAAACTCCCGGCGATGAAAATTCTTATTCTCGGCGCAGGTCAGGTTGGCTCTTCAGCGGCCGATCACCTGTCGCGTGAAGAGGCCAACGAAGTCACCGTCGTTGACACACGGCCCAATGTCTTGCGCGAACTGCAGCATCGACTTGATATCC
>PVMS01181676.1_pt1 | contig 10905 bp, 8 predicted proteins | sample 1853461 | NCBI WGS metagenome assembly PVMS01 (sample SAMN08582032, study PRJNA380276) | Marine sediment metagenome, whole genome shotgun sequencing project. | isolation source: ocean sediment barecode stripped | collected 2017
CACCAGCGTTCAGTAGAGAGATCGGGTACCTGCTTGCAGGACAATCGGGCTGTCGGGAACAGCCGATTAACGCACATGGACGTCTTGAGTGTGTCCTGCAAGCAGGTACCCGAGCTCTCCCCATGGCGGTTCAGTCAAACCCTGTCATTCCAATGACGCAAAGGCCTCACGGACTTCCGGCGGCGCCTGGACCAGTTCGATCAACACCCCTTCCCCGCCAATCGGAAACTCATCACTGGCCTTGGGATGCACGAAACAGATGTCGAAGCCGGATGCGCCCTTGCGGATACCGCCGGGCGTGAAACGCATGCCCCGGGCCTGCAGCCAGGCTACTGCCGCCGGCAAATCATCAATCCACAAACCGACGTGGTTGAGTGGCGGATTCTGCACCTGGGGTTTCTTTTCCGGATCAAGCGGCTGCATCAGGTCGACTTCCACCTTGAGCGGCCCGGAGCCGGCAACCGCAATATCCTCGTCGACATTTTCCGCAACGCTCTGGTAGTCACCAGCCAGCTGGAGACCGAGTGTATCCACCCACAGCGCACGCAGACGGTTTTTGTCCAGGCCACCGACCGCTATCTGTTGAATGCCGAGTACTTTGAATGGCCGGTCGCTCATGCGCTCCTCCGGGGTTGGTTATTCCTTACGTTTGAGAAAAATATCCAGTAACTGCCGGGCAGCAATGACCGGCGGTATCCGCCCCTCGCTTGCGGCAGCCTCCAGGGCAGGAATTTGCTCGCGCACTTCCGGGTCGTTCTGCAGCGTGCTGATCAGGCTGTCGTTCACTTCCGACCACATCCAGTCGCGGGCCTGCGCTGAGCGGCGCACCTTGAATTCGCCACTGGCCTCGAGAACTTCATGGTGACGTAATGCGGTCTCCCAGGCCTCGGCGATACCCACGCCATCCCGGGCAGAACAGGTATGAACCTCGACTGTCCAGTCCACCGAGCGGGGGTGTAACAGCCTTAAGGCACTTCGATAATCTGCTGCGGATCGGCCAGCCAAGGCCTTCATCTCGTCGTCGGCCTTGTTGATCAGGATCAGGTCAGCCAACTCCATGATGCCGCGTTTAATTCCCTGCAGTTCACCACCACCACCGGGCAGCAGCAATAAGACGAACATATCCGTCATATCCGCCACTTTGGTTTCGGACTGCCCGACACCGACTGTCTCCACGATGATGACATCGAAGCCGGCTGCTTCGCACAGGATCAGGGCCTCACGGCTGCGCCGGGTGACACCACCCAGGGTATTTCCGGACGGTGAGGGCCGGATATAGGCCTCGCTGCGCCGGGACAGCAGCTCCATGCGGGTCTTATCACCCAGAATAGAGCCTCCACTGATGGCCGACGATGGATCCACGGTGAGCACCGCCACCCGGTAACCCTCATCGATCACGTGGTTGCCCAGCACTTCCACGAAGGTCGACTTGCCGACTCCCGGCACGCCCGAAATCCCCAGGCGTATTGAATTTCCCGAATGCGGCATCAGGTGCTGAAGCAAAGCGCTGGCAGCACCGCGGTGATCGTGGCGCGTTGATTCGATCAGGGTAATGGCGCGCGCCAGTGCGCGCCGGTTTCCTTGCAGGACACCGGCGGCCAGCGCTTCTGTTTCCGGCGACAGGCGCAGATCGCTGTCATGCGACGACACCGCCTTTACTCCAACTCCATGATCTTGTCGTCCACGGCCAGGCTGGCGCCGGGCTCATAATTGATTTTGGCCACCACACAATCGCGTTCGGCATACAGCGTGTTTTCCATTTTCATGGCCTCGAGCACCGCCAGTTCTTCACCTGCATTGACGGTATCGCCTTCCTTGACCGCAAGCGAAACCAGCAGGCCCGGCATCGGCGATAGCAGGAATCGGGACATATCGGGTGGTGTTTTCACCGGCATGTACTGCATCAGTTCAGCAGCGCGCGGATTGAGCACCTTGACATCGGATTGCGAACCACCGTGAAACAGGCGGAATGTCTGTTTCATTCGCTCCACCTGAACGAATATTTCCCTGCCGTTGATGGTGCCCCTGAACAGGTGTTGACCGAACTCCCATTTGCTGCGTACGGCGTAGGTCTTACCATCGTGTTCCACATCGAAGCCGCCTTCCACCGGAACCACGCTAACCGGATGATACTCATCGTCCATCACCACCACCCAGTCACTGGGTACGCGGCGCTCATGCCCGGGCAACTGGCCATCGATACGGGCAGCACGATCGCGATAGCTCCGGTGCACGGAGGCCGCCACGGCCATGATCAGGGCGGGGTCCTGGTGGGGCACGTCAGCCGGGTGGAAGCCATCCGGATACTCTTCACCAATCATGCTGGTGCTCATGTTCCCTTCCACGAATCGAGGATGCACCATCAACGCCGACAGGAAACTCAGGTTGCTGGATACGCCCCGGATAAGGAATCGATCCAGCGCAGTGCTCATTCGGGACCTGGCTTCCTCTCGAGTATCGCCATACGTAATGAGCTTGGCGATCATCGGGTCGTAGTACATGGAAACTTCACCACCTTCATAGACGCCGGTATCCACCCGCACGTGCTGATCATCCTGCGGCGGCCTGAAATACACCAGGCGGCCGGTGGAAGGCAGGAAATTACGAAACGGATCCTCGGCATAAACCCGGGACTCGATGGCCCAGCCGTTAATGCCCACATCCGCCTGGCCAATCGGAAGTTTCTCGCCGTCAGCCACGCGGATCATCAGTTCCACCAGGTCGATGCCGGTAATCAGTTCGGTAACCGGATGTTCCACCTGCAGGCGGGTGTTCATCTCCAGAAAGTAGAAGTTTTTCCGGCCATCGACAATGAACTCCACCGTGCCGGCTGACTCGTAATCGACCGCCCTGGCCAGCACCACAGCCTGTTCGCCCATCGCCTTGCGGGTGGCCTCGTCGAGAAACGGTGAAGGCGCCTCTTCGATCACCTTCTGGTGACGGCGCTGCAGGGAACATTCACGTTCATTCAGATAGATCACGTTGCCGTGGCTGTCAGCCATGATCTGAATATCGATATGACGCGGCTGCTCGATGAATTTCTCCACGAACATGCGGTCGTCGCCGAAGCTGGAGCGCGATTCGTTGGCGGCGCGTTCGAAACCGTCCCGGCACTCATCATCATTGCGCGCGACGCGCATGCCTTTGCCTCCGCCACCCGCAGTGGCCTTGAGCATGACCGGGTAGCCAATTTCATTGGCAATCTCCACCGCGTGATCGCCGTCTCGCAGTACACTGGTGAAGCCGGGAATGGTGTTCACGCCCGCCTCATCCGCCAGTTTCTTGGAAGTGATCTTGTCACCCATGGCCTCGATGGCATGCGTCTTCGGACCGATAAAGGCGATCCCTGCCTGCGCCAGTAACTCGCAAAATTCCGAGTTCTCGGCCAGAAATCCATAACCTGGGTGAACCGCCTGGGCCCCGGTGTCCAGGCAGGCCTGCAGGATTTTGTCTTTCAGCAGATAGCTTTGAACCGACGGTGGCGGCCCGATGTGCACCGCCTCATCGGCCATTTGCACATGCAAGGCATCGCGATCGGCATCGGAATAGACAGCAACGGTCTTGATTCCCATCTTGCGCGCGGATTTGATCACGCGGCAGGCAATCTCGCCACGGTTTGCAATCAGGATTTTGTCAAACACTAGCAGATCCTCTGATACCAGCCTGCATGTTGTACCACGGCGGACGAATAATCCAATATTTCATATTAAAAACAACCTATTATAGTGGGTTTTGCAGTTTTACTTATGCAGGCTATAGCGGAATGTTGTCATGCTTGCGCCATGGATTGTCGAGCCGTTTATCTCGTAACATGGCCAGTGAACGGCAGATGCGCTTACGGGTGGCATGGGGCGCAATGACATCATCAATATATCCGCGGCTACCGGCAATGAACGGATTGGCAAATTTGCGCCGGTAATCCTCGGTGAGCTCAGCAATTTTCTCATCGTCGCCAATATCCTGGCGGAAGATGATTTCCACTGCGCCCTTGGGACCCATTACCGCGATTTCCGCACTGGGCCAGGCCAGATTGACGTCACCGCGCAAATGTTTGGAACTCATCACGTCATAAGCGCCGCCGTAGGCCTTGCGGGTGATGAGGGTGATTTTGGGCACCGTGGCTTCGGCGTAAGCGAATAACAGCTTGGCGCCATGGTTGATGATGCCGCCGTACTCCTGCGCCGTGCCCGGCATGAAGCCCGGCACGTCGACGAAGGTAATTATGGGAATGTTGAATGCGTCGCAAAATCGTACGAATCTTCCCGCCTTGATGGAGGACTTGATGTCCAGGCAACCGGCCAGCACCAGCGGCTGATTGGCCACGATGCCCACCGAATGGCCGTCCATGCGGGCGAAGCCGATGATGATGTTCTGCGCATGCTCGGGTTGCAATTCCCAGACTCGTTGTCATCCGCCACCTTGGAGTCCAGTGCCTGCCTAGCGCAAGGCAGGTTGGGATTGTCCGGTATCAGCGTGTCGAGCGACTTCTCCATGCGGCCAGCCGGGTCAGGCGTGGGCCGGAAGGGGGCTCTCTCACGATTATTGGCCGGCAGATAATTAATGAATCGCCGCACCATCAGCAGGGTCTCCACATCGTTCTCATAAGAACGATCACAGACACCGGAAACCGTGGAATGAGTCATGGCGCCACCCAGTTCTTCCGCGGTCACTTCTTCGTGTGTCACGGTTTTGACCACATCGGGACCGGTCACGAACATGTAGGAGCTGTCTTCCACCATGAAAATGAAATCGGTCATGGCCGGGGAGTAAACCGCGCCGCCGGCGCAAGGGCCCATGATGACCGAGATTTGCGGCACCACGCCCGAGGCCAGGACATTGCGCTGAAACACATCAGCGTAGCCGCCCAGCGAAGCCACCCCCTCCTGGATGCGGGCGCCTCCGGAGTCATTCAGGCCGATAATGGGTGCGCCCACTTTCATTGCATGATCCATGACTTTGCAGATCTTTTCAGCATGCGCTTCGGAAAGCGAGCCGCCAAATACGGTGAAATCCTGGCTGAAGACAAACACCACGCGCCCATTGACCGTGCCATAACCCGTGACCACACCATCACCGGGGATTTTCTTGTCCGCCATGCCGAAATCGGTGCAGCGGTGCTCAACAAAGGTATCCCATTCTTCGAAACTACCCTCATCCAGCAGCAGATCGATCCGTTCACGGGCGGTGAGCTTACCGCGGCTGTGCTGGACGTCTATCCGTTTCTGACCTCCGCCCAGGGCGGCAGCCTTTCGTTTCTCTTCCAGTTGTTCGACAATCTCTTGCATACCTTGTCCCCGGTTCTTCGCAGATCTCTGCGATTTTGCTCAGATTCAATCTTAAGTGGAACGTCTCAGGCGGCTTGCCGGCGTTCCCTGATTATCGCAATTACCTCGTGGGCTGCCAGCAGGATATTGGTGCCCGGTCCGTAGATCGCGGCCACGCCGGAAGCCAGCATTTCATCGTAGTCCTGGGGTGGAATGACACCGCCACAGATCACGATGATGTCTTCCACACCCTCCTCTTTCAGGCCCTCGATGACTTGTGGAACCAGTGTTTTATGCCCCGCAGCCTGGGAGGAAATGCCAATCACGTGGACATCATTCTCGATGGCCTCCTGAACCGCTTCCGCGGGAGTTTGAAACAGAGGCCCGATATCGACATCGAAACCGATATCGGCGAAAGCGGTAGCAATCACCTTGGCTCCGCGATCATGCCCGTCCTGACCCAGTTTGCACACCAGCATGCGCGGCCTGCGGCCCTCGGCACTGGCAAATTTTTCAACTTCCTGTTGAATGGATTCAAAACTTCCATCGCCTGCATAGGCTGAGCCATACACACCCGAGATGGAGTGGGTCACCGCCCGGTGGCGGCTGTAAATCTTCTCCAGAGCATCGGATATTTCACCGACCGTGGCACGTACCCGCGCTGCATCGACGGCCAGCGCCAGTAAATTGCCACTGCCCTCTTCCGCGGCCTGCGTCAATGCATCCAGAGCCTTGCTGCAATCTTCTTCATCACGAGATCCGCGAACTTCTTCAAGACGCCGGATCTGGGCCTCGCGCACGGCCGTATTGTCGATATCCAGAATATCGATCGGCGGTTCTTCCGCCAACTGATACTTGTTGACCCCAACGATAACCTCTTCACCGCGGTCAACGCGCGCCTGGCGCAGCGCCGAGGCTTCCTCGATCCGCATCTTGGGCATGCCGGATTCCACCGCTTTGGTCATGCCGCCCATCTCTTCAACCTCATTGATGAGTTTGCGTGCCTCAGTGACCAGTTCATGGGTCAGGCTTTCCACATAGTAGGAACCCGCCAGCGGATCCACAACCTTGGTGATGCCGGTTTCTTCCTGCAGCACCAGTTGGGTATTGCGGGCAATGCGGGCTGAAAATTCCGTCGGCAGAGCCAGCGCCTCGTCGAAGGAATTGGTGTGCAGCGACTGGGTTCCGCCAAGGGCGGCCGCCATGGCCTCGACCGTGGTGCGTATGATGTTGTTGTATGGATCCTTGGCGGTGAGGCTGACACCGGACGTCTGACAATGCGTGCGCAGCATCAATGATCGTTTGTCTTGCGGAGCGAACTTCTCTGCCATGAGTGTGGCCCACAGCAGGCGCGCCGCCCTCAACTTGGCCACTTCCATGAAAAAATTCATGCCAATGGCGAAAAAGAATGACAGCCGCGGTGCAAAGGCATCCACATCGAGACCACTGTCGATTGCGCAGCGCACATATTCAATGCCGTCGGCGATGGTATAGGCCAGTTCCTGGGCGCAGGTCGCACCGGCTTCCTGCATGTGATAGCCGGAAATGGACATGGAGTTGTAGCGGGGCATGGTGGCAGAGGTATAGGCGATGATATCGGATACGATTCGCATCGATGGTTTGGGTGGGTAGATGTAGGTGTTGCGAACCATGAACTCCTTGAGGATATCGTTCTGCAGCGTCCCGACCAGGTTCTCCGGCGGCACGCCCTGCTCTTCTGCGGCGACGATATACATGGCCATCACCGGTAATACCGCGCCGTTCATGGTCATCGAAACCGACATCTTGTCCAGCGGAATACCGTCGAACAGGATTTTCATATCCGCGACGCTGTCGATGGCCACACCCGCCTTGCCGACATCGCCCACCACACGCGGGTGGTCTGAGTCGTATCCCCGGTGGGTGGCCAGATCAAAAGCCACCGACAGGCCGGTCTGTCCCCCCTCCAGGTTCTTGCGATAGAAAGCGTTGGATTCCTCGGCGGTGGAGAATCCGGCGTACTGGCGCACCGTCCAGGGACGGCCTGCGTACATGGTCGCTTTGGGGCCGCGGACGAATGGCGCCATGCCGGGCAGCGAATCCATATGACCCAGACCATCGAGGTCTTCAGCGGAGTACAGGGGTTTGACCGCTATACCCTCGGGCGTGTCCCATGTCAGTTCTTCAAGCGGCCTGCCTTTGCACTCCCTGGCAGCGAGTGCGTTCCAGTCATCAAGCGTTTTCTTTGGAAAGTCTGTCATTTATTTGTTACCGATAGGCCAGTATGGATTATATTACAATCCCGGCCATCCACACCCTATCTATCCTATCAATTGATGGATGTCTCAGCTTTTCATCTTGACTTTCTGGCCCAATTTCCAGAAGCATTTGGTGTATTCTCCGGGCTGGTGACTTTTTGCCACTGGCTCAGCCAGAACTCGAGCACGGAGTTTCGACTTAATGACAACTCGACGGGAATTCATAAAAGCGGCCGGAACAGCGGCTTTGCTGACGACATGGGCTGGCAATGTTCTGTCCGGCGACAAGCCTCGACTGCTTACACGGCTTATCCCCGGAACCGGTGAATCTTTACCCATCGTCGGGTATGGAAATTCACAGGCTTTCCGGACTGGAGACCTGGAACTCTCCCGGCAACTGGTCGAGATTCTGCTTGAACGCGGTGGTTCGTACATTGATGCCGGCGGCAGCAGCGCCTTATTACTTGCCGGTATCATGAAAGAAAGGCAGGCAAGCGAGGAGCTGTTCCTTGGGACCTATATCCGATCGCTGGATGAAACCGCGATGCGAAAGGAAACAAAGGAACTCATCGAGGCACAGGGTGGTGGCCCGCTGGACCTGGTGCTTAGCGCGAACCTCGAAGAATACGGCGCTAACAGTGAGAAATTCCTGCGGCTGAAGGATGAGGGATTCACTCGCTTCGTCGGTGTGGCCCGCCACCGCCAAAGCTATCATCAGGAAATGATGAATCTGATGGAAGCCGGGGCCGTCGACTTCGTGCAGGTCAATTATTCATTACTCGAGCCGGAAGCCGAGGAACGGCTACTGCCCATGGCCCGGGACAAGGGTGTTGCGATCCTGGTGAACCGGCCCTTCGTCAACGGCCAGTATTTTCCCCTGGTCAAAGGACATGAGCTGCCAACCTGGGCAGCAGATTTCGATTGTCACAGCTGGGCACAGTTTTCGATCAAGTTCATCGTCTCGCACCCGGCAGTGACCTGCGTGCTAACCGAAACATCGAATCCCAAACATGCGGCTGACAACCTGGCTGGCGGCATCGGGCGGCTGCCGGATGAAAAAACCCGCCAGCGCATGCGTGAGGTGATCCGGAATCTGGCGGGCTAATCGTTCGCTCGTTTGTTCAGCTGAGCGGCGGCATCGATAGCGTCGAATATTTCGTTTTGCTCCATGACGCCGTGGATTCCTTCTGCGCCGGGTCCCCGTGCATAGACAGCGACGTCTTCGCCACCGTGAGACTCTTCACGGCTGACCCTGGGCATGCCAGCCTGTTGCAGAAAATCCTTGTCATGCAGCGTATCCACATCCGACAAATCCGGCCGCGGCCCACCAACCCAGGCGCCACCGGGGCCATTTTGATAGCCCAGCGTCGTGTAGGGTTTGCCATCGTCCATCAGATCAAAATGGCTTTGGGGATTACCCGCAGAGTCATTTTCTAACACTTTACCCAGGATTGGATTTCCGCGCATGGGATAACCCGTGATCGTGAACACATGGGAGTGATCAGCTGTCACAATGATCAATGTATCGTCCTGGCTGGTCATCTCGTCGGCGACACGCACTGAATCGGCAAAAGCAATGACGTCGTACAAGGCGCGATAGGCATTACCAAAGTGGTGTGCATGATCAATACGCCCACCCTCAACGAGCAGGAAATAGCCATTTGAATTTCGACTGAGTATTTTTATTGCCAATCTGGTCATTTGAGCCAGCGAAGGTTCTCCTGCCGGATCTTCAGCCCGGTCAACTTCGAATTGCATATGGCTGCTATTGAACAAGCCAAGCAAATGATCAGTAGAATTCGGATCAATTGAATTAAACTGGTCTATGTTCCATATGTAGGAGGAATTGGCATACTGCCGCACCCACTCCTGCGTCAGATTACGTTGATCCTGGCGGCCTTTTTCGTTACTGGTGCCTTCCGGATCAGGTGTCTCATTAGGTAAGAACTTGATACGGCCCCCACCCAGGGCGACTTCAACTCCATTGCCATATGGAAATTCAATTAGCTGGGATGCGATATCAGCACATCCGTTGTGCCGAGCTTCCTGACTCAGGTTTCTGTCACTCTCCCATTCGCGCTCCGGTACGTGTGCATAGGCAGCGGCCGGCGTGGCGTGGGTCAGCCTGGTGGTCGTCACGATTCCCGTTGACAGGCCTATGGTTTCTGCGAGTTCGAGAGCCGATTGCAAACTGTTCCCGAGGGCCGACGCGCAATTGCCGCGCTCAGCGTTTTTGCTCACGCTGATCATTCCGGACTTTGTTTTTTGCCCCGTCAGCATTGCAGTTGCGGTGCCCGCAGATGCTCCGACCTGCTGGTCGAGTTCGTAAGTTTTTGACAGGGCGACATGAGGAAAATGCTCGAAAGGCAGTACGTTTTCCTCTCCTTGCATGCCCTTTTCCTGTCCATCGAGAATTCGAATGGCGGTCACGGTGCTAACACCCATGCCGTCGCCAACAAACAGAATCACATTTCTGGCAACGGGATCGGTCGATGATCCGACTCTGGATAAGAATGCCGGTGTCTCGCCAGGCTCCTCAACAACTGTTGCGCAAGCCACCACCAGCAGAGAGAGGCTGACTCCAAAGCCTGCAAGTATTCGATTCACCTTGAGTGCGTCCATTCCTGATCCACTTGGATGATAATTCTCAAATCATCCAATCAGCTATACGCCGTTCTTCGAGACTTCCCGATGACATAGATCAATAAGAAAAGCCGGAGAAAAGCCGGCATACCCTAAATTTGCCAGCAACCCTGTTTTAGACCGATCACCTCTTGAACATGACGAAATATGTGAATAGCCAGTATGGCGCACGATGCGCTTACTTGCCTGAGTTGCTGGGCATGCAGGTAATACCATGCCGGCAGGTGATGTTGCCGGCCGGCCCAAAACCATTGACGAGAACCTGGTTTGAAGACCTGGTTTGAAGACCTGGTTTGGCTGGCCGGATGCCGGCCATCTGCCATCCTCCTGCCGATTGCAAAATATCAACAATTAACAGGCTAGAATCGAAGCTCAACCGTGGCGCCGAATAGTGCGGCGGGATCGTAGCTGCTTTCATCGATGACTTCGTCAAACGCATTCTTCAGTTTCAATTTGCCGCTGAGCTCCGCGCCGGCAAAGACTGAGAAGCTTGCCATTGGGCCTGCATCAAACACACCTGAGAAGACCAAAGGAAAAGCCTGGTCCCGGCCGATGCCGCCCGGTGCTGCCCCCTCATCGTCAAGGCGGAATTCCAGGTCCTCATAGCGCCCGGTCAGTGCAAGCTTCCAGCGCCGGCTAAGCTGATAGCTCAGGGTCAAGCCCGGTCCCTGCGAAGCGGCCAGCCCTCGGCCGGTGGCGAGATTCCAGCGCTCGCCGATATCCCAGTCAATGACGAGGAAGGGAAAGACGCGCGTGCCGTC
>PVMS01153468.1_pt1 | contig 10904 bp, 8 predicted proteins | sample 1853461 | NCBI WGS metagenome assembly PVMS01 (sample SAMN08582032, study PRJNA380276) | Marine sediment metagenome, whole genome shotgun sequencing project. | isolation source: ocean sediment barecode stripped | collected 2017
GCGGCCGAAGCCGCAACTAGGATTTTGCCCTATTCCGTTTTCGGTTCAGCCAGCTTCAAGCGTAAGAAAACGAGTGGAGCAATTGCAGAGATCCACAAACCGATCAGGGTAAACTCAATATAATGGAGGAAATATCCCACAAAATTTTCCTGGTCTGGAATAACTGCTCCCAATCCTAAGTACAATATCGCTACCCCCACAAAACCAATGAGAAATCGGAGAGCACGCTTCACCCAACTCCCCCGAGCATTAAACCCACCACGGGCCGACAACCAAATCGCCCCAGCAGCAAAACCGAAGAATGCACCCATTGATGTAAGCAAAGAAGAAAAATCGAGCGGTTCAATGAGTTCCTCAAGCGGAAAAGCAAGGCGTGCGTTCTCCACCCAAGTGGTTGGAATCTGCCAGTCTGTCAGCATCGCCTTAACTAATACACCGAGGAACAATACAACCAGTGAAACAACCAGGACAGACAGTATGCGCATGCTTAAACTTCGTTTTTCTAGCCAGTCGATCACCGGATTCTCTAGGCGCAGGAATGACCAAACCAGAGCAAATCCAATTATCCAACCCAGGATAACATCCTGAGGAAAATGGACAGCCAGGTACAAGCGCGAGATGCCGATCAGGAAGATCAAAGCCAGTGAGAGCACCCACACCCATCTTTTTTTCACAGTGGCGGCAATCAGGCCGAATACAGCTGCAGAATTTTGAGCATGTCCTGATGGTAAGCCAAATGAACTCTCAAATGCGTAACCTTCAACCTGGCGGCTGAACCAGAAAGGGCGGGGGGTGTGAAAGGCCAATTTCAGGATCGTATTGATGCCACTGCTGAGCAACAGAATCAGGCCAACCCGAATTCCTAAGCTTGTATCTAGACACCAATATAACAAGGGCATGATAAACAAGTAGAATTCCGTTGTTCCCAAGAAAGAGAAGAAGTTCATCGGTCCTGACAACCAACCCCCCAGGTTTTGAATGTATATAACGATGTTGATGCCTAGATCGTAGAAAGCGTTCACCATAACACCCCTTTCTTCCAGCACTGTGAGATTTATTCAATTATGCAATTAAAACTAAAACTAAGCAATACTTTTATTCATAATCTCTAGAATGACCGCTTTGAGTTGAGAGCTTTCCTGGCAAGACTGGATCTTCATACTTATCCCCGGGGTGAGGTGAAAATCGAGCAGATATATAAAGAGAGACCAAGATAAGCCCCAAGCCAATCGCGTACATCAAAGTTGGATTAATGGTGTAAAGGTACCCCGACAGAAGCGGGGCCAAGACAATCGCCGATCCACCAACCGTTTCAGACAGCCCATACGCCAGACCCATCTTGGCTGAAGGGGCCAGTTCACGCACTTGTGCCATGCCAAGGCTGCGAGCAGTTTTGTAGCCTCCCAACAAGAAGAATCCCACCAGATACCAGGGTATTCCACTGCCCCACCACAGGATAAGAGAAAAGGCTCCTACAGCGACTTGCCCTAACAAGAAACCGCGCAAGGCTGGTAATGAACCCAGAACCAGATTCATCACGACCACCCCAATGCTCGAAACCGAGAAAAGAATCCCGATCTGGCTCAGGTCCAATCCACCTTGATTGGATAGGTAATTTGGGGTTAAAGCTTGGGGAAGATACATGGCGAATAAGGCCAGGAAGAGAACCCCCATATAAATTATATAACGTGGTGAGTAGTACCAACGTCTCTCTCCATCAGTTGGCGCCAAGTGTTCTACGGGTTGGGCACGAATAAATGAGATCACAATCGTAGACAGCACAAATATTGTACCCGCGATGACATATGTTTGCCGCAAACCCAGCTGGTCCCCTATTTGCCCACCCAGCCAGGGTCCAATCACCGCTCCAAGATTGAAACTTGCCGACATCAGCGTGATCACCCTGCCAACGGAGAGATTCCCCCTTGCAGCGGTGAGGTAACTTTGCAATGGCGACATTACGAACAAGGTCGTGCCAAAGAGGAACAAACCAATCACGAAAACTGGCAAAGAATCTGCCAGAGCCATTATCCAAGTAGCTGTGGTGCCCGTACACCAGGCTGCTACCATCAATGGCTTTCGTCCAATGCGATCGGCAAGGTAACCCGCTGGAATGTGCGATACAGTCATCGCCAGTCCAAACCCACCCAGGATCGTTCCGATCATAATCGGATTTGCACCTAACTCTTCCAGATACAAGGGTTGGAAATAAATAAACAACCCTTCTCCCAGACCCCAGGCGAACATGGAGATAGCAACCAGGATCAAATCACGCTTCATTATCTGTTATCAAGATTAGCCCGGCTGAGCTTTCGCTCCAGGTACTGACGGCGATGAGAAATATTCATTGGATACCAGTTGTAGTGCTAGGTTGAGAAGTGTCTCCGGATTTCAAAGAACAGCGATTAAACTCCAAGGACCCGCAATTCTCTTGGCAGATCGCTAAGGCTCTCTAATCCATCCATGGTGATCACCACATCGTCCTCAATGCGAACTCCACCACGTCCCGGCAAGTATATGCCTGGCTCAATAGTGAAAGTCATGCCGGGTGCCAGTTCCAGGGCATTGCCATCCCGGATGTATGGCGCTTCGTGACCCTCCAATCCCAAACCATGACCTGTACGGTGCATAAAGTATTCTCCATAGCCAGCTGCTTCGATCACCTGGCGCGCGGCGCGATCTACTGCCTCTGCCGGGACCCCTGGTCCGGCGATATCTCGTGCAGCTGAATTCGCCTCCAGGACGATCTGAGCGATGCGCTCCATTTCGCCCTCCGCTTCACCAACTGCGAAGGTGCGGGTCAGGTCTGAGAAATACCCGCTGACGTTTGCTCCCCAATCTATGATCAGCATGTCCCCTTCCACCAAACGCCGGTCGCTAGGGAAGGCGTGAGGATTGGCGCTATTAGGTCCGGAAGCTACGATGGGCGAAAATGGCATCTCTGAGTCAGATCCCTGACGAAGAAGACCCACCGTAATATCAGCAGCCAGTTCACGTTCCGACAACCCTGGTTTGATCCCAGGTATTATATTGTTTAGAGTATTTTGAGCAACCGCCACCGCGGCGCGCATATCAGTTAGCTCCGCTTCATCTTTCACCATACGCAATTCCGCTATTAGAGCCTCGCCAGGCAGGAATTTCGTCGTCCCCGAAGCGCCTTCCAAAAGACTCATTTCCAAGACCCTTATCTGGCGTGGCTCGATGCCAACTCGCTTTTCAGTTATTTGTGCCGCTCGTGCACCATCTCGGAAAGTTGCTCCCCATTCGTCAGGATCTTCACCATAAGCAAATGGCTGCACTGGATAAGGCAAGTTTGCCAATTTTCCAACTTCTAATTCCGGCAGGATAATAACGGGAGGTGTATCAGGGACGAACAACCCGACAACTGGTCTTTCACTCAAGTGGAAATGCAAACCAGTCAAATAATTCAAACTTGGACCAGCGTTGAGCGCGATCGCATCCAGTTGTGAATTGTTTATCGCCGTTGCTATGCGGTTCTGTCTATCCCCGTAGTCAGCCGGGGGTTGAACTTTGGACATAATGTCTCCTTTTCTTGAATTCTTTTGGATTATAGCCCGAACCATTCAATTACGCTAAGAATCCTGGTCCATTGGAATCATGAACCAGTTAAACATGCAAACGTTTTCCAGAGAGGTATAATTGAGAGAGTATGATTGAACTTCCGCTATTTCCCCTCAATACAGTATTGTTTCCTGGAATGCCGTTACCCCTGCATATTTTTGAGGATCGGTATAAGCAAATGATCCAATATTGCCTGGAGGAGAAGCAACCATTTGGAGTGGTGTTAATTCGAAATGGAATGGAGGCACTGGGTCCCCTCGCACAACCTCATTTCATCGGTTGTACGGCGCGCATTGTAGAAGTCGAAATGCTGAGCGAAGGACAGATGAACATCACTTCCATAGGTGAACGCCGCTTCCGCATTATCTCCCTAAACTATGATTCACCTTATCTGATCGGGAAAGTAAAATACTACCCTTTGGTAGCAGGTGATCCTGATCAACTGATCAGGATAGCGGAGAATTTAGCACCCAAAGTACGCCAATATATGCACATTCTCAACGAAGTGGAGGAAATTGATCTGGATCCAGAGAATCTCCCCGGTGACCCGCTAGTTCTGGCTCATTTATCTGCTGTCTTGCTGCAGATACCCACCGATAAGAAACAAGAATTGTTAACCTCTGCCTCCGCTCTCGATCTCCTTGATAATGCAAACCAGATCTATCGTCGCGAAATCGCTTTCCTGCGTGCTATGGTCGATCGATTCAACAATCAGGAAAAAAATACGATCAACCTTAATTGATCATGTATAAAACGATACCACCCTGGAATAGTTCAATCCTCGGAAACCGAACGAATTGAGACGATTATTTGGTCGAAATTACTTGAGTAAGGGATGTCTGACATAGAACGTCAAAAGAGCTTGAGGCAAGGGCATGTGCCTGATAACCTGCGGCAACAACTACTACCAGATTCTACCAGCGAGAATAAATATACCCATCGATAATCATATCTTTATCTCATCGCATTCAGCATAACGAGAGAATGCTTTGTAATTGACACCTGATGAGATCGATTCTAGTGAAAGTGTCATGCCCAGGAGGAAATGATCGTGTTTTCCCACATTCAAAGTGTAGATAAGAAGCAAATCTTTCGATCAGCTGTGCTAGTGCTTGCGATCGCCCTTTTGGTCCAGGCCTGCACGTCAAACCCTGAAATAGCCACCACACCTCCCGAAGATGCAGAAAGACAAGGGGTGATAAGGGTTGCCATGCAGCCGATCGTGCAACTTGACCCGGCATTCATCTCTTCTGATCCAGAAGTCATTGTCGCCAACAGCATCTATGATTACCTGGTCGATGTCACTCCACAGAACACCATCGCCCCGCGTCTGGCGCAAGAGTGGCAGGTCAGCGAGGACGGGAAGACATATGTCTTAACGCTGGTCGAAAATGCGACTTTCCATGACGGCATCCTGTTCACCGCGGATGACGTCGTCTGGACTTTCGACCGATTGCGCGATCCTCAAGTCGATTCACCAACCAAAAACCTCTACAGCAATATCGACAAAATTGAAGCAAGCGACAAATTCGAAGTGACATTCACTCTCAAAGAACCAAACCCTTTCTTCCTGTATGACCTGAGCGATAACCATGCCTTGATCCTGAAAGCGGACACCGCTGAACCAGGGGCTGATTTCATCGGCACTGGGCCATTCAAAAAAGTCTCCTACAGCCCGGAAGATCGCCTGGTAGTAGCTGCCAACGAGGATTACTATGCCCCAGATCGACCCAAACTCGAGGGAGTGGAATTCATTTTCTTCAATGATCAGGTGGCTCAAGTCGAAGCATTACGAGGTGGTCAAGTTGATCTGGTCATGTTGTTATCCGCTGATCTTTTCACCACCCTGATAGATGAACCCGAAATAATCCCGCTCGAAACTGCAACCAATAGTTTTGATGTCGTCAGGCTGCGTGCCGATCGTTCCCCAGGAGATGATCCGCGCTTGATGCAGGCGTTACGATTAGCCACCGACCGGCAAGCTATTTATGACCTCGTGGTGCAGGGGTACGGAGCCATTGGCCGGGACAACCCGATCGGACCGATGTACAGCCAATATTATTCTGAAGATACTCCGCTCCCCGAAAGGGATGTCGCCGCGGCCCGGGCATTATTGGCGGAGGCCGGTTTCCCGGACGGCATCGACCTGGAGCTTCACACACCAGATACAGCCAACCGCCCAAATTTAGCAGTAGTGTTGAAAGATCAATGGTCTGAAGCCGGCATAAACGTAGAGGTGTTCGTGGAACCGGAAAGTGTGTACTATGGAGATAATGGGTGGTTGGTCGTCGACCTGGGGATTACCGGATGGGGTTCACGCCCATATCCCCAGTTCTACCTGGACACCATGCTGGTATGCGGAGCGAATTGGAATGAATCCCATTTTTGTGACAGCGAGCTTGACCGATTGGCCAAATTAGCCGGAACGACGATGAACGAAGAAGAACGCGTGGAGGCTTACAACCAGATCCAGACCTTGCTGATCGAACGCGGTCCAATCCTCGTGCCCTACTTCTTCTCGCAACTGGGAGCGATCAGCGATAAGTTCGCAGACTTCCAAATGAAACCCTTCCCAGGGCGCTCAGATCTTTCACAGGTTCGCTTAGCCGATCAATAACAGTGACCACTGGACAGAGTCCATCCAATAAACCTCTCGGCGCCGCCCCATCCTGGTGGCGGCGCTTATTGCTATTGGTACGCAGTCTATTTTCTAAGCCCACTTCTGCCATTGGTACGACGATCACATGCTCTTTATTCTGGTCGCGATTTTAGGACCCTTGATCGCACCTTACGGAGCCAATGAAATTATCGCCAGCGAAGCGCGCCAGCCACCCTCAACAACCCACTGGTTTGGCACCGACAACCTCGGACGGGATGTATTCAGCCGCGTCTTACTTGGAGCGGGTGAGATATTGCTGCTCGCCGGATTAGGTACCGTACTGGCTGTCATCGCCGGAACACTCCTGGGTTTATTGGCGGGATACCGGGGAGGCTGGTTCGATGAAATCATCATGCGCTTATTCGATAGCCTGCTCGCTTTACCCGCCTTGCTGCTGGCACTGCTCCTATTGGGTACAGTCGGTCGCTCGCAGAACAGTGTGCTGATCGTGATCATTGTGGTTTACACCCCGATCGTAGCTCGGGTTGTGCGCAGTGTCGTGCTCGCGGTAAAACCCCAAGGTTTCGTTGAAGCAGCGCGCCTGGTCGGAGAATCACAATCCAGCATCTTATTGCGTGAAATTATGCCCTCCGTGCTGCCGACCCTATCCGTAGAGTCTGCCCTGCGCTTCTCGTATGCTATCTTTCTGGTGGCTTCATTGGGCTTCCTTGGGGTAGGTGTACAACCCCCGAGTCCAAACTGGGGATTAATGGTTAAAGAAGCGCGCACCTTCGCCACCCAGCTCCCCTGGGCGCTAATTTTCCCAGCCGCGGCCATCTCCATCGTCGTGATCGGGGTCAACCTGTTAGCCGATGGCATGAAGCGTGTCCTGCAAGCTAAGGGGAATGAATAAGGTCCGGCATTCTTATGAATGACTCTGGAAAAACTCCCATCTTAGATATAAACCAGTTAACTGTTGCTTACCAGCACGAAGGGGTCTGGTTGGAGGCGGTTCGTGAAGTCTCTTTGAGAATTGAAGCGGGAGAGATTTATGGATTGGTAGGCGAGAGCGGCTCCGGGAAAACGACTTTGATCCTGGCGGTGATGCGTTACCTTGGAGAGAACGGCGTTATCCGGGCAGGAGAAATTTTCTTAAGAGATACGAATTTACTGTCGTTGCCTGAGACCGAGATGCGCCAGGTATGGGGTAAGGAGATCACGCTCGTACCCCAAAACCCGCTTTCCTCGCTAAACCCATCTATGCAGGTTGGCGACCAGCTCGCGGAGACATTGCGCCACCAGCTCGATCTCAATCCCCTAGACGCCCAGCAGCGGTCTATCGAATGGCTGGAAAGGGTGCGCTTGCCTGACCCGGAACGAACCGCTAAAAGATATCCACACCAGATGAGCGGGGGTATGCAGCAGCGTGTGCTGATCGCCATGGCGCTGTGCACCGAACCCCAACTATTAGTGCTTGACGAACCCACCTCCAATCTGGATGTCACCACTCAAGCGGTGATCCTAGACCTGATAGGCGAATTGATGCAAGGACGGGATACCGGAGTCCTGTATGTAACCCACAATCTAGGTGTGGTCGCCCAGGTCTGCGACCGGGTGGCGGTCATGTACGCCAGCGAATTGGTTGAGCAGGCGGCTACTCAAGAACTGTTCAGCAAACCCTTACACCCCTACACCCAAGGATTGATGGATAGCATCCCCCAGCTCGGCGAAACCAAGGAGGACATTCAACTGCGGGCGATCACAGGACAGATCCCGGCCATTGGAAAAAGGCCTTCGGGATGTATTTTCCGCACCCGCTGCCCCATCGCGATCGAGATATGCGAGACCAGACCGCCTCTTTTCCCCTCTGGGGAGAGCAGGTCCTCCCGCTGCCACCGCTGGGATGAAATCGAGGGGGGCAGCATCAGCGCCCGGCAGATAATGCATGCGGAAAAATCGAAAAAATCTCCTGAGTACAGTGACGAATCACCAACATTAGCGGTCGAACGGCTCAAAGTCCATTTCCCCCTGCGCCGCTCGTTTAGCGAGTGGGTACGGGGAGAAGAGCGTAAAACAGTGCGAGCAGTAGAAGGAGTCGATCTGGAGATCTCCCCCAGAAGAACGCTAGGCTTGGTGGGCGAAAGCGGCAGCGGGAAAACGACCGTCGCCCGGGCAGTGATGGGTCTGGAAGGTAAGACGGAAGGTGCAATCGATCTACTCACCATCTCTCTGCCGGATAAACTCTCCCAGCGCCAGCTGGAGACATTACGTCTCCTGCAAATGGTTTTCCAAAATCCGGAAGGCGCGCTCAACCCTTATCTGACGGTCGGAGAATCACTGCGCAGGCCGTTAATAAACTTATTAAACCTGTCCGCGGTCGAAGCAGATGCCCAGGTCGCGGTTCTGCTTCAGGCGGTACAGCTGCCTCCCGAGTACGCCAGACGCCTGCCGGGACAGCTGAGTGGGGGTGAGTTACAGCGCGTCGCAATTGCGAGAGCCTTCGCCTCAAACCCCAAACTGCTCGTCTTGGATGAACCCGTATCTTCCCTGGATGTATCCGTCCAGGCGACCATCCTCAATTTGATCGGCGAACTGCAAAGCGATCACGGATCCAGTCTACTATTCATCTCCCATGATCTGGCCGTAGTCGGTTATGTGGCTGACCAGATCGCAGTGGTCTACCTGGGCTCTCTGATGGAAGTCAGCGATTCACACGAGCTATATAAGACACCTCACCATCCCTATACTGAAGCCCTGCTCTCCGCCATACCCTCAATAGATCCAACCGAGGAAAGCGAGCCGATTCACCTGCAGGGTGACATCCCCAACCCGGTAGATCACCCCGCAGGTTGCCCATTCCATACTCGCTGTCCACGCTATCTGGGTGAGATATGTGCCACTCAATCCCCTGCCTGGCAGATTAACGATGAGACTGGAAAACGTATCTACTGCCATATCCCGCTCGACGAGTTATCCAGCCTGCAAAAGCAAATGAAACCCCACCACTCAACGGTTCCGGACTAAGCGATGTCTCGATATATTCTGCGCCGGATCGGCTTTTTAACGCTTACGGTCTTGCTGACCTCATTGCTGATCTTCCTGGTGACGCAATGGCTGCCGGGAGACGTGTGCCGCATCATGCTGGGGCGAGAGGCTGGTCAGGGGGCGATCGACACCTGCCGCCAGGAATTGGGTTTGAACCAGCCGCTGCCAGTCCAATATCTGACCTGGTTAGGAGATTTCCTGACCGGAGATTGGGGGACATCCTACGCCACCGGGGAACCGATTTTCCCCCTGGTTATGGATCGTTTGGGCAACTCACTCATGCTTGCCATTGTCACCTTGGTAATCGCGGTCCCCTTAGCCGTCTTCCTGGGTGTGATCGCCGGATTAAACGAGAATAAACCGATCGATAGCGCAGTCAATGTTGGTTCACTGTCCGTGGTCGGTTTGCCAGAATTCGTCACCGGATTGGTGCTGATCCAGATATTTTCATTCGGGTTGCGCGGATTGGGGTTACCCTACTTGCCAGCCACCTCCTCGATTCCCCCGGATGCCACTTTCCTGGAAGCGCTGCCGATGTTGATCCTGCCAGCCATAACAGCCACGCTCGTGCTGCTGGCCTATATCGCCCGGCTGACCCGTTCAGGTGTGGTCGAAGAATTGAAACAATCCTATGTGAGGACCGCTGATTTGAAGGGTCTGCCGCGGCGAACAGTTGTCAGCAAGCACGTGCTGCGTAACGCGCTTCTGCCAACCATCACGGTGATCGCCATCAGCATCGGCTGGTTGATCAGCGGGTTGGTGGTGATCGAGAACGTCTTCAATTACCCAGGCTTGGGACGCTTGATGATCTTCGCCATCGATCGCCGGGACCTGCCCCTGCTGCAGGCGGTCATCCTGGTCACCGTGCTGGGTTTTGCACTGGCCAACCTGGGAGCAGATCTGCTGTACGCGGCATTGAATCCCAAGATTCGTTTGGGGGAATAATAATCCGCAGATTGACGCGAATTGTCGCTATTTTTTTTGGGGAAGTTGGTTATCATTCTTGGATATCCAAAACAGAAAAGGGAATGACACCATATAGCGGCTATCGAAAGTCTCCGTTCGTACATTTTGTCATTTCGAACGGAGTGAGAAATCCCTTTAGCGCGGCTTGTACTCAAACCTGTGCAGGCATATTCCTGACTATCTGAATAGGGAACCCTCCCCTTCGCTCTGCTCAGGACAAGAATTCGTTCGGGATGACATCCTTTCAAAGCAGTATTCGAAAACCGCCAAGCTCATTTCTCGCAACCCTCACCGTAATCGAACTCTTCAATGTTCCAGAACTCGCTGTTGGCGGTTGGGTCCATGATGAAGCCGCACAGATCGGGCCGGGTGGCGGCCAGCTTGATCCGCACGTAAAGCGGCGCCACAGGCAGCTGCTCGGCAAAGATGCGCTGGGCTTCCAGGTGAGCCGCCTCATACTCTGGCTGGCCGGACAGAGAACCCAGGGCTGTATTACAGGCAAGGTCGTATTGCTCATTGGCGAAGCCAGGATCGTTCGAACCACCCCAGCCGCTTTCACTGAAGGTGCGTGTTCTGTTGTCCTGGACCGAGATCCAGTCTTCACCTGCCGGCCCTGGTGTCTGTGTAGAGATATAACCTCCCCTTCGCTCTGCTCAGGACAAGAATTCGTTCGGGATGACATCCTTTCAAAGCAGTATTCGAAAACCGCCAA
>PVMS01156332.1_pt1 | contig 10904 bp, 7 predicted proteins | sample 1853461 | NCBI WGS metagenome assembly PVMS01 (sample SAMN08582032, study PRJNA380276) | Marine sediment metagenome, whole genome shotgun sequencing project. | isolation source: ocean sediment barecode stripped | collected 2017
AAAGGGTGTATCGTCTGGGGTTATATCGCTTCCCCAGTGACGGTAACCTTTTTCCAGGCGCAGTGAATCGACCGCGTGCAAACCGATAAGACGCAGGTCATACTGCTCGCCTTGCTTCAATAAGGCATCGAAAACTCCAGGAGTAAACTCGGTTGAAATATATAACTCCCAACCCAATTCGCCCACATAGGACATCCTAAATGCTAGTATCTTAGCGTAGGCACAATCAATGTGCTGCGCCGTAGCGAAAGGAAAAGCATCGTTGGATAAATCAGCATCAGTCAGTGTGGAGAGTAAATCACGAGCTTTAGGTCCCATGACGCCCAACATGGCATAGGCTGAGGTTATATCGGTGAAGAAAACTTGGTTTCCTTCAGGGATATGTCGTTTAATCCAATCGAAATCGCGAACTTGCATGGCACCGGTGGTAACAATGAAAAAATCGTCTTCAGCCAGACGCGTTACCGTCAAATCTGCTTCGATGCCGCCGCGATGATTGAGCAGTTGTGTGTAGACCATTTTTCCAATTTGCACATCAATATCATTGGCGCAAATATATTGCAGCGCTGCCTTAGCATCTGATCCCTGACAACGGAATTTTGCCATCGAAGTGAGATCATACAGGCCAACACCATTACGGACCGCCAAATGCTCTGCGGCTGCGTATTCAAACCAATTTTGGCGCCCCCAGTTATATTCATATTTTGGCTCAACACCCTCCGGAGCAAACCAATTGGCCTGCTCCTAACCGGATACCACCCCGAAGCACGCACCGCGCGCCTCAAGCTGATGGTGTATGGGCGAGCAACGCGCCATACGAGCTGTCTTGGGTTGCTTGAAGGGCCAGTGATCGGCGTAGAGCAGGCCAACACTCTCTTTGACGCGGTCTTGTAGATAACGGCTATTTGACTGCCAACCGTGGAAGCGCCGGATATCGACTTCCCATAAATCTTCTGTTGGATGACCTTCAACAATCCACTCAGAAATTGCCTTACCCGCGCCAGCTGCACTGGCAATGCCCACCGAGTTCATTCCAGCAGCAACAAAGTAGTTTTTAACACCGGGAGCTTCTCCAAGCATGTATTTGTTATCCGGGGTAAAACTTTCGGGCACGGCCGTAAAGTGCATTATCCCAGCATCCTGCATGGCCGGGCAGCGTTGAATTCCATTTATCATGAACAACTCAAACTGATCCCAATCTTCTCCCAATTCGGTATATTCGAAATTTTTTGGAATGCCCCCCATCCCCCAAGGTTTGGCCGTAGGCTCAAATCCACCCATCAACAGGCCATCCCCTTCTTGTTTGAAATAGATGTAGCCGTCCATATCCCGAAGAACAGGCATCTCATGATAAACACCTTCGATGGCCGTGGTCACGATGTGCATATGCTCGGCGGCATGCAACGGCACGCTGACGCCAATCTGTTTGCCAATTTCCCGTCCCCACATTCCGCCGCAATTGACCACAACTTCGCAGGCAATATTGCCTTGGGTAGTGTTTACTTGATATACCGCACCGTTTTTCAAGATTACTCCGGTGACTTCGATTCCTTCGAAAATACTGGCCCCACCCATCTTGGCCCCTTTAGCCATCGCGCGTGCGGTATCTACCGGCGAGGTGTGGCCATCATTTGGTTGATAGTATGCAGCTACAATATTATCGGTTTTCATGGGAGGAAATAATTTGCGCGCCTGCTCAAAGCTAATTTGCTCAATCTCCACATCAAAGACACGCGCCATGCCAGCTGCCCGATCATACTCACTCTTACGAGCTTCAGTCCGGGCGACACGGATAGATCCGCTGCGCACAAAACCCGTGGTTTGCCCGGTTTCCGCCTCCAGGCGTGCATAGAGATCTGTACCATATTTAGCGAGCTTCGTGAGCGCACTAGAGGCCCAGAGCTGCCCCACCAGACCAGCTGCTGCCCAGGTCGTGCCAGAAGTAAGTGTTTTGCGCTCGAGCAGCAAAACATCTTTCCAGCCAAGTTTGGTTAAATGGTAGGCAACACTGCACCCAACGATGCCTCCACCAATAATGACAACCTGGGCTTGAGACGGCAATTGTTTTGACATTGGCAAAATCCCAATTAACTCTTTAGCTTTGATTAATCTCTACTGACCGTCATCTGTAGGATGCCGGAATGGAGAAATATGCGGTAAAAAGACTATAAGGGCACAAAGAAATTCTTAATCTTACACAGGATCAAGTGTGCGGGAACCAGGAATATATTTATGCTCTCTGTGCCTTGGTAATGTAATTTTCGAAAATTCAGTACGTCATACCCGGATTTTCAAGCCTTTAGGGTCATACATTGGGCGTAATGAGGCTCTGGCGGGGAAGCGCACACCAGTAATATCGATCTCGTAGCTGCCGCCATTGATGAATTCTTTAGTGGCGCCATCTTCATGCTCGACAAAACCCATTCCCATGGCACCGCCGAGTGTAAAGCCATATGCACCGGTTTGTAGGTAGCCAACGATCACACCATCCCGATATATAACTTCATTGCCGTAAAGTAGCGGTTCAGGATCTTCAAGTAAGAATTGGACCATGCGATATTTGAGGGGACCACTTTCCTTGTGGCGCAAGAGCGCATCCCGGCCGATAAAGCCGCCGGGCTTGTCGAACTTCACAGCGAAGCTCAAACCAGCCTCCAAAGGCGTATCCATATTATCCATATCATGCCCGTATTCAAGGTAGGCTTTTTCAATTCTCAAGGAATTTAAGGCCTGGAAGCCCGCGTGCCGGAGACCAAGGTTTTGACCAGCTTCTACAACTGATTCATAAACATGCGCAGAAAACTCTGTGGGGACATAAAGCTCATAACCCAATTCGCCCTCATAAGTAACCCGGAAACATTGGACGCAAGCATAATTGACATCAATATCACGAGCTGACATATATGGAAAGGTCTCATTAGAAATATCTGCAGAGGTCAGTTTGCTCAAAAGATCACGCGATTTGGGACCTTGGATATTGAGCAGCGTATATCCTGAAGTTACATCAGTGACCATGGCATGCGCATCAGCTGGGATATGTTTCTTCAACCACATGAGGTCGTGGGTATAGAAATCACCAGCGCTGACAATGAAGTACTTGTCCTCTGCCAGGCGGGTAACGGTTAAGTCCGCTACCATCCCGCCGCGCTCATTCAGCCATTGGGTATAAACAACCTTGCCAACCGGCACAGCTACATTATTCGCGCAAATATTATTGAGCACCTTTTCGGCATCACGCCCCTGAACAAGGAACTTCGACATTGATGTAACGTCCATCAAGATCACATCTTCACGGCAGGCCTTGTGCTCAGCGGCCAGATATTTAAACCAATTTTGGCGACCCCAGGTGTACTTTTCGACCTTGGCTTCTACACCAGCAGGGGCGTACCAATCGGGGATTTCCCAACCCATTCCTTCAGTGAAAAATGCTCCCGCCTGTGCCAGTTGCTCGTGAATGGCAGTCTTGCGGACATCGCGGGCGGTTTCATTGGCAAAATTGGGATAGATTAGCTGGTATTGCAGACCCAGTGTTTCTACGGTTCTATCGGTTAAATATTTTTGAGTGCCCTGGAACGGGAAACATCTGGCAATATCAATATGAAGGGAGTCGACCGGGCAATAGCCATCTACAATCCATTGTGCCATTATTTTCCCTACCCCGCCACCCTGTAGAATCCCTAAAAAATTCAATCCTGCTGCAACATAAAAATTCTTCAATTCAGGCGTTTCACCCATGAGGGGGCCACCATCCGGGGTAAAGCTTTCAGGGCCGCAGAAAAATTTATGAATACCTGCATCTTTGAGTACGGGGATGCGCTCCATGGCAATTTCAACATAGGGCATCATGCGGTCCCAATCAGGGTTGATCTCACCAAAAGCAAAATCTTTGGGAATACCGTCCACGCCCCACGGAGCAGCTACTGGCTCAAAGAAGCCTACCAATAGACCCCCTACCTCTTCCCGGAAATAGGAGTAACGTCCGAAATCCTCGATGATGGGCACATCCGCATGAACCCCTTCGATGGGTTCGGTGAGTAAATAATAGTGCTCTGCCGCCTGGAGGGGGATATTTACCCCTGCAAGATTGCCTAATTGCCGACCCCACAAACCTGCACTATTGACAACAATCTCGGCCTCGATCTCTCCTTTGTCAGTGACCACCCCAGTAACACGTCCGTTTTCCTTATTGATTCCAACAACTTCTATTTCTTCAAAGATTTTTGCACCGCCCATGCGGGCACCCTTGGCCAGGGCCATTGTGAAATCAACAGGATTTGCACGCCCATCTTCTGGCGTATAAAACCCGGCCAAAATATCGCTCGTCTCGGCGAGGGGCCACATCTTTTTTACTTCTGCTGGTGATATTTCCTGATAATTTATCCCAAGTCTTCGAGCAGCAACAGCCATACGGCGTCTCTCTTCCAGCCACTCTTGTGTACAAGCCAGCTGCAGGTATCCAATTGCTTTAAAACCAGTTGATTGCCCAGTTTCGGCTTCGAGAGTCTTCATTAGCTCACGGGTGTACGTTGACATTTCAACACTTAGCTCGTCTCCACTTGGTGTTACCACCAATCCAGCCGCATGCCATGTAGTTCCGGATGTCAGCTGCTTGCGCTCTACGAGCACTACATCCTGCCACCCTAGCTTGGTAAGATGGTAAGCAATGCTGCAGCCAATCACACCGCCCCCGACAATCACTACCTGGGCGCGCGAGGGTAAAGATTCATTGAATTTTTTCGATGGTTGAACCTTGGACATATTACTCTCCATATTTGCGCGAAAATGCTTCGATGAGCATCACTAAATAATTTTATTTTCTAATTTGCTCGCAAATTATTAGTTTGTGAGCAAATTAGAACCTTAAAATTACAATATAGAACGGGCGGCACCTCAAGCAACAGGGAACCGCCCGTATAAATCTCATCATCTTATAACATTGATGTTAAGCTTAATCTCCTGCCTTGATTTCCGTCCACATACGGGAGTATGTCTCTGTGAAATCACCAACATTTCCCAGAAATTCCAATCTTGCCATGGTTTCTTCATCAGGATAGATGGCCGGGTAATTGAGGATTTCTTCCGATATCCCTTCCCGAGCAGCGTCGTTGGGTGAAGCGTACCACACCCAATTGGTGTTTTTGAGCGTTAATGTCAGGGCGGTTAAGGTAATTTAACCACTGATAGACCATGTCCAAGCGATCAGGATCGGCTGCGGCATCCACCGAGATGCACAAATTATCCACCCACATTGTCGCGCCCTCTTTGGGAATAATGTAGTCGATATTTTCATCTTCGCCTTGAGCGACGAAAATGTCGCCACTCCATCCTTGGGACATCCTGGTCTCCCCGGTCAGCATCAGGTCTTCATAGGTATCTGATTCAAATGAGTAAATATGCTCTTTTATGCCTAAAACCAAGTCTCTGGCTTCAGCTAATTCGGCCTCGTCAGTTGTGCCGTTGCTGTAGCCGAGGTAGATGAGCGCAGAGCCAAACACCTCACGCATATCATCCAGCAGCGAGATTTGACCACTGAAATTCTGAGCTAACTCTGGGTCGAAGATGTACGCCCAACTATTTGGTGCTTCATCCCAATCCTCCCAGTTGAAGCCAATGCCCGTAGTCCCCCAGAAGTATGGTAAACAGTACCCCAAATTGGGGTCAAAGGGCGGGTTAGTAAAAGCTGGGTTGAGGTAACTGAGGGTTTCTTCGACGCGGCTGTGGTCGAGTTTCCCCAGCAAATCGAGTTCAATCATTATTTCCACCATGTAGTCGGACGGAACATACACGTCGTAACCGGTGGCGCCGCCTTGCAGCTTGGCAAGCAAATCCTCATTGCTACCGAAAATGTCCTCCACAACCGTTATGCCGGTCTCTTCCTCAAACTGCGCATAAATATCTGGATCAATATACTCACTCCAAGTATAGAGGTGTAATTCCTTTGGGCCATTGGAACCACAAGATGCAATACTGATGCTGATAAGTATGATAAGTATGGTTAATGATATCTTCTTCATGTGTCACTTCCTCCATGTATAAGGGATTTGGCTATTTTTCTCTTTTTGTAAGATTTTCATAATTATTAAATATCAGAGCATATCTTCCCTCCTTTGTAACCAAATGGATAATAGGACGAGAACCATTGCGACGAGGAGCATTATTGTTGAGACAGCGTTTATCTCCGGGGTGATGTTTCTTCTTGTCATTCCGATGATTCGAACGGGTAACGTGGTTGATCCTGGGCCAGAGGTAAAGTTTGTGATGACGTAATCATCCATTGAAAGGGTGAAAGCAAACAGCGCCCCACCAAGTATGCCTGGAATGAGTAACGGGAAAGTCACCCGCCAGAACGCATTCCACTCGTTTGCGTAGAGATCGCTGGCGGCCTCTTCCATGGTCGTGCCTAGCGAAGCCATGCGCGCCCTGACGATTATTGATACGAATGATATATTGAAGGCTACATGTGAGATAATGATGGTGGTTAAACCCAAATCCATGTGGATCATTTTGAAAAAGACCAACAGCATAATTGCCATGGCAATATCCGGTATGATTATAGGCATAAAAAGTAACCCATCAACAGCTGTCTTTGTCCGGAAACTATAGCGTTCAATCGCCACGGCAACCATTGTCCCGATGATTGTGGCAATAATGGTTGAGCTGATAGTTACAATAAGCGTATTTTTCATTGCGGAAGCGATTAAGTGATCGTTAAATAATACTTGATACCATTCCAGCGTAAAGCCAGTCCAGTAAGTGGGGAAGCGAGATTGATTAAATGAATATACGACCAACAAGATTATCGGGGCATACAGGAATAAATAGACCAGGCCTGCATAACCATTGAAAAACCAATTCTTTAGCCGATCTTGAAAACTGGTATATTCCGCGTCCAGATAACCAAGTTTTAATTGAGTCTGACGAGTTTGTGGGGGTATTTGAGTTGCCATAACGTCTCCCTAGCTTTGGTTTTTTTCGCTGCGTATACTACGGAAATAAACTAAAGTCCCAAAAAGCATAACGATCATCAGAATGACAGAGATCGCTGAGCCGAATGGCCAATCACTTGCTTCTCCAAACTGCTGTGAAATCAAATTGCCGATCATATCGGCTTTGCCGCCGCCCAACATATCGGGCGTAACAAAGGCTCCTAATGAAGGCACAAATACCAATATAGACCCGGAAACAATACCGGGCAGGGTCAACGGAAGGGTAACTCGTAAAAAAGTACGTATCGGATTCGCAAAAAGATCTTGGGCTGCTTCCAGAAGTGATCTATCTAATCCGGTGAGGCTGGCATAGCAGGCCAAAATCATTGCAACTAACCAAATGTAGATAAGGCCCATGATAACCGCCCCGCTAGTATTTAGATAAGTAGGCGCATTATCCTGATTAAATATATTTAGAGCGATAAGAACTTGGTTAATTTGCCCTTGCCTCGCTAATAGCATCCTCCATGCATAAGTACGGATTACGAAATTTGTCCAAAATGGCATCATAATCAGGAGCAAGTAAGTATTTCTCTTTTTTGGAGGTTGGTTTGCCATCCAGTAAGCCATTGGATAACCAATTAACAAACAAATAAACGTCGTAATCAAGGCAATAAAAATTGAACGTATAAATATCTTAATATAAAGCTGGTCGGCAAATCGAACGTAATTTTCAATCTGAAAAATCCATTCTATGCCGCCAAATTTACCTCTATCCAAGAAGCTGTAAACGAAGATAATAGCAAGCGGAATCGCGAAGAAAACGATCAGCCAGAATAACGTCGGGCTGAGGAGTATGTTTAATGTTAGGCGTTCACGTCTCGTGCGTGGTTCAATTGCCATGTTTGCCTCCTACTCCGTTAGTACCAAGGCCTGCGTCGGATTCCAGTTCAAACCCACCTCATCTCCCCTTTGATACAAACGCGTCCGACTTCGGTCTAGGTTTTGTTGGCGAACGGTGATGCTGGTGTTATTGGCAAGACGGATGATATAGCGGGTGTCTGTCCCGATGTAAATCACTTCTTCTACCCGCCCTGTGATCATACTATCCTCTCCAAGGCTGAATTGCTCTGGGCGAATGATCACGCCTACCGCCTGCCCTTTTTGAACCGAGATCTCGCAATGCGCTTTCACATCGGCCTGGCCTTCCAGGGAAACGATAATATCCTTGCCATAGATATCCACAACTGTGCCTTCCAGAAAATTCGTCTCTCCAATGAAATCTGCCACGAAACGCGTTTCTGGATGTTCGTAGATTTCTTCCGGCGGACCAATCTGGAGTATTTTGCCATCATTCATTACGGCAATGCGGTCAGACATGGTCAGGGCTTCTTCCTGATCGTGGGTGACATAAACAAAAGTAATACCAACCTGTTCCTGCAGTTGTTTCAATTCAAGCTGCATGGTTTTACGGAGTTTTAGGTCCAACGCACCAAGCGGTTCATCCAGCAGTAATACCTCCGGGCGATTAATCAACGCGCGCGCCAGAGCAATACGTTGCTGCTGCCCGCCAGAAAGCTGATTGGGCTTTCGTCGAGACATCTTGGCCATACGCACCATCTCCAACGCCTCAGCAACGCGGATCTTAATTTCATCTTTGGGAACTTTTTTCATTTCGAGACCAAAAGCTACGTTGCGCTCAACAGTCAAATGTGGAAAAAGCGCATAATTCTGAAATACTGTGTTCACCGGGCGTTTAAATGGTGGCATCTGCTTCATTGTCTTTCCACGAATCAGGATTTCTCCAGCCGTCACCGTTTCCAATCCGGCAATCATGCGCAAGGAGGTGGTCTTTCCACATCCCGAAGGCCCTAGCAAAGAGAAGAATTCGCCATCTTCAATTTCTAAGCTGACGTCATTCACAGCAACCACGTTGCCAAAACGTTTGGTTACATTAACAAGTTCAACCGCTGTTGCTCCCATTCACTTTCTCCTCTGATAAAGTATTAAACGCTCAGTTATTAAATGCGAATTGTGGGCTTTTCTGGGTGGCGCCAGCCTCAGACATAAGGCGCTGTGGATAAAATATATTTTCGAGAAATTTGATTTTCAGGGTTAAAATAAATCCCGCACCAAATGAACGCGGGGTTCCTTATCTGACAGATAAGCTAACGAGATTGCCACATACGCTGAAAAGTATAATCTGTTATTTCCGAAATGTCAATTGTAACATAAAATTATTTCGTATTCAGTGCTTATTATACAACTTATAGTGTTTTTACGTAATTTTTATGCTATAATGTGCTCATTATATGAAATGATTATCACAGATTAATTAATTCAATTTTGTATTTATTGATTACACACTAGAGGCAGTATATAATATTATACAAATTCCTTTATCTGGAATTTGTTACAGAACCGGCCCCTGGCTGAAGGGTACCATCTGCCTTAGGGCAGCCTCTTCCACGACGACATGGTGCAGTCCGATTGATGGGATGCGTTATTTCCGAGATATACTAAATACAGTAAGATAGTTTGTATCTATTCAACACAGAAATCCTTCCTGGATGCGGCGTGAGGGGAATCTATGGGAGAAATGCTGCCTGCCATGGTTTGAGCGGTTTGACAGTTAAGAGGAACCATTGGAAATCCACCTGCAGCTTTATTCAATTCTGCGAGAAAAATTACCTATCGATGCGAAAGGGCGCGCAATTTTACACTTCGACGAAGGTGCAACGCTTGCTGATCTACTCGCTAAACTTGGCTTAAAGCGAAAAGTTGTCATCAGCGTGAATGGTGTTCAAGAAACGGATAAATCGCGACCATTGTGTGATGGCGACAAAGTAAGAATATTTTCATCGGTCAGCGGCGGGTAGGGTTCCCTCTGATGAGTAACCAAGATGCAAAGGAGAGAAAATCATGTTTCACGGCTATAACGGAAAAATTTTGCATGTCGACCTCACGAACAAACAGTTTAATATAGAAGAACCGAGCGAGACCTTCTACCGCAAATACATGGGCGGGAGCGCGCTGGCAATGTACTATCTGCTCAAGGAAATGCCTGCCGGCGTAGACCCGCTCGGTCCTGACAATGTCTTGGTACTGGCACTTAGTGTGCTGACGGGGGCAGCAATTTCTGGTCAAAGCCGTATGACTGCAGCAGCAAAATCACCGCTGACTGGCGCAATAGGCGACTCACAAGGCGGCGGCTTTTGGCCTGCTGAACTCAAGTTTGCTGGGTTCGATGCCATTGTGATCAAGGGGAAATCTGAAAAACCAGTTTATCTGTCGATCAACAATGGCAATTTTGAACTGCGCGACGCATCCCATTTGTGGGGAAAAATCACCGGCGAGGCAGAGACGACCATAAGAGAAGAGCTGGGCGACAGCAAGACCGAGGTTTTACAAATCGGTCCTGCCGGAGAAAAAGGCGTGCGCTTCGCCGGCATTTTCAGCATGTCTAACCGCGCCAATGGGCGCACGGGGATGGGGGCTGTTATGGGTTCCAAGAACTTGAAGGCAATTGCGGTGCGCGGCAAGAAGCGACCGAACGTGGCCGACAAGGCTGGACTCAACAAACTTGCCAAATGGGGTGCGGCCAATCTGGCAGAATCCGATATCGCCGGGCTGGGAAAATACGGTACCGCTGAGACGACCGGTGCAAACCAGACCTCCGGTACGCTGCCCACCTACAACTATAACAGCGGCGTTTTCGATGGATGGGAACCGATAGACGGCACAACTATGTACGACACTATTCTCAGGGGTGCAGCAGATGGCAAACAGGACCGATTAGGGCGTGATACCTGTTATGCCTGTACCGTGCGCTGCAAACGCGTGGTTGAGATTACCGAGGGTGCATACAAAGTCGACCCAAAGTACGGCGGCCCTGAATACGAAACAACTTCAACCTTTGGTAATTATTGCGCCATTGACGATCTGGCCGCAATTAGCAAAGCCAACGAACTATGCAAC
>PVMS01075244.1_pt1 | contig 10903 bp, 11 predicted proteins | sample 1853461 | NCBI WGS metagenome assembly PVMS01 (sample SAMN08582032, study PRJNA380276) | Marine sediment metagenome, whole genome shotgun sequencing project. | isolation source: ocean sediment barecode stripped | collected 2017
GGATTCAAGTGCTGAGTTCAAGCTATCGAGTGAGCTTTCACTGGCCACCAGGAAGGGTGCGGCATCGGCGAAATCGGTTGTGGTTTCTTCGCCCAGGATTTCCGCGTGGTTCTGGGGGCGGCTAAATTCGGATTTCATCCTGACCAGCCGCAAGGGATCTTCGGTGCCCAGCGCCCGTGTCAGCCATTGTGATATGTCCTCGCCCTGATCCACTGTCTGACAAACATCCCCCCAGACTTTGGTTTCGATCTGATTCCCATCATAAAGGTCAAAAGGAACGGTGATGGCGTCATGGCCGTCCATGGACAACACGACGCCCTCCTCAGTCAAGCTGGTATGAACCAGGGCCAGTTGCGGGATATCACGCTGGGTGACGAAGCGGCCATTGGTTCTCACCACCATCCACAGGCGGTCATGCTGTAAGCCCTTGCTCGTCAATTGCGCCTGTGCGAGCGGGATCGCTTTCATGGATTTGACCGGATAAATAAAAAGGCCGGTGATATTGATATTGCTCATAAGACAATTCCTTAAGACCGCATGCGGACTGTTCTCGTTGGCGCTTTCAATGGCCGCCAGCGGCCATCATTCACCAAACAGTGCGATGGCCGCAATAACGGAAGCCTCAATTCCGGATTTGATGCTCGGCTCGGGCTCCACCTTGAAAAAAGGTGAATGGTGGGAGGGTTGTGAGCCCAGTTCCTCTTCGGGCGTTCCGCCGACCGCGAAATAGACGCCCTTCACACCGTGCTCCGGCAGCACAAAATAGGCGAAGTCCTCAGCACCCATGCCTTCGCGGGGTAAGTTGTACATGTAATCTTCGCCCATCTGTTCGCTCACCGCGACCAGCACCCGCCGGGCCGTGTTGGTGTCGTTGATTGTCGGTGGGGTGGTCTCTACAGGCGAACGGATCACTTCAGGCATGCGGTCTGCGGGAACACCCAGTGATTGCGCGACACCGGCGGCCACGCGATCGATTCCGTCCAGCAATTGCTCGCGGATCTCCGCGTTGTCGGAACGAACCGTCAGCTGCAATTCCACCCGGTTTCCGATGATGTTGTGCTTGCTGCCGCCATGGATGGCGCCGACGGTGATGACACCGGATTCCAGCGGATTAATCGTACGGCTGACAATGGATTGCAGGGTCACGACGATTTGCGAGGCCACCAGGACCGGGTCGACACCCTGGTGTGGTGAGGCGCCATGAGTGCCGACGCCATGCACGATGATATCGACTGAATCCGAACTCGATGCGACTATATCCTGTGGAACGACGACCTTGCCGGATGGGCCATCGGCATCAACATGAAAAGCCAGCGCATAGTCAGGTTTGGGAAAGCGCTCGTACAACCCGTCCTGCAGCATAGCGCGGGCGCCGGAAATGCGCTCTTCCGCAGGCTGGCCAATCAACACCAGGGTGCCGGACCACTGGTCACGACGTTCCGCCATTTGCCGGGCCGTGCCAACCAGCGCGGTGATGTGTATGTCGTGTCCGCAGGCATGCATGACCGGCCGCTCAATGCCGGCAGCATCGACCTGTGTCACGGTTGAAGAATAGCTCAGGCCTGAGTCTTCTTTCACCGGCAGCCCATCCATATCGGCACGGATCATCACCGTCGGACCGGCACCATTCTCCAGTACGGCAACGATTCCGGTGCCACCTACGCCTTCGCTTACTTCGTAGCCCAAAGCACGGATTTCCGCCGCCAGGCGTTTGGCGGTCTCGAATTCGAAATTGGAGAGTTCCGGGTTCTGATGAAAGTGCAGATAGAGCTGGCTCAGCCGCGCCCCGTAGTCTGCCGCCACCGATTCGCGCAAGTCTTTGGCTGCAAGTGTGCTGGAAAATAGGCAGGCGAAAATAACGAGGGAACTGATGATGGCTGAATTCACGAAATTCTCCTTGAAATGGTGGCTCAGAGCCGGTCAGGTATGCGAGTTTACTTCAGCTCGTGTCTGATGTGGCAAAATGTGATTGCAGCCACATCACAGCCAGGAGATATGTCAATCAGCCGCACCGCTTCCTTATTGGCATGACCCAACAGAGCGCTGCATGTATCATATTTTCCGACATGCTTAGCAAAATAAAAAGCGTACTAAAAAGAATTCCCCCCTTCAGGAGAATCATCTCACAGCGCGACCGCGCCCTGACGCGGGTGGTCATCGTTGAGTCCGAAAAAAGCAGCCTGGTCGAGAATCAAAAGACCCTTCAGGCAGAGCTGGATAAGCTGACAGAAATCCAGGGTTTCGTTCCGCCGGGGCATTTCTACTCCCCGGTACCGTGTCTGGATGACATCAGGAACGATGAAGACCGGATCTTTGGCGAGGCTCCGCGCCGTCTGGCAGGAATTGAAATCAATGATGAAGCACAGCTCAGGCTGTTGCGCGAGTTCGTCGCCTATTATGGGGAAATGAATTTTCAGGCGGATAAACAGGATGGCCTGCGCTATTATTACAAGAATCCGGCCTATTCTTACTCCGACGGGATCCTGTTGCATTGCATGATCCGCCACTTCGCACCCAATCGGATCATTGAAATCGGCTCGGGCCACTCCTCCTGCATGACGCTGGATACCAATGACCTGCATTTTGACGGCTCAATAGAAACCACATTTATTGAGCCCTATCCTGAATTGCTGTTGTCTCTGATCAGTGAGAGCGACCGGGATCGTGTCCGCATCATTCCCAAGCGGCTACAGGAAGTGAAGCTGGAAGAATTTGATGCGCTGGAATCCGGGGATTTCCTGTTTATCGATTCCACCCATGTGAGCAAAATCGACAGCGATGTGAACCGCATCCTGTTCGATATTTTGCCGCGGCTTGCCAATGGCGTATATATTCACTTCCATGATATTTTTTATCCCTTTGAGTATCCCAAGAGATGGATTCTTGCCGGAAGAGCCTGGACAGAAAACTACATTTTGCGGGCATTCCTGCAGTTCAATGACTCATTTGAAGTAGTACTGATGAATTCCTATATGGATCACTTCCACGAGGACTTTTTCCGCGAGCATCTGCCGCTGTGTCTGCAAAACACCGGCGGCCATATCTGGTTGCGTAAGTTGTAGCGGTAAACTCGTATGCCAGAACAACGGCCTATAAGTGTTACAAGTCCTGCGGTAAAACGATCCCCAATTCCTTGCGTTCTTGTCGCCAGAGTTCGATTAACTCCGCCCGCTTTTCAGGTTGTTGATGGGAAAGATCAATCGTTTCACCGGGATCACTGCTCAGATCATACAATGCAAAGTTTGCCTCATCGAATGGCAGCTCCAGTTGGGTGATTTTCCAGCGTCCCTGTCTCAGGTATGCCCGGTTTCTGTGAAACTGAGTGGTAATGTGTTCCTGTCCATGCACTGCATCAGACGAACCTCTGAGAAACGCCCTCATGCTTTCCCCGCGCATTGGCTGAATCGAGCCATCAACCGGGTATTGAGCGGCGGCCAGGGCGATGAAAGTCGGTGCAAGATCCATTACAGTGACATAAGTCGGATTGATCTCGTTTGTACGGTTGGCCCCTTTGCCTGCGATGATCATTGGTGCGGTGATACCCCCCTCGCTGGTGTAGCCCTTGTGCCGTTTGAACGGGGCGGAACCTGCTTCAGCCCATTGCGGGCCGTAGGATACAAAGGAGTCGGGTCCGCCCATGTTTTCGTATGCGTTGTCATACCGCGCCTGGATATAGTCCCTGAACTCGTCGTGGTCATAGAAGTCTTCCGCAGCGGCACCGTTGTCTGACATGAACACGATCAGGGTATTCTCAAACAGACCATTCGATTTCAGATAGTCGAGCAGACGGCCAATGTGCCCGTCCAGGTTCTCCACCATGGCCGCATACAGTTCCATTTTGCGCGCCTCGCGTTTTTGTTGCTCCGCGCTCAGTTCTTCCCAGCGGGTGATTTCGTCCCAGCGCGGGGGGCAGGGTGGAAGATGGCGGGATGATGCCGGCTCGCTTGAGTGATTCGAATCGCTTCTCCCTGAGAGCATCGTAGCCGTCGTCATACACACCCGAATAGCGCATCCGCTCGTTCTCCGGCACCTGTAAAGGCCAGTGTGGTGAAGTGTAGGCGGCGAATGCGAAAAAGGGCCGGCCATCGTTCTTGTTCGAATCGATAAACCGAATAAGCCGGTCGGTGTAAAGTTCGGTTGAATAGGCTCCATCCGGATAATCCACCAATTCGCCGTCGGCACGATAGATCGAGGGCGCATTCTCGAAACCCCGGCCATCGAAATGGGTCGCGGCGCCATCCATCAGGTTGAAAGACCGCTCGAAACCGGCGGCCAGAGGGCTGTGCTCCTTCTCTGTCCCCAAGTGCCACTTGCCGGTGGTGTAGGTGTGGTAGCCGGCTGCCTTCAATACGGCTGGCAGATGCGCCACGCGATCAGAAAGGTAACCCTCATAAGCCGGCATGTACTCCTTCAAAGCGCCTGAAGGATGCTGCCGCCCCATGCCAGCCACGTGATTGTTGTTGCCGCTGAGCAGCATGGCCCGGGTCGGCGCGCACATCGGCGCCGTGTGAAACTGGGTGAAAATTACGCCATCCCGCGCCAGCGCGTCGATGTTGGGCGTGCGAATATCGCTGCCGTAAACACCCAGATCGGCGTAGCCCAGGTCGTCGGCGACGATCAGCAGGATGTTCGGCTGTTCCTCACTACCGCTTGCCGGCGGGTTTGTGGGCGCGGCGGACACAGCATGAGAGGCACTCAAGACTATCAGTGCCAGAAATGTGGTATAGCGTTTGCCTGTATTCATAATTCCAGCATCATGAACAGCGTGTTACTGGAGTTTTTCCAGATACTGCTGAATCCACGGTAGCAAGTGGTCGTAGTTGCACTGGTTGCTCTCAAGCGAGCCGACGATAAAAGCGTATCCATTGTCTGAATCGATTTTGAGCTTCCAGCCATTAAGTCGCAGAAAGATATCACAGGTGAAAAATGCAATCCGCTTGTTGCCGTCCACAAATGCGTGATTGCTGATCAATGACTCAAAAAGTGCAGCTGCCATCTCCGTCAGGTCTTTGTAGTAGCCGGTTTGTGGTCGATACAAGGCGCTCTCGAGTAAACCCCTGTCGCGCAAGCCTGCTGTTCCGCCAAATTTGTCGATCAGGCGCTCATGGATAGCGATGACTTCATCGAGCGACAGGAACTGAACGACATTATCTGGCAAGACGGTGACCCAATTCCTCGTTTTCGTTTATCGAGTCTTCAAGGTGTGAAAGAACAGCCGGGCGAAGCCGACGTTTTCGCACGTAATCGGCAACAGCCTCGGTGAGCAATCCAGAGATGCTTTGCCGGGACTCGCTTGCGATCGACTGCAGAGCTTCCCATTCGCACTGCTCGACTTTGGAACTGATCTTGATTTTGGCCATGCTGCAAAGATATCATGACATGTCATGACATGTCTAGACACACAAGGGCTGGAAAGCGAGCCCGGTACAGAAATAAGGCATTTCAGCCTCTTTTTGTTACAAACTGTAAGAAGGTTATCAATAGGTCAGAAAAAAAACATAATCTGGTCAAGCAATCAATCTTCCCGAAGCGCACGATCGACAGTGGTTCCGAACCAACGCCGTTTTGCATCTGAATGAGTATCCAGAACGGGTTGGGAAACATTTTCAGATTATAAATATTCTAGGGAGCTTGCCATGATCAGATATACCGCTGTCGTTTTAGCCGCTTTATTCATCCCTTCTTTCCTGTTTGCCGGTGCAGGTAAACCGGATATCGTAGTGATCACCCAGAATCAGTACCTGGGTGCGGACCTGACGCCGATCATCGCTGCACAGAGCCCCGGAGAATACAACCTGGCTGTTCTCGATGCCCTGTTTTCCATCGCGGACAACAATATTCCGGAGCGCGCTGTTGCTTTGGCAAAATCCATTGTGGATAGAGACGCACACCTGGTCGGACTCCAGGAAGTGTTTAGATTTGAATGTCTCGAATCCGGCACGATCCCGGGTGCCTGTCTGTTGTTCAGTGCGGCGATGAACGATCACCTCGAATTGACCCTCGATGCACTCGATGATCTTGGCGCTGATTATTACATCGCCGGTGTGGTTGAAAATCTGACCATTCCGGATGCGGAATTCGGTCTGCCCGGTCTACCCGTTTTTCTCAATGAGGGTGATGCTATCCCGGATGTATTTATTCAGGTTCTTGATCGTGACGTCATACTGGCACGTGGCGATGTGTCGAGCAGTATTGTGACATTCCCGTGCTCCAAACCCTCAGTGGACGGCTGCAACTACGATGTAATCGCCTCGGCCGAGACACTTGCGGGAACCATCGATGTCGAGAGAGGATTTGTTGGCGTTGATGCCCTCGTGGATGGCCAGGCCTACCGATTCGTCAATACACACCTCGAGGTTCAGTATCCGGCGCCTGAACAGGATGCTCCACTGATCCAGGCAGGCCAGGCTTCCCAACTGGTCGGCACCATGACACTGGCTCCTCCTCCACCCGCAACGAAACTCCTGGTGGTTGGAGACGTCAATTCTTCCCCTCTCGATCCGGTCTTCCTTTCGTCTTTTGGCCTGGCTTACCCACCGTACCAACAGCTGGCTACGGGCGTGAGTGTGTGGGGAACTCCCATATCGCTGCCGTACACGGATGTCTGGAATCTGCGGCCAGGAAAACCGCCGGGCAATACCTGCTGTGAGGCCGCTGATCTGTCCAACAACAAATCGATACTCGACGAACGCATTGACGTTGTTTTCTCGCTTGTGCCCCCTTCGAGAGTCAAAGCGAACATTCTCAACAATAATCCGGATGACAAGACTCCGTCCGGTCTTTGGCCATCTGACCACGCGACAGTTACTGCCAGGCTCTTTTACTCGAGAGCAAAGTAACCCAGCGCCGAGATTATTATTACGGCGATCATCAACAAGAGAACCAGATATCGTATCAAGGAGGATAAACCGTGCACTTGGACGAGATCTGAAAAGCGACTCGTCGACAGCTTGGTACTACGTATTTCTGCCAGGCTTGTTTCGCGTGCTTCTTCTACGGGTTGCAGTTGAGCTACAAACCGGTAGCCATGGCCATGCAGAGTTTTAATGACTGACTGCGAATGTGCATCATCCCCAACGGCCTTCCTGGCCTTCATGATCGCCCGTGTCAGAGCAGCTTCGGTCGTTATTCTTCGAACCCAGATTTTATCAAGAAGTTCATCCTTTCCCACGGCCCTGTCGCGGTTTTTAATCAGGTAGCTCAGCAGCTCGAAAACGCGCTTCTGAACTTTTACTTCCCGGCCGTTGATCAATATCTCACGGTTGGCCAAGTTTATGACGTAGCCGCCAAAGTAGTACACCTGCTGCACGGGCTTGCTCATATCCTCGGTTCTTCACTTCCTCAAGCTATTTGACAAGAAACTCCCCAAGATGCATTTAATCCAATTTTTAGTCAATTAACACTGATATAGGACATTTCGGCGCTTTTCCGTCACAAATCGATATCCGGTCATAAACGGGTCACAAAAAGACCATGATCCGGTCAAGCTTCTGATCTTCCCCCAAGAGCATGATCAATAGTGACATCGGCCCATGCCGTATTGTGCGTAAACAGATCATTCAGAGTGGGCCGGGCAATTTTGCGAGGTTTTATAGGACTAAAAACAGCTGCGGGAGTTTCCATGTGTTGAGGTTTATCCGATTGTTCAACGTCATTCTATTGTCGGTGCTGCTATCAGCCTGCGCAACAACCCGTCAGGCGTACCTGCCTGCCGCTGGCTACGGCATAGATGGTGTAGACGAAGGCGACCAGGTCAAGATCGTGATGAACGATGGTAAAAAACACAGGCTGTTGGTCACCCGCGTGGATGAAATTGGCTTGCACGGCAGCCGCGACTCGTTTGCCTATAGCGACATGCAATCAGTGGCCGTAATCGAAAAAAGACAAACCGCCGGAACCGCCTCATGGGTCATCATCGGGCTCACCGTCATCGCCGTAGCGCTTCTTGGCGGTAGCAACGAGGGCGGTGGCCCGTTCTGCCTTTACGCCTCCAATGACCCTAACCGAACGTGCTTATAAACAGCCAGCCAGGAGGTATGAAATGAAAAGATACTTGACAATACTTTTTACGCTATTCGCCATGGGCGTCCTCATCGGCTGTGCCTCACATCGCTACACTGTTGTAAAGCCACCAAGTAAATCCCTGACTGACTATCGCATTCTTGAAATTTCTGAATTTAAAACCAACCTGAATGATGCCGAATCCAGGGAACTTGCGGACCGCTTTGCAGGCAGACTGCATCTGGCTGTAATGAATTATCGTGAGAACAACCCGGAAGATCGCGTTTATGAAGAAGTGACGCTCGATACAGAAAAAACCGGGGACGTCCTCCTAATGCAGGGAACCATTATCAGTTATGAAGAAGGAAGCCGGGCAAAACGCTACTGGATTGGATTTGGATCGGGAAAAGCATATTGCACGATTCAGGTCATTTTCACCAATAAAGAGACTGGCGAAGAGCTGAGTCGCACTAATTTTGACGGAGAACTCGCCATGGGTCTGTTTGGTGGTGACGCGGATGAAGCCGTTGATGGCGTTGTCGAAGCCTTCATCGATTACATGCAACAATACATGAGTTCCTGAATCACTGGCCTGCCGCAGGTGAAGCGTATCTGCAAAGCTGAGCCATTGCGCTTCCTGTGGTTATAATCAGGCACAGAAACCCTGATCAATCGAACATCATTGCGCCCTTTTGGGCCGCTTAACTAAAACGATATGCAGAAGATTGTTGCGTGATGCGCAACGCGCTATACTTGCTCTGTGATTAAGTCATTTCGACACAAAGGACTGAAGCGCCTTTATGAGACGGGTAAGGCATCTGGCGTCCAAACTGCACACATCGGTCGCTTGAGAATGCAATTGTTGGCGTTGGATACGGCCCAGGAAATCGGTGATATGGATATCCCGGGTTTCAAATTGCATACGCTAAAAGAAAAATTGAAGGGGCGTTGGTCAATATCAGTGAGTGGCAACTGGCGAATCACATTCGAGTTCCGAGAGGGAAATGCTTTTGTTTTAGATTACGAGGATTATCACTAATGGTTATGCACAACCCACCGCATCCCGGAGAGTTTATTCGCTCAGTTTACCTGGAGCCCTTCAGCATGAGTGCACGTGCTTTAGCCGATAGCCTGGCTGTGTCACCCTCTACTCTGAATAGAGTCATAACAGGTAAGAGCGGGATCAGTCCCGATATGGCACTGCGGTTATCAAAGGCATTGGGTAGATCTGCAGAGAGTTGGCTCGCAATGCAGGATCATTACGACCTTTGGCAGGCCAAAAAACATGCAAAACTTGATCGAGTTCAGCACATTAAATTTGCGGCCGCATAACAAATCATTAAACCGCTGACGTCAGCAAAGCTGGTGCCGGTTAATTCAAACGTCATATAAATTTGAGCCATGGATGCTTGGTTTAGTCACCTGATTATATTTGTGCTTGGAACTACGATAGGTGCGAACGGTAGCTACTACGCTTTCATGTTCACTGATAAACGCCGCATCAATGGGAGGCATTGAATCGTTAGCGGTGAAGTTAAAGTCACCAGATACCTTTATGGTTGTCAATCGATCCTCGGGTCCATCGTTGGCCTTCTGGATCGCGTTTCTCAATGCGGTAATTTCTCCGTTACTGAACAAGATCAACTGTTCATCTGGTGCTAAATATCAGCTCTGATGGCTTGCTCATAAGAATCCCCGCCTAATCGACCAAGGAACCATCAAGGGACGTCAGACTCTCTGTTCTTGGGATCAATTACACCAAGGTGGGGAAGGCCAATCTTACCAAGTCGGCAGCCCCTCCCACATTTTCATGAAATCCGTGTTTCTGACACTTCGCTGCAGGGAAGCAAACTTGACCACCTGCCTCCCCATGTCCAGAAGCCGTTGTTCGATAGCCGGGTCGTTTACGGTGCCATCGTCATTGAAGGTTGTCGACGAATCGGCCACCGATACTTCCTGGGGCAGCACCCAGAAATGCATATTCCGCCCGATGATGCGCATAGTGTTCAGCGAATTGATGGCCCCCATGTGACCGCCGGCAACACCAACCAATCCCACGATCTTGCCTTCCAGATGCTCCTGACTCATCAAGTCGAGCATATTTTTCAAGGTACCGCTCATACTCCCATGGTATTCAGGCGAGCCGAAGATGATGCCATCCGATTTCTTGATCTCCTCGCGCAAGCGAAAGACGTCCGGTGGATAATCCGCTTCGTCCACGGCGCCGTAAAAAACAAGCTCATAATCCCGCAGCGTTATCAACCGGGTATCCGCACCGTATTCCCTGGCACCCTGGAGCGCCAGGGATAGAGCCATTTTTGTCCTGCTCATGGCGTTCAGGCTGCCACAGACTGCAAGAATTTGCAGCGGGGGATCTATGCCGGACTGAATATCGTCTGCTGCGATGTCCTCCATGCTTTCTATTCCCGGCCAAACAAGTTAACCACATAACCCGCGGCAAAAAACACGAAAGCCACCAGGCTGATGGGCGGTAATCCGCCGTGCCAGCCTGATGGCTTGAGCCAACCCTGGTAGCCCATGAAAAACAGGTGCACCGCGCCCAGCAACAGCGCGAACAATAAGAATTTCCGCGAAGTAATGAATCGGATGAAGGCCCGGTCTTCGCGCAGGAACGTCTGGAAACTCAGGTTGTAGGCCCACAGCACCACGAAGGCCAGGATACCGCCCAGCATGCTCAAACCGGCCAGCAGTGTAAGCGTTCCGTCCGCCTCGAAGAACTTGCCGTATGCGGAGGGGCTGAAGAGCATAAAACTCATTAGCGTATGGATGAGCACCAGCAGGAAGCCCGTCATGCCCATGGCCTTGCGTGCGTTGAGCCAGCCTTCGGGGACTCTGACACCCAGGTTGTTCAGAGGGCCGAAGCCGAAATTACAGGTCAACA
>PVMS01002107.1_pt1 | contig 10902 bp, 9 predicted proteins | sample 1853461 | NCBI WGS metagenome assembly PVMS01 (sample SAMN08582032, study PRJNA380276) | Marine sediment metagenome, whole genome shotgun sequencing project. | isolation source: ocean sediment barecode stripped | collected 2017
GGTGGTTCGGCGGCGGCGTGCGTGGGCATGTTGGCTTGAGCCCGAGGCTCAGGACAGCACGCAGGCCGCAGCGACGCTGGCGGCGCTCGGGTACAGACCGTCCTCGCGCACGATTCAGCCCCGCAGTACGATATGGGTCGATCTTCTGCCGGATGAGGACGATATTCTGAAAGCGATGAAGTCCAAGACGCGGTATAATGTCCGCCTGGCTGCCCGCAAGGGGGTGACCGTGCGGATGGGTAAGGTTGATGACATCGAAGTGTTTCACGCACTGATGACTGAGACCGGTGAGCGCGATGAGTTTGGCGTTCACACCGCTGCCTACTACCGGCGGTCGTTCGAGCTTTTTGATGCGCAAGGCCAAGTCGGGTTGTTCTTGGCGGAGTACGAGGGTGAGCCCCTGGCGGGTATCCTGGTCTTTGTCGTGGGCAAGAAGGCCTGGTATATCTCCGGTGCGTCGTCCAACCGGCACCGCAATCTTATGCCGGCATATGCTGTGCAGTGGGCCGCTATGCAGTGGGCGAAATCGCTGGGCTGCACGGTGTATGATCTCTGGGGCGTCCCTGATGCCGATAAGACCACGCTGGAGGCGGAGTTCACGGAGCGCGGCGATGGGCTGTGGGGTGTCTACCGCTTCAAGCGTGGGTTTGGCGGTCAGGTAGTGCGCTATGTTGGGTTGTGGGAGCGTGCCTTGACGCCGCTCTACCCCCTGGCGGCTCGTCTATATGACAGGGCTGGGCGAACTTGACGGTTGGGATGGGCCTGGAGGAGTGTCTGTGGATCTCCTGTTGAAAGCTCTCATCGGCGCGGTTGTAGTGATTGTTATCCAGCTTGTGGCCCGGTCTCCACGACCCTACTTGGCCGGGTTGGTACCGCTCTTCCCTACCTTTACACTAATCTCCCACTACATCGTGGGCTCACAGCGCCCCGTGAGTGACCTCAAGGCCACGATTCGCTTTGGTATGGTGTCGCTTTTCCCGTATTGTGCCTATATGATGGTGCTCTACGTTTTGGTGGACCGTGTTCGCTTGCCCCTGGCGCTGGCTGGAGCAACCCTGGCCTGGCTGCTGGCCGCGGCGCTTCTTATTCGGCTCTGGTCGACTCCATAGTTCGTAGTACAAGGATCTTAGGTCTATGCCCTTCTCTTTCGAAAGACTCTCGATTCCGGATGTCGTACTCGTCAAACCGCGTGTCTTCGGCGATGATCGTGGTTTCTTCTTGGAGACCTACAAACACTCAGACTTCTCTGATTTCTGCGCGCCGCACTCCTTTGTGCAATTTAACCACTCGCGTTCGGGGTATGGCGTGCTGCGCGGGCTCCATTATCAGAAGCCGCCTATGGCGCAGTGCAAGCTTGTCAGCGCGGCGCGCGGCGCCATCTTCGATGTGGCGGTTGACATCCGGTGGGGATCGCCGACGTATGGCAAGTGGGTCGGTGAGGTGCTTTCCGACGAGAACCACCATTTGCTCTATATCCCACGAGGATTCGCACATGGCTTTTGCGTGCTCAGCGACGTGGCGGACCTTATCTATCAGGTAACCGCGGAGTACGCGCCGGAGTGTGAGCGCGGTGTGCTGTGGAATGATCCTGAGATCGGGGTCGAGTGGCCGCTTAGCGATCCCAGCCTCTCCCCGAGGGACAAGATCCAGCCGACGCTCCGCGCTGCGGACCACGATTTCGTCTACCCGGTTGTGCCCTGATCCAGCCGTAGCCGCAGACGAAGAGGGTACGGGCAGAAGCCCCCGCCCTGTGTGAGAGGCTTAGGGCCAGTAGCTCACGCTCCACTCATCGAGCATTTCTGCGGTGGATGTCAGCAGCCGCCATCCTTCCTCAGTCAGGGTCGTCTCCCACTCCACGTTCCACAGCCGTCCAATGAGCACGCCTCTCTCGTTGTCCCAGGCGCGCACCATAGCTGACACCCGAGAGCTCGATCCGCCGGTCTCCGCGGGGATCGTATGCACATCGCCCGCGCTGACCTGCAGTGTGGTGGCATAGCCGATGGCCCATTCTTCATACGAGGGTCGGTTCTGCGGCAGGAGCATCTCGTAGGCGCCGGGGAGGTCGCGTTCGTTGAGGGCGAGATAGAAGGCGATGACGGCAGTATCAGGCAGATGCGTGGGATAGCTCTGTGGCCGGTCATCATAGTACCAGCCGTAGGTATCGGATGTCCATCCATAGGTGTTGTTCTCCCACGTGTAGACGACATACCAGGCGATGCTGGGTGCGCTCTGCATGCGGTATCCTTCCCAGATCTCCTCTTCCAGATCGCCATCCACATCCATAAAGCTGACGCCGGCATTGCCGGAGAAGAATCCCAGACGACGGTAACCGTTGTCTTCCCAGGCAAAGAGGTGGAGGAGGGTCTCGTTGCCTTTGGCGTGACCGAAGATGGCGATCTCGGGCATACCGTCCACGTTGACGTCGCGTATTTCGATTTCGCAGGTCGCGAATTCCCCCAATCCGATGGCTGCCGCGCCGGGCCTCGGCTGTGCTGAGGGCAGCTCATAGACGACGCCGTCGTCCAGCACGAAGGCATCCAGGCGATTTGTGATTGATCCCTGGCGCTGTGTCAGTGCTACCCATTCCGGTTGGCCGTCGGCGTCGGTGTCTTCGTACCGCATACAGAGTATGTTGGCCTCTCCCGCTGCTTCTTGCAGGGCCGTCATCCCCCTCTCGACTACGGCTTGCAGTTGGGACGCACCCAGTGCAGGTTCGGGGGTGGGGCTCGCGGCAGGCGTCGGGGGCAAGGTCGGCGATGGTATGGGCGTGGGGACCGGTGGAGTCGCGGTGGCTGTTGCGGGTAGTGGTGTGGGGGTGATGATTCTGGGTGTCAGTGCGGGATAGGCGGTACAGCCGACCGCAAAGAGTACCAGGGCCAGCGCCAAGAGCATGCCTAGGGTGCGCTGCCGGTTGTCTGCTGCGGTGCCCCCCGGCCCCACAGCGCTTGCGCTGAGCCGGTCTGTGAACAACCCTCATGGACAGGTGTCTCCCATGGATACGGAAGTGGGGCACAGCGCGCGCGCTGTGCCCCATTGCCTGGCAATGTGTCTGGTTAAGGCTAGGTGGACCGCAGTCGTCGCGCCAGGACCATTACAGCCACCAACAGGACAGCGCCGCCGATCAACAACCATTCCCCCAAACCGGTTTGAGACAGCTCGCCGGAGGGCGAACTGTCATAGTCGGTTGCCGCCTCGCCGGCTTCCGGACGCGGTGTGGGTGTGGCGCGCGGTGTCCTCGTCGGTGTCGGCGTGCGACGCGGTACCTGTGTTGCCGTCGGTTCCGCGTCCGCATCCTCCGCCTCCGTGTCCCCAGGCGCTGCGGCCATAGACTCAGCGTCGGCGTCCTCGTCCGCTGGCGTCGGCGTGGCTGTAGGTCCCAACAGCGGGGTCGGTGTGGGTTCCGGTGTGTCCATTGGTGCCGGCTTCTCTGTGGCGACCTCAGGCGTGTCAGCCTTTGCCGCCGTCGCTTCCACGGTGACAGTCGCCACGATCTCGGCGAGTGGGGGCACCGCCTGCTGCGGTTTGTTGAGAACCAGGGCCCATACTCCAAAAGCGATCAAGGCGACTACGAGAAGACCACCGAGCACGGCAACAGCGACAATGAATGTGCGGTTTTGGCCGTCACCTTCGGGCTGCTGTTCCTCTTCTTCGTCCGCGAAGATGTCGTCGCCGCCGAAGGCATCGAATGTGTCGTTTGACATGATCAGAACCTCCTTACCTGTGTGCCGACCAAGTATCAGGGAGCCACTTTGGCCAAGCTGAGCGTGCGCTGCATGGATATTGTAAACAAAACACAGAAAAAGTGCAAGTCACCCTTCAGCTGCGCCGTCCTCTTCGCTTCAAGTTCTTGTGTTCTTGAGGTTCAATACGCGCTCCTCACTCTGGTTGCGCGCGGAATTTGTCACCGCGCCGTTGGGTTCCGAGGGAAGCTCCTCCGTGAGAAAGCGCGTGATGGCGTGAAGGGCGGCTTTCAGGATGGCTTCGCCCAGCGGGACCATCTTGATGTCGATAAACAGGTTCTCCTCGGGTATCTGTTTGTCGAGCTCGGCCATCTCGTCGCGGAAGATGGTCAGGAGGTCCTCCTCGTGATCCTTCAGGAAGTAGGCCAGGTCCTTCCGCGCCAGGCGGAAGGCGCGTTCGCGCATCATTTTGCGTATTGGCATCGGATGTAGCTTCTCCCAGCTAGAATAGACGCTCCAGGTTCACAAACGGGACCCCTACCGGTTCGCCTTCGCCAATATCCACAGTCGCCCCGGGCAGACATGCTCCGGTTTCGAGTTGAACGCATCTCGCCGGCATTTCCTGGATCGTTCCTGATCTGCCGCGATGGGTTCCACGCAGGATGCGGACCCGTTCCCCAATCGCCAGGGGAACGTCGGCCCGGATCATCTGGCCCACCTGTGTCGGCATGGGGATCACGATGTAAGGGCGCGTAGGGTGCCATCGGGTGCCGATGGCACCGCTAATGGATGCCTCGTGTCCATCCAGTGACTGCAAGAGATCGAAGACCTCCTGGGTCATGGGCGTCGTGCCTATGCCTTCTGTGGCAATGACCGGGAATCCGACCTCGCGCAGCTGCGGGATCAGCCCTGCCGGAACGCTACCCACAATCATACCACGGACCCGCATCTCTCTGGCATCCTGGATGGTCTCCCCGTCGACGGTGGAGCCCCCAATCAGGATCGCTCCCTGGGATGACGCATTGATGTGGGTAGGTCGAATGGGATGCATCGCTTCGCGAACTACCATCCGCAGAACGCCGTGGGCTTCATAGCCATTGCCCCACAGCGCCTGGATCAGTGCCCCTACCGTTTCGATGACGACACCTTCGCCGGGCTCTGCATCGACGACGTAGCCCGGTACGAGGGCATTCACGCGAACGATCTGAGGTTCGGCCTGCAGTAGCAGGCGCCCTCGCCCGACTCCGGCGACCTTGCCGCCGATGGGTGCTTGACAAACGCGGGAACCGAATCCACCTCTTGATGCTAGAATATCTCCTTCGGAGATGGCTTGACCGCGTTCCACCTTGAAATAGGCGTTCGCGCTGCGCAGCGGCACGTCCAGCTCCTGCGCAACATCCACGATCCGGAAATCGGGTGGTATGACGGCTTGGGCGACGATCTGGGCGGGTTCCACCGAGTCGCCGGTGCGCATCAGGACAGTGCCCGGATGGGAGAGACGACGCGGCGTACGGATGATCGTTAGCGGGTTTGCTATGCAGTGCCGTATGATCATACTAGCCTCCGACGTCCAGAATCCACCGATTGAGCGTGCGATGGCGCCGGTCAGGGTTGGACGGCAGGTCGAGCGGGCGTCCGCGGGCGTCCACTACGAGCCCCACGAGTCCTCCCAAGACTTCGACCCTACCACCTTGTCCAAAACCCATACCGACATCGATATGCCGGACTGGGCGGATCTCAAGGGTCGCGCGCTGCCCACCCAGTAACGGCCAGACCTCGATTTCGCCGTGGCGGGCCTCCACATTGAGCTCTCTGCCGCCATCATAGGTGATGCGCATGCGCATCACGATCTCGCCGGGTTTCGCCTGTCCTACGGGTGAGATCACGGTGCCCAACGAGACAAAGGCGCCTGACTCCAGAGCTGAGGCCGCTGCTAACGGCTTGATCTCTGCCACGGCACCGATCGCCGGTGCGGCACGGCCGCTATCCAGCAACAGGGTGGATATGCCGACGGGCTGCAGCCCATCCAAAATCGCGAGCAGTGATTGGCCCGGACGTGGGCTAAGGACGATGCCGCCGCCCGAGATCAGGATGGGGTCGGTCCGTGGCATCGCATTTGTCGCCTGCATTGCAGCCTGCCCAACATCCCAAGTCGGCCAGGCTATGCTCAAGGTAGATCTCAGCATCTCGCGCACGACCGCCAACTCGACCCAGAGCTCCTGAGGCGTCTGGGGGACGGTAGAAGGCAGCAACTCGGTGTTGTACAGCATCGCCAGGAGGGTTTCTTTATCCATCTCGGCGGGTATCCACCGCAGGATGCGATCCGCTCCGTGGGTTTCTACCCAATCGATCAGGCCATTGGCCACGCCGTGTTCGTAGACGGAGACATAGGATCGACCCTGGAAAGTCGCGACCATCGTCGTCGTGGCCGCGCCGACGTCAACCCCGAGTACGCCCCGGTCAGCGTTGCCCTCGCGGTGCCAGAGAAAGTCGACCACGTGGGAGAATGCTGTGGCGACAGGCAAGAGAGGGAGACGACTCCAATCGCTCAACCTTTCAATACCCGGTGCTGTCCGCAGGCGCTTCTCAATGTAGAGTTCTTCAAGCGCGGATTGGGCCGGCCCCAAATGCTCGGTGTCTGCTGTGGGATGGACGTTATCGGTTGTCACGACATGGGTGATATCCCCAAGGAGTTTGGTCACCTGCGATCTGAGCGCAGTGTTACCGGCATAGATCACAGTGGGTCGCTGTTCTTCATCCAGCATGGAGGCGGCCAAAGCCACGGCCTCTGCAAGTTCCAATACGGGACGCCGTGCGCCGCCGTCGACGCCTCCGACGAGAAGGACAGCATCCGGCACCAGATCCCGTACCGTGCGCGCCCACGTCTCCATAGGTGCGCGGAGGTTACCCTCTCGTGAGAGCGTTGCCTCTATGGTGGCGTAGGTGCCGCCTATGGCACGGCGCCCACTCTCCAAGCTCATCTCTCGGACCAGTCCGGCAAGCACGACCCTGAGCGGTTGGACTGCACTGAGAACCACCACAAAGGCATCGACTCCCTCTTGGCCTGTGCGTGGCACGGTAATGCGACCCCGGGCGTAGAGCGTGCGCCCGATCATGGATTCCAGCTCGCGGACTCCGCGGACGACGCCAATACTCAGGTCATTCCACGGAGGCTTTCCCGTCGTTTGGGCTTCGGCCTGGGCCACAAACTGGTAGCTGTTACCGACGCGCTCCAGAAGAAGGAGCTTGCTGACGACTGTGCCACAGTCGACAATCAGGATGGAGTCCAGTTTGTGTGCCTCTGCCACGGCTATCTCCCCACCGAAGACATCAACCAGTTGGCCAAGTCGCTGATTTGGCTCAAGCGGATCACCATAGCGGTCAACGCCGATGTAATCGCACCGGCAAAGGCCGCGCCCAGCCCGACGACAAGGAAGAAGCCCCCTAGCTGCCGGATGCTGCGTTGCGACAGGCTGGGCTTCTCGCTTTCCAAGGGCTGTGCCTTGGGACGCACGGCGAAAAGCAGGAGCACAGAGAGAGTGCTGATGAGCACCACCACCCCCCGGAGGAGTTCCAGAATGCCAGCATCGAGCCGGATCCCCTGGCCCGTGGCGAGAACTTGGGGAATCAGTGAGCCTGTCAGGGCCCCGGAGATTGCTACCCCAGCACCAACGCCCACCAGGTAGCCGAGGGGAATGTTTCCTAGTACGGAGATCTTGCCCAAGAAGCGGACCGGTGGGAAGCCTTTCAGCAAGAGTAGAGACCCCAAGAGCAAGGGCACCGTGTAGGTCAGGTTGGTCGCAGGGTCGGTGTTGGACAGGGCCGGTGTGATCCACTGTTGCCATACGAAATCAACGGCGACACCCGTAGCGTATCCGACCGCGGAACCAACCAGCAAGGCCAGTGCCCAGCGGTAGAGTACATTGTCGCCGAGAAGATAGCTGAAGATCATCAGGGTGATGATTGTTCCGATGATCAAGCCCAGGATTTCAGGCATGGCTCTGGCGCGCTCCTTTCCTGCCGGCAACAAGGCTGATGAGCAATCCGATGGCCAGCAATCCGCCGGCTGTCCAATGAGCCAGCATCAACACATCGAGGATTCGCGCTGCACTATCGATATCCTCAACGCCGCGGAGTTCGCGGTAAGCCAGGGCGTCCGGGAGCCCAACCAGCCACCCTCGAATCTGCGGCGTCCGCAGGTAGGGAGCAACGACGGGGCCTGCTGATGCGCTGGCACCCACGCTCAGCGGGACGGGGGTGGGCGCACTGTCGTAGGCAAGTTGGACTTGCTCAATCCACCATCGCAATCGCTCCGGCCGTGATGCCAGGACCAGAATGTGGCGGGCGGCTAGCGCGTCCGGCTGTGATAAGAATGCTGAGATCCCACTGGCATTGCCGGCCAGATAGCCGCCGTCAAGCTGCGCAGGCCCTGCCTGTGCCTCTGCCTCGGTAGCGATCAACTTTGCCTCTGCTGCCAATGCCGCGCCAAGCGCTGCGCCTTCCGGCAGCGTGCTCACGATGGTGATTTCTGCCTGTTGCGCAGTGAGGTGCTGCAGCACCGGTATCGCGATCTGCGACATCTCCTCAGCATAGGCCATGCCATACTCGACCGCTACGATAACACGATCACCGGGCTGCAGTGCATCGAGTCCTTCGATGAGCGCGGGGGCACCAGGCGCCACCTGGGCCGGTGATGCTGTCGCCAATCTTGACCCCTCGGGGAGGAGCAGGAAAGCGGCTAGTATTCCCAGGATGAGGATGGCAGCGACGAGCCAGCGTGTCAACCTAACGGTTGCCTCACTAGGTGGCTGTACCTGAGAGACTGGTCGCTCTGCGCTGCGAGGTCGTTCCAGCAAGCTCTGCCAGAGCTGTGCTTGTGCAATCACTGACTCCGGTATCGCGGTCTCTGCAACGGTCTTGACGTCTGCCGGAGCGTCGATCAAGGCAAACGGCTGCAGTACACCGGGCACTCCCTGCAGCGGACCCTCAGGTTCTGCCGGTGTCGGTAGCGCCACCCGGGGTGCGGGAGCCTCACCGGCTTCACCGGGCTCTGGGCGCAGGGCCTCCAGCCAATCGGGGATATCGGCGTTTACAAGCTCATCGGAAATACCAAAGACAGTGGCCAGCGAGCTCTGTGGCCTGAGTTCCTGCAGCCAGCTCGGCAGCTCCGCAGGCGCGGGCATATCCCCTTCATAGATGTCGGATTGAGCTAGCGGCTGCTCGGGCTGCAAGACACTCAGCCCACGCAGCCAGGCCGGCACTTCGACTGGCTCGTCCCCTGATGGCGCGAGTTCCTTTTCCCAGTCGATACCGGTGTCTGCTTGGACAAATGTCTGTACAGCCGGCTCGTATTGGGTAGCCTCTGTTGCAGGCTTGATAGCCTCAAGCGTGCCGGGTTCATCCTGTGGCTGTGCCGCCAGCTCAATGGGTATTTCGTCGTCGCTCGCGAAGATGGCTGCGCCGCCGGGTGCTGTCGTGCTGACCTCAAGTCCTGCAAGCCATTCTGGAAGATCCGCCAGTTCCGACTCGGGTGAATCTGGTGAGACTGCGGGCATCTCCGGGGCACCCTCCCCGGCCTCTGAAGCCGCTGCTTCTGCGGTGACGGGGGCCGCGACCTCTTCCTCCGACGCGCCAGGCGATTCTGCATGTGGCTGTGCAGACAGATCTGGGGCAGGCGTTTCGGACGGCTCCCGTAGCCAATCCGGTAGTTCGATGATGCCGGACTCCTCGCTATCGTCGACTGTCGACAGCCAGTCCGGTAGATTGGCGGACAGCTGCGGCTCCGCTGACGGTTGAGCAACGGGCTCGCGCGTCGCGGGCTGAGTCTCCGCGTCAAGGGTATCATCAGTGGATGCTGCCGGTTGGTCGGCAGTGTCGGTGTTTGTGTCGGCAGTCGGCGCTTGTGCTTCAGTGAGCCACTCTGGTAGCTCTGAGTCCATTGGAGTCTCGGCTGGTGTTCCCTCGGTCAAAGCCATTAGCCAATCCGGCAGGTCTGGTGCGTCAGAGGCTTCAGCGGGCGTTCCACTGCTGTCTGCTGTAGCCAACAACCAGTCGGGTAGTTCAGAGAGGCTGTCATCAGCGCTGTCCGGCGTGAGTTCATTATCTGGTGCAGCCTCACCCGCGTACCAGTCGGGGAGAACATTGCGCTCAAAGGTGAGCTCGTCCTGTGTCTTATGCTCAACTTCATCGGGTTTCCCAGCTGCGCCGAAGTCTGCGTTTTCGTCGAGCAAGCCCGAGAGCCAATCGGGGTGGCCGCTGGATATGTTGGCCTTACCTTCCTCAGGTTCTTCCGCGGGCGGGGCCGCGGTGCCGAAGGATTCCGCTGAATCCTCGGTTAGGTCGCTCAGCCAATCCGGCGATTCATCTTCACCGGCGTGCGGTTCATCATTGTCGCTGGATGTAGCCCGGGTCGGCAAGGAGATACCCTTTACCGGTGAGCTTTCATCGCGGCTGTCGGATTCAGCGGGTAAGTTCGAGGGTATGATGCCCTCCGCTTGGATAAGCCGAGCGTTGCAGTTGTCACAGAGGAGGTTGCCCACGGAGTTGAGCGTGCCACACTCCGGGCAGCGGACCTGGGTCTGCGGCAGAGTTGTTCCGCAATTACTGCAGGACCTATGACTATCCTGACTGAGCGTACCGCAGGTAGGGCAGCGAATCATAGTCTACTTTGACCTATCCGCCACTGTGGGGCCGATCGATGCCCAGGATGATCCGCAATCCTGTCATCACAATGCCTAGGACAACGCCGAGAAGCAGCCCTCGAATACCACCGGTGGCGGCTGCGTCGACAAACTGCAGAATGACCTCCAAGATGCGCGGAAATGCGATTGGAATCGCGGTGAACAGGTAGAGTGCTGCTACGGCAATGAATAGGGCACTGTTGATATGCCGTCGCGTCTGCAGCAAGCGCATTCCGCTGAGCACCAATGTGACGGCTGTGAGCGCGAGCAGTGCTGACTGACCGGGAATAAGCACCGACTTGACGACGGCCTGTACCAGAGCGCCCTCCGGCCCCTGTGTGAGGACCAGGAGAAGGCTTACGACTGCCGAACCGATCAGCAGGGAGCTTGCCACGCGATGTCTTGACTGCTTCTGGAAGATCCGTGGCAAGTGAATCCTCAGGACATTGCCATAGGCGAGCAGCAAAGCAAAGGCGCCCAGAACGGTGGCCCAGCGCACCAGGTCCACGCGGATGGACTCCAGAGCTGGCACGGGCAGGAGA
>PVMS01086731.1_pt1 | contig 10902 bp, 6 predicted proteins | sample 1853461 | NCBI WGS metagenome assembly PVMS01 (sample SAMN08582032, study PRJNA380276) | Marine sediment metagenome, whole genome shotgun sequencing project. | isolation source: ocean sediment barecode stripped | collected 2017
CTTTCATGATCGCGATGTGATCCCCCATCTTGATGGCTTCGAGAAAATCATGGGTGATGAAGATCATGGTTTTATGAACTTCCGACTGAATCTTGATCAGTTCATCCTGCATTTCGCGGCGGATCAACGGATCGAGTGCGCTGAAGGGTTCGTCGAAGATCAGGATTTCAGGGTCTACCGCCATCGCGCGGGCAAGTCCGACCCGTTGCTGCATGCCGCCCGAGAGTTCACGCGGGTAATGATCGGCCCAGCCGTGCAGTCCAACCTTCTCCAGCACTTCCATCGCTTTCACTTTGCGCTCTTTCTTGTCCATGCCGCGGATTTCCAGGCCAAAGGAAATATTGTCGATAACCTTGCGATGCGGGAACAGGCCGAAATGCTGGAACACCATGCTCATGCGATAACGGCGTAGCTCGGTCAGCTGGGCTGAGCTATAGCCCATGATGTCTTCGCCATCGATGAGCATTTCACCCGCGGTTGGATCGATAAGGCGCGAGATACAGCGTACCAGGGTCGACTTGCCGCTACCCGACAAACCCATGACGACGAAGGTTTCACCCATGTTTATGGTGAAAGATACATCTTTCACCGCGATCACATGCCCGGTCTGCATCTGCACCTCGGCACGCGATAACGAACGGTCGATAGTATCCAGTGTTCTTTTCGGGTAAGTACCGAATATCTTCCAGATGTTATTACACACAATTTTGGGAGTTTCGGACATTTAATTCTCATTTTTAGCCGCGACTTCGAACTATCTTAGCCCGAACCTGAACAGGCTGTAAACCGGCAGAATCACTATTGCAGGCATGACGGATCAGGGCTAAGCTAGATCGATTCCGTTATCTGGGTGGGGAGCTTATGAGTACGGTGATTGAAGAACAGCCGGAGTCTGGCTGGTTCGGCAATCTTTGGCAGGAACACCGGGGGTGGGTGATCACCGCTGGGTTACTACTGGTTTCACTGGTGGTCTGGAAGTTTCATGGCGCTGAAACGGCATTTCCTCAAAACCTGATCGAAGCTTTTCCCTTCGCCGAAAAAATTGACCAGTTCGATGCGTGGATGCGCCCGTATGTACAGCCGACCACGCGCGCCGTTGCTGCAGGAATCGTCTGGTTTTACGAAGCGATGGTGGATTTCCTTATTTTCACCCAGTGGCAAGTGGTTTTCGTAATCCTGGTATTACCTGCTTTTGCCTATGGTGGTCTGCGTCTCGGCCTGCTCGCGATCATTGCGATTGGTTCGTGGCTGGTACTCGACTTTTGGGACAAGTCGATGGAAACCCTGAGCCTGATGTGTATTTCGATATTAATTTCGATCGTCATCGGAGTGCTGCTTGGTGTCATGGCGTCGCAAAACGATCGTTTCGAGGCGATACTAAAACCGATACTCGACACCATGCAAACGTTACCGGCATTTGTTTACCTGATCCCCGCATTTTACCTGTTTGGAATCGGTCCGCCCGGCGCGATCCTGGCTACTATCATCTACGCCTTGCCGCCAGTGGTGCGCCTGACCAATCTCGGCATTCGCCAGGTTCCCGCCGGCATCGATGAGGCGGCAACTTCGTTTGGCGCCACCCGGGCTCAGTCATTGATCAAGGTGAAGATTCCATTGGCAATGCCATCGATCAAGCTCGGAGTTAACCAGACCGTGATGATGGCGTTGGCACTGGTGGTGCTGGCTACTTTTATCGGTTCGCCGGGGCTGGGAGACATCGTCTACCAGGGCCTGGTGCGTCTCAACGTAGGCAAGGCGCTGGAAGGCGGCCTGGCTATTGTGCTGATGGCAATTATCCTGGACCGTGTCACCTACGCGATGGGGCATATCGAGCAAGTCAGCAGCAGTAAACACGATCACGAATTCCGCTTGTTTCCGCAAGGTCTTGAGAATATCAAACTGTTTCTGTATATCGAATACGGCATCGACTGGGTCTGGCGTCAAATTGCCGCGCTGGGTAATTTCGTGACCCTGATCGTGACTTCGGCAGTTTGCCGGCTAGTGGCTTTTGTCGATTCCGATATCGCGGCCAGGCTGCGTGACATCCTGCTCGCCCGCAGCTTCCTGATTGCCAGCCTGGCGTTGATCGCGATCCTGATGCTGCTGGAATCCTATACCGACTTGTATGGTAATTTCCCGCGAGAATGGGAGTATCGATTCCGCACCCCGGTCAATCAATATATGGATGAGTTGGTTACTGACAAATTGTTTTACGCAATTACACAGGGAATCAAGGAAACACTCTGGTATGGAATGATTAATCCACTGAATAGCTTTTTGAAAGGATTGCCCTGGTGGTATACCTGCCTGATTTTCGTCGCTGGCGCTTATTTTTTCAGTGGTCGCGGGCTGGCCGTGATAACTCTGGTCGGGTTGCTGTTTATCGGTGCCACTGACCTTTGGCTGTTCGCCATGATTACTCTTTCCACAGTGCTGGTGTCCGTGTTGATCTGTTGTGTTTTCGGCATACCTCTGGGAATATTTGCCGCTTATAATCGCACTGCCGACACCCTGATTAAACCGGTACTCGATACGATGCAGACGATGCCGGTATTCGTTTACCTGGTGCCGGTCATCATGCTGTTCCAGGGCGGGCAGGTATCTGCTGTAATCGCCACCGTTGTTTATACGCTGCCGCCGATAGTGCGCTGCACGACGCTGGGAATTCGCGAACTGCCGGAGCAGATTAACGAGGTATCTAACTCCTTCGGGGCTTCGATGCTGCAAACCCTGGTCAAGGTGAAGATTCCAATGGCCATCCCGGCGGTCATGCTCGGCATCAATCAGGGCATTATGATGGCGTTGGCGATGGAAGTTGTGACCCCGCTAATCGGCGGAAAGGGACTAGGACTGATCGTTTTCGACGGCATGAATCGTGCAAGTATCGGCATCTCGTTGCAGGCGGGATTGGGGATTGTGCTGCTGGCGATAATCCTCGATCGCATGTCGCAGGCCTGGACCAGGACGCAGCGTGAAGCGATGGGTCTGACCTGATGTTTAGCGCAAGGAAAAGCGGGCTCGACAGAGGTTGGGTCAGACAGTATTATCCGAGTATTCCGTTGCCTGATCGACGGAAATAATATAAATCGAAGAGAGGAATTTAATATGTCTATAAAAATAAAAGTAGCACTGGCTACTGCTGTACTGGCGTTGAGCATCGGCTCCATGCCTTCCGCGCAAGCCGCCAAGCGTTTAACCGTTCCTGATCCGGACTGGACCGGCGGCGTGGTTACCTGTCGTACGATTCAATACGTACTGGAAAACGAGATGGGTTACAAGGTTAAAACAGTTGCCATTCCCGGAGGGCCCGGAGTCTGGGAAGGGATTCGGGCAGGAGACCTGTTTTATAACTGTGAAACCTGGCCTTCCTACAACCCTACCAAGGAAAAGTACCTCAGTGAATACGGTGGTGACGGGTCTCTTACCGTGATTGGAGATACTGGAATTATCGGTATCAGTGGTTACTTCGTGCCGCGTTACATGATTGAAGGCGACTCGTCTCGCGGAATACCGGCATCCACGCCCAAGCTGAAGTCTTACCAGGATTTGAACCAGTACAAGCATATGTTCAAGAGCCTCGAATCCGGTGATCGAGGCAACCTGATCGGTTGCCCGGTGTCGGCCTGGTTGTGCGAAGATCAACAACGGCTCGATACGCTCGGTGTTGATTTTTACGCCCAGGCGCTCGGTTCGGAAACTGCGCATTGGGCCGAAATGCAGGCCAAGTACAAGCGCGGCGAACCGTTCATCGCCTACGCCTGGGCGCCGCACTGGATACACGCCGCTCTCGATCTGGTTGAAATCGAGCTACCTGTGTATGAAGAGTCAAAATGGCCTGCAACCAACTGGCCGCAGGATGTTACCTTCAAGTACGCAAATCCGGGCATGATGAAAGAACATCCCGAGGCGGTACAGTTAATCAAGAATCACCGTTTGACCAATGATCAACAGGCGGGCATGATTTACGAAATTGACGTCAAGAAACGCGAGGTTGAAGAAGTAGTCGATGAATGGATGCAAGCCAACGAAGCAACCTGGCGCAAGTGGTTGCCGTAGAAAGTTAGTTATTGACTGAATTCAGGCTCCTGCGGGAGCCTGAATTTTTTGGGCCTGGTTATTTTGAGCCTTAGAACGAAATGAATGGTAATAACGTAATTGTCGTTATGTCCGACGAGCATACCCGTTCGGTGATGGGCGCATACGGCAATCAACAGGTACATACCCCAACCCTGGATAAACTTGCTGCCGACGGCGTGCGTTTCAACAACGCCTACACGCCGTCGCCGATCTGTATCTCGGCTCGGGCCAGCTTCGCCACCGGCACCCAGGTGTTTGAGCATCGATGCTGGTCCTCGGCAGAACCTTACTACGGCCAGCAGCAAAGCTGGATGTATCGGCTACGTGACCGAGGGCACGAAGTGGTATCGATTGGCAAACTGCATTACCGCTCGGCAGTCGATGACACTGGTTTCAGCGAGCAGATACTACCGATGTACCTGGCCAACAATGGCGCTGGGTGGCCGCAGGGATTACAACGTAAGCCAATGGGAGAGTTCCCAGACGCAGCTGAAGTGGCGGCAATTTTAGGGCCCGGCGAAACCAGTTATACCCGCTACGATCGGGACATCACCGCGGCAGCGATCAAATGGCTGGAACAGCGCCAGGCATCCGATGCTAAGCCCTGGGTATTGTTTGTATCGTTTATCTGCCCGCATTTCCCATTGTCGGCGCCGCAACAATTCTACGAGTTATATCGCGATGTCGAGCTACCGCTACCCTATGACCGGGATGCGGCGCTACGGCTAAAACATCCGGTCATCGACGAAATGCGCCAGTTCTGGAATTATGCGGATTATTTTGATCAGGACAGCGAGATCGAAGGGCTGAAAAACTATTACGGGTTGTGCAGCTTTCTCGATGACAATGTGGCGCAGGTTCTGACAGCGCTGGAGCAGTCAGGACGGGCTGACAACACCCAGATTATTTATACCAGCGATCATGGGGATATGATCGGCAACCATGGTATCTGGGCGAAATGCTACATGTATGAAGATTCAGTCGGTATTCCGATGACGTTATGTGGTCCCGGAATAAAACCTGCGATAAACAATACTCCGGTGTCGTTAACCGATATGGCGGCAACCATTGAACACGCGGTACATGGGGAGGGCTATAAAGCTGAAAAAAGCTGGCAGAGCAGGGCATTACAGGAATTTATTGAAAATCCCGATCCCGAGCGACCCATTCTCAGCGAATATCACGATGGCGGCAGCCCCTGTGGATTTTTCATGCTGCGTAAAGGCCGCTGGAAGTATGTGTATTTTTCAGAAGGTCACCCGGCATTGTTATTCGATATAGAGAACGATCCGCGAGAACTGGTCAATCTTTCCGATGAGCCTGAACATGTGACCACGCTGACCGATTGTCGAAATCAACTTTTGCAGATACTCGATCCTGAAGAAGTCAATCGACAGGCATTTGCCGACCAGGCGAAGATGATCGAAACCCTTGGCGGTATGGATGTGATCCTGGCGATGCCAAGTTTCAATCACACCCCGATCGATTAATGTCATTGCGAGACCCACAGGGCCTAAAGGAGCGCCAGTGACACCCGGATGCTAAGCTATGCCGATGCGGTCCCTTTCTGCGCGCGTTGCTTGAGCAGGCCGGTAAGCCAGTCCGGATCCATTTCCGGCACCGACGATAACAACAGCTTGGTGTATTCCGGGTAGGGCGGTGAAAGGATTTCACTCTTCATACCCTGTTCGACGACCTGGCCCTGCAGCATCACCACAATTTGATCCGAGATGGCCTTGACCGTGGCAATATCGTGGGTGATAAAGATGTAAGTCAGTCCGAGGTCCTTCTGCAGGCGTAACAGCAATTCGAGGATGCCCTTTTGCACAATCTGGTCGAGCGCCGAGGTAACCTCGTCACAGATAATCAATTCCGGATTTGCCGCCAGTGCGCGTGCAATACAAATGCGTTGTTTTTGACCTCCGGACAATTCCGCCGGCAGACGATCGATAAAGGATTCGTCGAGTTCGATCATTTCGACCAGTTCCATCAGCCGACGATCGCGCTCCCGGCCGCGTAACCCCAGGTAAAATTCGAGTGGCCTGCCGATGATGTCACGTACCGTATGGCGTGGATTCATCGCCGTGTCGGCCATCTGGTAGATCATCTGGATTTTTTGCAACTGTTCTACGCTGCGTTCCTTGAGGGCCGGTGGCAGCGGCTTGCCATTGAACAGCACCTGGCCCTTGGATGGCGGTAACAGACCGGTAATGACGCGTGCCGCGGTGGATTTGCCGGATCCGGACTCGCCAACGATTGCCACGGTATGCCCGCGTGGTACTTCGATACTGACGTCATCGAGTACCTTGGCACTGCCGGTATAGCTGGCATCGATGTGGTCTACTCTTAGAATAATGTCGTCCGATCTTTCCTCGTCTTTTTCGATCGAACGTACCGACCAGAGCGATTTGGTGTATTCCTTTGTAGGATTGGTCAGCATCTCGCGGGTTGAGGCGTCTTCTACGGTTTCACCGTAACGCAATACCTTGATGACGTCGGCCATTTGCGCAACCACCGCGAGATCGTGGGTGATGTAAATTGCCGCGGTATTGTATTGCTCGACGATTCTACGCATCGACGCCAGCACCTCGACCTGGGTGGTAACGTCGAGCGCCGTGGTCGGTTCGTCAAAAATGATCAGGTCGGGCCTTGGCGACATCGCCATCGCGGTCATTACCCGCTGTAACTGACCACCCGACACCTGGTGCGGATAACGATCGCCGATCGTATCCGGGCTGGGGAGTTGCAGGTCGCGGTAGAGTTTACGCGCATCCGCCTTGGCTTCAGCCTCAGATTTTATACCTCGCCGTACGGTCGACTCGACCGTCTGCTCGATGAGCTGATGGGCCGGATTGAAGGAGGCTGCCGCAGACTGTGCGACGTAGGCAATGCGTGAACCGCGCAGCGCGCGCCTTTCGGCTTCGGGCATGTTTACAAGGTCCATGCCGTCGAAGACGATGCTGCCGCTGGTGATTCGGCAACCCGCACGCGCGTAACCCATCGCCGCCAGCCCCAGCGTGGATTTGCCCGCGCCGGACTCGCCGATCAAGCCCATGATTTCGCCGCGCCGCAGGGTGATGTCGATACCCTTGATGATTTCATGCCAGCGATCGTCGCTGTAACCATCGATAACGATATCCTTCATTTCCAGCAGGATTTCGCCCTTTTTTCCGGTATGTTCGTTACTCATAACTATCTCAATCCTTCAGGCCGCTGGATTTGTGCAGGAACCAGTCGACGACGAAATTAACGGCAACGGTGAGTAGTGCAATTGCAGCGGCCGGTAGCATAGGCGTCATCGCCGCGGTAAAGTCGTATTCGGCAAACTGGATCAGGCCGGCTGTTTCACGCACCATGGATCCCCAGTCGGCGGTTGGCGGCTGGATACCCACGCCTAGAAATGACAGCGCGGCGATGGTCAGGAATACGAAACAGAAACGCAGGCCGAATTCGGCGACTAGTGGCGGCATGATATTGGGCAGAATTTCCCGGTAAAGAATCCAGGGCAATTTTTCCCCACGCAGCCTGGCGGCTTCGACATAATCCATGACGACGACATTCAGGGAAACGGCGCGCGCGATACGAAACACGCGTGTCGAATCGAGCACCGCGATAATGATGATCAGATTCAAAGTGGTGGCGCCAAACATCGACAGCAGGATCAGCGCAAAGATCAGGCCCGGAATTGCCATCAGCACATCGACCGAGCGGCTCAACAGGTTATCCAGCCAGTTGCTATTGTTGATCGCAGCCGTTATTCCGAGCCCGCCGCCGATGGTGAATGCGAACATGGTCGTCACGAAGGCGATACCGACCGTATTGCGCGCCCCATAAATAAGCCTGGAGAGAACGTCACGTCCCAGCTGGTCGGTGCCGAACATGAACTCGTCGCTCCAGGGAGCATAGGACATCGGAAATATCTCGGCTTCGCCGTAAGGCGCCAGTAACGGTGCGAAAACAGCGAAAATCGCGTAGGTGGTGATAACGGTGAGGCCAAACAGGGCAGTCGGGGGCGCCGTTTTCAAACCCCGCCAGATGTTCTGGGTGAAGCTGCGGCGTGACTTGATCAAGCCGACTTCTCCGGCCGCCGAGTACCCCTGATCGCGACTCGCGGGGGCAGGTTCGCTTATTTCATCAGGGGTATGCCCCTGTCCCTGGTCGGCAAGCTCAGCCGATTGGCTGGGGATATTATCGTCTTCGTTATTCATCGTGGATGCAACAACCGTGGATTAGTGATTATCGAAATAATGTCGGCGAACAGATTCAACAGGATATAGGTTGCCGCGAATACCATCGCGCAACCCTGCACCACCGGAACGTCGCGTGTCGTCACCGCATCGACCATGAGCTGACCGACACCCGGATAAACAAAAACCACTTCGACCACGACCACACCGACTACCAGGTAAGCGAGGTTGAAAGCGATAACGGTTACGATGGGCGCCCAGGCATTGGGCAGGGCATGGCGCAATATGATTTCCGATTTTGAGGCACCCTTCAGGTCGGCCATTTCGATATAAGGGGTCGCCATTAAATTGATAATCGCGGCGCGCGTCATGCGCATCATGTGCGCGACGATGACCAGGGTCAGTGTTAATGCGGGCAGGGCGCTCAGATAGACCCGTTCCCAGAACTGGGCGTCGGGGCTGATATTCGCCAGCGATGGAAAAACCTTGGTGAACGAAGAAAGTCCGAGTATCAGCAGGTAGGCAACGAAAAATTCCGGAAACGAGATCGTTGTCAGGGTCAGCGCGTTGACCGTGCGGTCGTAGATTGAATTGCGGTAGAGCGCGGCGGTGATGCCGAGAAACAGCGCCAGCGGTACCGATATAATCGCCGCCATCGATGCCAGGAACAGTGTATTTGCCAATCGTGGCGCCAGTAATTCGATAACCGGCCGCGAGCGGTCGCTACCTCCTGACGAGCCACGCCCCGAAAATGAGTTACCCATATCGCCGGTCAGCATTCCACCTAGCCAGTCCAGGTAACGCTCATGTACGGGTAAATCGAGGCCCAGTTCCTTACGGAATGCAGCCACGGTTTCAGGTAGCGCCGCCTGCCCGAGCACCGCTTCGCCGAAATCACCGGGCAAGAATTCAATCGAACTGAACAGGATCAACGAGACGACCCAGAGCGTGATCAGGCCCAGCCCAAGCCGTTGCAGTATTGTGCGAACTATTGGATGCACCGTGCTCCCCCTCCGCTAACTGGCATTATCAATGACCGTCTGGTGATGGTTCGAATGCCGTTATTTATAAAGCGGGTAACGCGTCGAAACCCGTTACCCGCTGACTTATAGTTTTATGCGAACCACCAGCGTTCGGTGGCCTTGTTACCGTCGTATTCAAAATTGCCGGCAACCTGCTCATCGTGCCCGATCTTCTTGCTGACCGCGTGGATATGGTTAGCGAACATCGGGATCAGGGCGCCGCCGTCATCGCTGACCAGGCTCTGGCACTCATGGTACATTTCTCGACGCTTGTCGGTGTCGAGCTCAGAGCGGGCCGCAATCACCAGCTTGTTGAATTTATCCGCGGCCGGCCCGGTTCTCCAGTCGGTGTCGTTCCAGTTGCCATCGGCCAGGTAAGCGGCGGTAAACATCCAGTCCTCGGTCGGACGGCCACCCCAGTAACAGGCACCCCAGGCTTTCTTGTTCCAGACATTCGTCCAGTAGCCGTCCTTGGGTTCGCGCACGACGTTGATATCCAAGCCCGCCTTGGCGGCCGAATCCTTGATCAGCAGCGCAGCATCGACGGCGCCGGAGAAGGCGGCTTCGGAGGTACTGAGGTCGAGGGTGCCCGAGAAGCCGGACTTCTTCAGGTGGTGGCTGGCCTTGTCGGGATCGTACATGCGCTGTGGCATGACATCGTTGTGATAGGGGTTCGAGCTCGATATCGGATGATCGTTGCCGATAGCGCCATGACCCAGCAGAATCTTTTTCAATAATGCTTCGCGATCGACCGACAGCTTGACTGCCATGCGCAGGTCATAGTTGTCGAACGGCGCCATGGTGACTCGCATTGGGAAGGTGTAATGCAAGGTACCGGTGACTTCGAGAATACTGAGGCTCGGGTTGCGGCCGAGCAGGTGTACCGTTTTCGGGTCGACGCGGTTGATTGCTTGCACTTCCTGATTCATGATCGCGTTCTGGCGCGCGGTAGTGTCGACCAGCGCAATGATTTCGACTTCGTCAAAATGTGCTCGGCCTGACTTGAAGTAGTTCGGGTTGCGTTTGAAAGTGGCGCGCACACCCGGCTCGAAACGATCGATGACGTAGCCACCGGTACCGAAACCTGCCTCCCAGTCCGCCTTGCCATTAAAATCGGGCATTATCGCTAAGTGATAATCGCTGAGGATGACCGGGAAGTCAGCGTTGCCGGCACTCAGCGTGAAGGTGACTTCGTGCGTGCCGGTTTTTTTCATATCGGTTATCGGCTCGAGTAACGACTTGACCGCGGACTTTGTATCTTCACCGCGGTGATGATTCAGTGACGAGATGACATCGTCCGCCGTCATTTCCTTGCCGTTATGGAATTCGACGCCCTTGCGCAGCTTGATGACCCATTTAGTGGCATCTTTGTTGGCCTCAAAGGATTCCGCCAGTTCCGGCACCAGTTGACCGGTGTTGTCGACTTCGAACAGGTGGTTGGCGTAAGTGAACACGGTATTCGTCGTAAATCCGTTTTCATGAGTGCCGGGGTCGAGTGAATCGGTTGTCGATCCATGTGCGCTACCCATCACGAACTTGCCGCCGCGCTTGGGCATGGCCGCGTGTACGGACTGCGACAGCAGGCTGGCCGCAAAAGGTGCCGCCAGTCCCAGCGC
>PVMS01155319.1_pt1 | contig 10902 bp, 9 predicted proteins | sample 1853461 | NCBI WGS metagenome assembly PVMS01 (sample SAMN08582032, study PRJNA380276) | Marine sediment metagenome, whole genome shotgun sequencing project. | isolation source: ocean sediment barecode stripped | collected 2017
ATTCAACATTATACCGAATATCAGGAGAGCAAGAGTAACTGAGACGGTCGGAGAGATGGTTCTTGAACTCGATGGATCTGATGAAAATGTTGAAAAAAGGGATTGAATCGATCAAACAGCAGGGTGTTGATGTTGAACTGGTGGAGGGCGACATTCTGGAATAATGATGCAACCATGGCATGGACTGATTAACCAGTACAGGGAATTTCTTCCTGTTACAGACAACACTCCCGTTATTTCCCTCAATGAAGGGAACACACCTTTAATAAAAGCTTCCAGTGTTCAGGAGATAATTCAGCCTGAAATTGATCTCTATTTTAAATTTGAAGGCACAAATCCAAGCGGTTCATTTAAAGATCGTGGAATGACGGTTGCGATCTCAAAGGCGGCAGAAGACGGTGCATCTGCAGTTATCTGTGCATCTACAGGCAATACTTCAGCATCTGCAGCAGCATATTCGGCCCGGGCCGGGATCGGTGCTATTGTGATTATTCCGGATGGTCAGATAGCGATGGGTAAACTTGCCCAGGCCATGATACATGGTGCAATGGTAATTCAGATCAGTGGAAATTTTGACGATGCTTTCCGGATTGTCAAGGAACTTGTTGACAGATATCATTTTGTGCTGGTCAATTCCATAAACCCGTTCAGAATAGAGGGGCAGAAGACAGCGGCTTTCGAAGTTTGTGATCAGCTTGGCAGCTCGCCAACATATCATGTGCTTCCAGTTGGTAATGCCGGAAATATTACAGCTTACTGGAAAGGTTATAAGGAATATCATTCAGCCGGAAGGACAGAATCATTACCCAAAATGCTGGGATTTCAGGCTGAAGGGGCGGCTCCTATTGTAAGGGGCAGGCGTGTTGAAAATCCTGAGACCGTTGCAACAGCTATACGAATAGGCAATCCTGCCAGCTGGAAGGCAGCGGAAGCTGCAAGGGACGAGTCAGGCGGCCTTATATCTGAAGTCTCTGATGATGATATTCTCAGTGCCTACAAATTTATTGCATCAAGGGAAGGCATATTCTGTGAGCCTGCATCTGCTGCGTCTCTTGCTGGAGTCATAAAGCTTTCAAAAATGAATCATTTCGCGAAAGGCGATACTGTTGTATGTACTCTCACCGGTCATGGATTAAAAGATCCTGACAATGCGTTGGAGCTTTCAAAATCTCCTGTCAAGGTGGATGCTACTCTTTCAGCAGTAGAACATGTTTTGAAAGGCTGCTGCATTTAGATATTCTATGTATTTTCCTGTTGCTTCTTTTCGTCTTCTTTTTTCTTTACCACGCAATAAATCCCTTCGCCCTTCATTGCCGGTCTGAAGCATGCATTGCACGAAATACATTCTGCCTTACTGTGGTCACCGGATTTCCAGCGGTTAATTAGTCCGGGCTCGCGAATTAATGGCCGGCTCAATGATATGTAATCTGTAATGCCATCCGCTATTAATTGTTCCGCAATGTTATAGGAACGAACACCGCCGACAAGAATCAGGGGAACATTGATCTGTTTCTTGAAACTGGTTGCAGCTTCACGATAAAAAACTTCTTTTTCCTCTGAATCGATTCCGGCTCTTACCGGGACCAGTTTTTTGTCGGACTGTATTGTCCCGCCGCTCATCTCGATCGCGTCAATCCCTTCATTTTCTAACATACCGGAAATTTCGATCGTCTCCTTGACAGTAAGACCGTTTTCGAGAAAGTCTTCGGAATTAATTTTTATTAAAACAGGGAAGGAGCTGCCTACTGTTTCTCTAATTGCACGATATGATTCGAGAACAATACGGGTACGGTTTTCGAGGCTTCCACCGTATTCATCCGTTCTTTTGTTGTAAAAGGGTGAAAGAAACTCGCAGAAAAGGTAACCGTGTGCGGCATGAATCTGTACACCGTCAAAACCCGCTTTTTTGGCCCTGTCTGCGGCTTCACCAAATGCCCTGACAGTTTCTGAAATTTCATCAAGAGTAATCTCTCTGCAGAGGCGGTTTCCGTTAACCTCAAAAACTGATGGCCCAACAGGTTCCATTCCTGAAAGTTTGTATCTGCCTGACATCCTGCATGTGCCAGCTGAACAATTATTTTTCCGCCTTCTTTATGGACTGCATCAGTCATTTTGCGTAAACCGGGAATATGTCTGTCATCATTAATAGCCAGTTGATTTGGACCGGCCTGACCAACAGCCTGTACATAAGTATGTCCTGATATGATCAGTCCTACTCCGCCTTTTGCAAGATTCACCATTGTTTCGATTAACAATGGAGTGCAGGAACCATCTGACCCGGCCATTCCCTCCCATGTAGCGGATCGTACAAAATGATTTTTTAACTCCAGGGTATTAATTTGCGAATTTTCGAAGAGTGTAGGCATGATTAAAATCCTTTCATATAGATTTATGATTAATTATATTTCATTGACTTCCCAGTTTTCATCAACCCACAGGCCGATTACCGGTATCTCACTGTATTTATTGCTTACACGTCTGACCGCTTCATGGATATGTCTGGTCTGCTCTTCCATTCCGGTTGGATTACCTGCGCAGTCATGGTGCCCTGCGACAGCAATGCCTACTGAATTGTGGCGTTTCATCGAGATATGAACTCGTTCAAGTATAGAGTCTACAGTTTTCTGGTTGCTTTGCGTTGCCAGTATCCTGTTCGGAGCAGGCTCTGTAATAACATCTACGTGATCTACCATAAACCTTTTCTTTAGAAATTCGATCACCGGCACCTGAACCCGGCCATCCATGCAGTTGATAGCGGTGCAGAATTTCATATGTAGCGACATATTAATAAAAGAGATTCTATATCTGAGAGTTAGCAACTATTGTGCATTGGAAGTCGGACTCTAATAATCATATATGATTCAGTCGGTTCTGGGCAAGGGGATATACAGTGGTTGTGCTTATCTGTTCTGTGATTGGTGAAATATGGAAGTTTACAGTATGAAACTGCCTAAGAATGAAATAGGACTCTTCACTTTTACCCGGCATAAAAGTTAATATAATTATTGTTTTTACAGTTGGAATTGTAGTAATTTTTCCCATATCCCGTCATATCAGACGGCGTATTAATATAGGGGTAGTTTTCAATGAAATATATAGTACTCATTGGAGATGGGATGGCCGGAAGGCGCTTAAAGGCGCTTGGCAACAAGACATGCCTTCAATCGGCACGAACGCCTAATATGGACAGGCTTGCCAATGAAGGTGAAATTGGCAAGGCAAGGACTGTCCCTGAAGGGTTTGAGCCCGGCTCTGATGTAGCAAATCTCTCCATACTCGGTTACGATCCCAAAAAATATTATAGCGGCAGGGCGCCGATTGAAGCACTTTATCAGGGGATAAAACTTGGGCCAAAAGATATCGCGTTCAGGTGCAATCTTGTTAATTTGATATTTGTAGGGGATAATGAGATAGGCAATTCTATAATGAATGATTACAGCGCGGGTCACATAACGACCGGTGAATCAAGGCGTCTTATTAAATTCATAGACGGAAAACTTAAACAAAGGGAGATAAAATTTTATCCTGGAGTGAGTTACCGTCATATAATGGTCTGGAAAGGCGGCAGGGAAAATATCAGATGCATTCCTCCTCATGACATAACCGGCAAGAAAGTCAAAGGAAATCTGCCGAAAGGGAAGGGCGGAGAAGTTATTTACAACCTCATGAAAAAATCTAACGATATCCTTCTGTCCCATCCTGTTAACAGGTCAAGAGTTGAAAGGGGCTTGCCGGCTGCAAACAGTATTTGGCTTTGGGGGCAGGGCAGGCAGCTTAAAATGCCGGGGTTCAGGGAGAAATACGGTCTAAATGGTGCGCTGATATCAGCAGTCGACCTTACCAAGGGTCTCGGGGTCAGTGCGGGTTTTAATATTATTAACGTAAAAGGGGCTACAGGATATATCGATACTAACTATATTGGCAAGGCCAATGCAGCGTTAAGGGCACTTAAGAAATATGATCTGGTCTATGTTCATGTAGAGGCGCCTGATGAAGCAGGTCATAGCGGAAACATAAGGGATAAGATAAAGGCGATCGAAGACTTTGATTCAAAAGTTGTCGGCACTGTGATTAAAGGCATAAAAAAAAGCAAAGACTATAAAATACTTTTAATGCCGGATCACTTTACGCCGATCAGTGTAAAGACTCACACTGCTGACCCTGTTCCGTTTGTGATATTTGGTGGGCATATGACCAGGAAAAGTTCAAAGACGAGAAACAGTGGATATTCAGAAAATATATGCAGGATGAAAAACATACGTGTTTTTGATAAAGGGTATAAATTGATGGACTATTTTGTTAATGCCTGATTATGTTGTCATGAAATGTGAGGAATGCTAATAATTCGAGATGTTCAACCATATAAAGAATAAAATGTTAAAATTCCAAAATCCAGACAGAAGGTGGTTAACTTAAATTGGCTTTAATTGTTCAAAAATACGGAGGGACATCTGTTGCAGATACAGATAGGATAAAAATGGTTGCTGAAAGAGTCGTGTCAGCAGTCTCAAAAGGCGACAAAGTTATTGTAGTTGTATCGGCAATGGCTGGTGAAACCGATAAATTTGAAAGACTGGCGTCAGAAATTACAGATTCACCTGACGAAAGAGAGATGGATCTTTTGCTTTCATCAGGCGAACGAGTTGCCAGCGCCCTGACAGCCATGGCTATTCAGAAACTCGGTTATGAATCGCTGAGTCTTACAGGCAGGCAGGTTGGGATAGTCACCAACAGTGCCCACACAAAAGCGATGATAGAGCATATAGAGGCAAGCAGGCTGAAGGCTGCCCTTGACGAGAACAAGATTCCGGTTGTTGCCGGGTTTCAGGGGATAAACGAATTCTCTGATGTGACGACTCTGGGGAGGGGAGGTTCTGACACAACGGCCGTAGCGATCGCCGCTGCCCTTAATGCTGATATCTGCGAAATATATACAGACGTTGAGGGGGTATTCACATCAGATCCGAGAATAGTCTCTGATGCAAAAAAGATGGAAAGAATCTCTTATGACGAGATGCTTGAGATGGCGAGTCTTGGGACAAAAGTCCTTCATGGCCGTGCTGTTGAATTTGCCAAGAAATATAATGTACCTTTAGTCGTCCGATCGAGTTTTAGTCATAGCCCGGGAACTCTTGTCACAAAGGAGGATGGAGAAATGGAGAAAATTGTCGTTACAGGTGTTACTCAGGAAAAGAACCAGGCAAGAATTACTATCATGGGAGTTCCTGACAGGCCGGGCATAGCCGCTTCTGTGTTTAAGGCGGTTTCGGGTGCCAATATAAACGTTGATATGATCGTTCAGAATGTAAGCAGTGATGACCATGCAACGGATATCTCCTTCACGGTTTCGAAAGCGGATGCCAATAAAGCCTTTGAAATTACAAAAAAGGTTTCTGATGAAATGGGCACAAGAGGTGTGAATATGAATTTAGAGGTTGCGAAGGTCTCCATAGGAGGGGTGGGAATGCAGTCTCATTATGGAGTTGCTGCCCAGATGTTTGATACATTGTCGCGAGAGGGTATAAATATTATGATGATCAGCACTTCGGAGATTAAAATATCCTGCATAATCGATGAACATAATATAGATAAGTCGGTAAAGGTTTTGCATGATTCATTTGAACTTGCAAAAGAGTAATAATTAATTTAAAGTTTCATAGGGAAATAGTAACATAGGCACAAAGGTGCAAAGTGACAGAGGCACAAAGTGGCTTCTCTAAATCAGTTCCTCTGTGCTCTCCGTAAAAAATTATGAAAAAAATCACAATTTATGACACTACTCTTCGTGACGGTGCCCAGTCAGAGGACATCTCATTCTCAGTAGAAGACAAGTTGAGGATTCTGCACAGGCTTGATGAATTTGGGATTCACTATATTGAAGGTGGCTGGCCCGGATCTAATCCACGTGATGCCGAATTCTTTCAGGCTGCAAAAAAGCTGAAATTAAAAAACTCGAGTCTTGCAGCCTTCTGTTCAACCCACAGGGCATCTATTAAAGTACATAAGGATCCGAGCATCAAGGCGGTACTCGCTGCTAAAACGCCTGTTGTGACCATTTTTGGCAAGACATGGGATTTTCATGTAAAAGAAGCCCTCAGGATTTCACAGCAGAGAAACCTTGACCTTATATTCGATACAGTATCTTATCTTAAGAAAAGAGTGAAAACTGTATTTTTTGATGCAGAGCATTTTTTTGATGGTTTCATGGCTAATAATGAATATGCTATGAAAGCTTTGGATGCTGCGGAATCTGCCGGTGCTGACTGTCTTGTCCTGTGCGACACTAACGGGGGAATCATGCCGGGAGATATCGAAGAGATAGTAAGAAAAGTTATTGTTACATTTAAGGCGCCAATTGGCATCCATGCTCACAATGATTCAGACTGTGCAGTGGCCAATTCATTAGTTGCTGTAGAAGCAGGCGCAACACATGTGCAGGGAACGATCAATGGATTGGGGGAAAGATGTGGAAATGCTAATCTGGTTTCTATAATCCCCAACTTAACGTTGAAACTTAAGAAGAGCTGCTTAACCGCAGGAAACTTAAAGAAACTGAAGGATGTATCACGTTTTGTCACCGAGATAGCAAACCTGAGACCCGTTAAAAGTCAGCCATATGTTGGGGACAGTGCTTTTGCACATAAGGGTGGTATCCATGTCAGTGCGATACAGAGGCATCCCGAGACGTATGAGCATGTTCGTCCAAATTCTGTTGGTAACTTTCAGAGAGTCCTTGTTTCTGATCTTGCCGGGAAAAGCAACATAATACGCAAGATAAAGGATTTTAAATTAAAGATTGATCCGGATGACCCAAAAGTGATACTGGTCGTCAAGGAACTAAAGGAACTGGAAAACAAGGGGCTTCAATTCGAGGGTGCTGAAGCATCACTTGAGCTTTTGATAAGAAAGAGATTTGGCATGTATCGAAAATTTTTTGAGTTGATAGGGTTCAGGGTAATAGATTCAAAGAGAAAAGAAGGAGAAAATCCGATCAGTGAGGCAACGATCATGTTAAAAGTAAAAGGGAAACTTGAGCATACCGCTTCAGACGGTAATGGCCCTGTAAATGCACTGGATAATGCTTTAAGGAAAGCGCTTGAAAAATTCTATCCTCAGCTCAATGAAGTCTCTCTTATCGACTACAAAGTCCGTGTGCTTGCAGCAGGAAAGGGTACATCATCAAATGTCAGGGTCTTGATAGAATCAGGAGACAAACAACACAGGTGGGGAACGGTCGGTATATCGGAAAACATTATTGAGGCATCCTGGCAAGCACTTGTTGACAGCATAGAATATAAACTGCTGAGAGGATGAGAATATTATTCTCTATGAGTAAATTGGATAGCTTTTAGATTGTAGTAAATGTGCAATGATTGAAGAAATCGGAGTTGTTACAAAAGTCGAAGGTAATATGGCTAAGGTTATTGTGCAGAAACGAGGTGCATGTGATGGCTGTAAAGCTCAGGGCACATGTCAGACAACAGATGAGGGTATGGAAATAGAGGCTGTAAATATGGCTCAGGCAAAGGAAGGACAGGAAGTAAAGATTTCTATAGATGCACAGACATATCTCCAAGGAACAATGCTGGTTTACGGGCTTCCGCTGGTACTTTTTATAGCAGGTGCAATAGTGGGCAAGAACATTGGTGAGAATTTTCTTGAAGAACAAAACTCTGATCTAATGGCTGCCATAGTTGGATTTGCCGCACTGGTAATATCGTTACTGGGAATAAAAATATGGGCAAAGAAAGCAGAAGATAAGAAAGATCAAAAGCCTGTTATCGAGGAAGTAGTAGGAGAGTACTCGGCGCCTGATGCATGATACAGGTTGCAAGATCGGTTTATAATAATCTTGTATCCTGTTTCTTGTATCACGAATCATACTAAGGAGGAGATCTTATGAGTATTGATGTTGGGAAAATAAGGAATCTTGCAGTAATTGCTCATGGTGGTGCGGGAAAGACATCACTCGTTGAGTCCATTCTGTTTGATGCAAAGGCAACCGACAGAATAGGAACCGTAGAAGACGGAAACACAGTAACAGACTTTGAAACTGAGGAGATTAACCGTAAGATATCGATATCTTCTGCCGTAACATTTTGTGACTGGAATGGATTCAGATTCAATATTGTTGATACCCCTGGCTTCATAAACTTTATCGAAGATTCAAAGGCCTGCCTCAGTGCTGTTGATGGTGCAGTTCTGATCATAAGCGCTATATCCGGAGTGAAGGCCGAAACAGGCAAGATCTGTCAGGTTGCTGACAAATACGAAATACCGAGAATAGCTTTTATCAACAAGATGGATAGGGAAAATGCTGATTTTAAGAACGCCATCGAAACTGTCGAGAAAGCGTATGGAATATCTGCAATACCCTTGAATATCCCGATGGGTGCGGAAGACAGTTTTGAAGGAGTTATAGATCTGATTAAAATGAAGGCTGTCATTTACAAAGATGGAAACTCATCAGAAGTTGATATACCTGACTCATTCAAGTCGGATGCTGAAGAATACCGGAAGATGCTGGTCGAGAAAGTTGCGGAATCAGATGATGTATTGCTCGAAAAGTACCTGGAAGGAACTGATCCGACTAATGAGGAAATGAATAAAGGAATAAGGGAAGGTTCAATGTCAAGGACGTTTCTTCCTGTGGTTTGCGGTTCTGCTACAGGTAATATAGGCGTTAAAGAGCTTCTTGATCTGGTTCCTATGTGCCTTCCATCTCCTGCAGAAAAGGCTGAGATAACACCAATTGTGGGGAAAAACACGAAAACTGATGAAGAGACAACGAGAAAGCCTGATAGAAGCGATCCCCTTGCTTTCCGGGTCTTTAAGACAATAGCGGATCCTTTTGCAGGGAAACTTACTATCTTCAGAGTATATTCAGGGGTATTGCGGTCTGATTCCAGTGTTTATAATGTAACAAGAGACAGCAAGGAGAAAATGGGTAGCCTGTTTTACCTGCTTGGTAAGAAGCAGGTTCCTGTAAAAGAGGTTGGCCCCGGTGAAATTGCGGCTGTAGCAAAGTTGAAAGGGGTTCAGACCGGTGATTCACTTTCTGATGCTGGACATCCGATTTTATTTGATCCGATCCAGTTTGCCGATCCGATGATATCTTATGCCATAGATCCTAAATCGAGGGGTGACGAAGAAAAAGTCAGTTCCGGTCTCCAGAGAATGCTGGAAGAAGATCCAACTTTAAAGTTCCACAGGGACGCTGAATCAGCAGAGATGATTCTGGCTGGAATGGGACAGATGCACCTTGAAGTTACACTCGAAAGGCTGAAAAGAAAATTTGGCGTAGAAGTTGTTATGAAGACACCTAAAATTCCATACAGGGAAACTATACGAGCTGCATCCAGTGCGCAGGGCAGATATAAAAAACAGTCTGGCGGCAGGGGGCAGTATGGTGATTGCTGGATAAAAATCGAGCCAACGCGGTCAGGGGAAGGTTTCGAGTTTGTAAATAAAATAGTTGGGGGCACGATTCCAAGACAATATATCCCTGCAGTGGAAAAGGGTATTGTGGAGAAATTGAAAGAAGGATTGATTTCGGGCTATCCTGTAATAGATGTTAAGGCTACTTTATATGACGGCTCGTACCATAATGTAGACTCATCCGAAATGGCGTTCAAGATTGCCGGTTCTATGGCCCTGCAAAAGGCTGCCTTAAAGGCGAAAGTCGTCATACTGGAACCTGTTGTCAAGGTGGAAGTCTCAACTCCAGAGGATTCCCTGGGTAATGTGATAGGAGACCTTAATTCCAAACGTGGAAAAGTTCAGGGTGTAGAGGCAGAGGGTGGGGACCAGAAGATTGCAGCACTTGTGCCGATGGCCGAAATGCTTACATATGCGAACCAGTTGAATGGACTGACAAGTGGAAGGGGCATGTATACAATGGAAGCATCTCATTATGAAGAAGTTCCGGCACATGTAGCCCAGAAGATTATTGAAAAGAGGGAAGAGGCGAAAAAGGAAGGGTAAGTTGAGCTACTTTACGATCTGTCCCTGATCGGCTCTGATTTTGACATAGCCTTTTAGTGTTTCTAAATCGTCTTTTTCAATGTGCGTGAAAGAGATTCCAAAATAAAAGCCCTGTCTTTGTCCTTTGTGGCGTATCATTCCCCTGGTTTTGAAACTCCGGGTATTGGGCAGGGTTACTACTATGTCTATCTCTTGATTTATTATACACCCTTCAAATTGATAAGGAACGAACACACTTAAACCACCCGGGCCAATATCTTTGGCCTTTAGTATATCTATAAAGTTTTCCCCTGCAAGGTCGATAATTATAGAATTTTGTGGGTCAGGTATTACTCTTGTTTGATACCTTTCGTGTTTGTAAATCATATTTTTCTTTTTTTAAAAAAACTATTGTCAAATAAATTCTCTTTAAACCGAGTTCCATTTTAACTCAAAATCAATATGACAGCAATGTTTATTTTCAGGATTAAGGAATAGCATAACTTACCCGATAATAAAAGATAACCTATATGAATGAGGGTTGTAAGTTTTTTGAGAAGGAGAGAATTACTAAAGTGGTAAAAGAAGGAACAGCAAGACACTACAAAAATATTACTTTTTTTGAGAACAGGGACAGATTCAAGCTATTAAATGAGTTGCGGTATAATTCCATTCAGTATTTCGAAAATAGCACTTTAAATATGGAGAGTGGTGAATACAATGAAAATTCAGAAGCTGTGGAGGCACGTGACAGGATTAATCTGTTTTTAGTAACAGCATATAAAATCATAAGACTGGCAGATATAAAGACAGCTGCTACATCTTCCGCCTCTCTCATTTTTAGTGGACAGGGCAAAAATATAGATTTAATACTTAACATGTTCAATCTTGGTCGCAACAATATTCCAGCACACATAGTGATAGACTATATCGAAAAGG
>PVMS01037249.1_pt1 | contig 10901 bp, 9 predicted proteins | sample 1853461 | NCBI WGS metagenome assembly PVMS01 (sample SAMN08582032, study PRJNA380276) | Marine sediment metagenome, whole genome shotgun sequencing project. | isolation source: ocean sediment barecode stripped | collected 2017
ATCACCTTCCTCTCCGCGCTAGCCGAGATTGCAGGTATCGCTATTATGAATGCTCCAATTTACGAAATAACCCGCAACGATCTTTCATTCTGGACCGCCACTCTTGGTTATATGCAGGATTGATACTCCCCATAATTAGATTCAAACAGCGAGAGGCGACCAAATCGGTCGCCTCTCTAATTGCTTCTGTTTCGGTGGACTCCTTCTTAGCTGCCATACAACTCTTTGCAGTAATCTGCATGACTCTTCGGCAAATTATCATTGTCGTGGAAAGACGCTGCACAAATTACAGGTCTTGAATTCGGATCATCTACCTGTCGTTTGTGTTCTGGGGTTGTTTCTTCCGCTTCAGCGTTCATGTCTTGCCCCATGTCCATATGTGTAGCAGAGATTGTTTGATCCGATGACGCAAACACATTCTCATACTCGTTTTCGGCTAGGGCGACTCCGGCGATAGCAAGACAGAACAAGATGGTCAATGTACCAACTAAAATTGAATGTTACCGCTGAGCGTGTAACTCTTACATCTTTAACTCTGATCTACTTTGTAAAAAGGTAATATGACTTTTGAAAAAACAGACGAAACCATTGATTCCTCGGAATTAGTCGATACGGCAAAGATTCCTGGTGATGGCGGCGAACTTCAGCTCTTCAAGTGTGATGCGGAATACTCTATCAGCATCGATGGCACAAATACTCTGATGAGTACCTGGGCACATCAGTCTGAGGATGCGTTGGCTGAATTGGCTTGTCGTAAAATCGTTGACCGTACTCAACCTCGAGTGTTGATTGGTGGTCTTGGCATGGGGTTTACGCTGGCTGCGGCGCTGTCCCATCTCGGGGCAGATGCGGAGGTCGTAGTCGCCGAACTGGTGCCTGGCGTGGTGGCCTGGAATCGGGGCGTGCTTGGCAAGTATGCGGGTCATCCGTTACAGGATGAACGGACCACGGTTCGCGAGGGCGATGTCGCCAAAGTTATGCGAGCGCAACGGCAAGCTTATGATGCGATCCTGCTCGATGTCGATAATGGCCCGAAAGGTTTGACCCGTAAGAAAAACGATTGGTTATATTCTTCAGATGGGTTGATTACCGCCTACGAAGCGTTGCGACCGGAGGGGATACTGGCCGTCTGGTCAGCTGCACCGAGCCGCAACTTCATGGAGCGTCTGCGCAAGGTCGGTTTTAAAGTGAAGCAGTCCCGGGTGCCGGAGCAAGACAATAAAGGTGATTTACATGCGATCTGGCTCGCTGAGCGTGGGCCCTGAGTTTCAGACCTCCTCCTACTCTTATTCTCACTGTTTTATAGTATGCCTACATTCTGGTGCTATAGTTAGTCCATGAAAAATCTTAGTTGTTTGTCTCTGCTTATTATTTGTCTTTGCGGGCCGATGATCTCCAATGCTCAAGCACAAGATGTGCCGCTAAAGTTTGCGTCCTGGTTGGTACAGTTGCGTGCGGATGCCCGCTTAGCAGGGATCTCGCAAAAGACCTTGGATGCGGCTCTGGCTGGCATCGAAGCGCCACAGCCGCGGGTGATTGAACGCGATCGAAAACAACCGGAAAAGACCCAGTCTCTTGAGGACTATGTCGCAGCCAGGGTCAGTAAGGAACGCATTGCCGACGGGCGTCTGATGTTACGTCGTTATGCGACATGGCTGGATCGTATTGAGCGGCAGTACCGGGTACAGCGGCGCTTTATTGTTGCTCTTTGGGGGATCGAGAGCACCTATGGTCGACATACCGGCAAGCATCCTGTCATCCAGGCGCTCGCCACACTGGCTTACGATGGACGCCGCAGCGACTACTTTCGCAAAGAGCTGCTTGAGGCGCTGCGTATCCTCGATGACGGACATATCTCCTTGTCGCAGATGAAAGGTTCCTGGGCCGGGGCCATGGGAGCTTTCCAATTCATGCCCACTTCTTATCGTCATTATGCGGTCGATGCTGATGGCGACGGTCGCATTGATCTCTGGAATTCGATTCCCGATGCCTTGGCTTCGGCGGCCAATTACCTTGCCAAAGCCAGATGGAAGAATGATCAGACCTGGGGACGGCTGGTTAAGCTGCCTAAAAAGTTTGATGACTCTCTGGCTGGATTAGATAATAAACTTTCGTTGTCGCGTTGGCAGGCGCTCGGGGTGCGACGCAGTAACGGTCATGCGCTGCCACGTCGTGATCTGCAGGCCTCGCTGATTATTCCCGATGGTCTGTCTGGGCCTGCTTTCCTGGTTTATAGTAACTTCAGGGCGTTGCGCAGATGGAACCGCTCCAACTCGTTTGCAGTTACGGTCGGGACTCTCTCTGACAGCTATGCCGCAAAAAAATAAGCGTGGTCATCGAAAACCGCGAGTTCATGGTGGTCCGACAGATTGTCTTTATGCTACTTTAAAGACCTGTTGACCTCCCACGCGACCTGTTAGCCAAGGTCGCGTGGTTTTTTTCACTATCAGGAATGAAAAATGATTGAAGTGAATGACCTGGTGTTCGAATACCCGGGGACCAGGGCGCTGAATGGTGTCTCCTTCCGGATCGAATCTGGTAACATCACAGCTCTGGTTGGGCCGAACGGGGCAGGAAAAACCACTCTGCTGCGCTGTATGGCTGCTCTCGAAGAGCCACTGTATGGAGAGGTGCGTATCGATGGTGAAAACATCCACGAAGATCCCCGCAGTTGCCATCGCAAGCTTGGTTATCTCTCTGATTTCTTCGGTCTCTATGATGAGTTGACGGTTCGCCAGTGTTTGCTGCATGCGGCTGCCTCTCGCGGAATCCTGGCCATTGAACAGCCCCGGGTGATTGAGCAGGCTGCAGACAGACTCGGCATTTCCGATCGGCTCGAAATGAGGGCTGGTGCACTGTCGCGTGGGCTTCGGCAACGATTAGCCATTGCTCAGGCTGTGGTCCACGAGCCGCAGATCCTGATGCTTGATGAGCCAGCGTCCGGGCTCGACCCCGAGGCGAGACATAGTCTGGCCGAACTGTTTCTGACTCTACGCGATCAGGGTATGACCCTGGTGGTCTCATCGCACATTCTTTCGGAACTTGACGAATACTCCACCGACATGTTGGTTCTGCGCGATGGGCGTATTATTGCACACGATCTGATCGAACAGGAAGTCGCAGCGTCGGTCAGCCTAAGACTGTCTCTGGCCCGGTCTTTCAGCGGGCTGCAGACTCTGCTTTCTGAGTTACCCGGCGTATCTGCTGTCGAGGGCGATGACGAATTGGCCATTCTCTCCTTCAGTGGCGATGTCGCTGCCAGGCATGATTTGCTCAAGAGTCTACTCGACCAGGGGATACCGGTCTGCGCGTTTGCTGAGCAGCAGCGCAACATGCAGTCTGCTTATTTGAAATCGGTGCGCCGCCAGAACAGCCAGGAGGGCGTACTATGAGTATCAATCCCGAGTTCCGCCGCAATCTCTGGCTGGAGTTAACGCCGTCCCGATTGGTTGGCATGCCCGTGATTCTGGGGACTCTGCTCTATCTGGCTTATCTCCTCGATAACGAACAGTATGCTGAGAGTGTGGCCAATACGGCGCTGATTCTCTTTGGGCTGCTGGCTGTTTTGTGGGGCACCAGACTCGCCTCCGAGGCGTTGATCACGGAGATCCGAGATCATACCTGGGACAGTCAGCGGATGTCGGTGATCGGTCCCTGGTCAATGACCTGGGGCAAGCTGCTCGGCAGTACGATCTACCCCTGGTACGGGGCACTACTTTGCCTGTTGGTCTACATTACTTCCCAACCGTCGCTTGGCCTGTCAGTGATTGAAACTGTCGTGTTGATGGTTGCTAGTGGGCTGCTTGGACAGGCTATCGGCCTGCTATCAAGCCTGCAGGCGACAGGAAAAACCAGCGTTACGGTCGGTTTCAGACCACAGCCTTCTTGATCCTGGGCGCGAGTTGCGCATTCACTGTGCTTTCCTGGCCATTTTCGGAATCTGCGGACATTTTCTGGTATGATCGATATTATTCTGATGATCGCTTTGTCCTGACCAGTCTAGTGATGTTCCTCTGTTGGGCGGTGTTTGGCATTTACCGGCTGATTCGAGCCGAGCTGCAATTGAAGAGCCTGCCCTGGGCCTGGGGGTTGTTTGTCCTGTTCCTGGTCGGCTATGTCGCTGGGTTTCTCGGTAATGAATTTAGGGTGACCGGTCAAAATGTCTGGCAATTACGTCTACTGAGCGCATTCCTGATCACCCTGATGCTGGCCTATGGGACAGCTTTTAGCGAGAGAAAAGACCCGGTGGCATTCCGGCGTTTGTTGCAGCGCTTCAGCCTTCGTGAATGGGGACGGGCCATGGAGATCTTCCCACTCTGGTTGAGCACGCTGCCGTTTGTTTTTCTGAGCTGCGCAGTGTTGGCCATCGTAGAATTGAGCTCAGGCCCGGTCGAGGCGGTGGGGCTGTTCGCAACACCTGCTGTGGCTATGGTGCTCTTTCTGTTGCGTGACTTTGGGTTACTGCTGTTCCTGAATCTCGGCCGGAATCCGAAACGTGCCGATATGCTGATGATGCTCTTTCTCGTTCTGCTCTATGGCGTTATCCCGACGATCTTGGCCGCTCTTGATCTTGATCGTCTGACCGGACTGTTCTGGCCTGTTCCCGGGGCATCCGCTGAAATCATCCTGCCTGCGGCTCTGGCTCAGGCTGTTGTCATGCTCGGACTTATGGTGCGGCGCTGGCGCAAAAGTCATATGAACTACTGATCTAGCTTCTAGCAGCCAGCTCATTGATAGTCCGACGGGCTGCTCGGCTGATCACTTCACATAAGGAATTTTATCGATGTCTTTTGAATCTCTTGGCCTGTGCGATGAACTGTTGAGTGCAGTTTCTGCACGTGGCTATACTACGCCAACGCCCATCCAGACCCAGGCGATTCCTGTGGTTTTCGAAGGCAATGACCTGCTTGCCGGTGCCCAGACCGGCACTGGTAAGACCGCAGCGTTTGCGCTGCCGATCATACAGATGTTGAGTGAAACAGTTTTGCCCAGAAAACGCAGAAGCCCACGCGCTCTTGTTTTGGTGCCGACCCGTGAGCTGGCGGCTCAGGTGAGTGAACAGATGCAAAATTACGCTCGGCGTCTGTCGCTGCGTTCTACCATGATCTATGGTGGGGTGAACATTCAGGCACAGATCGAGAGGCTGCACAGAGGTGTTGATATTGTCGTTGCGACGCCGGGGCGACTGCTCGATCATGCGGAACGTAACACGATTAACCTCTCTAAGATTGAGTTCCTGGTTCTGGATGAGGCCGATCGCATGCTCGATCTGGGCTTTATCGACGACATTCTGCATGTGGTGGAGTATCTGCCTTCGCAACGTCAGAACCTGCTTTTCTCGGCCACTTATTCGCAAAGCATTAAGCAACTCGCTGATGAGCTACTCGATCAACCGCGTCAAGTTGAAGTGGCGCGACGCAATATTGCGGCTGATGCGGTGACTCAGGTGATTTACCCGGTGGATCGCAACCGTAAACGTGAAATGCTCTCGCATCTGATCCGCAAAGGCGAATGGAATCAGGTCCTGGTCTTCGCTCGCACCCGCTATGGTGCCGATAAGTTGACTGCTGAATTGCTCTTCGATGGGATTAAAGCTGCCCCCATTCATAGTAACAAGAGCCAGTCGATTCGGACACGAACCCTGGCTGAGTTCAAACGGGGTGAGTTGCGTGTGCTGGTAGCCACTGATGTGGCGGCACGTGGACTTGATATCGAACGCCTGCCGCATGTGGTGAATTACGACCTGCCTCAAGTTCCTGAGGACTATGTGCATCGTATCGGTCGCACCGGTCGGGCCGGTAAAAATGGAGAGGCTCTCTCGTTGGTCTGCCCCGCTGAGCAACCGCTACTGCTCGCGATTGAAAAGCTGCTTACATATGCTATCCCGCAGCAGACCGTTGCGGAATTCCCACAAGTCGCAATCAAACGTGGGACGAAGGCAAAAGTGACCAAGAAGTCCAAGGGATTGTCAAAACCAAAGAAAAAAACTACGAAACCGGTAAAGACTAAAGCATCAGCAAAGCCTGCAAAAAAACCAGCAAAACCCGTAAAACCAGGGGCTCCGACCAAGACCACAAATTCTCGCAGGGGAAGAGGTACTCCCGCCCCCAAGACTGGCCGCCGAGGTAGCAGGTCGTAGATCTTTTGATGTTGGGACCTATTTTGTACCATATAAGAACTGTCATTCCCGAGGGTGTAATCGGGAATCCAGGTTTTAAAACCATGGATCCCCGATAGAATCATTCGAGGATGACAGACGTTATCGTTAAAAGTTCAGATTGTGCTGAATAGCTGTTGATATCGGTTGCATTACCATATGCCCGCTGTAGTCTTAGGTGATAATCTTGCCGACCTGCTTGAACTTTTCTGAATGCGCACAGGAGTTTACGGAATGAAAAAAATATTACTATTGATCCTCATTGTTGCCGTGGTAGGTGGCGGTTCTTTCTTGGCAGTCTCCAGAGATTGGCAGGCACCGGCTCAAACTGACCGAGGCAACACATGTTAATAAAGATGTTATCGCCATGGTCAGTGACAATCGCGGTCTCGGTGAAATCTGTTACTATCTGGACGGCAAGGTCGATGGACAAAGCTGTGTTGATGCAGATGGCTCAGCTTCATTTGAACTGATGGTCGAGCTGTCGGCTGTCGACGATGGTGAGCATGAAGTCTGTGTTGTTGCCACGGATACGAACAGCTATTTCGCTAACAGCGCCAGTCAGTGTCAGACTTATCTCCTCGATAAGGTCCCACCCAGGGCTGTGTTGGAGTCGGCAACCCGCTACATGCAGCGCGGCGGTGGTGCGGCTGTCTTTGTCTCGACGCCTGAGCGTGAAACAAATATCCTCTTGACTGTCGGTGAAGACCATTTCCGGTTCATCAGTAACGCAGATGGTACGCGTCACTTTGCTGTCTTTACTCACCCTTTTGATGTCGAAATGTCAGATTTCAAACCGATGGTCGTAATCAAAGATCTCGCAGGGAATACTCGTCGTCTGCTTATAGAGACGGTCACTAAAGAACGCAAATTTAAAACGGACACCTTGAATATTCCTCACTCGTTTATAGAGAGAAAATCCTTGGAGATGCTCAATAAGGAGGGTGTCGGTAAAGAGTCCTTCCTTGAAATGAATGAGACTATGCGTGTTGAGAATCGGGCTAAAATCAAATCAGTGCTGTCAGCGAGCCAGAGTTCCGAGCCACTATGGGAAGGCGCTTTTTACCGTAACCACGGTGCACCTAAGGCGCAATTTGCCGAGCATCGAACATACTTGCTCGATAATGTAGAGATCGACCAACAGACCCACTACGGTATCGACATTGCCGGCCTCGCGAAGATGCCGATCAAAGCCGCCAACAACGGCGTTGTGATTTTTGCTGAGTATCTCGGGATTTACGGTAACTGCGTCATAATCGACCACGGCGGCCGTGTCTTTACCATGTATGCCCATTTGTCACAGATGGATGTCAGCCCAGGTACAAGTGTTACTAAGCTGCAAATTATCGGTCGCTCTGGCAATACCGGCATGGCTGGGGGAGATCATCTCCACTATGCCATCTATATCTCTGAGATCCCTGTAGTGCCAGCCGAGTGGTTTGATCGGGCCTGGATGCAGACAAGGATTGATGACATTTACAACGATTTCAAGTCTGGAGAATAGAATACCTGATAGCCTTCTCGCTTGCGCGAAGCGTACTCAACCGCGTCTTGTCGGTGCGTCAAAACGTCTGTCATCTCCGAATGATACTATCGGTGAGCCATGATTCTAAAGTCTGGATTCCCGATTAAACCCTCGGGAATGGCAGTATTTTATAATGCAGAATAGTTACCTACACTTTATGAATTACAAGGTCCTAAAATATGTCTATAAAACCAGCCCTGTCCGGAGTTAACTCCGCTGATTTTTCCCAGTTATCGCTTGCCGACCAAGTTGATGCTCTGCGTGGTCAGGATTCCCAACAAAAGACCCGGTTGCTGCTTGACGCCGCGAACGGTGCGGAGCTCATGGCTAATTTGCCGACACAGGAAGTTTATCTCCTTGCCGTGGAGTTGGGTCCTGAGCATCTTCCTGAACTACTGAGCCTGGCCACTCCCGAGCAGTGGAGTGGCTTCATTGACCTCGACTGCTGGAATGATGATCATTTTGATTCTGCCAAGACGCATCGTTGGCTGATATCGCTGCTGCAAGGTGAGGAAGAAACAGCATTTACTGTTCTCAGACAGATGAACTTCGAGCAGTTGATCCTGATCTTCAAGTCTGAAATGGATATCCTGTCTGGTCCGGAAGAGGATGAGAACAGTGACGCCCGTATTGATGCCGTAAAGCGCGACGGTGGTTACGAGATCTCCTACCATTCCGAGAATGGTGCCAAACTGTTTCACCGAATCCTGGATATTCTGCAGAGTTATGAACCGGAATTCTTTGTCCATCTGTTAGAGGCGGTGCGGGCCGAGACCATGGGGCTGATCGAGGAAAGCGTCTATCAACAACGAACAGGACGCCTGCAGGATATGGGTATCCCGGAACCTTTCTCCGCACGTAAAGTTTATACCTGGCTTGATCCGGAGCAGTATCGTAAAGAGCGACCGTTCAAGCTTTCCCCAGGCACCTGCGCAGGCAGTGCTCCTGGCTTTATTCTAACTCTTGTACGCCCAAAAGGTTTGCTGGCCGAGGTCCTGGCCGATGGCATGGATGAGGAGATGGCCTGGGAAATGGCCAGTGTGGTCAATAAGGTGATCATGGCCGACCGTATTGAGATGGGTAATGTTGAACAGGTCGCTGGTGTGATCAGTAAGGTGGATGCTTACCTCAACCTGGCCCTTGAATGGCTCGCAGGTCAGGATGTTGCTATTGCCAAAGAGTGTCTGAGTAGTTGCTATTATGAGGACCTGTTTCGTGTTGGTCACAGCTTTACTCTGAAATTGCAACGTCGGGCAGTAGCTGTCAGTAAAACGAGTGTGGCTCCTTATCTTGACCACAATGCCAGGGCTTGTGTCGCCGCCCTCAACCAGTTTCCGCCGCTCTTTTTCGAGGGTGTTGCCGATACCACACGTGGCGGGGCGCGACTCTTTACCAACATCAGCGAAATTCACTCAGTCGAGCAATGGCTTGACAGGATCGAAATACAACGGCATCTGTTCGAAGATGTTCTGCAATTCTCTTTACCAGTACCTGACGATCTCGATCTCGCGGGGTGCCAACCTGACCAGGCTGACGAAGTCACCTTGGTGGAGTTCTTCCTGACCTCTCTGGCCAATAAACTGCTGGGACGCGAGTTTCAACCGTTACCGATTGCTGAGGAGGAACTTGCCGGGTTGCATGGCATGGTCTCTCAGTCGGGCGTGTTGAACCCGCGTCTGCGTGATGAAACCGTTAAGTGGCTCGATTCTTTGGCACCAGGTGGCGGCGATTTTGCTCGTTATTGCCTGGATATCTGGGAAGAGGAATTTTGTTCGATTGGTTTCGAGGATATTGATCCACGCTTTGTTGGTGGGTTGATCATTCGTCTGATGGAGATTTAAAAACAAGCGGAGCTGTAACCGTGCAAAGAATGCAGAGGAACGGCTAACCTTTGTTGTGTTAATCAGAACTTGACCTGACAGGCAGTGCCTGATTTTGTCATACGTCCCCGCGTACTAAATATCCCTAAGTAATGTAAGAATGAGTTGCAACAGGATTTATAGTAAGCCTACGTGCCAGGAATCAATCTTCTTATCAATCGTGACATATAAGAAAAGCCCCCGGTCCGAAGATTGAGGGCTTCTGTATTCTATAAAGAGTGAGATTCAATCCTCATTTTTCTTGGACATAAACATGAGAAGTTTAATGCCTGCAATAATGATAGAGACATATAGAAAAATCAGTAGAGTAATTTCTATTTTTTCATTCATTTTCTAACCACCGCTAAGTAGAAAAGTAAAAGTCTCAAAACTATTGGTTCATGAGTCTGGCTTAAAAAAGAACCCCACAACTCTGGAGGTAGAGGTTGTGGGGTAAGGTTTTCTATTTTTATTAGGTTTTGAAGAAGGTTCTCTCGGACCCGCCTGCCACAGCAAGTCTTCGATGGTTGTTAAGATACAGAATCCTTCAAGAGAAATATACGTGGTGTACCGTAAACTTTGAAACGATACCTCACGAAACTGAACTGTGCAAAAGCGCACCATGAATAAAAATGGCCACCCGCTATTAGGTGGCCATAATTTTGTGGATTAATCTGTCTCTCAAAAACCTCTATCAATCAGTGGACAACACTTCAAAGAGTGTTATTAGTTTAATAATTCTGCTGCATTTGCTTTCCCCTCCTTTAAAGGCACAGAGAACTTGCCCTGCTCCTTCCCCCTCCTGAGAGTGGGGCTTTTTTGACCAGTTGCCGTGATGAGAAAAGGCCACCAAGAATCGAACCCTGGTGACCATAGTTTTGTGCATTAAACAGCTTCCTGAATACCTCTATCAATAAGAAGTCATTTTTCCTCTCACAAGTCGTGATATATGAGAGAGTAGAGTCTGTCTTTTCGTTGATGCCTTTGTTGTCTTAGGGCTGCACCAATCCAGAGTTTTTCCTGTTTGACTCTTCATCCAAAATGCCAGACAATTAGCTAACAATGATCATTCACAAAGTTTTACGAGGCAACATTGAAATACATCAAATCAAGTCTGTTGGTCTGTGTTCTTCTTGCGAGCTGTGCTTTTAATGAGTACCAGAGTGACGTAGCAGATAATCAATATCACGAAAAACAGGTGCATGCGGATCCTGCTGCTGCGTATGTAGGGGAGTAGACTGCGTCAACCAATACTGGGTTAAGGACCATAAAAATTAAAGAAGATGGGAGAATCAAAGTGTGTTTGTCTCCAAGTTCCGGGGTCTCATTGTCAATAAAAACCTTGCCATATGAGACCCCG
>PVMS01057651.1_pt1 | contig 10901 bp, 10 predicted proteins | sample 1853461 | NCBI WGS metagenome assembly PVMS01 (sample SAMN08582032, study PRJNA380276) | Marine sediment metagenome, whole genome shotgun sequencing project. | isolation source: ocean sediment barecode stripped | collected 2017
AAGCGCCTTTACGACATGATGAAAGACGGGTCATTGGCTTGCCCAGCGTTCAACGTCAATGATTCGGTAACCAAATCCAAGTTCGACAAACTGTATGGTTGCCGCGAATCACTCGTTGACGGCATCAAGCGAGCAACCGATGTCATGATCGCCGGCAAAGTTGCCATCGTTTGCGGCTACGGTGACGTTGGCAAAGGCTGTGCACAATCGCTGCGAGGACTTGGCGCGACTGTCTGGGTCACGGAGATCGATCCGATCAACGCCCTGCAGGCCGCGATGGAAGGTTTTCGTGTTGTTAGGTTCGACGAGATCTGCGACCAGGCGGACATCATCGTGACCGCGACCGGCAATTACCACGTCGTCACGGGCCCGCAGATGGAGCGCATGAAAGACCAGGCCATCGTCTGCAATATCGGCCACTTCGACAATGAAATCGACGTTGCCTACCTGAAACAGTACGAGTGGGAGAACATCAAACCGCAGGTGGACCACATTATCTTTCCGGACGGCAAACGCATCATTCTGCTCGCCGAGGGTCGGCTCGTGAACCTGGGTTGCGCCACGGGACACCCCAGTTTCGTCATGTCGAACTCTTTCACGAACCAGGTACTCGCGCAGATCGAACTTTGGCAAAACAATGACCAATACAAGAAAGAGGTTTACGTTTTGCCGAAACACCTCGACGAGAAAGTCGCGCGGCTACATCTTGACCGGATCGGCGTCCGCCTGACCGAGCTAACCGACGAGCAAGCCAAGTACATCGGCGTCAAAAAAGACGGTCCGTTTAAACCTGAGCACTACCGGTACTAGGGGTCCTTGATTTTGCTTCGGGTTCTGCACCTGACAGACCCGCACTTGTTCGCCGATACAGACGGAAGCCTCCGCGGTACGGTAACGCACGCGTCGCTGTCCTCCGTGCTCGAACATTATCGTAATAGCGACTGGCTGGCTGACATCGTTGCCGTTACGGGCGATTTGGTCCAGGACGATAGTTGGGAAGCGTACGATCACTTTCGGGCCCTGCTCGCAGAGCTTGACTTGCCCGTGTACTGCGTCCCGGGCAACCACGACGTTCTCCCGCTCATGCGCGACGCGCTCTCGGACCCTCCTTTTTTCTATTGTGATTACACTGCGCGGGCCGGCTGGCCGATCATTGGCCTCGACAGCTACGTTAGCGACTAGACCGGTGGTTCGGTGAGCAGCGACGAACTCGCGCGTCTCGACCAGACGATTGCAGAATCGGATGCGGCTCATGTCATGGTTTGCCTGCACCATCCTCCGGTCGAAATGGGGAGCACGTGGCTCGACTCGGTTGGACTCGACAACGGTGATGACGTGCTCAATCGGCTGGCCGCATCCGGCAAAGTGCGACTGGCGATATTTGGGCATGTGCATCAAGCCTACGATGCCGAGCATGAAGGCATTCGAATAATCACGACACCGTCGACCTGCCGTCAGTTCGCCATGGATAGCGACGAATTTGCCGTCGACGATAATCCACCTGCATATCGTCGTATCGAGTTGCACGACGACGGGAGCCATACCAACGAACTCATTTGGGTTGGGCCTGCGTGATGAGCCTGTTCTCGGAAGCCCAGCAAGTCATTGCCGGCGGCGTCAATTCACCGGTTCGGGCATTTGCCGGCGTTGGTGGCGAGCCGGTGTTTTTCGCCAGTGCCAGCGGCGCATGGCTAGAAGCTGAAGACGGCAAGCGCTACATCAACTACGTCGGTTCGTGGGGCCCCATGATTCTCGGCCACGGTCACCCGGCTGTCATCGATGCTGTCGTTTCGGCCGCACAGCGGGGCTTAAGTTTCGGGGCGCCCTGTACGCTCGAGACACGGATCGCGGAGAAAATTCGTTCGCTAGTGCCATCGATGCAACGCCTGCGCATGGTGAGCTCTGGTACCGAAGCAACGATGAGCGCAATTCGTCTTGCACGCGGACACACAGGACGCGACAAGATCGTCAAATTCGAGGGTTGCTACCACGGTCATTCAGACTCGTTGTTGATCAAGGCAGGCTCGGGGGCACTGACGTTGGGCGTGCCAAGTTCACCCGGTGTACCGGCGGGCCTCGCCGAACATACACTCACTTTATCATTCAATGACACTGACGCCGCGAAGGCAGCATTCGCGGAGTTTGGCGACCAGATTGCCTGCGTCATCCTCGAGCCAATCGCGGGCAACATGAACATGGTTCGACCAGAACCCGGCTTCCTCGAAGCCTTACGCGAGCAATGTACGAGCGCGGGGGCGCTGCTGATTTTCGATGAAGTCATGACCGGCTTTCGGGTTGCCAAGGGCGGAGCGCAGGCTTTGTTCGGCATCGAGCCTGACCTGACAACCCTCGGCAAAGTCGTGGGCGGCGGTATGCCTGCGGCGGTGTTCGGCGGTCGAGCGGACATTATGGCCAGCATTGCGCCCGACGGGCCCGTCTACCAGGCCGGCACCCTGTCGGGTAATCCGGTCGCCATGGCGGCTGGTCTTGCAACGCTTGAAGTCATCGACAAGCCAGGCTTCTTTGAGGCCCTGGCTGACCGTACTCGACAGCTCACCGACGGGCTCTCGGCCGTCGCCGACGACGCCGGCATTCCTCTTGCGGTTGAATGCGAGGGTGGGATGTTTGGATTTGTTTTCACTGACGATGCACCGGTACGGCGTTTCGAACAGGTTCTGAACGCCGATATCGATCGATTCAAAACTTTCTTTCACGGCATGCTTGCCGAAGGTATTTATCTGGCGCCGTCAGCCTTTGAGGCTGGCTTCGTCTCGGCGGCCCATGGTGATGACGAAATCGGTATGACGCTTGAAGCCGCTCGCAAAGTTCTGTCGGCACTCTAACATCGAATTTTTTGAATAATTTTCGGTTACTTAAGCTGTCAGGTTCTCCGCCTCCGTGAACTCTTGCTCAACCTCTTCCGGTTTTGGTGCAACCTTAAATGATGCCGGTTTGGCCATTTCGATCTTGCCGTTGAACCGAGCACCTTCTTCCGTGACCAAGCGGTTGCAATAGAGGTCGCCCGTCACCCTCGCGCCCTTGGCCAGCGACACCAATCCGTCGCTGTGGATGTCACCGTTCAGCTCTCCTTCGACGAGGACGGAACTCGCATGGATGTCGGCGGTGACCCGACCATGTTTGCCTATCGTCAGGTTCTTCTTATGGTGGGCGATAGTACCCTCGATGGTGCCTTCGATCACCAAGTCCTCATCCGCAGACAGCTCGCCTTTAATCACGAGCGTCGGCCCAATGACTGATACATTTTTCGCGCGTATGGGTTGTTGTTGGCCGATCCGAAGTGACGAAGACTTTGTCGGATCACCTTTTTCCTGACCTTTCTTGAACATCACTTGTCCTCCAAGCCAGTGTATTTCCAGCGGCCGCCGAACCTCCAGCTGACCGCCGTAAAGGGAAGAATACTCCAGATCTGCACAGGTGGCACATCCGACTGGATTGTAGGAGCGCTGACGGGGTCCGCTGACTGCCTAGGGGCTACGCGCCGACTCGAGGAGTCCCTTTACGATACGTAACCTTTCGACCGGATCGCTTTGCTCGAGGCACCGCTGTTTCTCTTCGAGATCTATCGGCAATATTTCTACGAAACGCGACGTCACCCAGCTGGCGTCGTCGAAGTGCCGATCCAGAGATTCGTACAAGCGACCCAAATCGTCGAGCACGCCCGCCAGAATTGCCGCCATCTCGTGGTATTCCTCGGGTAGCGGCGTGGCGGGCTCGTTCTCGAGTATCTCGACGTCGCCAATGTTCAGGCCATCGTCTTGTCTTACGCTGGCGATCAGCCGAAAGCGCTTTTCGCCAATCGCCGTAATTCCCAACAGCCCGTCGCTACCCTGATACCAGTCGATGATGCGAGCCAGCGTTCCAACGTTGTGCGTCGTGGCCGGACCCGTTTCTCCGCCGTCACGAATCAAAAGCACGCCAAAGGGCTTGTCACCCTTCAGGCACTGGCTCACCAAGCCGAGATACCGGGGCTCAAAAATTCGTAGCGGCAGTGGCCCGCCAGGGAATAACACGGTATTCAACGGAAACAATGGAACTTGCACAATTCGCTCTTTTGTACACCACTACTAACCAGTATAGACGTTCGGCAGATGTCAGCTGCTGCGCGTCCTTTGCAAGACTGCGGTCAACGTTTGGCGCGTCGAACCGAAGCCACCATTGCTCATGAAAATCACTTGATCGCCGGACAGGACTTTTGCAGCCATATCCGTGACAAGCTTGTCGTAATCCGTAAATAGTCGCAGCCGGTCGCCGAGCGCTGACAACGACTCTTCAAAACCATCGTACATGTCCTCCGGCCGGTACATCCAGACAAGATCGGCACCCGCCAGTGACTCCGCCAATCCAGTATCGTGAACACCCAGTTTCATCGTGTTGGAACGGGGCTCTATTGCGACAATCACCCGTTGCCCCGGGTAGCGCCGTTTCACCGCAGCGATCGTACGGCGTATCGCCGTTGGGTGATGCGCAAAATCGTCGTAGATCGCGATGTCGCCAACTGTCGCGGTTCGCTCCATCCGGCGCTTAACGCCCTCAAAGCGAGACATCGCCGAAAGCGCTTGTGCAAGCGATATGCCGGCTGACTGCGCGGCCGCGATCGCCGCCAATGCGTTTTCCAGATTGTGCCTGCCGCCCAGCTTCCATCGCGTGTCGCCAGACTCGCCGGCGGGATTGGCCACGCGAATTATCCTTTCTGTCGAATCCGCGAAACTGCCTTGCCAGTCCGCCTCTCCTTCGCTCGCAAATGTCTCGACAGGCGTCCAACAACCGGCATCAATCACCGCGGATAAGTTCTCGTCGGCAGCATTGATAATGACTCGGCCATTGCCCGGCACGGTTCGCATGAGCTGGTGAAATTGCCATTGAATGGCGTCGAGGTCCGCGTAAATGTCGGCATGATCGTATTCGAGATTATTAAGCACCAGCGTGTTCGGACTGTAATGCACGAACTTGGCGCGCTTATCGAAGAAAGCTGTGTCGTACTCGTCCGCCTCGACGACGAAATAAGCCGTCTGCCCAAAGCTAGCCGAGACCCCGAAATTCGTCGGTATGCCACCGATCAGGAATCCCGGCGCAAAGCCCGCATCCTCTAATATCCAGGCGAGCATGCTCGCCGTCGTCGTCTTGCCGTGCGTGCCCGCGACCGCCAGGACATGGCGCCCACGCAACACATTGTTTGCGAGCCACCGTGGACCCGACGTATACGGTATGCCGCGATCGAGCATCGCTTCTACGACCTCAACGCCGCGACTCATCACATTGCCGACGACGATGCAATCGGGATTGGAATCGAGTTGCGCAGCGTCGAATCCATCGTATATTTCGACGCCCAGGTCCCTGAGCTGCGTACTCATCGGCGGATAAACGTTGCCGTCGCAACCGGTGACTTTGAAGCCGGCGGCGCGAGCCAGCACTGCTACGCCGCCCATGAAGGTTCCGCATATTCCAAGAATATGTATATGCATGCGACTCCTCAGGGATCCGATGAAACGAGCACGTTAATAACGCTTTGCAAAATGAAAACAGCGACCGCGATTGACAGGCCAATGTACCAATGACGATTGATCGCACTGGCAATGATATGGCCTTTGACCGAAACGGACCACAGCAGGATCAACCATGCCACTAGAGTCATGAGTCCGGCGCCGATGAATGGTTTCAACAAAGCGTACGCCGCGACAAACACCAATGTCAGAATTGCCCCGCAGCCGATTATCGCCGATATTGTTTGCGTGAGCCGAGGTCGTCGACGGGCAACAATGACTATCGCCGAATAACTCGCAACGGCAACGAGCGCGCTGAATATCTCGAGAAAGAAATCGGACTCATCGAATCGATCGATCAGGGCCAATGCGGTCAGGGCCGAGACGAGCCATAAGGCAATTGCCATCAACAGGATCACGACGGAGCGCGGTATGTGCTCGGGCCCTTTTCGCAGCAGCGCGATGTCGAACAGTGTTTTAAGAAATGGCAGCAACGGCACGGCACGACAACGATCGATAGTGACAATCATCGCATGTTAGTCTTCGAATCCGAAACATCCTGCTCATTCCTTCTTATGCCTGAATACACATTAGTCGAGCGTGTCGACACGATAACTGCAAATTTCAGCAGTTCGGACTATATCGGCGTAGACACCGAGTTCATGCGGGAAAAGACTTTCTTCGCAGAACTTTGTCTCGTGCAGATATCAACTGACGATTCGATCTATTGTGTCGATCCGCTGATCGCGCCCGACATGCAACTATTTTGGGACACGGTAATGGAGTCAGGCTGGGTCGCACATTCAGCAAGACAGGACATCGAAGTCATCTACCAGGCTGCTGAGCGCATGCCAAAGCGTCTGTTCGATACGCAAATCGCCGCTGGCTTGCTGGGATTCGCACCGCAGATGGGTTACGCCAACCTGGTCAACCAGTTGTTCGGCGTGGACATCCCCAAATCCCATACTCGTGCGGACTGGTCGAAGCGGCCACTTGGAGACGACCTGCTGCAATACGCGGCTGAGGACGTCGAATACCTTCTGCCGGCCTGGCAAAAGTTGCAAGAGACGCTGGATAAAAAAGGCCGCCTCGCCTGGGCCGAAGAAGACTCGGCACAACTGCTCAAACCATCCCTTTACGATATCGATCCGCAGCTCGCGATAAACCGGCTCAAGGGTGCAAGGAAACTACGCGGCAGGCACCGGGCCGCCGCCACACGACTCGCAACGTGGCGTGAATCCCAGGCGCTACGCGCGAATCGTCCGAGACAATGGATTGCGAAAGATTCCGCGTTAATCGAGGTGGCTTACCGCCTGCCTGGATCTATCAATGCACTGCAGGAAATCGAGGGTCTTCCGGCCGGACTGATTCGCCGCTCCGGCAGACAATTGCTCGACGTCATCGCGGAATCGGATAACGACGACACCAGCTACCGGCCACCGCCCGCGCCAGGCGAGGCACAAAAAGCATTACTCAAGACAATGCAGAAAAAAGTCGCCGACTGTGCCGATGACCTGGAATTAGCCGCCGAAACGGTTGCGTCGAAAAAGGACCTATCCGCCGTGATCCTCGGTGGCAAACGCGAATCGCGAATATTCGAAGGCTGGCGCCGCGAAATCATTGGCGATGAATTGCAGAAGATGCTGTAGGCGCGATTACTCAGAATGAATCATTGACGATTCAAGAATCATACGTTCATTGAAATAATCGAAAGTAACATTGAATCGCTGAAACATTGGAAATCCAATCATTGAGTTTCCATAAACATTTTCATCTGGCTCAACTTCAATAAACGCAGCCTGAACGCCCGTAAGCCTTAATTTTCCAATTCTGACTTCTTTGACCGTCCCAACATGGCCTTCGGAGGCTCCAAACCCTCCCATGCCCAAAGATTTCAATTCGGCATCAGGTGGCAAGGCAATTTCGCTGTTGTCGCCGATTGGAAGATAGAGTTCGAACAGCCCGCCCAGATCCAGTAATAAATCAAGCTCTATGACCTTCGCATCGTGCGTTTCTATCGTAATTCTGGATGTTCGTGAATCGAAGACATTGGGGGTCATTTCTATGATTTCCCCATTTCCCCGGTAATCGTATGCCTCGGGTTTGGTAAGGCGAATTATCATGCGATCAAAATTGATTTCCACCACAAAATTTTTAAAAAATGCCGAACTGACTTGCAGGTCCACGCCCTCCCACGGATTCGGTAGCCCCGCAACATAAGGCAAAATCACGGCGCGTTGATCGGTAATTGTCAGCCCATCAAACTCAAGATCAATTCCCGCGGCAGTCTCAGCTGTCGAATTGCCCAAATCCGTGGTACCAACAATGTTCAGTTGCAACGAATCAACATTCGGGCTCCCGAAAAACAACAGGTCATCCCATAGCGACCCGTTATCCAATAGCACATTGCATTCGTGCCCGTTAACTCGGGCCGTCATACGTATATTCTTGCCAAACAGTTCAAATGGGATGACAACCGAGTCGGAAGGTGGATTCAGGATGTATGAGCTTTTGTACTCATTGAATTTAGATTGGCCTTCCCGTGTGGTCTCATTAGCCCAACCTTCATCACAACCACCCAACAACGTCGCAGATGCAAGAATAGCCGCCAGGCAAGGGGTTGAACTTGATTTCATTGGCGCAAAAAATCCACGATGCTGCAGCATCAACCGAGACTTAATTATTTGATGCGCTGATGATCAATTTCGTCGCAAAACGAAAGGGCCCAATGCCGTCAGTCAATGGCCTGCTGAAATCTCTCGTAGACTTCGTCGATGGACCCGTCGGCATCAATTGTCTTTAGCGTGTCTCGCGCCTGGTAGAATTCGACCAGCGGTTGTGTCTGTTGTCGATATACATCGAGCCGATTGGCGATCGTTTCCTCGTTGTCATCCTCTCTCTGGATCAGCTCGCCACCAGCATCCGTACATTTGTCGAGATCTTCCTGCGTTGAAAAGTAGACGTTCAGAAGCTTGCCGGTCAGGGAACAGGTTCGGCGACCTGTAAGACGCTTCATCAAAATATCGAAATCAATATCCATCAGGATCACTGCGTTCAGCGGTGTGGCCATCTGATCAAGTAATTCTTCGAGATCAAGCGCCTGTTGTTCGGTACGGGGAAAACCGTCAAGAATGAATCCATCGGCGGCGTCAGCCTCGGCTAGCCGCTCGCTGATTATTCCCAGCATGATATCGTCCGATACGAGGTTGCCCGCATCTATGACTGCTTTCGCCTGCTGACCGAAACGCGTACCCGCCGCCACCGCTTCACGCAACATGTCGCCTGTCGAGATCTGCGGAATATTTCTATCCGCCATTAATTTTTTGGCCTGCGTACCCTTGCCGGATCCGGGTGCGCCGAGCAACACAATGCGCATTTGTTTGTTCTCTATAGGAATGGATTTTTTCGGCGCGTCGCTCTCGCACATCCGTGTGCTCCACGACATAAGGTCATCCTGACCAAAATAAGCTTGGACGTCAATCAGTGCTATCCTCGCACGCTTTCAGCAGCTCAAATCCGGGACGATCGAACATGTCTGCAATGAATGCATTTTATGCTCAGTCCGGCGGCGTGACCTCCGTCATCAACGCGACGGCCTGCGGCGTTATAGAGACCGCGAGAAAGAATCGCGGCAAGATTGCGAATGTTTACGCGGGAAGAAACGGGATCATTGGGGCGCTCACTGAAGACATGATCGACACGAATAAAGAATCGGCGCGCACGATTACGGCGCTCAAGCACACCCCCGGCGGCGCGTTCGGATCCGCCAGGTACAAACTCAAGAGCCTTGAAGAGAACCACGCTGAATATGAGCGTTTGATTGATGTTTTTCGTGCGCACGATGTCGGATATTTCTTCTATAACGGCGGCAATGACTCGATGGACACAGCAAACAAAGTGTCGTTGATCTCCAAACGCATGGGGTTCCCCGTTGCCTGTCTCGGTATTCCGAAAACGGTCGACAATGATCTGCCAGTCACAGATAACTGCCCGGGTTTCGGTTCCGTCGCGAAGTATGTTGCGGTCTCAACAATGGAGGCAGCACTCGATGTTGTTTCGATGGCCAAGACTTCGACCAAAGTTTTCATTCTTGAGGTTATGGGCCGACACGCCGGCTGGATTGCCGCCGCGGGTGGGCTTGCCGGGAGCAAACCTGGGGACGCGCCACACATCATCCTTTTCCCCGAAATACCATTTAATAAACGGGCGTTCCTGAAACGGGTACGTGACTGCGTTCAGAAATACGATTACTGCGTCATCGTTGTCAGCGAGGGCGCACGTTACGCGAATGGCAAATTCCTGGCTGAAGCTGGAACCCGCGATGCGTTTGGTCATTCCCAATTGGGAGGTGTCGCGCCGGTTGTCGCGGCCATGGTTCGCGACAACCTGGGCTTTAAATACCACTATGCCATTGCCGACTACCTGCAACGCTCCGCCAGGCACATCGCGTCCGCCGTCGATGTAGCCCAGGCTTATGCCGTCGGCAAAGCTGCCGTGCAACTCGCGCTCGCGGGCAAGTCCGCCGTGATGCCGGTGATTAAACGCATCTCCGACAAACCGTATCGGTGGCGCATCGAGTCAGCGCCACTTTCACGCATTGCCAACAAAGAAAAAATGCTGCCCCGGCGATACATCACCAAGGACGGTTTTGGCATCACCGCCGCCGCTCGCAGGTACCTCGAGCCGTTGATTCGTGGTGAGGATTATCCGCCATATATCAATGGCTTACCAAGATATGTGTCGCTCCGTGGCGCCCCCGTTACGCCACGGCTAAAGACAAAATTTGTGGTATGATTCGCGCCCGGCGCGGCCGGGAAAACAATAAATTTTTGGGGATCCCTAAGCGAACACAGCCCGTGGGTCGGCACTCATTGTCGACGTCGGCGGATTCCTTCGATCTACACAATTCATTCAGGAGACAGGTTGATGACCGCGATCACTACTGAGATGGCCTTGTATCTATCTTTAGGTGCGGGTGCCCTCGCCATTGCGTTCGGAATTATTTCGACACAGTGGGTTCTCAAGCAGCCAGCCGGCAACGACCGTATGCAGGAAATACAAAAGGCAATTCAGGAAGGCGCAGGCGCATACATGAACCGGCAGTACCAGGCCATCGGCGTCGTCGGTGTCGTGCTACTTGTCGTTCTCGGTCTTGTGCTCGGTTGGCACACTGCCGGCGGCTTCGCAATTGGCGCTGTTTTTTCCGGGCTCGCCGGCTACATCGGCATGTTCGTTTCCGTTCGCGCCAATGTACGTACCGCTCAGGCCGCAACGCTTGGTGTCAATCCGGCGTTGAATGTCGCTTTCCGCGGTGGCGCCATTACCGGCATGCTGGTTGTCGGCCTTGGTCTGTTCGGCGTGGCGGGTTACTACCTGCTGCTAACATCGATGGGTTCGACC
>PVMS01082960.1_pt1 | contig 10901 bp, 7 predicted proteins | sample 1853461 | NCBI WGS metagenome assembly PVMS01 (sample SAMN08582032, study PRJNA380276) | Marine sediment metagenome, whole genome shotgun sequencing project. | isolation source: ocean sediment barecode stripped | collected 2017
AGCTCGCCAAAGCGCAGGACAAGCCAATCCTGCTCAGCATTGGCTACGCCGCTTGTCATTGGTGCCACGTGATGGCGCACGAGTCGTTCGAGGAGGAAGCGACGGCAGCGCAGATGAATGCAGACTTCATCAACGTGAAGGTCGACCGTGAGGAGCGTCCCGACATCGACAGCATCTACATGCAGGCCGTCAACACAATGACTGGCCGCGGCGGCTGGCCGATGACGGTCTTTCTCACACCCGACGGCAAACCCTTCTACGCGGGGACGTATTTCCCTAATGAACCGCGCCAGGGAATGCCGAGCTTCCGGCAGATCCTGACAGGGGTGACCCAAGCGTGGCACGGCGACCGGGAAAACCTCGTGGGCAGCGCCAACGAAGTCGCCGAGCAACTCGGGACGCTCTCGGGCGTAGGCCTCGAGAAGCAGCCGCTCGGCGACGAGATCTTTCGGAGCGCGCTGCGCGCTTTGGGCCAGCAGTTCGACGCCACTTGGGGCGGATTCGGCGATGCTCCGAAGTTTCCTCAGCCGATGACGATCGAGTTCCTGCTACGCGCGTCTCTTCGGGGCGAGGGCGACCATGCGCTCGAGATGGCGGAGGTGACGCTGAAGAACATGGCCGAGGGCGGGATGTACGACCAGATCGGCGGAGGCTTCGCCCGGTACTCGGTCGACCATCGTTGGCTGGTGCCGCACTTCGAGAAGATGCTCTACGACAACGCGCAGCTCGCCCGCGTCTATCTTCACGCGTGGCAGGTCACGGGCAACGACTTCTACCGCCGCATCACGGAGGAAACGCTCGACTACGTTCTTCGGGAGATGCGCCACGAGGATGGGGGCTTCTATAGCAGCCAAGATGCGGACAGCGAGGGTGTCGAAGGCAAGTTCTACGTGTGGTCAGCGGACGAGATTCGCGAGGCGCTCGGCGAAGAGGCCGACACCTTCATGCGGATCTACGGCGTGTCGGACGAGGGCAATTGGGAAGGTCACAACATCCTGAACCTGCGCCTTGCGGACGCTCTCGACGAGCGCGTCGCTGCAGCGCGCACGACGCTCTACGAGATCCGCTCCAAGCGCATTTGGCCCGGGCTCGACGACAAGGTCCTGACTGCGTGGAACGGTCTGATGCTGGCGGCGTTCGCCGAAGCTGGGCAGGCCCTCGGCCGGCCCGAGTACATTGAGGCCGCGAAGAGCAACGCGGACTTCCTCCACCACACGATGCGGCGCGAATCCGGGCGCCTTCTCCGCACGTGGAAAGCCGGCTCCGAGGCCAAGTACAACGGCTATCTCGAAGACTATGCCTACTTGGCCGATGGCTTACTGGCGCTCTACGAAGCCACGCTCGAAGCGCGCTGGGTCGACTGGGCGCGCGAGCTTGCGGAGCTGATGCTCACCCACTTCCGGGACTCGCAGAACAGCGGCTTCTTCGACACCTCGGACGACCACGAGCAGTTGATCCACCGGCCGAAAGATCTGCAAGACAATGCGGTTCCGAGCGGCAACTCGGTGGCCGCCAGCATTCTGACGAGGTTGAGCTTGCTGACAGGCAACGGCGACTATTGGCAGGTCGCCGAGCAAAGCGTGGCCACGATGAGCAAGTTCATGAGCGAGTATCCGTCCGGGTTCGGTCAATGGCTCAGCGTCGCCAGCTTCATGCTCAGTGAGCCGCGCGAGATCGCACTCGTCGGAAGCAACGAAGAGATCGCACCCCTGCTCGAGGTGGCGCGCAGCGGGTACCAACCCTTTCAAGTCGTGGCTGGTGGCGAGGAAGGCGGGGAAGTTTCGGTGCCCCTGCTAGCGAACCGAACCCAAATCGACGAAAAGGGAACCGCGTACGTCTGCCGGCAATTCCTATGCCAAGCCCCGGTGACCGATCCGAAGGAGCTTGCCCAGCAACTCAGGTCGGCCTGAGCCCGTTCATGCGCGGGAGTACCGCCCTACGGCGCCGGCGGTTCGTCGATGACGACAGGGTTGCGCGACGGGGCGTCCGGCGTGCCAGTCGGAGGCGGCGGTTCCGACGGAAAGTCGGGCACGGTCCAGTCGATGCCATCATCAACCTCAGGCGCAGCCTCGGACCCGTTGCCCTTCTCGGACTCTGACGCTGGCACTGCCGCTGTCTCTGACGCTGGCACTGCCACTGCCCTCTTCTTCCGCTTCCGCTTCTTCTTCTTTGGTTTCGCCGTCACCGGCGCCGGCGGCTCCGCCACGACCGCCCCCTCAACCACCGGCTCGTCCGCAACGACCTCGTCGATCACCACAGGCTCCACCACCAGCGCGTCGGTCCCGACGTCGGCAACCTGCGCATCCTCCTCCGCGGTCACCGGCGGCGCCTCCGTCGGCTCGGCCTGTGGCTCCTCTGCGCCGGCTCGAGGCTCGCGCTGCAACCACAACGTCCCGGTCACCACGCCGACCAAGACCAATGCCAACAGGCCAAGCGACGCCCAAAGCCACTTTCGGTTCCGCTGCGCCAGCCCCGACGCGGCGGCAAGGTCGTGCGACGTGGTTCCGAAAGGCTTGGGCGCAGACGAAAGCAGCGCTTCGTCGCCCGGATGGCGCTCTGCCACAATGGGGTGCGTGTCGGCCAGGGGAGAAGGGGGGCTCGGTGGCGCGCTCGAGCCTAGAAGGTCGGCCAAATACGAGCCCGGAGCGGCTAAGTCATCTCCCCATATCGTGCCGAAAAGGAGCGCACGCGCGTCGTGGAGCAGCCCTGCATTGCCGGCCGCCTCCGCAAGCGAGTCCAAGAACTCCGCAAGCGTTTGCTGGCGAGCATCCGGGTCCTTGCTGAGCGCACACATCACGACGCGAGCCACATCGTCGGGCACCTCCGCACCCCGGCCGGTCGTCTGAAGAGCGGGCGGGTCCTGGTGCACGTGCTGGATCAGGACCGCACCCGCGGTCTTGCCGTCAAACGGAAGCTCGCCCGTGAGTAGCTGGTAGGTCAGGACCCCGAGCGAATAGATGTCGCTTCGCTGGTCGGTCTCTTCACCCATGGCCGCCTCCGGCGAGATGTACGTGGCTGTTCCGAACACCCGTCCGTTCTGCGTGGTCGCCGGTCCGACCCCCTCGGCCTGAAGGACGCGGGCGATCCCGAAGTCGACGAGCTTCACGAAGTCGGTGTCCTTGCCGCGACGCACGAGGTAGACGTTCTCGGGTTTGATGTCGCGGTGCACGATCCCAGCCGCGTGCACCGCACCAAGGCCGGCGCAGAGCTTCATGGTCATGATCAGTGCACGCTCGAGGGACGGCGGGCCTTGGTCGTCGAGCTCGTCGGCAAGCGACCTGCCCTCGAGCAGCTCCATGACGATGTAGAGCCGTCCGTCAGTGAGCCGCCCGGAAAGAAAGACGCGGACGAGGTTCGGGTGATCCAACGAGATCGCGACCCGGGCTTCGCGTTCGAACCGGAAGACCGCTTGTTCGTCGCGCGCGAGCTCCAGCCTCAGCACCTTGATCGCCACGTCGCGGCCCACCGTGGTTTGGTGAGCCCGATACACTGTCCCCATCCCGCCGGTCCCGATTTGCTCCTCGATGCGAAACTGCTCGAGCAGAACGGTCCCGAGCAGCGGATCCGCGATCTCCTCGTCGGTCACCAGCAGGCTCCCGTCGTGCGGGCAATACTCGGCTCGGCTCCCGAACTTCGAACCGCAGCGAAGGCAAATCTTCCGCATGTCGGTAAGCTTCCCTAAAGACAACACGGGCCTAGCATCTGGAAGGGGGTAGTACAATTCACCCCTCCGACGCACGTTTGGCTGCTAGCTTCACTTCCATGCGCATAATTGGGGGTCGGCTTTCGGGGCGCAGGTTTGGCGCACCAAGCGGGCGAGGCACACGGCCAACGTCGGACCGCGTGCGGGAGGCGCTGGCCTCCGCGCTCGAATCGCGTGGCGCGTTTGGTGACGCACGTGTGCTGGATCTATTCGCGGGCACGGGCGCATTCAGTTTCGAGGCGCTGTCCCGGGGGGCTGCGCGCGCCGTTGTGGTGGACCGGGATTCGCTCGCCATCCGCCAACTCACCCAAAGCGCAAAGGAGCTCGGGCTAAGCGCAGAGATCCACGCCTCGCATGTGGACCTTCTGGGTGATCCGGAGGGGGCCGTTGGCAAGCTTCCGGGAGAGGACGAAGGCTTCAGCTTGGTGTTTGTGGACGCACCCTACTCCGAGATCGACTCGGTCCCCCTGCTTCTCGAGGCGCTGGTTGCAGCAAGACGGCTGACACCGAGCGCCTGGGTCGTCATCGAGCACCCGGCAACCCACGATTGGAGCTGGCCAAATCAGCTCGCATCAGAAGCAGACTACCGCTATGGTCAAACCGGTATTAGCCTCGGCGTCTACGCACCCGAGAAAGGCACGCAGTGAGAGGCATCGCCGTTTACCCCGGGTCGTTTGACCCGATCACCAAAGGACACACCGCCATCCTTCACAGCGGCTTGGTGGCGTTCGAGAAGATCATCGTCGCGGTGCTGAACAACGACAAGAAGGAGGCGCTGTTCAGCGTGGCCGAACGAATGGAGATGATCCGCGAGTCGGCTGCCGAGATGGGCGCCGATCCGGGCCGCATCGAAGTCGATAGCTTCGACGGCCTGTTGGTGAGCTACGCGCAGCGCCGCGGCGCGCGCGTCATTCTGCGTGGCCTCCGCGCCGTCGCGGACTTCGAGTACGAGCTTCAGATGGCCAACATGAACCGTCACCTCAACCCGGAGGTCGAGACGGTGTTCATCATGGCCAACGACGCGTACTTCTACGTCGCGTCCAACCTCGTCAAAGAGGTGACGAGGCTTGGTGGCAACGTCGCGGACCTCGTGCCTGGTCCCGTCTTGCCGAGGCTCCTCGCCAAGTTCGACAAGTAGATGGGCTGGCTGACGAGCCCCTCATGAGCTAGTCGCCGCAGCTCTGGCAGCGCGCTCAACGATACCTTGCCCAGCTGCAGCTCGCCGAGGTTCGTCTCGCCCCGATCGAGCGCGCGGCGAACACGTAGCCAACTGGTCAGATAGACGGCATCGCGCGCCACGCCACCCGCGCGGAAGGCCCGTTCGCAAAGCGTCACGGCCCCGGCCGGGGAGAAATCATGCTCAGTGACCAACGTCTGCGCAGCGTCGCCGAACGCGACACCGGCGTGCATCGCATGCGTAGCGAGCAAGCGGCCCGCCAACGTCCTCTGGCGGGATGGGCCCAAAAGCCCTGCCAGTTCCTCGAGATAGATCGCCACACCCTCCTGGTCGCCATAGGACCCCGCCGTACCGACGGCGAAGACCCCCAACGCCTGGGCTCGACCATTGAATGCCGAGACCAAGTGGCCATAGACCTCGTGGGTCGCGAGGCGTTGTGCTTCGTGCGCGCCGAAGGAGCGGTCTGCGATGAATACAGTGCGGTCGCCGACAGCCGCGTTCGCGATGAGATCTGGATCGACCCGCACGGCGATGTGCAGGCCGACGTGCTTGGCGTAGGCCAGCATGAGGTCGCGCAGGTTGACGCCATCGACCGACGCGGCGGGGATGGTCTGTGCTTCCTGCTCCACAGGCATGTGAGCAAGGATGTCGTGCGCAGCGTCGAGGACCGTTTGGTCGGCATCCGCGAAAATCCGCTCACCGCCGGTACCGAAGAGCCGCGCCGCCATCGGACGCACTTGCTTGCTCCGGCCTAGCGACTCGAGCAGCAAGAGCTCGGTCTCGAGCTCTTCGAGCCGCTGGAGATAAAGATCTGCCGCCTCTGAATCGGCGGCGAGCTCCCTGGCGCGCACGAGGCCGCGCCAAACGCTTCGATCGATGGCGACTGGACGCCATTCCCAACGCGGCTTGGCATGCTCGCCTCTCGCAACACAGTTGGTGAGCCGCTGTCGCTCGACCGGGTCGCTGTGAGTCGTCGAGCCGACGAGGAGCCGTGCCGTCCCGTGCAGGCCTCGCAACGCAACGTCGAGCTCAGCCTGATGAAGGCGAGCGCGCGGGCGATCAGAGAAGCTGCGTCGCGCGCTCTGCGAGCTCACTTCGCTCACCTTTCGAGAGTGTGACGTGGGCGGCGATGTTCTCGTTCTGAAAACGCTGTGCAACGACCGTAAGACCGTTGCTCGCAGCATCCACGTAGGGATTGTCGATCTGGTACGGGTCGCCGGTGAGTACGATCTTGGTGTCGGCACCGCAACGGGTGATCACCGTCTTGACCTGATGGGGCGTGAGGTTCTGCGCCTCATCGACGACCAAGAACTGATTCGGAAGGGAACGGCCGCGAATGTACGTGAGCGCTTCGACCTGAATGACGCCGGACGCTACGAGCTCCTCGTAGTTGCGGTACTCAGACATCCGGCCTCGACCACTGCTGAAGATGTACTCGAGGTTGTCGAATATCGGTTGCATCCAAGGGTTGAGCTTTTCTTCCACGGTCCCTGGGAGATAGCCCACATCCCGCCCCATGGGAAATATGGGACGCGAGACGAGCATGCGACTGTAGGCGCCCTCTTGAACGACGGACTGCAGGCCAGCCGCAATCGCGAGGAGCGTTTTTCCGGTGCCGGCCTTGCCCACCAGTGTCACCAGGTGAATGTCCGGAGAGAGCAGCATGTCGAGCGCGAAGTACTGCTCCAGGTTCAGCGGCCGGACACGCCAAACGCCTTCCCGGCCGACACGAAGAGGCACGATGGTCCCGCTCTTGGGGTCAAAGCGTCCGAGTGCGGTGTGCCTCGGGTGATTGCGCTCACGGAGGACGACGCCCGCGTGCGGGTAGAGCTTCGTGTCGAGGACGCTGGCATCGACGAGCTCGCGCTTGGCCAACTGATCGACGACGTCGCGGTCCACGTCGACCGTGACGACGCCCGAATAGAGCTCGTCGATCGAAACACGGCCGCCTTCGTAGGTTTCCGCTTTGAGCCCGAGCGCGTCCGCACGGATGCGGAGGTTAGTGTCCATCGTGACGAAGATCAGAGGCTCACGCGGGTTCGCGTCGCGGAGATCGAGCGCCATCTGCAAGATGAAGCGGTCCATCTCGCCAGGCCCCGGAGCTCGCTTCGGCATCTCTGAGGGGACGGCAACGCGGAGCTCGCCACCGGTGCTCTCGAGCGGAACGCCCTGATCGAGGGTGCGGCCATCCTGATTGCGAAGGTCGTCGAGGATGCGCGAAAGGTGCCGCGCGTTTTGCCCCAACTCGCTCAACTCTTTTTTGAATTGATCGACCTCTTCGATGACGAAGATGGGTAGGACGACCGCGTTGTCCTCGAATTTATAGACCGCTAACGGGTCGTGAAGGACCACATTGGTGTCCAAGACGTAGGTCTTCTTCACGCTGCAGGACGCTACCATGCTTTGATGCGCCGCGTACCGAGAAACGAAAACGGAGTATAGTGCGCCGGCGGAAAGTCCATGATTGAGGAGCTGAGTTATCAGAGCCTCGCGATCCTCGCGGCAGCTGGGGTGCTCGCGACGGTCGTCAACGTCTTGGCAGGCGGTGGGGGCATGATCGTGCTGCCCGCGTTGATGGCGCTAGGACTACCTGCAGACGTCGCGAACGGGACGTATCGTCTCGGAGTCGTCACCCAAAGCATCGCGGGCGCAACGGCGATGCGCCGTGAAGGAAAGCTCGACACGGGATCGATTGTTCCAATTCTGATCCCTGCCGTGCTTGGCGCGACCGTTGGCGCACTGCTTGCTACGCGGGTCCCGCCTGAAGTCCTCAAGCCGATCATGCTCGGGACGATGATCCTCATGGCGGCACTCATCGTCTTTCGGAAGCAAACTCTGATCCCCGGCGAAGGCCCCACGCTGACTCCGCAAGAAGCGCCGCGCTCCTACGTCGGCCTGTTCTTCGCTGGGGTTTACGGGGGCTTCATACAGGCTGGGGTGGGTTTTCTGTTGCTCGGCGTCCTGGTTGGAACACTGCGTCACAACCTGATTACGGGCAACGCACTCAAGTTGGTGGTCACGCTCACGTTTGGCACGGTCTCGCTCGGCATCTTCGTGTGGGCGGGCTTGGTGTCATGGGCGCCGGCCATCGTTTTGGCGGCCGCGTCAATCATTGGCGCCCGACTCGGTGTCCGCCTCATGCTCAAGGTGCCCGTCACCGGACTGAGGTGGTTTGTGTTCGCATGTGTGGTCGCCACATGTATCGCCGCCTGGCTTCGATAGTTAACAAGGATGCTCGTTGATGATACCCTGATCGGTGAGGAGGACTTTGCGATGGGGGACATGGTCAAGCAGATAGCTGCCCTGCAGGACTACGAACGCTACCAGGACCTACACTGGGAAGGTTCCTTCGAAGACTACCTTCAAATCGTCCGGGAGAAGCCACAGGTCACGCGCAATGCGTTTCAACGCCTGTACGACATGGTCATCTCGTACGGCGAAGAAGAGTATATCGACAACAAGAAGAAGCTGATCCGCTACCCGTTCTTCAAGGACCCGATCGCAAACGGGAAGGACGCGATCTTCGGGTTGGACATTCCGCTGATGCGCCTGGTGCACGTGCTGCACGCCGCCGCGCAAGGCTACGGTCCGGAAAAGCGAATCATCCTGCTACACGGCCCCGTCGGCTCGTCGAAAAGCACGATCGCGCGCCTCCTGAAGAAGGGGCTCGAGCGCTATTCCCGAACGCCCGAGGGTGCGCTCTACACCTACGAGTGGACCGACTTGCACGCGACGGGCCTTGCAGGCGGCGACGACGTGTTTCCGTGTCCGATGCACGACGAACCGCTTCGTTTGATTCCGGCCGCCTGGCGTGAGCAGGCGGTGCAAGAGCTACGCTTGGGCGACGACCGGAGGCGCGTGCAGGTGCGAGGTGACCTCAACCCGGCATGTAGGTTCATCTTCCGAAGCCTGCTCGAGCGCTACGATGGCGACTGGTCCAAGGTGATGGCCAACCACGTCAAAGTCAGGCGCTTGGTGATGAGCGAGCAGGATCGCGTGGGCATAGGCACCTTCCAGCCCAAGGACGAGAAGAACCAGGATTCGACCGAGCTCACCGGCGACATCAACTACCGAAAGATCGCCGAGTACGGCTCCGATTCGGATCCCCGTGCGTTCAACTTCGACGGTGAATTCAACATCGCGAATCGCGGCGTGATCGAGTTCGTCGAGGTCTTGAAGCTCGATGTGGCCTTCCTCTACGACCTGCTGGGCGCGACGCAGGAGCACAAGATCAAGCCAAAGAAGTTCGCCCAGACCGACATCGACGAGGTGATCATCGGTCACACGAACGAGGCCGAATACAAGAAGCTCATCAACAACGAGTTCATGGAGGCCCTTCGCGACCGCACAATCAAGATCGACATTCCGTACATCACCAAGATGAGCGAGGAGATCAAGATCTACGAAAAGGACTTCAGTCCCAGCCGCCTGCGCGGCAAGCACGTCGCGCCGCATACGCTCGAGGTAGCGGCGATGTGGGCCGTCTTGAGTCGCCTCGAGGAGCCCAAGAAGCATCAGCTTGCGTTGCTTCAAAAGCTGAAGCTCTACGACGGCAAGATCCTCCCTGGCTACACGCAGGACAACGTGAAGGAGCTTCGCAAAGAATCGAACCGCGAAGGCCTCGAGGGGATGTCGCCCCGGTACGTGCAGGACAAGATCAGCAACTCGCTCGTGCGCGAGGGCAACGAGGGGTACATCAATCCGTTCATGGTGCTCAACGAGCTCGAGAAGGGGCTTAGTGCATCGCTGACCGTCGGCGAAGAACAACGCAAGCGCTACGGCGAGCTAATCGGCGTCGTGAAGGCCGAGTATGACGAGATCGTCAAGAACGAGGTGCAGCGCGCGATCAGCGCCGATGAAGAAGCGATCGGGCGATTGTCGGCAAACTACGTCGACAACATCCGCGCTTACCTGATGAAGCAGAAGGTGAAGAACAAATACACTGGCAAGGATGATGAGCCGGACGAGCGCCTGATGCGGTCGATCGAAGAGAAAATCGACATCGGCGACGCTCGCAAGGACGACTTTCGGCGTGAGATCATGAACTTCATTGGGCATCTAGCGCTCGAAGGGAAGAAGTTCACCTACGAGACGAACGACCGCCTACGTCGCGCGCTCGAGATGAAACTCTTCGAAGACCAGAAGGACTCGATCAAGCTGTCGAGCTTCGTATCGAACGTCATCGACAAGGAAACGCAAGACAGGATCGACATCATCAAGAACCGGCTCATCAAGTACTTCGGCTACAACGAGGCGTCGGCGACGGATGTGCTCGCTTATGTCGCCAGCATCTTCGCGAGGGGCGACGTAAAGGAGTAACGAGTGTCGCTGCGAATCGACCAGGATCATTCCCGGTTCCGAAATATCGTTCGCGGTCGGATTCGGCAGAATCTGCGCAAGTACATCTCCAGGGGGGAGCTGCTTGGTAGGCAGGGGAAAGACGTCGTCTCGATCCCAATCCCTCACATCGACATCCCGAAGCTGCGTTTCGGCGACAAGCAGCAGGGCGGCGTAGCGCAGGGCGACGGGGACCCCGGCGATGCGCTGTCGGGTAGCCCGCAGGAAGGCGAGGGCCAGGGAAAGGCGGGTGATCAAGCAGGCGACCACCCGCTCGAAGTGGAGCTCACGCTCGACGAGCTGGCAGACATCCTCGGCGAGGAGCTCGAGCTCCCGAACATCGAGAACAAAGGCAAGAGCGCGATCGTCGAAAAAAAAGATCGCTACGTCGGTGTTCGCAACGTGGGCCCGAACTCCTTGCGCCACTTCAGGCGAACCTTCCGAAGCGCGCTGCGTCGCCAGATCGCCCTCGGCACGTACGATCCGAAGCGCCCAGTGATCATCCCGACCCGTGATGACATGCGGTACAAGTCGTGGAAGACCGAGGAAGAGCCGGTCACGAACGCGGTCATCATCTACATGATGGACGTGTCTGGCTCCATGGGTGACGAGCAGAAAGAGATCGTACGCATCGAGTCGTTCTGGATCGACACCTGGCTACGCAAGCAATACAAAGACATCGAT
>PVMS01012417.1_pt1 | contig 10900 bp, 10 predicted proteins | sample 1853461 | NCBI WGS metagenome assembly PVMS01 (sample SAMN08582032, study PRJNA380276) | Marine sediment metagenome, whole genome shotgun sequencing project. | isolation source: ocean sediment barecode stripped | collected 2017
ACGCTTGGATTTTATGGCTTGCTTTTACTTGGCAGTTTATTAAGTACGAGCATAGCGAATGTTGCAAATTTACTAAGAAATGAGTCTGTGTATGAACATATTGAACGAGCTGAAACGTATCAACAGCAAGAAGGAGCTTTTGTTTTCAATACTTATCTCTTGTTATATAAAAGAACATACGTTCTGTTTTAAGGTAAATATTTATTTGTCGTTTACTTTGCCGAAATTAAATTAATAGTCATTTCGCCAATTGCCACGGTCTCTTTTCTAGAAATACCATTTTTACTCATAGGTCCTAGTCCGTGAAAAACGGTCATCACGTAACGTGCTAATAATTTCGTATCTTTTTCTTTAGCTACTTCACCCTTACGCTGCGCGTTGGAAATACATTGGTGTAAGGCTTTTTCAACTCTCTTGTTGTAGGCCTTGGCAATAGAAAAGAGCTCTTTTCCGATGGTGTGCTTATTGTTCAATGTATTGCTAATTAAACAACCTAATTCCTGTTGATCAATCTCTGCCCGAGCCTTAAATATTTCCCTTATAGTTTCAAGACCTGCATCCTTTGATTGGAGTGCTTTTACCATCCCACTCGCAATGTGCTGCTTATAGTACTCCAGTGAAGCTTTAAACAAACCCGCCTTACCACCAAATTCTTCGTATAGACTATGGCGATTAAAGCCTGTCGCATTTAATACATCCCGAACACTCGTCTGTTCATAGCCGTTGTACCAAAATAGTTCCGTAGCTTTTTGAAGTACCTCGTCTCGGTCATATTCAATCGGTCTTGGCATCAGTCTTCTTTCTTTATTTATTTCTATTTAAGGAACATTTGTTATTTCTCTATCTAAAAAAATGCATAGTCATAAGCTATAAGTGAATAATCCCTTTAAAGAACTACTGTTCTTTAATAATACGGTAAGTTAATTTGCGCGTCAACACTTTTAAACTCATATTAAACAGCCACTTATGAGCCTTTGAATTTTGATCACTGTTTATAACTTGAAATCCAGGTGGTTGTCTCGTTTTAAATACTGCATTGATCCATCAAACAAGCTGTCTCTTGAACGTCCGCTTTGGGTCATTAGCAGTCATTCAATTAGCTTCTATATTCACAACATAAATTATAGCCCAATCCCCTCTTGAATGTTCTCTAATTGTTCTCTATAATGAGAACTTAAAGAGAATATATGATGCTAACTGAACGAGAACAAACCACACTCCAATTTATTGTGGACTTCTATGCTAAGTCCCGTAAATCACCATTACTTACTGAGATCGCTGAAGGCTTAGGTATCCAGTCTAAAGGCGTTGTCCATCGGTATTTATCTTCATTAAAAGAACAAGGCTATATCCGGCGCCATCAAAAACATCGTGGCATCGAGCTTGTTGATCATCCTAATTATGATGAACTGCCTCTACTCGGGCGTATCGCAGCGGGCAAACCCATTGAGGCCATCGAAAACCGTGAGTTAATTAACTTTGCGCATTTACTAGGGGGTACGAACCGTTACGTATTACAGGTTAAAGGCCACTCCATGATCGATGAAGGAATTCGTAGCGGCGACCTTGTGGTGATTGAGCAAGCGAAGATGGCGCGCAGCAACCAAATTGTAGTCGCCCTTATCGATAATCATGAGGCAACCTTAAAACGAATTAAGTTTCCGAATAGAGACACGGTTCGTTTAATCCCTGCCAATAAAAATATGCAACCTAAAAATTACTCGGCCAATCGCGTCACGATTCAAGGTGTACTTGTGGGTCAAGTGAGAATGTATACATGAGCGATGAAATATTGGAACCGTGCCATTGTACTCATCGATATGGATGCATTCTTTGCCAGTATCGAACAACATGACCATCCAGAGTTACGCGGTCGACCTATTGGGATTACAAATGGCTTAACCGGAACTTGTTTTATCACCTGTTCGTATGAAGCCAGACAATACGGAATCAAAACCGGCACACGAATAAAACAAGCTAAGCAGCTATGTCCTGATGTCGTTCAAGTCCCAGCCAGACCCTATCGTTATGCGCAAGTTTCCACCCGTATCATGTTTGCATTGCAAAACATTACCTCTGATGTTGAAGTCTTTTCGATAGACGAAGCATTCCTTGATATTACGCATTGCCAAGGCATCTACGGTAATCCTGCAAGCATTGGAAAGTTTGTTAAAGATATTGTGTATGAAGCAAGCGGCCTTACATGCAGTGTTGGGATCAGTGGCGATAAAACCACGGCTAAATATGCGGCCAAGAAAGACAAACCGGATGGCTTAGTCGTCGTTCCACCATGGGAATCTGAAGAATGCTTAAAGAATGTTCCTGTTACGGATCTATGCGGAATTGCAAAAGGTATTGGTAAATATCTAGGCGATCGCGGAGTGCACGTATGTGGAGAGATGAAAACACTGCCCATTGGTGAGCTGGCGAGACGTTTCGGAAATCCGGGGCGACGTATCTGGTATATGGCGCAAGGTTTAGATCCTGATCCTTTACATCAAACCATCCCTGCACCCAAATCCATTGGGCATGGAAAAGTGATGCCACCGAATACTAGAGACCCCGCCACCTTAAAGATGTATTTGCACCACATGGCGGAAAAAGTGGCAGCACGACTTCGCAAATATGACTTTGAAGCACAACGTTTTTTTATTGGTTTTTTAACTGAACAGGGTTGGTTGGCTAGAAAAATGAAAACCGCAGAACCTACGAATGATAGTTGCCAAATAAAGACTCTCGCAAATGAGTTATTGAAGCACTATTGGCAAGGCCAGGGATGCTTTCAAGTCCAGATTACGGCACTCGATCCGAAAGATCATGGCCACCAACTTTCACTCTTTAGCAAAAAAGATGTCAAGCGTGAACAGATCAATCTAGCCATGGATCGCATTAATGAACGTTATGGTGAATTTACCCTAGCCCCCGCAAATTTATTACATCGTTCCGATATGCCAAATGTCATTGCACCTGCTTGGAAACCCGATGGACATCGCAAGACGGTATGAGCAGTGGTGTTTTATACTCCTTTGAAAATAATGATCATCGTGTTTATTTTCATAATCCGATCGCCACACTTCCGATTATTACTAAAACGAATAACCTCATTCTGATGCCATGGGGAAGACGCAAACAACAACAAGGGAATTTGCCATTAGGAGGTTGGGCAAGGTTGGAAACGATATATAAAGGCCAATGGGATCGATGGCAACCGCAACCGGTTAAAATTCCAATTAAAACGTTTATGGAAAAATCACATGATGGTTCTAATCATTGGTTTGATTTAGTGAAAGGACAATGTTTACAAGGCTTGGTTGCGCGCAACCAACATGAGCGACGTGTGTATATTGTGACGATCGAGCCTGAACAAGAAAACGCATGGTACTATCGTTGGCCAAGAATCATCAATCAGGGCTACAAGGAATGCGGAAAAGGTTTTCATTAGCGAATGATCGCTAACGACCCAAAGCAGACATTCAGATTTCCATTTTAATAGCACTAAAGAATTATGTTTATAAAATATTCATAATCTCCCTGCGCGAATATAGTTTATAATAGAAAAAGTAAGCTAGATAAAGATTGGGAGTTGTAGCAATCTGTGAAACGTGGTTTGCTTATTGATCTCGATGGTGTTTTTTACCAAGGGAATAATGTTATTCCTGGTGCAGTAGAAGCCTTAGGATGGATCCACCAAGAAAATATTCCTCATGTATTTATTACTAATACAACGTCACGTCCTCGTATAAAGATTGTCAAAAAACTTGCTAGTTTTGGCATAAATGTGATGGAAGATTCCATTCTCACTCCACCAGTCGCTGCTTGTTCGTGGCTTTCGAAATATGCATCTGGCCCAACAGCATTATTCATACCAAAGCCCACTCTAGATGATTTTAAAACTATCCCCAAATTAGAGCGGGGAGAAAATAATCCAACAGCAGTGGTTTTAGGTGACTACGGCGAGAATTGGACATTTAATGAGTTAAATCGTGCTTTTACACTACTAATGGCAAAATCAAAGCCGGTATTAGTAGCATTGGGAATGACTCGTTATTGGCAAGCATCGGAAGGCTTACGACTAGATGTTGGACCATTCGTTAAAGCATTAGAATACGCTTCGGGGTGTAAGGCATTCGTGCTAGGTAAACCTTCAATTCATTTTTTTGAGGCCGCCTTGAAAATTTTACAATGCGACCCTTCAGAGGTATTCATGATTGGCGATGACATTGTAGGAGATATTCAAGGTGCGCAGTATGCTGGTCTTCAGAGCATTCTCGTTCGAACAGGAAAATTTAGATTATCAGATTTAAACGCTGATATTCGCCCTGATGCAATAATTGATTCAATTGCGGATTTGCCAGCGTTATGGAGTTGATTACTTTAATTTAATCCGTTGACTCCATCGCTTTAAAACTATAATGGTGGGCACCCACTGAAGCTTCCAAAAGCAAGCCACCCTTAAGCTGAGTAAACAGCGCCACATCCTCATTGAATGAGGGTGTGCCCGAAGCACCAATCGTGGCTAAGGTTGCCTTAGCTTGCCCTGTAAATTCTGGAAAACCACTAACTAGATTTTCAAAGGCCTCTTCGGATTTAATAAACAGTATTTGTCGATAACCCTCGCCTCCAACATTAATTCCGAAACTGATTTGGAATACCCGTGAACGCCCCATGATGTTATTGCCCTGATAGACTAGCCCATGGCCGTACGCACCACCAATGCCAATCAAATAAGACTTTGTATAATGAGTCCAATAAAGCATGATTCAATTAACCGAATAAGATTTTATATTTTCAGCTATTAAAGTTTTTAAATAACAGCGAGAAATATCATGCCTATAAAAGATATTATGGTGTTATGTGATGCGGGTGAAGCAAATGATTACCGTGTTGAAACAGTTTTATTATTCGCAAAAGTGTATCAGGCACATGTAACAGGCGTACATTTAGTCCCCTATCCAGTCCCGATAGAGGGAGGAGTATTTCCGGAAGTAATTCACTACACCGCATCAGACCAGTTGGCAAAAGCCGATGATATTGCAAAAATTCTTGAGGAAAAATTCAAAGCGAAAGCATCGGAGTTGGAAATTTCTTGTGAGTGGAAAACCATAGATGGAGTAGATATACGTTACATAATAGAAAATGCTCGTTATACAGACATTGTTGTGGTTCCACAGGGATATTCACGATATGGAGAAGAAACTACGCAGAAGTTTGATGATTATTTATCTATACACATAGGTCGGCCTCTTATTGTCATACCAGATTTAAAGAAAATTTTTAATCCGCCTAAGTGCATCATCATTGCCTGGAATGAAAGCCATGAAGCAGCTAGAGCGGTTCACGATGCGTTACCCTTTTTACAGAATGCAGAACATATTCAAGTCGTGGGTGTTTCAATAAGCACTGATCAAGAAAAATCGTATATGATCTATTGTGCTGACTTACGAAAACATTTATCACATCATGGCATAGATGTAGAGGTAGTATCCTTAGATCAATCAATTAAAGGTACAGGTGGTGCAATTTTAGAAAGTGCACTAAAATATAATGCAGACTTAATTGTAATGGGTGCTTATGGACATTCAAGGCTTAAAGAATTTTTGCTAGGAGGAGCTACAAATCACTTGATTAAGCATACAACGATTCCACTATTTCTCTCTCATTAAAGTACTGACAAGTTAAGTAACAATCCGATTATAATTGTTGAAAAGATTTCAACTGGCACTGACAAGTTAACTTACACACTTCAGCTAATCCTAGAAAAACGTATCCTATAACGCCGCAGCACACCCCCAAGACGCAAAAGCATTCCCCTTGAGTAATCGGTAATTTTTAGCTGCTACCAAACACCCGCCAAGATTAAAAATATTGTACACCGCCGCATGAACACCCAAGAGACATTGCGCTTGTTGCGTCGATTTGAAGCGGCGCATTCCCCCCGCTCTCGAACTCGCCATCCTGGTCGACCGCTCGCCGCAAGTACTAACACCTACCCTGAATTCTTCACGAAAACTTCATCCATGTAAAATGTATCGCCGAAACCCAAGCGCCTGCGCTTCTACCGCCGGGCGTATTGAGGACCAAATTTGTTACACCACAAGCGAATGGGCCCATCGCTTACTTTAATACTTCGTCCAGCTAATAGACCTTCAATATCACGATAACTTACATTGAAACGGTATTAGAGCCATACGGCGTATTGAATAGCTTCTGGGATAAACGGTGACGTTTATACGAGCTTTTTGATTTATTTATCCAGCGATTGTCACCTAGAAGCACTTAACTTGTCAGCACCTCTCACCTATATTATATTGAATTTTCAAGTGCTTACATTATTTCAATTTAATTCAGACTTTTATAACAGGGAAATATCAGGGAATTGACTTAATACAACACTCTTTTGCATTATTGAGTGTATATAAAACAATGCTTTTGCATAGTTGTTTGAAGATGAGTAGATATGAAACTTACAGACCAGAACAAGGAGTAACGTTGCTCAAGGCCCTCCTGTTCTTGATGCTGGTTGGGGTGCTGTCATTTGTATATGGAGATAATACCAATAGCAATAACCAAATTATTGTCATCACCATCAACGGACCCATTGGACCTGCCACCAGTGATTATGTATTACATGGATTAGAGGAGGCGATGAATGCAAGTGCAGAACTCGTGATACTAAAAATAGATACACCTGGAGGCCTGGACACCGCGATGCGCGATATCATTCAAGGTATTATCTCCTCCCCTATTCCTGTCGCTACTTTTGTGTCACCTAGTGGTGCACGTGCAGCCAGCGCAGGAACCTATATCCTTTATGCATCCCATATCGCAGCGATGGCCCCAGCAACAACGTTAGGTGCAGCGACACCTGTTAAAATTGGCGGTATACCAGAATTTCCTGGTTCTCCAAAACCGTCTGAGGATGAGCAATCAAAAAATGATGAAATGAATGAAGAAGACTCCAGTGATAGCAAGCATCTACCCAACGCCATGGACAGAAAAATTGTGAATGATGCCGCAGCATATATTCGTGGTCTCGCCCAATTACGGGGTCGCAATGTTGAATGGGCAGAAAAGGCAGTACGTAGTGCGAGTAGTTTATCCGCTGAAGAAGCTATTGAAATTAACGTTATTGACTTGATTGCAAACAATATTACTGACTTATTAGAAAAATTAAATGATCGCCCTATACATGTCTTAGGCCAAGAACACACGTTAGCTACCGAATCGGCATCTATTAATTATCACGAACCAGATTGGCGCAATAAATTATTATCCGTCATTACTGATCCAAACATACTCCCTATTTTAATGACTCTTGGTATGTTCGGTTTAATATATGAAATGTTAAATCCAGGTTTTGTCTTGCCTGGTGTTTTAGGTGGTATATGTATTCTGCTCGCACTGTATGCAGCTCAGGTACTTCCCATAAACTATGCAGGCCTTGCACTAATTATACTAGGTATTTTATTTATGGTTGGCGAAGCTTTTGTTCCAAGCTTTGGTGTGCTTGGAATTGGCGGAGTGATTGCATTTGTGATTGGCTCTATCATTTTAATTGACACAGACTATGAAGGCTATGGAGTGTCTCTCCCATTTATTTCAACTTTTGCTGTTATAAACGCGCTGTTCTTTTTCTCTATTTTAACGATCGCACTTAAAGCCCGCAAAAAACCTATTGTAAGCGGTATTGAAGAATTAATTGGCAGTGCTGGCGAAGTCATCGAGGCAGTGGAAGGCTATAGTCGAGTAAGAGTACACAGCGAATACTGGCAAGCAAAATCACAAGTGCCCATTGCGCCTGGGCAAATAATTCGTGTTATTGGAATAGAGGGGCTCATCTTAATTGTTGAGCCAAATAACCCTACTACGGAGAAATCATCATGATTTATTGGGCTGCTTTAATAGCAATAATAGTATTGTTGTTTTATCCTGGTTTAGAGTATTGCGAGAGTATGATCGTGCTGTCGTATTCTTATTAGGAAGGTTTTGGAAAGTTAAAGGCCCTGGCCTTATTATTATTATCCCTATCATCCAGCAAATGGTGCGCGTCGGCTTGCGAACCATTGTAATGGATGTTCCAACTCAAGACGTTATTTCACACGATAATGTTTCAGTAAAAGTCAATGCAGTGGTTTATTTTCGCGTCATTGACCCTGAAAAAGCAATTATACAAGTCGAGCAATTTTTAGAAGCAACAAGTCAACTAGCGCAAACAACTTTGCGATCTGTGCTGGGCCAACATGATCTTGATGAACTGCTAGCGGAACGTGACAAGCTCAATCAGCATATCCAAAAAATCTTAGATCAACACACCGATGCCTGGGGCATTAAAGTTTCCAACGTCGAAATTAAACATGTAGATATAGATCCAAGCATGATTCGTGCAATAGCCAAGCAGGCAGAAGCAGAACGCGAAAGACGTGCAAAGATCATTCATGCCGAAGGGGAACAACAAGCCTCGCATAAATTACTTGAAGCATCACAAATATTGGCACAACAGCCTCAAGCATTGCAGCTGCGTTACTTACAAACACTAACTGAAATTGCTGGAGAAAAAAGTTCCACGATTATTTTCCCGTTACCCATTGATATAATTAGCCCGCTTACAGAATTGCTACACAAATCCACGAAACCAGAAGCTGGAAATTAAAAACACCACAAGCAATTTATTTAGTATCGAAAATGGTACTGTCAAGTCAACTGCTTTGATGGCGCAATTACAGTAGTCACAGGAAATTTAATTTTTCTCGTAATAATTAGTCTTTAAACAGCGTAACTACGAAATCGCCATGCACAGGCTCATAAGCTTTGTTTAATGGGTGCCACTGATGCCAAATCCCATGCGTAGTGAAGGTAGACACCGTCTAAATCTAGAGTAGTTTTAAAGTGATTTAATGTTCCCCCAAACAACATAAACCAACACTAATGCCAGTAATATGTTAATAAAGTTTTCCATTTACTCACCTGTTGTTTATATAGATAATAATCTATAAGACCTTTTTTATTTGAGTGCGTAAGGAATGGACAGTTACAAACCACACACCTCATTTTGGAGATCAATTTTTAAAATGCGTGCACCAACACTGAAAAGTTTAGCTAGGTATTGAGTAGAACTTACGGACCTAGATCAGTTAGACTAGTGATCGATTCTCCGAAGCCTAAATGCCTAGTAGATTGAATATCTGCTATCGGCCAATAGCAGTCATTCACCGATTAAACACATCATTAATTTTTGTTCTTTGGCTTGTAGAAATTAACTGCATTTTTATACAAAACATTAATCGCCTGTTCTTGTTTCAAGCTATTAACAACAAGGGCAAAATCATCATCGTTGAAAGGTCTTGCTGCACGAGTAGATGGAAGATCAGTCCCAAACATCAATGATTGTGGGTTAGCAGAATACAGTTCACAAAGCGCAGTTCCTACATCAAAGTCAACACGACCAAATCCCGTTGCTTTTACGCGAACACCTCGATCAGCAAGTTTGATGAGTGTACTAAAACCTGCTTTCGAAAGACCTAGATGGTCAATGCTGACTGCGGGCAAATCTACAAGCATTTGATAAAGGTCAGCTAGTTCCTTAGAGTCTACGTACAACTCAACATGCCATCCTACAACTTCATGGACACGTCTTGCCATACTATCAAGATGCCGAATTTCTTCGGACCCTCCGCGTTTAAGATTAAACCGAACCGCACGAACACCTGCATTGTTGAGTGCAAGTAATTCTTCATCTGAAACGGTTGTTGGTAACTGAGTTACACCTACAAAAGATGGGCCGAGTTTTTTTAGAGCGTCAACCAAATAGGACTGGTCAAAAGCCTGGAAAGAACCGGATACAACCACTCCTCCACAAAGTGAGTATCCTTTCATGTGATTTAAATAATCTTCACATACAAATGGTTCCGGAAGATATCCTTGATTGGGGACAAGTGGAAAACGATTGTCGACAATGTGAAGGTGTGTATCAAAGAGCTTTAAGTTTTGAATCAATAAAAATACTCCATTAAACAACCCCAACCATCTAATAACTATAGTTCCAATTTGTTTCCCAATACACCGAACAAGTACCAATGTCGTTTATGTGTGAATGTCCGCATTGGGTCGTTAGCAGACATAATGTAACTATGATTTGAAGATTCCAACCTGATGCCTCCTAAACTTCTACTGTGAGTGTCTGCTTTCGGCCAATAGCGGTCATTCAAATTATAAAAATAATGGGCGGTAAACCCAGTGAGTTTGCGATCGCCGATAACGAATGTCGGGAAAGCAGTAATATCGTTTTCCCGCGCGCTCTTTGCAGACTCAGATGTCAGATTCCACAGATCCTTGGACTCCTAGCAACGGTCAAACTGCTCGCGCGGAATGGTTTAATAAAGCATTCTGAAAACCAACATGGTTACGCAACATGCAGGTTTAGCAGAATGCACTGAGTGTTTTTATTAGTGAGGTAATAAAAACACATAACTTTTGTCGTATTTTATTGTTGTTGCTGAGGCTGTGTTTGTGGCGCGAAATTTTTCATCATTTCGGTCCATTGACTAAACCATTGCTCATATTGTTTTGGGTCCATCATTTGTCCACCTGGCATTTGACCCATAGGATTTCCACCGGCATGTGCGCCCATGCCGCCCATCATGGGTCCCATCATCCCCATCATTGGATTCGACATGCCGCCCATTCCTCCCATCATACCCATCGGATTCATCATTGGGCCCATCATTCCCATCATCGGATTCATCATTGGGCCCATCATTCCCATCATCGGATTCATCATTGGGCCCATCATTCCCATTGGATTCATCATTGGGCCCATCATTCCCATTGGATTCATCATTGGGCCCATCATTCCCATCATCGGATTCATCATTGGGCCCATCATTCCCATTGGATTCATCAT
>PVMS01015912.1_pt1 | contig 10900 bp, 6 predicted proteins | sample 1853461 | NCBI WGS metagenome assembly PVMS01 (sample SAMN08582032, study PRJNA380276) | Marine sediment metagenome, whole genome shotgun sequencing project. | isolation source: ocean sediment barecode stripped | collected 2017
CCTTTTTAAGCTCCATAAAATAAAAAGATACTCCAAATATTTCACGAAAGAAAGCATTAAAATTATCAGCAGAATTATATTTGATTCAACAAAAATATTAGCTACAAATCCAGCAATTATGGTTAAAAAAACCAATACAATCCAAGCTCTTAATAAGTGATCTTTTTTCATTTTAAAAAATCAAATAAAACCATGATATTTATCAATACCGTAAATTAATGGAGTGTTATTTTGAATCGGGATCAATATCTTTAAGCGTCAATACTCTTCCTTTGTCGGATATTTCCTGAGCAAATTCCCGAATATTCTTATCTCTGAATTTTCCCAAAATACTATTTTTAAAAGGTTCAACTATAAAATGAACCGGACAAGGATTTTTAGCATCACATATGCTTAGACCTAAAAAACATTCGTTTAGTTTATTTAATCCGTCAATATTTTCAATGATATCACAAACTGTCTTATCATAATTCTCTTCTGTCAAATAAAATCCACCGTTCGGACCTTTGGTTGAAGATATAACATCTCCACGAACAAGCTGCTGAAATAATTTTGCTAAAAAGGGACTTGGAACATCAATACTTTTTGCAATTTCCTTTACACTAATTTTTTTTTCTTCGCTGGCATGTTCAGCTAAAAACAATGTAGATAAAATAGCATATTTACTAGCACGTGATAACATCATATATTTATTTTACAATTATGTGGGGTCTAAATGTAACAAAAAAAGAGTAAGTAGTATTATATTTTTTTAAATTTAACTGTAAAATGTCTCATGATAGGTGCTTCATCAACGATTACAAAGCCTGATTTCGCACTTTTTCTTGTATCATAAATATTTTTCAATGAAACTGCGATATAATCCATATGATTATTTGTGTACGTTCTTCTTGGAATTGCCAAACGGACTAATTCCAATTCAGGAAATCTATTTTTTCTTGTAAACGGATCTCTATCTGCTAACACTGTACCTATTTCAACTCCTCTTATACCTCCAACAATATAAAGCTCAATAGCCAAAGCCTGGGCTCTATATTCTTCTCTAGGAATTGTTGGGACAAATTTATTAGCGTCTAAAAAAATGGCATGACCTCCAAATGGTTGCAACACCGGAACTCCAAATTCGACAAGTTTTTTACCTAAATAAGCTACCTGCTCTACTCTACTTTCCAAATAATTAAATTCAGTAGACTCATCTAAACCAACAGCCAAGGCTCCCATATCTCTTCCATTCATACCTCCATATGTTATGAATCCTTCATACATTATATTAAATACAGTAGCTTGTTTGAAAACCTCATTATTATTAAGTGCAATAAACCCACCCATATTTACCAATCCGTCTTTTTTAGCGCTCATGGTCATACCATCACCATAAGAAAAAACTTCCTTTACAATTTCTTTTATTGTTTTGTTTTCATAACCGACTTCACGCTTTTTTATGAAGTAAGCATTTTCAGAAAAACGAGCTGCATCAAAATATAACGGAATTCCATACTGTTTGCACAATTTAGAAACTTCTTTCGTATTTTGAACTGAAACCGGTTGGCCTCCTGCGCTATTACATGTTATAGTAATTATTACAAAAGGTATTTTTTTTTTTTTTTTCTTTTTTAAAACTCTTTCTAATTTATTTAAATCGACATTTCCTTTAAAAGGATGAATTACAGCCGTATCAAAAGCTTCATCAATTGTACAATCCACCGCAGTGGCCTTTCTAAATTCTATATGTCCTTTTGTGGTATCAAAATGTGAATTTCCGGGAACGATATCCCCTTCTTTTACCATCGCCGAAAAGAGCACATTTTCAGCCGCTCGTCCCTGATGTGTTGGTAAGAAATACTTGAATCCGGTAATTTTTTTAACTGTTTTTCTTAATTTTAAGAATGATGATGAGCCTGCATAACTTTCATCACCAACCATCATCTCAGCCCACTGTTTATCACTCATAGCTCCTGTTCCGGAATCCGTCAACAAATCAATAAAAACGTTATCTGATGCCAGGTTAAATAAATTATAATCTGCCTTTTTAATCCATTCTTGTCTTTGCTCTTGTGTTGATCGTTTTATTGATTCAACCATTTTAATTTTATAAGGTTCTGCATATGGTAATTCCATAATCGTATGTTTTAAATTGAAAAATAAGGTGTAATTGGGATTGATTAAATTACTTAATCATTGGAAGAAACTATTTACCAAAGCATTCCGGCCGTTTGATATTCAAATAGCTATTAATGTGAGCTTTATAAAAACTTATACTTTTCATAAAAAATTCTTGTGTGCAAAATTACAAAATATTTTGTATTAGATGCTACTATTAATTACTCTTTTTATTGATAATTTCATAGGATTGAAAAAAGTTATTCCAAGATTTAGACAGGCCATTTTATAGTTTAATTATGAGTTAAAATTGTGATTTCCCTCGGATATGTGACAATTATCATTATTTTTGCACAAAATTTAATTTAACTGAAAAAAAGACGAATGAATAAATTTCTTTCCCTCATATATTCAACCCGTATAACGGCTATGCTCTTTCTTGGTTTTGCCATTTCAATGGGAGTTGCAACTTTCATTGAAAATGACTTTGGAACTGAAACAGCGAAGGCTTTGGTATACAATACTTGGTGGTTTGAAGGTATCATGATATTTTTTACAATTAACTTTTTTGGAAATATATTCAAGTATAGATTGTTTAGAAAAAAGAAATTGGTGGTATTGCTATTTCATTCAGCTTTTTTTTTAATATTAGTCGGTGCCGGAATAACACGATATATTAGTGTTGAAGGTACTATGCCTATTAAGGAAGGAGAAGTAAGCAATACTTTTATTTCTCACGATACATATATCAATGTAGTTGTCAATGATGGAAAGGAGCAAAAATCACCTGATAATCGCAAAATTTTACTCTCTGCACTTGGAAATAATTCATACCACTATAAAACTGATTTTAGAGGAAAAAATGTTTCTGTACTGTTAACAAATTATATTCCAAATGCCAGAACTTTTTTTGAAGAAAGCGAAAACGGGGAAGAATTCCTTCATTTTGTTGAATCCGGTGGAAGCGGAAGGCACGATCACTATATTAAAAAAGGAGCCACTGAAAATGTTCATGGTGTATCGGTTGGTTATGATTCACCAAGTAAAAATACTGTTGATTTTAAAACTGTTGCAGGTAAATTAGAAATTCAATCGGTAACAAGTGGTACTTTCTTTAGGATGGCCGATAAGTTCGATGGCACTATTGTTAAAGATTCTTTACAAAAATTTTCTTTTCTTGCTGTTTACAAGGTTGCCGGATTGCAATTTGTTGTTCCTAAGGGGCCAATAAAAGGAACTTATAAAACGATTGCAGGAGATAAAAATAACAATTCTCTGGCACAACTTGAATTTGATGTTCGTGTTGATAACGAAACAAAACATATCAAGGTTAAAGGAGGGAAATTGACACTTGGCAGACCAACGCAAATTTCAGTTGGTAGCTTAAACTTTAGAATTAGTTATGGTGCAATGGAATATCAGTTACCATTTAGTATCAAGTTAAATGATTTTCAATTGGAAAAATATCCAGGATCAAATAGCCCCATGTCTTTTGCAAGTGAAGTTACTGTAATTGATCCTGAAGAAACTTTTGATTTTAAAATTTTCATGAATAATATTTTAAATTACAAAGGGTATAAATTTTTTCAGGCAAGTTACAATATCACATCTCAATACGAACAAACTTTTTTATCGGTCAATCACGATTTTTGGGGTACAACGATTACGTACATTGGGTATTTTTTATTATATGCCGGATTGATTTTAATTTTATTTGTAAAAAATACACGCTTCAGTTTTCTTAGAAAGAGCTTGCGAAAAATTAAAAAGAAAAAGGTTCCTTTAACATCCATAGTTTTCTTACTATTTTCTATACTTGCTTTTTCTCAGCAGAACAATCATTTAATGACAGAAAAGCAAATTGATTCTGCTCTTGCGGCAAACAAAATTGCCGTTCTACATGCCGATAAGTTTAGCAAAGTAATTATACAAGATGCGGGAGGAAGAATGAAACCTATTCATACATACGCTTCAGAATTATTGCGAAAAGTAAGTAAGCACGATACTTACAAAGACATGAATGCTACTCAAGTATTTTTGTCGATTCAACAAAATCCTAGAATCTGGTTTCAAATTCCAGTGATTTATATTGAAAAAGGAAATGCTTTGTTAAGAGATATTATTGGCATTCCTCATGATCAAAAATACGCAGCTTTGGTAAACTTTTTTGATGAAAAAGGAACCTATAAAATTGCAGAACAACAAAAAGAAGCACAAAAAAAGGCTATTAAAAGTAAATTTGAAAAAGATGTCGTAAATGTTGACAGAAGAGTGAATTTATTTTACACTGCAATTACAGGAGGTGTCTTTAGAATTTTCCCTGTTCCTAATGATCGTAACAATACATGGGTATCTCAAAAAAGAATTGATCCTGCTAATTTTAAAGGTCAGGATTCTGTTTTTGTCCGACAAATTCTACCAATTTATTTACAAACATTATCAGAAGAAAAAATAAGAAATGATTACACCCAATCAGATCAAATACTAGAAGGAATTATCAATTTTCAAAAAAAATACGGAAGCGCAGTTTACCCGTCAGAAAAGAAAATTAACTTAGAAATTGCTTACAACAAATACGATGTGTTTAAGAAATTATTCAGTTACTATATGTATATTGGAACCTTAATGTTCTTCATTGTAATATTTCAAATTTTTTACAATACTAAAGTTGTCAACTTTTTAATTAAAGCATGCATTGCTATTATTATTGGCTTATTTTTAATGCATACAGGTGGTCTTATTGCACGTTGGATTGTTAGCGGACATGCACCCTGGAGTAATGCTTATGAGTCCATGATCTATGTGGGCTGGGCAACGATGTTTTTCGGATTGATCTTTGGAAGAAAATCGTCTATGACTATTGCGGCAACAGCGTTTTTAACAGCCTTTATCTTAATGGTGGCACATTGGAATTGGATGGATCCTGAGATCGCAAATCTGGTTCCTGTTCTAAACTCTTATTGGCTCATGATTCATGTAGCTATTATTGTTGCCAGTTACGGCCCATTTGCATTGGGCATGATTTTAGGCTTAATTGCATTAATTCTTATGATTTTAACAACAAGCAAAAATAAAAGTAAAGTTGGTTCCATGATCAAAGAAATAACAATTATAAATGAAATGTCAATAACTGTTGGTTTGGTTATGCTTGTTATTGGAAACTTTTTAGGCGGACAGTGGGCGAATGAAAGTTGGGGACGCTACTGGGGTTGGGATCCAAAAGAAACATGGGCGTTAATCAGTATTATGATTTACGCTTTTGTACTGCACTTACGATTGATTCCTGGATTAAGAGGTAGGTTTACGTTTAATGTGTTTTCAGTTGCAGCATTTGCATCAATACTTATGACTTATTTTGGCGTAAACTTTTACTTATCAGGATTGCATTCATACGCAAGTGGAGACAAAGCAATTACACCATCGTTTATCTATTATGCAGTTGCAATAGTTGCCACTATTTCAATTTTAGCTTTTTTTAAAAATAAAAAACATTTCAAAAAATAATTATAATCGTTGCAAAAATGTAACTTTGCCATTGTATTTAAAATAAGGTATTCAATGTTTAATAAGTATATAAAATTAGCAATAGCAGCAGGAATTTTAGTTTGGGCAGGATTTCAATTTGTTGATGAAAACATAATGAATGGTATTTCATTGGTTTTATTGGCTGGAATATTTGTTCTATTCTATTATAAAAATGAATTTATTTTATTGGCTTTTTTGCAATTAAGAAAACAAAATTTTGTTGGCGCCGGAAAATGGTTGTCTTATATAAAAAATCCGAGTAGTGCTTTGATTAAAAAACAAGAAGGATATTATAATTTCTTGCAGGGAATTATGGTTTCACAAATCAATCTTACACAAGCTGAAAAATACTTTAAAAAAGCTTTGAGTTTAGGTTTAAATATGAAACATGATATTGCAATGGCTAAGTTGCAATTGGCTGGTATTGCAATGTCTAAACGGCGAAAACGTGAGGCAACAACATTAATTACTGAAGCTAAAAAATTAGATACTCAAGGAGTTTTAACAGACCAAATTAAACAGTTAAAACAACAACTAAAGAAAATATAATTTTTTGAAGTTGTTATTCAAGTATAACAGGTATTAAATCTTTATCGTATTGCACTAAGAAAAAGCCGTTATTTTCAAAGTTGCCGAACAATTTTTTATCATAGTCAAAAATAGCTGAAATTCTAAATGATTTCCCTTCTTTCAGCCCTCTTTCAAGGTTGCGATAAGTGGCAATTCTTACAATTGCATCGTACGTAACATCAAATCCTCTAATGGCATATTTTGTAGGAAACGCATCGTATTTTCTATTATAAGAATTATAAAACCCTTTCACATGAGCATTGTTTATGTCTATAAATTCTTTAGTTGGGAATATAAAATTTAATTTCCCTAAAAACATATTTTCAATGTTATCAAAGTTTTTTTCTTTATGCAATGCAAATAAATCGATATCAATTCTTTCAGCAAATCCTTTCAAATTATTTACCGCCGCAGCTGTTGTAACCGTTTCATCACTTATAATCAACACCCAATTACTTCCAAGAGAGTCCAGTTTTTCTTTAAATATTTCATTGTCAATAAAACCATTTTCCGATTTTATTACCGATACATTTTGAATGGAATCGAATGCTTTTATTTTATTGACAATACGCCAAAGATTTGATTGATTTTCTGGCTTTTCATCGTTGACAATAACCATATTCTCGCCTTCATAATTCTGCTCCATATACGATAATAAGCGCTCTTCTAACAAGGCTACATTTGGTGAAGATTTTATCAAATTATTTGCCGAATGATTTTCTTGCTTTTTAGAATAAACCGGTGCAATTACCGGTGATTTTATATGTTTAGAGACCCATTGTGCATTTTCATAAAACAAAGGACCAATTACCACATCTGTATTAGAAAAATCATTTTTGTTTACAATATATTGAAGTTTATACATTGATTTTTCAGTATCAAAATAGTTGACATTTATAACCAAACCTTTTCTCCTTAAAGAATCAATTGCCATTGAAGCACCCATATGAAAATCCGTAGTAATATTTAATAAGGTATTCCTTCTTTTAAAATTTTCAATTCTGGTTGAATCAACAAACTTATCTACCTGATAAGGAAGCATTAACACTATTTCGATTTCTTTATTCAAATCAAGGTCTTCCATAAAAAGATCTGCTTCCTCAATTGTCAAATCAGTAATTTCAATGGGTTTTATTTTTAACAGCATTCCCAGTTTAAATCCTTCTTGTAAAATTGGATTCAGCTTGAACAACTCTTCCTGACTGACTTCATATCTTTTAGAAATATTAAAAGGCGTATCATCTTTAATTATTCTGTGCAATTCAAAATTTACAGAATCTTTCAATTGTGTAATACTCGCTTTAGGAATTTTCAAATTCATTCCAATTTTCAGCCCATTTTCCAATTGCGGATTAACATCTCTTAATTCTTCAATAGTTACTCCATACATTCCTGCTATACCAAATTCAGTTTCTTTCGGTCTTACAAAATGAGTTCTAACTACCGGAGTAAACTTTACTACTTTTTTACCATAATTTATATTTGGGACAATTATTACCGTAGCAGTTTTTGGTTTCCTCTTTACACCGGGATTTAAACGCATTAAATCTCTGGTGGATATTTTGTATTCTTTAGCAATCCTTTTTAAAGATTCACCCCTTTTTACTGTATATGAAACATATTTCTTTTGCTGTGCCATAAGCATTATTGAAAACAACAAAAGGAACAATAGTAAAAACTTATTTTTTTTCATGTGCTAAAAAGGTTTATAATAACAGGATTATTCCCACTCAATAGTTGCAGGAGGCTTAGAACTAATATCATATACTACTCTATTAACGCCTTTTACATTATTTATTATCTTATTAGAAATTTTTTGTAAAAACTCATAAGGCAAATTCACCCAATCTGCAGTCATTCCATCAGTGGATTCCACGGCGCGCAATACAACGGCTTTTTCATACGTTCTTTCATCTCCCATTACTCCAACTGAATTGACCGGTAAAAGCATTGCTCCTGCCTGCCACACTCCGTCATACAAGCCTTCTTTCTTTAATCCATCAACAAAAATGGCATCTACTTCTTGTAGCAGTCTAACTTTTTCAGCAGTAATATCACCTAAAATTCGAATTCCAAGACCAGGCCCGGGAAACGGGTGTCTTCCTAACAATTCCGCATCAATTCCTAATGACTTTCCAACTCTGCGAACCTCATCTTTAAATAACATTTTTAATGGTTCAACTATTTTCAATTTCATAAAATCGGGCAAACCACCAACATTATGGTGTGACTTTATAGTTGCTGATGGCCCACCGGTTACTGAAACCGATTCAATAACATCAGGATAAATAGTTCCTTGTGCCAACCATTTCACATCCTCCAATAAATGCGCTTCATCATCAAAAACTTCTATAAAAACTTTCCCAATAATTTTACGCTTTCCTTCAGGATCAGCTTCTCCCTCAAGTCCTTTCAAAAAACGTGCCGAAGCATCAACACCTTTTACGTTCAATCCCATATGCTTGTACTGCTCCAGTACATTTTCAAACTCATTCTTGCGCAACAAGCCATTATTTACAAAGATGCAATATAAGTTGTCTCCAATAGCTTTTCTTAATAAAGTTGCCGCAACTGTTGAATCAACACCCCCGGAAAGACCTAAAACAACTTTATCATTACCGAGCTGTTCTTTAAACTTTTCTACAGTCGACTCAACAAAAGAATCAGGGGTCCATGTCTGCGCAATACCTACAATTTTCACCAAAAAATTCTCTAAAATTTTTAAACCATCTTTTGTATGGTAAACTTCAGGGTGAAACTGAATTCCATAAGTTGTCTCACCTGCAATTTTATAGGCTGCATTAGCAACATCGTGTGTACTTGCTATCAATTCACAATTTTCAGGCAAATTAACAATCGTATCACTATGACTCATCCAAACTTGACTACCTATAGCAACTCCATCAAAAAACAACTCATTTGCTTTCACATACGAAAGATTCGCTCTTCCATATTCACGCGTGTTGGAAGCAGCTACTTTCCCTCCAAAATTATGTGCTATAAATTGCGCACCAAAACAAACACCAAGTATAGGAACTTTTCCTTTTATTTTTGATAAATCTGGTCGTGGAGCATCTTGAGCTCTTACTGAAAACGGACTTCCGGAAAGAATGACTGCATGGTAATTCTCAGACTTAAAATTAGTACTGTTGTAAGGAAAAATCTCACAAAAAATATTGAGTTCTCTAACTCTTCGGGCAATCAACTGCGTGTATTGTGAACCGAAATCTAAAATAAGTACTTTGTGTTGCATCCGCAAAAATAATATTAAAATAAATTACTTTAATACTTTATTTCATTTTTTCTCAACATTTTGATTTCGTCTAATTTTCTGCATAAAATTAGCAATAGTATCCGTACTCTGACATATTGTTGTTAAAACATGCTTTTTGATGCATAAATAGTCCTATTTTATGCTTTAAAATTAAGCCACATAAGACCTTGTTTGAATTCTTTAAATTATATCAAATATTAAAAATTAAAAAATCAATTTTAAAGCTGTTTTCAGGTGTTTTAAGACGCTTTTAAGTAATTATCCTTTTGTTAATAACTTACAACGCTGCCCCTTTAATTGCTCTTAGTTTTTTAGATCGTTTGATTATATTTGTCACTTAAAGAATATTCTATAAAACATAGATTTTTAATATGAGCGAAGAAAATAATAATAATAACAGCTATTCGGCCGATAGTATACAGGCTTTAGAAGGAATGGAGCACGCACGTATGCGTCCATCAATGTATATTGGTGATGTTAGCACAAGAGGATTGCACCATTTAGTTATTGAAGTAGTTGATAACTCAATTGATGAAGCAATGGCAGGTCATTGTGATAAAATTGATGTAATAATAAACGAAAACAACTCCATTTCTGTAAAGGATAATGGTAGGGGTATTCCTGTTGGAATTCACAAGAAAGAAGGAGTTTCAGCGCTTGAAGTTGTTATGACTAAAATAGGTGCTGGTGGAAAATTTGACAAAGATTCTTATAAAGTTTCCGGTGGTTTGCACGGAGTTGGTGTTTCAGTTGTTAACGCTCTTTCTGAGCATTTAAGAGCCACCGTTTATATAGATGGTAAAATATGGGAACAGGAATATGAAAAAGGAAAACCTCTGTACCCTGCCAAAACAATTGGTGATAGCGATGAAAGAGGTACATTGGTAACTTTTTTGCCAGACAAATCTATTTTTACACTAAGCACTGAATTCAACCATGATACTTTAGCAACCAGACTGCGTGAACTATCTTACTTAAATAAAGGGATTACGATTACTCTGACTGATAAAAGAGCTAAAGATGATGAAGGTAATTTCATATTTGACAAATATTTTAGTGATGAAGGATTGCCTGAATTTATTAGATATTTAGATGCAACTCGTGAGCAACTAACTGCTAATATAATTTCAATGGAAGGAGAGAAAAATGATATTCCTGTTGAAGTGGCAATGGTTTACAATACTTCCTATACTGAAAACTTACATTCCTATGTAAACAATATCAATACCCATGAAGGTGGTACCCACCTTTCAGGTTTTAGACGTGGACTGACAAATACCCTAAAAAAGTACGCAGAAAATTCTGGAATGCTAGACAAATTGAAGTTTGATATCGCAGGTGACGATTTTCGTGAAGGATTAACAGCTATTATTTCTGTCAAGGTTGCAGAACCCCAGTTTGAAGGACAAACTACAACCAAACTGGGCAACA
>PVMS01059137.1_pt1 | contig 10899 bp, 8 predicted proteins | sample 1853461 | NCBI WGS metagenome assembly PVMS01 (sample SAMN08582032, study PRJNA380276) | Marine sediment metagenome, whole genome shotgun sequencing project. | isolation source: ocean sediment barecode stripped | collected 2017
CCTGGCCACGGTAAGATTTGGTAATCACCAGATCTTCAAGATAGAGTCCTTTGCCCTTCCAAGTTGAGTATCTATAATAAAATAAAGACAACCCAATGGTCTGATTTTTACATAAAGCTACCAGGAATTCGAAAACCGGCGAAGGGCCAAACCCGTCATTCAATAGCTGATCTTCAGTAACTTCCACAATCTCCAAGGCCCGTTCGTACTCCGCGAGCTCTCTAATTAGGGTTAATACCTGGGGAATATCCGATTTAACTCCCTTTCTTATGACAATCTTAGCCATTCTCATATTAATCTGTTATCCAAGATTACAGAAGTTCCTAATTTGTAATAGTATCAAATCCGGCATATGGAACTAACACTTCAGGAATACTAATCCCTTCTTGAGTTTGGTAGTTTTCTAAAATAGCTGCTAAAATTCGTGGAATGGCCAAGGCGCTTCCATTTAAAGTGTGTAGTAAAAAGTTCTTTTTATCCTCACCTCTGCATCTGAGTTTTAATCGATTGGTTTGGTAGGTTTCAAAATTACTTACAGAGCTCACTTCCAGCCATTTATCTTGTCCAGCAGCATAAACTTCAAAATCAAAAGTCTGAGCTGAAGTAAATCCTAGATCTCCTCCACACAAATTTACCACCCGGTAAGGGAGTTTCAGCTGTTGAAGTAACGAACAAACATGCTGACACATTTCATCGAGGGTATGATAGGAATTATCAGGATGATTGACCTGTACGATCTCCACTTTGTCAAATTGGTGTAATCTGTTAAGGCCCCGTACATCAGCTCCCCAGCTGCCTGCCTCCCTTCTAAAACAAGGGGTAAATCCTACATTTTTTATTGGCAGATCTGAAGCTTCTAAAATAGTATCTCTGTAGATGTTAGTGATGGGAACTTCCGCTGTTGGGATAAGGTAGTAATTGGAATCTGAAATGGCATACATTTGTCCTTCCTTGTCTGGTAGTTGGCCGGTGGCGAGGCCGGAAGTTTCGTTTACTAACACCGGTGGTTGGATTTCCTGGTACCCTGCTGCTTCTGCCTGATCCAGGCAAAAGTTCACAAGAGACCTGACAAGTTTAGCTCCCTTACCTTTGTAAATTGGGAAGCCGGCACCAGTCACTTTATTGCCAAGGTCAAAATCAATAATATCGTACTTTTTGATGAGGTCCCAATGTGGCGTAGCATCTTCATCCAGAGATGGCAAATCACCCCACTCTTTCACTACCAAATTGTCCTCAATAGAACATCCCTCTGGTACTTTCCCATGGGGAACATTAGGGATATTGTAGAGGGAATCTTGAAGTTGATCTTTTATGGTGTTCAACTGGTCCTGTAGCTCTTTTGCCTGGTTTCTTAGCGCAGAAGTATCCTCTTTGCATTGCTGGACCCGGTCATTTTGCCCGGACTGGATTAACTTACCGATCTCCTTGGATTTTGCGTTTGCCTGGGCCAGTATGTTATCCAGACTTGTTTGGGTTTCCCGACGTTCCTGGTCAAGATCTAATACTTCTGATAATAAGCTCTCAGAATCAGCAATACCTCTTTTTGCTAAACCCTTCACTGTTTGATCAAATTGGTCCCTGATGGTTGCTATTTCCAGCATAATAGTGATTTATAAGACCACAAAATAAAAGAATAATATGGATAATAAGTAATATTTTTTCAGCAAACCTTAGACATGATAATAGAGAAATTTAATTCAATTACTTGTTTATTTTAAGCCATTAGTATAATATTGCAATATCTTTGCATATCATTCAAGGCTGTTCAGCTCTTGAGGTCATATCTAGATTAATAATTCAATCTGATTAACTTATTCATAGCATTTAGAGCTTATACTTATCATTTTCTAACCCAATAGGATTAAATCCTTTTTTTATTTATGTACAATATCGATGAATTGAATGTGCGTCTTCTTTCAGAATTGAAAGAAATTGCCGAAGAGTTAGGTGTAAAGTCCTTTAAGAAATTAGCAAAAAAGGACCTTGTCTATAAGATACTGGACCAACAAGCCATTACTCCTGAAAACGACATGCCTGAAAAGAAACCTGCTGAAAAAAAACAAGAAGTAAAACCACGCTCTCCCAAGATTCCCAAGCGGGAAAACGTAACCAAAACCCCCGATACCGCTCCATCAGACGGTGAAATATTAGATTCCTTCAATGTGAAAATGGAAGCCCCATCTTTGGAAACCCCAGAAAAAACCGGACAGAAGTCTGCCGAACGCGGTGGTCACCGGGATCAGGCACCCAAAGAAAACGGGGATCAGGCACCCAAAGAAAACCGGGACCAGGCACCCAAAGAAAACCGGGACCAGGGACACCGGGAAAAAAGAGATTATTCGCACAGAGAAAGGAGAGAGCCCAAGCCGAAAAAAAGCAATATCAAAGATTTTGATGGCTTAATAGTAAACGAAGGAGTGTTGGAAATCATGCAAGATGGCTATGGATTTCTGCGTTCGTCCGACTACAATTATTTGAGTAGTCCAGATGATATTTATGTCAGCCCATCCCAAATTAAACTTTTCGGGCTTAAAACGGGTGATTCGGTTAAAGGCCAGATCAGACCTCCAAAAGAAGGCGAAAAATATTTTGCACTTTTAAGAGTTGAAACCGTAAACGGGAAAACTACTGACGAAATCCGGGACCGGGTACCATTTGAGTATTTAACCCCTCTATTTCCTGACGAACGCCTGAAACTCAGCACCAAACCAGGTGAATATTCTACCCGGTTGTTGGATATGTTCTCTCCCATTGGGAAAGGGCAACGTGGAATGATCGTAGCTCAACCTAAAACCGGTAAGACCGTGTTGTTGAAAGCGATCGCCAACGCCATTGCTAAGAATCATCCGGAGTGTTATTTAATCATTCTTTTGATTGATGAACGCCCTGAAGAGGTAACGGATATGGCACGTAGTGTAAAAGCTGAAGTTATTTCTTCTACTTTCGACGAGCAGGCAGAACGTCACGTTAAAGTTTCCAATCTAATATTGGAGAAAGCCAAACGAATGGTTGAGTGTGGTCATGATGTGGTAATTCTGCTGGATTCTATTACCAGATTGGCAAGAGCCTATAACACGGTTATTCCATCTTCAGGAAAAATTCTTTCCGGTGGTGTAGATGCAAACGCATTGCACAAACCCAAACGATTTTTTGGGGCAGCCAGGAATGTTGAAAACGGAGGTTCACTTACCATTATTGCCACTGCCTTAATTGAAACCGGCTCCAAAATGGATGAAGTTATCTTTGAAGAGTTCAAAGGTACTGGAAATATGGAGCTTCTATTGGATCGCAAGCTGTCCAACAAGCGTGTTTACCCGGCAATTGATGTTCCCGGATCAGGTACTCGCCGAGAGGATCTTTTGATAGACAAAGAAACTTTGCAGCGTATTTGGATCTTAAGAAGGTTTATGGCAGATATGAATTCCAACGAGGCCATTGAATTTATACTGGATAGAATGAAAGGCACGGAAAGCAATGAGGAATTCCTCATCTCAATGAATGATTAATTTCCGTCTACGAAGTCTTGCAAGTAGCTAAAATTGGAAGTTAATACTCCCTGGGCAGTAATGGTTGCTCTGGAGATCACTTTTTGACTGTCTGATCCAACCAGGTGGCCAAGTACATTTTTGATCAGATCTTCACCAAAGTCCAAACTGGCATCTCGAGGTAGTTCACCTGGCAAATTATCAATGGACATTACCGTCAGATTTGCTTCATCGGTAAAAAGTTCCTCAACTTTGTCTTCACTGGGATTGTAGTCATAAAGTGGGTCATCAATGGTCGAGGCTTTCTTAGTTGCAGGAATTGAACCTTCAATATCACAGGTAATGTCTGCTATTACTTTAATCTTAAACTCAGGTTTAAGAACATCTTGAGAAGTAAATAGTACTGGTGCTCTGGGATCCCAATAAGCCCCTGCAATCAGAATGTCGGCGTGACTTGAAAATTGCAAGAAGCTACTCTGGTAATTTTCAGGGTCTGCAAAAAATTCTGCCCTATTAAAAACATTGCCGCTTTTGCTCACATGATAATCCCGCATATTCAACTGAGTATATACCGGTCCGGGATAAATCTGATCAATAAATTGAGCTGGAGTAACACTTCTGATTCCCAGCCCGTTTAGTATTTCCATGGCCCCCTTGGCTACCCTGCCACCGCCTGTAAGAACAATCTTCAAAGGTGACAACTTTATTTTAACAAATTCTTCTTTCAGCTGGAGGAGGTCAAAACAGTCACGGGCCCGGCGAATATCAAATAACCTATATCGCTGACCGTAAGCCCAAATACTATTATAGGCGCCAACAATACCCGCATAGCGGCCAAAAGCAAGCAGCCGGTTACCGGATGAGTTGGCTAAACATTCATAATCCACCAAGGTAATTTTTTTGGCCAAAATTCCTTGCAGCAGATCCCGATTGTACTCTTGCGCCTTAATGGTATGGGAAAAAAAGAAATAGCACTTGTTTGAGATAAGCTCATTGACAGGCACTTCCTTTACTCCTAATAAAATGTCACAATCTGAGAGGTCCTGGACAACTTCCACCCCTGCCTCCAGGTACTCCTGATCGGTGTAACACCGATGATTGCTTGACTGACAAACTACCTCAATGTTTGCCATATTCTTGTTTATGAACTGAGCTGATACCGGAGCCAATGGCACCCGACTATCCAACGGTACTTTACCTTCACGAATAAGCCCGATACAAAGTTTTGTCATATAGGTGTCCTACTCTTGCTCGTCATCTTGCTGGTCCGACTGCTCCTTTCTATAAGGATCTTTCCGGTCTTTTAGCTTCTTATCATCCACCTTTCGATTCAGAAATTCGTTGATTTTATTAATGTCAAAATTGGTTTTAATCTCACCAAAAGCATCAATTTCAATATCAAATCCTTCTAATTCTTTGTTGACCTTAGGCTTCTGGTCTTTCTTGGGGTTTTTAGGTTTTCTCTTTGTCATGTTTTCTTAAAGTATCTGCCAGATTGGTTATGGCGTTTTTCAACCTACTAATGGTTTCTTCCTTACCAAGGATTTCCATGATTTTCATTAAGTCCGGGCCTTTGCCCACACCAGTAAGAGCCAGTCGCAGTCCGGGTAAGATCTTACCAAAACCCCACTTTGCTCTATCTAATTGGTCAGTAAGTAGACGATGGGCTATTTCCGCACTCCAGTCTTCACTGGATTCTATCGAGTTACCATATTCTTGAAGAAAAGTCACTACATCGTTATTCCACTTTTTTTGTACCACCTGTTGCTCATAATGTTCTGGTGATACAAAGAAATATTTGCCAGTATTTAATAGGTCTTGGGGGAAAACAATCCGGTCTTTCAATAACTGGGTTACTTTTTGGATCTTACCATTAGAAGCTTCCAAAGTTGAATCCTTCAAATCAGTTGCCAAATAGTTATTTAAATACTCAGATGGCTTCATTCTAAGATAATGCTGATTGAACCACTGGGCTTTACTTATGTCAAACTTAGCACCAGATTTCACAATGCGGTCTAAGGAAAAAGCACTTTCCAGATCATCCAGAGAATATAACTCACGATCATTTCCAGGGTTCCAACCTAATAAAACTAGAAAATTGGTGATTGATTCGGGAAGGTAGCCTTGTTCTTTGAACCCTATGCTTCGATTGCCATTAGCATCCGTCCAGTTGATGGGAAAAATAGGAAACCCTTGTTTGTCTGCATCTCTCTTGCTCAATTTACCGTTACCATCAGGCTTTAGAATCAGCGGCAAATGCGCAAATTCCGGCATGGATTCTTCCCAGTTTAAAAATCGATAAAGCAACACGTGCAATGGGGCGGAAGGGAGCCATTCCTCTCCTCGGATAACATGGGAAATATCCATCAGATAATCATCAACTACATTGGCAAGGTGGTAGGTTGGGAAACCCCCTGATTTCAGTATCACCTTATCATCTATGGTTGAACTGTGGATCTTAACCCATCCTCGAATTCGGTCTTCGAATCGGATTTCTTCCTTTGGAGGTACATTTAACCGTATAACATGAGGTACACCTTCTGCTAACAAATCCGCAACCTCCCGCTCTGATAAGGTCAAAGAATTTCTCATGGAAACTCTGGTAATGCTGTTATATTGCTGATTTGCTGATTTATTTGCCTTCAACTTATCACGCATGGCCTGCAACTCTTCAGCGGTATCAAAGGCATAATAGGCTTTACCATCGGATACCAACTGCTGCGCATACTTCCGGTAAATATCCACTCGTTCACTCTGCCGGTAGGGGCCATAGGGTCCGCCATGTTTAGGGCTTTCATCAGGAATTATTCCCACCCATTCCAGTGCCTGGAATATATAATCCTCGGCTCCATCAACCAACCTGGTTTGGTCAGTATCTTCGATCCTTAAGATAAACTGCCCGCCCTGTTTTTTGGCAAAAAGGTAATTGTACAGCGCCGTTCTCAGTCCGCCAATGTGCAGTGCCCCAGTAGGGCTCGGAGCAAATCTTACTCTTACGTTGCTCATTATTAAAGCGATAATTTAGTGGTAAAAATATGCAAAATAGCGCATAATGGCTAAGGGTAGATCCAAACTACCAGCAGGCAATACAACTGATCTCTACATTTACATCCTTTGGCAACCTGCTCACTTCCACCGTTTCTCTTGCAGGGGGGTCCTGTTCGAAAAATGTGCCATAGACTTCATTTATCAAGAAGAAATTCCCCAGGTCTCTTACAAAAATGGAACACTTTACCACCTGATCGAAAGAAAGTCCAGCTGCCTTCAAAACGGCCCCGATATTCTTCATTACCTGAATGGCTTCACCGGTAATGTCGCCAACCACCAACTCATTAGTGCTGGGATCTAAGGCAATCTGACCGGATACATAGAGCGTTTTATTTACCGAAACTGCCTGACTGTAAGGCCCAATAGGAGCAGGGGCAGTGGGAGTATTAATTATGGTTTTATTATCCATGGTTTATTTATTAGTATTAGCGGAAGATTCTATTCAAGTTAGATAATATATGGATATTCTGGTGGTAGGTAACTCCGATTCACATGCCGAATTTAAGTCAAAATTCGGCTCAAAACACTCTGTGAGCTTTAAAAGTTGCTATGAAATTGACTCTGAGGACGTCAAGGCCGCGGAAATTATTTTTGATTTTGAAGTAACTGAGCACCCTCACCATGGTGAAATATACCACAAGAACCCCCAGGCGGTACTAATGTTGAATTCTGTGAAAACTACACTTGTTGAATTGGTCAACAGTAATCTTTGGAAGCAGGTTGTAGTAGGTTTTAATGGATTTCCAGGTATGTTCAACAGACCATTACTAGAATTGACCACTCAAGACAAAAACCAGCCCACAATCCAGGAAATATGCAAACGACTGGATAGTGAATATAGGATTGTGGAAGATAAGGTAGGAATGGTCACGCCAAGAGTGGTTTGTATGATCATCAACGAAGCATTTTTTGCCTATCAAGAAGGAATTGCTGGGGAAAAAGACATTGACCTGGCCATGAAACTTGGTACAAACTATCCTGCAGGTCCCTTTGAAATGGCCGAATCAATTGGCCTCAACCATATTTATGAACTTTTGGAGGCTTTACGGCAAGATACAGGTGATGAACGATACAAAGTTTGCTCCCTACTGAGAAAACGATTTCTGGCTGAACAATAGATATCTATTCAACGGTCACAGACTTCGCCAGGTTTCTGGGTTGATCCACATTACAACCCCTCATTACTGCAATGTGATAACTTAATAATTGTAAAGGAATGACAGAAACTATGGGTGTCAGAGCAGGATGTGTAGCAGGAATTTCGATTACAAACTCCGCCATTTTTGGTATTAGGGTATCGCCTTCAGTTACCACAGCAATCACTTTCCCCTTTCGGGCCTTGACCTCTTGGATATTGGATACTATTTTATCGTACGAACTATCTTTGGTGGCAATAAATACTACAGGCATCTCTTCATCAATTAAAGCGATAGGACCATGTTTCATTTCTGCTGCTGGATACCCTTCTGCATGAATGTAGGATATTTCTTTAAGTTTTAGTGCCCCCTCAAGTGCTACAGGGAAATTATATCCCCTGCCCAAATAAAGGAAGTTTCGGGCATCTTTAAAAAGGTAAGCGATAGACTCAATTTGTTGGTTTAATTGCAAAGCAGTTTCCACCTTTTGGGGAATTTGTTTTATCTCAACCAATAATTCCCGGTAAATACGTTCTGAAATTGTCCCTTTTTTATGAGCGATCATAAGCCCAATCATAAACAACACCGTCAATTGGGCGGTGAACGCTTTGGTACTGGCTACTCCGATCTCTGGTCCAGCATGGGTATAGGCACCTTCGTGTGAAAACCGGGCTATTGACGAACCAACAACATTACAAACCCCGAATATAACAGCTCCCTTGGACTTCGCCAGCTCAATGGCAGCCAAAGTATCTGCAGTTTCTCCCGACTGGGATATGGCAATCATTACATCACCTTCATTGATTACCGGGTTACGGTATCTGAATTCTGAAGCATACTCCACTTCAACCGGAATGCGGCAGAATTCTTCAAAAAAATACTCTGCTACTAACCCTGCATGCCAGGAAGTACCGCATGCAACGATCAATATTCTTTCGGCATGCTCCAGATTACCAGCATATTCCCTGATCCCTCCCAGCACCAGATGACCAGTGTCCGCATTAAGTCTACCCCGCATGCAATCACCAATGGATCGGGGTTGTTCAAAGATCTCTTTCAGCATAAAGTGATCATACCCGCCTTTTTCAATAGCTTCCAATTCCAAGTCCAGCGTTTGGATGTAGGGGGTAGTTACCACATCCTGGGTAGTTTTTATAGTAAGATTGCCCTTGTTTATGATGGCCATCTCCTGGTCATTTAAATAAATAACTTCTTTGGTATATTCTACAATAGGCGTAGCATCTGATGCCAGGAAGTATTCTTCTTTCCCAATTCCAACCACTAGTGGGCTTCCTTTACGGGCTGCTATCAATGTCTCTGGAGTATCCTGTGACATGATTACAATAGCATACGCACCAACAATTTTTTTAAGTGCCCATCGAACTGCTTCTTCAAGAGAGCAATTATTATTTCCTTGTATATCCTCAATGAAGTAGATCAATACCTCGGAATCCGTATCACTGCGGAATTTATATCCTTTGTTTTGGAGATCTTTTTTTATGGAGGAGTAGTTCTCAATTATTCCATTATGAATAATTGCCAGATTTCCAGAGGCAGAAAAATGAGGATGAGCGTTTAAGTCGTTAGGTTCACCGTGTGTGGCCCAACGGGTATGACCAATGCCAATGGTGCTTTGTGGATTCAGGCTACCTAAGCAAGATTCAAGGTCTGATACCTTTCCCTTTTTCTTATGTACTGACAGTGAAGAGTTCTCGATTAGCGCTATACCCGCACTGTCATAACCTCGATATTCCAGCCTCTTTAGACCTTTTAATATGATTGGAGAGGCTCGCCTCGAGCCAATATATGCTACTATGCCGCACATCTTGTTTATCTTTAATTATATAAAGATAAGAAGAATTTATTTAATTTATTTAAGTCTGGTGTAAAAAATCTCCAAACGAAGGTTACCTGGTTCCAGGATAAACCGGTCCAGATTTCTTCCATTGTCTCTAATTGAATTAGGGACTTCTACAAAACTAAATGGCATAGAAAATACTTTATCAACGTCATTTCTACTGAGTGCTCCATCCGCTATCAGTTGAAGAAATAAGGTGATCTCAGGTTTAAACTCAGTATTAGCAATATCTAACTGTGCCTTAACGGAGCCAACACTGACATCAAATGGGTCCAGGTTATTCCGGCTGGCGGTAATATAAATCAAGTCAGCTTGTATGGTAGCTGGGAATTTAATCACATCGCCCACCTGTATTGTTTCATTAGCTTCATTGGTGAAGTAAAATGACATTTGCTGGGGAGGCTTAATGGAGTTAGCAAGACCTTGTAAGTTGTCCATTACCAACTCTGCCTTATTGATTACTATGGTTCCAGTGGTATCATTATCGATGAAATCGAAATATTGTTGAAAATCCACTTTATGTACTAACCCAGTGCCGGTTTGGAGATATGATTTTCCGGATGCCGGACTGAAATCTGTAAGTAGTTCAATTCCATCTAATTCTGTTCCTGTAAAGTCAGGGGTTATTTGATTATAGTTGGTGGAGTAGTTGATTTTTACGTTATTAACTATAGAATCATTAGTTGTATAATACAATATAATATTACTTTCACTGGCTGCAACATCGAAACCCAATACAGCATTACTGATTGGGCCCGAAATCAATGTCATCCCCTTGAACTGTTCTAAAAAGTCCGCTGTCCCTGCACTATCCGGCTCGAAATCCTTAAGTGCCATAAATAACTCGTCCTTCATGGCCTCCAGATCAAGACTTAATAGCGTATCCTGTTCGGAAATCATAAAGGTTGTGTCAATCACACTTACCGGTTCAAAAGGCGTGCTACTAAAGCTGTAGTAAGTAGTGTCTACTTGCAACTGCTCCGATAGTTCATGAACCGATAACTCATGGGGCACTGGAAAGTTTTGACCGAATAAGTAATTGAAACGAAAATCCATTCTTACGGAGTCTGCTTCCAACACATTTTCCGGAATGTTGGGGTTAGTGCGAGGGGGTAGTAATCGCAGATAACTTTGAACCTGTACGTTACCAAAATCGCTGTCAGTGTGGTTCCCTGTCATCATTATTCCACGATTTGTGGTTCTAATACTGTCCAGTTGTACCACCTTGGAGTCAAGTGCAATTTCAGTAAACTTCACTACCAGGTTATCGTTATCATCAATCAAGCCTATACCTATGCTGCTGGGATCTTCGCATGAAAAAAGGGCTGATAGTACGATCAGCCCAATGATTTTGAAGGATGTACTTTGTTTA
>PVMS01176926.1_pt1 | contig 10898 bp, 14 predicted proteins | sample 1853461 | NCBI WGS metagenome assembly PVMS01 (sample SAMN08582032, study PRJNA380276) | Marine sediment metagenome, whole genome shotgun sequencing project. | isolation source: ocean sediment barecode stripped | collected 2017
GCGAGCTTTTGGCACGCTTACGATAAGCGTTTTTCCGAAACGCTCAGCGCCGCGAAGCGAGCATTAGCGGCACGGCGATGCCGGCGAACAGGATTTGCGGGTCCTGAACGAGATAGAATTCGCGCACCGGTGTCGGGTCGGTGATGTGGACCGTAAGCCGCAAGGTTGCGTCCGGATCGACCGAACCGTCTTCGAAGCGGATGCGGTCATAGGGTTCGAACAGCCTATGGTTCCTGGCAAAGGCGTCGGAACTGATTTCCACCGGCACGGCGCGGCCCTGGTCGAAGGACAGGCCGTCGCCATAGACGCTCGGCTGGTGCAGCTTTTCCTGCAGTTCCAGTTCGAATCCGGCCCAGATGCGGCGCGTGCGGTTGTGCAACACCTTGGTCAGATGGATCGCCGTCCACACGCCGTTGCGGGCCCACGGATTGGCCGGATTGCCGACGGCATTGCGCCGGATGACGAGAACCACCGGACCGATGCCGGTCAGTTCTTCTTCAACGATAATAGGATCGTCTGCCGAACCGATACCGGAAACGGAGAGGAGCCGGAAGCCGCCCAGTTCGTCACTGAAAGTGAATCCGCCGGTCGTCAACGGGGCGGCCAAAACCTTGTGCGGACCGATTGCGACCAGAATCACCAGCGCAATAAATGCGAGCCAGGCCAGCCGCGCGGATCGCCGCCGGGCCGGTGTCGGAACAGACCTGCAAAATTCTTCGCGCATAAGCCTTGCCGTTGGCGCCGCGGTCGGATCGGTTGGATAATCACCCGGACGCGCCAGCTGGACAAGTCAAAAATGGTGATCAGGCTGATACGGAAATGTTTGTGAAGTTGACAGGATCGCTCAATCCACGCCGGAATTCAGCCGAATATCGCAGGTATGATTCACAAAATAAGACAGCAATAAAAACCTGCTACAACAAATTTTGCGATCAATATAAGAACGCAAAAAGTGTTGCAAACGACGCAGGCTAGGTAAACAATACGGTGGTTAGTAAAACAAGGCAATGCGGCCAATTTAGGGAGAAAGCTATGAGGAATATTTGGCTAGCCTCAGCGGCAGCAGCGGCGGTCATGGTCATGGCCGGCGCGTCTTACGCCCAGACCAACATCGAAAAGCTCGGCCAGATGATGACGACCGGGGTGACCGAATTCGAAGTCATCGCTCAGGGCGGCAGCAAGGCCGAGGCGATCAAGAAAAGTCTTGCCCGGGTCAATCTTCCGGCAGGCTTCAAGATCGATCTTTATGCAATCGTTCCCGATGCCCGCCACATGACCGTCGGGCCGCAGGGTGTCGTCATGTTCGTCGGCACGCGCAAGACCGATGTCTGGGCGGTTACCGACCGGGACAAGGACAGGGTCGCCGATGAAGTGAAGCGGTTTGCGCCATCGGTCGACATGGTGATCCCGAACGGCGTGTGCTTCTCGCCGGACGGCTTTTTGTTCATCGCCGAGCAAAACCGGGTGATGATGTATCCGGCAGCGGAATTTTTCTACGAGAGCCCGGACGTCGTCGCCATTCCGATCGTCGCCCAGGGCGACCTGATCCCCACCGGCGAAGAGAGCTACAACCATACGGCTCGCGTCTGCCGGATCGGTGCTGACAACAAGCTCTATATATCCCTCGGCCAGCCGCACAACGTTACGCCGTCTGACAAGGTCGCGATGTACCAGGAACTCGGTATCGGCGGTATCATCCGGATGAACCGCGATGGCTCGGGGCGTGAGATCTATGCCACCGGCGTGCGCAACTCCGTCGGCATGGACTTCAATCCGGCCAATGGCGATTTGTGGTTCACCGACAACCAGGTCGACGGCATGGGCGACCTGATCCCGCCAGGCGAACTGAACAAGGCGCCGGGCATGGGCTATAATTTCGGATTTCCATGGTTTGGCGGCGGATTGACCCGCACCAACGAGTTCAAGGATGAGACCCCGCCAGAGGGAATCATTCATCCGCAGGTCGACATGGATGCCCATGCGGCCGACCTCGGCATGACCTTCTACTCCGGCAGATGTTCCCGGCGAAGTATCGTGGCGGCATCTTCAATGCCCAGCACGGTTCGTGGAACCGTACCGATCCGGTCGGCGCGCGGGTGATGTTCACGTCCCTCGATTCAGACGGCAATGCGGCTGAGACGGTGGTCTTCGCCGACGGCTGGCTCGACGAGGACACCGGCGAATATCTCGGCCGACCCGTCGCCTTGACGACGTTGCCCGATGGCTCGCTGCTCGTCTCCGACGATCTGGCCGGCGCTCTCTACCGGATCTCCTACGGTCAGTAGAATTGATGCTTGATGACCTGGCAGCCGGCGTCACCGCCGGCTGCCGTTTTTGTGGAACCCAAGTGAGACGATCGATGAAGCAGGGAATTCTTTTTGCAGCGCTGGCAGCAATTGCCGGGATCGCCGTCACGATATCGGCAGCCTCGGCCGGCGATGCCAAGGTCGGCCGCAAGAAGGCGGCGGCATGCCAGACCTGTCACGGCATCGACGGCATCGCCAAAATTCCGATCGCGCCGCATATCGCCGGCGAGAGCCAGATCTATTTGCAGACCCAGCTCAAGGCCTTCCGGTCCGGTAAGCGGGTGCACGAGATCATGTCGATCATCGCCGGAAATTTGTCCGATGAGGATATTTCCGACCTTTCGGCCTGGTATTCATCGATCGCCATCACCGCGACCATACCGGCGGAATGACCGGAATTCTCCCGGTGCCGCCGTGTTACCGACTCCCGGCGACGGAAAATAGCTGAATTTGGGCGTACGGGCGTGGCGAATCACTTTGGCCGCCGCCGGGTCTGATTGGGCCAGCAAATCCGGCTGCATGCGAGACCCGCCGGAAGGCGGATAATTCCCTGTATTCCAGACTCTGGACGATATTGGCGGTGGTGAAAGGCGATCCAGAGCAAGCGCTTGGAGGAGGCACTGGCAAGGGCTCTGGACCAATCGGTTGTGCATTGTGGCATATTTGTGGACAACAAAAATTGCGGCGGTGCGGCAGAATCCTAATCTCTTGATATCTTGCCGGAATATTGCCCCAGAAAATTTTCATTCGGGGCTTTCGCTGCGCTGCGACATCGAAATCGGTTCGCACGCCTTGCTCGTTGCGGTAAAATGGATGTGAAACCTGAGGGAGGCATACTCATGGCTTCATTGATCAGACCGCTCAATCTTTTGATTGTATGCGCCGTTTTTGCCTTCATTGGCGCCATTTTGCTGGGCGCGCTGTAAGACTCTAAAAAAATCACCGCCGGTCTTCGGGCGACTGCCGCGCGGCCTTGGCCGCTGAGCGTGGGATCGTGTCCGGCATGAACCGGACCGGCCGCGGCAGAAGCGGTCAGGCCGCCTTGCTGTCGGCTGTGTTCTGTCTCAGCCAACGGCAGAGAGGCACGACGAGGTTACCCCGGTTCAGGGTATAAAAATGGAATGCGCCAACGTCGCGCGCAATAAGGTCTTCGATCTGCTCTTGCGCAATCTCGATTGCGGCGCGCCGGTGTCCGGCGGTCCTGGGTTCGATCCCCTCGAAACGGCGCAGGATCGTCCTTGGCACGCTGGCGCCGCAGCGGCCGGCGAAGTCACGGACGGCATTGATATTGTGGATCGGCAGAATGCCCGGAACGACCGGGATCGACAAACCGGCCGCCCGCACCCGCCCGACATAGGATTCGTAATCGTCATTGTTGAAGAAGAACTGGGTGATCGCCCGGTCGGCGCCGGCATCGACCTTGCGCTTGAGCGCGCCGATATCGGCGCGCCAGTCGGGGCTGTCGGGATGACGCTCGGGATAAGCTGAAACGCTTATCTGCGAAGCGCCGGTAGTCTTGAGGTGGCGCACAAGGTCGGCAGTGTCCTGATAGCCATGGGGATGGGGCCGGTAGGCGGCATCGACACCATCGGGAGAATCGCCGCGCAGGACGACGAAACGCTCGACGCCCAAGCCACGAAAATCATCGATCACCTCGTCAAGCGCCTGGCAACTGGCGCCAACGCAAGTCAAATGCGCCGCCAGCGGCACGGCGGTTTCCCTGGCAAGGCGGTGGATTGTGGCGACCGATCGCTCGCGCGTCGATCCCCCCGCCCCATAGGTGACCGAGATGAATGCCGGATCGAACGTCTCCAGCGAGGCGGCGACCTGGCTGATCTGATCGGCCTGCGCGTCGTTCCTGGGTGGGAACACCTCGAAAGACAATGAAAGGCCGCCAGAGGCCTGGTCTTTGTCAACGCCACCGGTCATGCCGGGTCTCCGCCCGACGCCAGGCCGCCGGCCAGGCGAATGCGCCGATCGAGCGCCGACCACAGGGTCACGCTCAAGGCATGCTTCAAACGCGCCTTGGGCTTCAGATCGCGCACGGCGGTGATGGTCAGGCCGGCGGCCCCGATCCACTGCGCCACCTGTTCATGGCTAAAGCCGAGCCGGCGATGGGCGTGCTCGCTCCGCAGCTGCTCAACCTCATGGGGGCCAAGATCAATGATGAGAAGCCGGCCGGAGGCGGTGACCGCCTTGGCGGCCTCGGCGACCGCCCGGGCCGGATCGTCAAGGAAATGCAGGACCTGATGCACGATCACCAGATCGAAACTGTCGCGCGGCACCGGCAATCTGAGCGCATCGCCGACGCGCAGCCGGGCATTGCTCACACCGGCGCGCTCCAGATTGGCGCGGGCGACGTTCAGCATCGGCCGGGACAGATCGACACCGAGGGACCGGTCCACCCGGTCGGCCAGCAATGTCAGCATGCGGCCGGTTCCCGTGCCGATATCCAGGAGCGCCCGGTATGGCCCCGGTCCCACCGCATCGCGGACCGCCGCCTCGACGGCGCTTTCGCCGCCGTGGAGCTGGCGGAGCCGGTCCCAGTCGCCGGCATGTTCGCCGAAATACCGGTCGGCGGCCTTCTGGTTGTTCCACCGCACCTGCTCAAGCCGCTCCATATCGGCGCTCAATACCGGGTCGTCCGTGGCCGTGGCGGCGAGGATCGCAGCAACCAGGCTGGCGCCGGGCTCGTCTTCGCTCAGCCGGTAATAGACCCAGGCGCCTTCCGGCAGCCTTTCCACCAGAGCGGCATCGCCGAGCAGCTTGAGATGCCGCGATATGCGTGGCTGCGACTGGCCGAGAACTTCGGTGAGATCCTTGACCGTGCGCTCGCCGTGCCTGAGCAGCGCCAGCAGCCGAAGACGGGTATCGTCACCAGCGGCCTTCAACTGTCTGACGCTTGTCGTCAATCGCGGCATTCGCACCTCACAGTAAGATATAACAATATCTTTATATCATGGAATTTATTAACGCAAGACGACGCGGTCGAAGCCGCCGGCATTTGGCCGGTATCTGGCCTGTATCAGGCCGGTATCTGACCGTATCCCGATCGCCGCCATCCGATTGACATGGTGATTAATTAATGTATTCGTTAAATAATGATCATGCAGCAAACCGCTCCAGCGCCCAATCTGCCAGCGCTATTCGGCGCGCTCGCCGATCCGCACCGGCTCGCCATTGTCGAAACGCTCGCCATGGAGGGCGAAAAAACGGTTGGCGAGCTTTCCGCCCCGTTTGCGATTTCCGCCCCGGCGATCTCCCGGCACCTGGCGGTGCTGGAATCGGCCGGCGTGATCGAGCGCCGTGTCGACCGTCAGTGGCGGGTGTGCCGGATCCGGCCGGATGCGCTTGTCGCTGTCGGAGGATGGGTGGAGACGCAGCGCCGCTTCTGGAACGTCTCCCTCGACCGGCTGGAAAAAATGCTTGCTGAAAACGCCGATAGCGAAATGACCGGCCACAAGGAGAAAAAACGGTGAGCGACGAAAATATCCTGCGCATCGAGCGCATTTTTACTGCCACGCCGCAACAGCTGTTCGATGCCTGGACGAAGGCCGATCAGCTGGTTCGCTGGTGGGGACCGGAGGGCGTGAGCATTCCCGATCACGATCTCGACGTGCGAGAGGGCGGTTCCTGGATCACCACCATGCGCCATGCCGACGGCAGCGAAAATACGGTCAGCGGCGTCTACCGGGTTATCGATCCGCCCAGGCGGCTGGTCTTTACCTGGGCCTGGCACAATGAGGGTGCGCGCGGCCATGAAACCGAAGTGGCGCTGGAATTTGAACCCGCCGATGGCGGCGCCCGCATGGTGCTGGTACAGAAAACCTTCCAGTCTGCCGATATGTGCGACAAGCACGCCATGGGCTGGACATCGAGTTTCAACGATCTGGCACAGCATGTCGAAGGCCGGGCCGGCGAAGCCGCAGCGTAACGGGAGAGACAGGCATTGAGCGAATTGCAGATTGTCGGATTTCCGCAAAGCACCTATGTGCGCGTTGTCCGCATGGCGGCCGAGGAAAAGGGCGTGCCTTATGAACTCATGCCCGAGCCGCCGCATTCCGATGCCGTCAACGCCATCCATCCCTTCGGCAAGGTTCCGGTCATGCGGCACGGTGATGTGAACTTATGCGAATCGCGGGCGATTGCCGGCTACATCGACCGCAACTTCGACGGCCCGGTGCTGTTTCCCAGGGATCTGGCGGCCGAGATCGACCAATGGGTTTCCATCGTCAATACGGTGATCGATCCAATGCTGATCCGCGACTATCTGTTCTGTTATCTTTTCCCCAAGGGCGCGAACGGCGAACCGGATCGCGCGGCGATCGATGCGCTGCTGCCCGATGTCGACAAGCAGCTCGGCATCCTGGAAAGCGCCATCGGCACCAGCGGCCAGCTTGCCGGCGACCGCTTCACCTTTGCCGACATCAACGTCCTGCCGATGCTGTTCTATCTGCAGAACACGCCGGAAGGCAGCGCCCGGATCGCCGGCTCTGCCACGCTCACCGACTATTACAATCGCCACGCCGAAAGGGCGAGTTTTCAGAACACGATCCCGCCGGCGCCGGACGCCTAGTCAGGATCGGTCAGGCGCCAGTCAAGGCAAGATCCACGACCGGCTGGCCGGCGTCGGCGATCACGACACCTATGCGGCCGCCGCACGTCTCCTGGACAAGATGTGTCAGATCCTCCACGGCGGCCTGCAAATCGCCCGTGCCATTCGCCTGGATGGTGACGAGCGCGCGTCCGGTCGCTGGCGTGATCACCGAGCGCGCATCCTGCCGCCAGTTCCAGCGCCGGCACAGAACCTTTTCATGATCGGCATAGACGACTTCGCCGGGTTTGGGCGGTGCGCCCAGCGGCGCGCCGCTTTCATCGGTTGCGCCCATGTCGAGGAAGCTGTCCGTGTCGCGTGAAATGCGGAAGGCGATGCCGCCGCGCACCTTGTCGAGATCGTCGGCCCCGGCCGGAAAAATGTGGGTCAGCGAAACCGCATTGTAGCAATCGACGAAGCCGTTGATCGCCGGCAATTGCCGGCCGGCCAGGGCGTTCTTGACCAGCCGTTCCACCGACGAGCGGTAGCTGGTCTTCTTGACGCCGAACCGCCGGTAGGCCTGCCGCCAGACAGCAATGGCGGGTATCTCGGCGAGCGGCGTCTCGCCCCAGGTCTGACATATCCCGGCTTGGCGTTTTTTTATCTGCGCATCGAGCAGCGCCGGTCGGGCGGCGGGAATCGCCAGATCCTCGCAGGTCACGACCGCGACGGAAAAATCAGGAAACGGCCCGGTGACGTCCGAGATATCGATTTGCATGGCCAGCTCGTGTAGTGCCATGGCGAACCGACCGCAAGCCGCAGGACGCTGCCATGACTAGCTGTAACGATATCAGGTCCGATAAAATTCGACCGGGCGAAATCGCCCTGCCTTTCGATCCGGCCGGGCGCAAGCCCGATGCCGGCCTCGTCTTTATCGGCCGCGCGCAAACGCCGTGGACTGAAAAGTCCGGTTGCCCGCGAAACATGGGCCAGGCGCGCGAGCGCGGAAAACCGGCCGCGATCATTATCGAGAAAGACTGGCGCGCCGGGCTGGCGGGCCTTGCCGCCGGTGACTGGATCCAGGTGCTTGTGTGGGCGCACAAGGCGCGGCGCGACCTGATCGTCCAGTCGCCAAGACACCGCAATGAGCCTGCCGGCGTCTTTTCCCTGCGCTCGCCGGTGCGGCCCAATCCGATGCTGTTGTCGCTGACCCGTATTTCCGCCATCGATCGCGAAGCGGGTAAAATCGAGGTTGACGCGCTGGACAGCCTGAACGGCTCGCCGGTGATCGACATCAAACCGTTCATCGCGTCGGCCGATCGGCCGGACGCGGTGGCTGGCAAGCCATAGACCCTTGCAATTGTCGGCTCCTGGCCTTACATGACACGCTGATCGTTGAGATCGAAAGCAAAATCGCCACTAAAGGCGATCACCCTGCCTGACACCGGCAAATATTCATCACCGAATTGTCATGGCGCCGCCGTAGCAAAAGCACGGCATAACCGCTTTTTCAGATCAACATCATTCACAGCGCCCCGCCCGACAGCGCCGGCGCAATTGCATTTATCGAACAGGAATACAAATATGCATACAGGCAATGTCCGCTGGTTCGACCAGCGCCGCGGCTACGGCTTCATCCAGCCGGCCGATGGCTATCGCGACATTTTTGTTCACCGCTCCGCGCTTGCGCGCGCCGGGCTGGCGAGGCTTGAACCAAACCAGGTCGTTATCTTCGAGGTAGTGACGAAAGGCGGTCTCGCCCAGGCCGAAGATATCACGGTTCTGAACTGAGGCGGCGCCGCAGGCGCAAAACAAACGGGCGGCGCTGGGCCGCCCGTGATTTTTTTTCCACCTGTTTGGTCCAGTCGCGATTACTTCGCGCAGTCGACCAGGGTTGCCTCCTTGTCGCCGTCCTTGGCATAGGTGACGGTGCAGGCCATGCCGACCACCAGGTTCTTTCGTTTGCCCTCGGCGCCGTCGATTTTCACCGTGGTTCGCGATCCGGAAATCTTCACGGTCACTTCCTCGCCGGCGTTCTGGAAGATGATTCTGCGGCCTTCCTTCTTGATGCCGGTCAGGGTGATTTTCACCGTGTCAGTTGGGATCTCCACCTCCAGCAATTTGGCGATCACCGCCTTGATCTCCGCCGGCCGGTCGAGCGCCGCGCTGACGGCAGCCGCCACGTCGTCACCGCCCAGGGGCACGATGGGAATGCCGAGCTTTTCCGCCTCCGCCAGCAATTCGGGATCGGTGAGGGCGGCAAGATAGGCCGTGCGCAGCGCCGCCAGACGGTCTTCGGGAATGCCCGCAGGACCGGCGGTCAGCCGGGCCAGGCTAGCTTGCGATTCAATCACCGCGACCAGCGCCTCGCCGACCTCGTCCTCGACCAGGTCGCGGGCCTGGGGGACGCCGTCTTTCGCCTCGCCGCCGACACCGACCAAAAACCGGCCTTCGCCATTGGCCACGAACGGCGCATGGGAACTCATGGAACCAAAGGTCCCATCGACCTCTTCGCGCATGATCGCCAGGGTGTCCTCGGTGCCGGAAAAGCCCGGGATCACGTCCAGATTAAGGTTGAAGGCGCGCGCCATCAGCCGCGTTTCGGTATACGAGGCGGAACCGACGCCGGAAACGGCCAGCTTGACCGTCCGTTTGGACTTGCGCAGGTCGTCGAATGTCTGAAACTCGGTATGGTCGCCGACGACCAGCGTGCGGGTATCGGCGGCGGCCTTGCCGATCCAGCTCATCTTGGTGAGGTCGAACTGGACACCCTCGCGGCCAATAAGCTGGGCGTAGATCAGACCGGTATTGAAGGTGCCGATGGTCAGCCCGTCCGGCTTGGCGGCGTAAAGGAAATTGGCGCCGATAATGTGCCCGGCGCCGGGCATGTTGCGCACCACCACCTTGTCCAGGCCGAGGTGCTTGGCCAGGTATTTGCCGACCAGCCGGCCATATTTGTCATAGCCGCCACCGGCGCTGGTGGCGACAATGTAGGTCATCGTCTTGCCCTTGAAAAATTCCTCGGCAGACTGGGCAATGGCCGGCCCGGCGGCCAACGTGGCGGCAACCAACGCAGCGCCGAAAATTCGCCGTTTCATTCGTCGATCCTCCCATTTTCTAGTTGTTCGCCAGACAATTGAGCCGGGGAAGGAGGGCAATGTCCAGATAAAAAATACGCCGTTCCGGCAGGCGGAACACCGAGTCCGTCTCACAATCGGGCAATCACTTGACTGGCGGGGACGTGATAGCGTGAAATATATCGTGCGGCATCGTCGCTGCGGCAAGATTTAGGGGGAGAACGGAAATGACGAGCGTTGTTGCGACCCACGCGGTGGGAAATATGGATACCTGGCTTGGTGGAGGAGAGGTGCGGGCGGCCTTGTTCGCAAACTTCTCGTCGAGCTACCGGATTTTCAAACATGCCGAAAATGACCAGGTTTCGATTGTCTTTGAAGGCGTCGACCTTGAAAAAATGCAAGCGATGCTGGCCTCGCCCGAGGCCGCCGAAGGCAAGGCAAAGCACACGGTCATCGATCCCATCGAGGTCTATATCGAGGTGGCGGGCGGCGGCTGAGCGGGCATGGCGAAGACCGGTTCCCACTTTTCGGACATGTCCGACTCGCCACTGAATGTTCGTTCTTGGGGGTAGAGCCGACATCAAAATCGTGGTTCGCGACTTCCGTTGGTGACCCAGCCCGTGTCAAAACGGCGGTTGACTGTCCTGGTATCGTTGACGCCGTGCGCAATTGGGCTTGTCGAACGGTTTTGCCGCTGTTTTGCGGGTTCTGCCTTCGTTGTGGCGGTAGTTGCTGGATTTCAGCGGCTTGAGGCGGCAAATGGGTCGAACAACGGCCTGTGTCAGGCCGCCATGGCCTGTGCCCTGATCTCCGCCATCAGCGGTCCGATCCCGATTATGTTCGTGACCCAGGCTGTGTGAAAACGTCGAAGCTGGTATGATTCTCCCGTGCTCTGAGACCGGCTCGCGCCTTCAATGAAACGCTTCATCAGACCCTCCCGCCAAAGCACCGGAGAATCATACCAGCATCGGCGTTTTCACA
>PVMS01130695.1_pt1 | contig 10897 bp, 19 predicted proteins | sample 1853461 | NCBI WGS metagenome assembly PVMS01 (sample SAMN08582032, study PRJNA380276) | Marine sediment metagenome, whole genome shotgun sequencing project. | isolation source: ocean sediment barecode stripped | collected 2017
AATCAATTTCGTGGTGTCGGAGAATGTAGAATATATGCCCATAAAAAAGACATGAAATTGACTGAAGGATGGCGTAAAGCCAGCGAACCAGATTTTACTGATATGTTAAAAGAATTAAAAAGGAGATAAAATATGTCACAAGCAAAAGAAAGTGATTTTGGAACCCTAGCTAATTTATTAATTATGGTGGGAGCATTAGCATTTTTAATATACATGACTATTGGTTATGGTGGTGCTTTGAATGTCCCATTTCTATAAGGAGATAAAAGACTAAAATGTTTGAACCTAAAATATTTGTGGCAAGTGATGGCGATAGTCATGTAATGAAAAGAGAAATTGTGCAGCACTTATCTAGTACTAATAAAAATTTTAGTATAGTAGATGTTGGACCACAACATGAGGAAAGCGTTGACTTCCCTGTCTATGCTCTTATGGTCGCTGATTTGGTTAAGGAAAAACCGGGTGATCACTTTGGAGTACTCATAAGTAAAAATGGAAATGAAATGGCTGTTGCTGCAAACAAGATAAAAGATATTAGAGCAGTAGTTTGCTGGAATCTATTAACTGCCGAACAAGGTAGAACATTACTAGATGCTAATATACTTTGTTTACCATCCGATGTTATAACATCTGATAGTCCACTTGATATTATAGATGAATTTATAAGACGAAAACCATCGGATAATCCAGTACATTTTAGGAGAAGATACTTATTAGAAAAATTAATTGATGCCTTGTAGTGTAACGGTAGCACAAATGTCTCTGAAGCATTATGTATAGGTTCGAATCCTATCAGGGCAGCCAATTTCAAAGGGAGCTAATACTCCCTTTTTTATGTTTACAACTACCTGAATTTATTGTATAATATTAGAAAATATGTGAGGAGTTTCGGAAATGGATAAAATTCTGTTAAAGTTATTTAAAAAATACTTTATCTTTAAAATTCAAGATGATTGGAAGGATGAGTTAAAAGAAATAAGTGAAGAGGAATTGAAAAAGTGGATGGATGAAGAACTGCTTCTTCATATGGATAATGCTTCTATGGAAGTACTAGAAGAGTTAAAAGAAAAGCTAAAAGATAAATGGGAATATATTTTATGGTATGAAATAAGCAATTTCGTAGAAGACTGGAAACACAAGAAAATAGAAACAAAAGAAAAAAAGGATGAGTGGAACACAGAAACAAATATAAACGATGGAAAAACTATGTTGATTTGTCCAGACGCAGATGAAAATTGTTCTGAATGTGATCATCAAAAACCACATCTTTATAATAGTGGATGTGATACAGAATGTGATATTTCAGATATTCGTAAAAAATGTGAAGTATGGGAATTAGAAGAAAAAAGCTTGGAAGATGAAATAAAGGAGGCAGGGGGAATATAACTTGTGATAGATAGGAGATTATGGACTTTCATTTATGAACCAAAAACAATAAATGAAATGATCTTGAATGAAGAGATAAAACCAGTATTAAAAGAAGCACTTAATAGATTACCTAACTTATTATTATACGGTACAGCAGGTGTCGGTAAAGGAACTTTTACAAATATAATATTAAGGCACACTGGATTTGACAAGATGTGGATAAACGCATCAGATGAAACAGGAATTGATGCCATTAGAGAAAGAATAAGACCTTTCGCCACTTCTATGTCAATGACTGACATGAAAATAATAGTACTGAATGAGGCAGACTCTCTAACGTCTGGGCCACAGGGTGCACAGAAAATGCTCCGACAATTGATGGAAGACGTTCAAAAAATTACAAGGTTTATACTTCTTTGTAATTACGAACATAATATAATAGACGAGATTAAGTCGAGATGTCACACCATTAAAATTGACAACCCACCGGCCAAAGAAATAGGGAAGCTCTGCCTCTTCATTTTAAGAAACGAGAAAGTAAAATTCAACGTAAAGGATGTTGTTGCAATAGTTGAAAAATGCTATCCTGACATTAGAAAAACAATTAATGTTCTACAATTAAACACTGTAAATAAAAAGCTAGTAGGCTCAAGGCTAAGTGTTTCAGAGGATGTATGGAAAAAAATTCATTCGTTAATGTTAAAACAAGATGTTGAAAATGCCCGGAAAGAATTGAAGAGTAATTATATTGATTATCCAGATTTGTATAAGTACTTATATGAAAATGCTGGTGAGTTTAAAGAACCAGGTGGTGCAATAATTTTAATAGGGGAGCACCTAAATAGAAATACATTCTATCCTATAAAAGAAATAAACTTCATGCACATGTTTGTACAAATGATATTCCAAAAGGTGGTATGATATGTTTGAAGATATTTTAGAAAAAATTTAGAAGAAAAATAGTGGAACTATTACTTTATTTTTTTATTGGGTTAGTACATGATGCAATGACAGCAGTTTGGTATCTAGCTTTAGAAAGTAGAAAACTTCATCTTGCTGGTTTTATATCCGGAGCTGTTACGTTCTTAGGTTATGGAGTTCTTTGTTATTTAGTACTTTCTCCGCAGTTTGTTGGAAGATTAGTGGTATATTGTTTCGGATGTTGGGCAGGAACTTATTTAGCAGTATATATAAAAGAAAAATACTCACGTAAGGGAGATTAAATTATGTCATGCGTCATCGGATTGAAATACGGTGATAAAGTTTATATGGGGTAAGATGGTTTAGCTTCCACAGAAGATGGACAAATAAAACAAAGAAGGATATGTATAATGATAACTTTAAGATTTGACGATGGAGTAATAAAGTACTGTGAAATATCAGAAACTGAAGTTTTAGAAGATGAATGGGCAGTCAATTACCTAACTGATGAAAAGGTCGCTGGTAGAATTGATAATCCATTAACTTACGCTTTCATAAAGGAGCTATTGTTAAAAGATGAAGAGGATAAAGATAACTAAAAAAGTTGAAATTACTTTCACACCAGATGAAGTAATTTATGGTGACATGCCAATGGAACAAATAGCCGCAGAAGAAATTGAAATAATTAAAGAATATGGTGAGTCATTTCTTATATCTGCTGAGGGTGATGTTGATGAAAGTACAATAATAACATGGGAAATTGTAGAGGAAGATGCCAAAAAAGAAGACTAAAACAGGACCAAATTTATTTGACTTTCTAAATCAAATATATCTCAAAAATCAAAAATATCCATATGATAAGAAAGCGGCTTCTGCTTATATGCTATCATTGTGGTTAAGTCATGACAAATATCTTATTAATATCGTGGATAAAATAGTTCGTTTACAATTTACCCTGCCAGATGATATAATTTATAATTACTATATGAATGAAATTCCAAAAGGTCGTCGATATATAAAGTGGGTAAAAAAGACACCGGAAGATAAGAAAAACAAAAAGAAGTTAGATTTAATTATGGAAGGTACCGATCTATCAAAGAGGGAAGCCAAAATGATTTTAGCTTTAGAGGAGAAATTAAGTGAGAATTAATGTAGAGAATTTCAAAGAGTTAATTAGAAAAGCTACAGTTAATTTTAGTATAGAAACTGTGCAACTCCGGTTTGGCGGAGGTAAAATCCAAACAAATATGCTATCAAGTGATGGTAATACCATATCATTACTTGATGTTCCAAATGGTGTTCTTGATGTTAGTGATGAAGTTGATTTTAACTTTTCAGAACCATCACAAGGAGTCATACCATATCTAAATTTATTTGATAATGATAATGTGACAGTTAAGTTGTATGAAAATAGATTGACTTTGATTGATGGACAGCAAAGAAGTAATATAGGATTCTGTTCACCACTTGTAGTTAACTTGTTAGGTGTAGATGCAATAAAGGAAGATGTGGATTGGTTCTTTACCATGGAAGTCAATGAAGAGTTCGGAAATATTTTCAAAAAAATTAGAAAGATAGGAGCTAGATTTGGTAAGGTTTATTTCGAAGTGAAAGATAAAGTAATGTCGATAGAAACTTCAGATAAAACAAATCAATACTCAAATGGACTTAGGTTCAAATTAGACAACTGTGAAAATCATGATCTAATTCTTTCATTTGACTACAAAAGTATGGTAAATTTAATGAGTGTAATTGGTGACAGAGATAATTTCGAATTTAAATTAACATATAAAGAAGACCAAGAGCTTGGAATGTTGTATGCCAGATTAACCGACGGCTCTGAGAAGTACTGTTTACTGTCAAAAGAGTTATAAAAAAGGTTTACTTCTGGAGTCAAATGAGTTATAATGAATAAAAATATTAAAAAGGAGGATGTTAAAAAATGGATGAACAATACTGGGATCAAGAAGTCGGAGTAGTAGAAGAAGAAGTTATGGATAAGGCCGACACACCTGGTGCTTTCGTCAGAGTAAATGGAGCTAATGTTCCTGTAACACCAGGTACTAACTCTTTAGAAGCAATTAAATCTGTTGCTAAAGATGCCGGACTTGGTAAGTTCCGTGTTTACTTCAATGGTAGTGAGATTAAACCCTCAGAAGCACCAGCGGAAGTTCCCGAAGGCGCCATGATCGAACTTCGCCCCTATGATGTGGCTGGTTAATTCCAATCACTTCAGAAAGTAAATAGGGGGCTGAGAATGCCCCCTTAATTTTTGTTATAATGAGGAGATTAGGATGACGGATATTAAAGAAAAATCAGGTCAAATTAAAAATGTCATGTTTGATTGTCTTGATAGCATAGACATTGATAATATTGTATCTGATGGACTGAGCATAAGAGTTGGGGATAAAGTACTTAAGTTAAATGTTATTAGTCAAACAAGGATACCAGAAGTTGATGAAATTAAAACAGAATTTCGTCAAAAGTTAAATAGCCAACAAAAAGTTATTAAACAAAAAATCAATGATAAAATAAACGAAATAACAGAATATCACCACTCAATGAAAATTGAGTTCAAAAGAAAAGAACAAGAGCTAAAAGATGTTCTTGCTAGATCAGCACCTATGCCAGATATACTTTATAGACATGCTCAAAATGGTCTTTCTGTTGCAAAAGGTGAACAAAAAAATGAGTTAATATGGTTGGTTCAAGGCGTTTACTGGCCTAAGTCATATGATCATATTCAAATAGACCCAAAGTTTTCAAAGAAAATGATCTCGAATGTTGTTTATTTAATACACACAAAACAAGATAGAGTGACTGGTGTGTCAACTAGAAAACCTATTGGTCTTGATTACTTCTCACATTATCACCAGAGCAAACCTGATTGTTGGGGTAAATGGAGACATACTTCATCTTGGAAAACACCAGATGATATTATAAAAATTGCAAGAGAAGCTGAAGCAGTACTTGAGAATATCAACTCTGGTTCAATCGCAGAGCAAAATCCAAGAGGTCTTCCAAGACAAAATACTTTGAAAAGGCATTTGATGGGGAAAAAGGATTCTGTTAAAATGGGTAATTTAAATCAAACAACTAGAAGAACTGGTATAACGGAAGCCGTCAGAAGTGAAGACAGAGATGTTTGGTCACTATAAAAGAAAGGAAAGTATAAAATGGGTTTGTATCAAAGACAAAGTACTTTAAACCTTAATCAAGAACAATCAATAACTGTTGTTGGTTGTGGTGGTATAGGATATTGGGTGGCTAAATTTGCTGCTATGTCAGGGATTGATCCTATTTACTTGTTCGATCCAGACACATTTGAAGAACATAACTTCAATAGAATTGATTTAAAAACAAAATTTATTGGAAGAAACAAAGCAGATATTACAAGAGCAATGATTCTTACAATAAGAGAAAATTGTTCTGTTTATGCTTTTCCATATAAATACTCAAAATTGTCGTCTGAAAAAACAGACTGGGTAATTGACTGTACTGATAAGTTTGAGTCACAGGTTAAGAACCAAGAAATAGCCAAAAGTATTGGAGTCAGGTATTTAAAAGCCGGATATGATGGTGAGGAGTTTTCTATTCATAACTCAGTTGCTGAGTGGGGTGAAGCAGAAGATGGATACCAAGTTGTACCATCATGGGTTGTACCAGCAACTATTGTTGCTGCGCTTACAGTAGGAAAGGTGATGAAATATGTGGATAAAGAAGTTATATCAAGCGTATCTGAACTTTATAAGTTTAGGAGATAACATGGAAGTAATGTTTGAAATATGCAAATTCTGTAATAAATTGGCTGCAAGAAAAGTTCAAAATTCTGTACCAGGACAAATTACTCTTTTTTGTAGTTATTGTAGACATACATACACTGTGATTGGAGAAGATATGGGAAAAAGGAAGAAAAAGAAAAATAAAGCAACTACAAGTGCTGCTGTAAAAAATCAAGTGACAATTAATAAAACAACTGTTAATGATCCCAATGATTCATGGGAAGTAGAAATTGATTGTGTAGAGTCTTGTAGCAAAGCACCTGATACAATCAATATATGGTTTTTGCCACTGGCCAAGAGAAAAGTAGATGCTTTAATGAAAGAGTATACTAATATAGAGTGGTTAGCATATTTACTTGGTGAAAAAGATGGAAGAGAAATTGTAGATATTTTTATTCCAGATCAATCAATATCCGCAGCTAAAGTTGATGATATTGAATGTGATGAATATAATGACTTATCTGTAATTGGAGTCATTCACTCTCACCACACAATGGGAAACACTTTTTCTCAAACAGACCATGATTGGATAAATCAAAATCATAATATTTCTTTATGTATATCAACCACTGGTATAGCGGGACAGTATAGATATAAAACGGCATGTGGGGCATTTAAAATAATTGATGTAAATGCAAAACTAAGAGTTAATCTTGACTTTAACGATGAAGAGTTTATAGAATCAGTTAAAGATAAATTAATAAAGAAAACGTATACTTCATATGGTTATGGTGCTGGTTACGTTGGTGGTGTTGGTGGCCGTTCTTGGAGCGAACAAAATCCATGGGCTGGACATGATAGCCTGAATGGTTTTCTAACATCAGAAGAAACAGATGAAACAGATACAGAAGATGATAGCCTGAATGGTTTTCTAACATCAGAAGAAAGAGCAGAACTAGAGATAGAGATAGAAGAACTGGATTTTACAAAAGAGTTGTCTTTGGCAGAAGAGCTTGAATTGATGGATGAAATGAACAGTCAGGAAAACAAAGAAGACAACTAAAAAGAAATTATTTACTTTTATTTCTGGATGTGATATAAATAATATTATAAAATGGTAATAGCGTAGTTAAGAGATACTTCGATACTTGATACGTATACAATTTGAATTTGAGTCTCGGACTTTCGAGTCCCTGATAAAAAACCAAATAGTAAGGTGGGTAACTTAGCTTACTCACCGGCTCTTATCTTTGGGGTGAAAACCTCCAATCTCAACATTGTGGGATTGAGATTTGAGTTAAGAACTCTTAGTGATAGTTCTTTACCATTAACAACTTGCTTTACAATTGTGGTATCGTAGTCAAGGGATACTTCGAATATAAACAGGAAACGCCTGTGGCGTTGTAATTGGGTTAAGTGCTCACAGTAAAACGAAGTTGAGCACGACATCGTAAAGGTCGATGTAAAAACACCTTCTTACCCAGTGATTTTTAAGTATACCATACTGGGGATTTCCCCTTGGTGACTATTATCCACAATTTTTTATAGAATGTAGTCCTTAACGTTTAATATTAGGAGGTATTTGTTATTATGGCAAGATTCAACGAAAAAACAACTCAAAAAACTGAAATGCTAGCTGGTGGACAAGGATTCAAAATGACACCAGAAATGGAGCTTTATGCTTCTGTATGTGCTAGTGTTTTAACACCGCAGTACTACACACCAAACACAAACGACCAAATCAACAAAATCAAAACTTTAATTAGAAAAGTTGACCCGGTTTTTGTTGCTCAGCTTGCGGTATATACAAGAGAGCAAATGTACCTTAGAACTATTCCTATGGTGCTAACGGTAGAATTGGCCAAGTGCCATAAGGGAGATAATCTGTTGCGAAGATTGGCAGGAAGAGTAATTCAGAGAGCAGATGAAATTACCGAGCTATTGGCTTACTATGTGAAAGCAAATAACTTACAGTCAAAATTCGTGGAGTCAAAAAGTGGACATAATGTAGAGAAGAAAATCTATAAGTTGTCTAACCAGTTAAGAAAAGGTATCGCCGATGCTTTCTTCAAATTCGACGAATATCAATTTGCAAAGTACAACCGTGCTGGAGAAATTAAGCTACGTGATGCTTTGTTCTTGACTCACCCAAAACCAAGAACAGATGCTCAAAAGTTGCTATTTGAAAAGATAGCACAAGACAATCTGTCTACTCCATATACATGGGAAACACAGCTAAGTAAAGCTGGTCAAAAAGGTCAAGATAAGAAGTCAGTTTGGGAAGAGCTTATTCTATCTGGTAGAATGAACTACATGGCTTTAATAAGGAACCTTAGAAATTTCTTAGACACAGGAGTTTCTGATGTAGTACTTAACAAAGTAGCTGATAGAATTGCTGATCCTAATGAAGTTAGGAAAAGTAAGCAATTGCCATTTAGATTCTTGTCCGCTTATAGAAGTATAGGTGGTGGACCTTCAATGAGAAGTTGGTATGGAGAAGATGTATTAACTTCTAATGATAGTTTGTTTACACCAATTATTTTGGAATCACTTGAAAAAGCTGTTAAAGTATCCATTGAGAATATTCCAATGTTGATGAATCAAGATGTTTTGATTGCAGCCGATGTGTCAGGTTCAATGCAAACAACTATTTCTGAAAAATCAACAATTCAAAACTATGATATTGGGTTACTTCTTGGAATGTTAGTACAGTCTAAGACAAACAATTCAGTTCTTGGAATGTTTGGAGACAATTGGAAACCTTTAACTGATGTTAAAGTACATAATACTCTCGCAGCAACCAATGAAATTCACGGTAGAGAAGGTGAAGTTGGTTATCAGACTCGTGGATATAAAGTACTTGATTGGGCTATAAATCAAAAGAGAGTATTCAGTAGAATCCTCTTCTTCACAGACGGTCAAATGTATGGTTATAGTAATGACTTAAAAACAATTGACCAAAAGTGGAAAAAATACAAGAGTACTGTTAACCCAGATGCAAAACTCTACCTATTTAACCTTGGGTCATATGGCCAAACCCCTATTGACTTAAAAACGAATGATACAAACATAATAACTGGTTGGAGTGATAAAATATTCACTATTATGGATAGTATTGAAAATGGTGGAGAAGTACTTGACGAGATCAAGGAAATTCAAATATGAGTAGAATAGATAAATTTACAAGGAATAAAAGCTAAAAAACTTAATAGATAGCAGTAGTTAGTTCGGTTCGCTCGGGTAAAACAAGAACCTAATAGCGGCACCGGGAAGGTGTTGGCTTAAAAAGACTCGTATGAGATGCCCCGTCTAATAAGTTTCAAGCCCCTGTGATTAATTTCATAGGGGCTTTTTTATTGCCTAAATAATATAAATACGTATAGTATAAATCCATAGGTGAGTCATGTCCGAAGAAAACAATAATAATGGCAATAATAAATTAAGATGGAAGAACAGAAGAAGGATGGCTTGGACCGCATTAATTTCTATGATAATAACTACTATATTAATTTTATTTGTAATTCCGGAGCCAAGGCTCGCGCTATTATCAGATGTAATAACTTGGTTCTACTTCTCTATGGCTTCCATAATAGGTGCCTACATGGGATTTACAACATGGGCAAGTAAGTGAGGTTAATATGAATCAACAAGTGTTTTTAATCAGAACTGGTTTTAGTGATATGGGCACAAACGGTATGTTAGTATTAAATGATTTTAATTGTTTTACTTTAGAACTTCCTTGGAGAAGTAATCAAAGAAGTATATCTTGTATACCTCAAGGAAAATATACAGTTATTCAAAGAGCCTCACCCAAATATGGTAAAATATATTGGGTAACAGAGGTTCCTAGTAGAAGTTATATTTTAATACACTCAGGAAATTATGCCGGAGATGTAAGTAAAGGATATAAAACTCATGTAAAAGGTTGTATATTGTTAGGTCAGAAAATGGGAATTTTAGCTGGTCAGAAAGCAGTACTTAATTCAAGAGTGACAGTTAATAAATTTATGAGAATAACTGGTATGCAACCATTTGATTTACATGTAATAGGCAAAGGACAATAATAAAAAGGAGAAAATAATTATGAAAGCAGCAACATTTAACGCATTAACAACAGTAGAAACGCCTGCAGCAGCACTATTGTTGGCAGAAGGAACTAATTTTTTATTCAATGAATCTCAAATATCAGGAACTAACAAGGAAGCTCTTAGGGGGAATCAACAGAACAAAACAGCTCTAAGACATAAAATAACATATTACAGAAGAACAGCGGATGATGCCCTATCATTAGCGGGGCAAGATTCTATTGGATATGTTAGAGTACTTGATATTCTTGAATCTGCTGACACAGGAGCCGAAAGTAAAACAGCTACAAGACCTGGAGTTAATAGAGTTGTCACAAGAGATGACGATGACAGATTACGTTATAAAACAGGTGATTGGTCATAATGAAGAAGGACAAGATACAAGAAGCATATGAATTAATGCTAATTGAAAAGAAAGTTGAAGTAGTAGCTACTCTTGAATCAATAGAAGATTATCTTGACTTCTTTAGCCAAGCTTTAAAAAAAGGTACTCTTGAAGGTGATTTACAATATGCTACGGATAATTTAGAAAAAATATCTAAAATATCACTTGATATTAAAAAAAGAGTAGATAAAGCTATTAAAATGAACAAAATGTAAGGAGGAATGTGAAATGCCTTGGAATTTAATATTTGGTGGTATAACTGGTTTAATCGGTTCAATTACTACCTCAATAACAAACTACAAGATTCAAAAACTTAAAAATGAACATGAAGCAATCATGGCCTTTGTGTTCTCTTTTACCATGATTACTTCATGTTCATTTTTAAGTTTTTGAATCTTGTAGTTTGTTATTGAGGT
>PVMS01017977.1_pt1 | contig 10896 bp, 10 predicted proteins | sample 1853461 | NCBI WGS metagenome assembly PVMS01 (sample SAMN08582032, study PRJNA380276) | Marine sediment metagenome, whole genome shotgun sequencing project. | isolation source: ocean sediment barecode stripped | collected 2017
GAAGGAGAGCGACCTGGCGCTAGGGCGCAGCGCCGGCGGGACGTCCGGAATCGACAAGGTGACCGGCGAACCGATCGACCCCGCCCGCCTCGAAGCCGAACCGACCGCTCGCGTCAACGTCGGGACGAGACCTCCGCTGGTGTAGGCCTGGTATGGGCGAGGCGTTACGGGATCGATGAAGCAGGTCGCCGCCAACGGTTGATCGACGACACCGAACGCTGGTTCGAGCGGCGTGGGCTGCCCTACGCGTCCCTACACGATGGGCGACCGCTCGTGCTGTTCAAGCGCGCCATCCCGCTGTTGGTGCTGGTGGCGGAGGCGATCACGCTGCTGTTCAGAGGCGACTACGAGGGGTTGATGCTGTACGGCATGTTCGTGTTCACAGCGACCGGGCTGCTGCTGCTCCTGATCCTCGTGATGGGGGGACGGCCCCGTCGCACGTGGCGGCTGCCGGCGTGGCTCGGCTGGATCGCAGCCGCAGCCTTCGTGCTCGGACCGGCGGCGATCGCGCTCGTGTTCCACGGTGGCGACGGTGTGGTCGTCGGTCTGCTGGCGACCAACGTCGTCGTGTTCGTCCTCATGATGCTCGGGGAGTACTACAACATCATCCCCATCATCCGCCACGAGGTCCACGAGATCAGGACCGGTCAGCGCCAGATGCTCGCGCCGATGCGCCAGGTGATGCCGATCATGCTGCTGCTCGTGTTCTTCTTGTTCATGACCGCCGAGGTCTGGCAGATCGCCCACGATGCGACGCCACTCGGCTTCACGGTGGTGCTGGTCGCCCCGATCGCGTTCTCGGCCGCGTTCGTGGCTTCTCGGGCCCAAGACGCGCTGGCCGGGGGTGTCCACGTTCACCAGCTGGAATCAGATCCACGAGGTGGCCGAATCGACGACCGCCCCGGACCTGCCGCTGCCCGACGATCTCGCCGAGCCGCCCGATCTGACCGACACGATCGGTCAGGGTGAGATCAATCTGCTGCTTTCGGTCACGATGGCGGTCCAGCTCGTCCTCGTCGCGATCGTGGTGACACTCGCGCTGGCCGCGGTCGGGGCGCTGGTCGTACGTCGCGAGACAATCCTTCAGTGGACCCAGCTGGAGGACGCCGACTGGAACCCGATCGTGGCGATCACGCTTGCCGGGAACGAGTACGCGATCACCGAGGAGACGCTCCTGACGGCCACTCTCCTCGGGGTGTTCTCGGCGATGCAGTTCGCCGTCTCCATCTTCACCGACGCCAACCTCCAGAAGACCTACTTCGCCGGCGTGCGCGACGATGCCCGTGAGGTGCTCGCGGTGCGGGCGCGGTATACCCAATTCCTCTCGGGACGAGGTTGAGCGCTCCGACCCGGAGGACCGCCTCTCAATCGTGGGTGGCCGGATCGTGGGCGGCGGGGGGCGTTTCGACACTCGCCACCGCGTCGTGGATCGTGTCGAATATGCGTGCCTCTCCGAGCTCGTCGATGACGCCCGTGAGATCGAGGAGTTCGTGGGTGGTCGAGTGGACCCGAGCCAGAACCAACTCGACGTCGTAGCGCCTCGCGTAGTGGAACAGACTGGTGATCGCCGCAGATCCCGTCGTGTCGACCGCGAACACCTCCTCGAAGTCGATCACCAGCGCGTGCGGAAGCTCACCTTCGGCCGCCGCGGCGATGAGCAGCTTCTCGCCGGCGCTGGTGAAGGCCTCCGAGTTGGAGAAGACGACCGGGGACGCGAACCGGTAGATGATGACGCCGGGTACGGTTACGGCGTCCTTGTGCGGCTCGGCGGAGCGGCCGCCGTACAGCCACGACCTCGTGACGTAATCGCCGGACTTCGGATCCTTGCCGAGCACCGATCGTCCCGGGGAGCTGACCCGGTACACCATGTAGACGATCGACAGGACGATCCCGGTGATCATCGCCGGCAGCAGATCGAACGCGAGGACCATGAAGAAGGTCGTGAAGCCGAGGGCGAAGTCGATCTTGTCGATCCGCCAGAGAACCCGCAGCGCGTGGGGGTTGGCGGATCCCGACATCGCGTTTATGACGATCGCCGCGAGCGCGGCCTCGGGTAGCCACTGGAAGGCAGGTGCGAGGAACGCCAGGGTCAGCAACACCACTCCGGCGAGCATGATGTTCGACATCTGTGACTTGGCGCCCGCCTCCTCGGCTGCCGACGTCTTGGAGAGGCTTCCGGTCACCACCATCCCGCCGAGGATGCCGGCGCCGAACTGCCCGGCCCCGTAGGCCCGGAACTCCTGATTGGTGCTGAGCTGGTCGTGGGTCTTCTTGGCGATGTCCTTCGAGGCTCCCCAACCCTCGGAGAATCCCACCAGAGCGACCACACAGCCTGCGAGCACGAGCGTCAGCCACGTCGACGCGTCGATACCGGACGGCAGACCGAACGACGGAAGCCCCTCGGGGATCTCGGCGACGAGGTCGATGTCCGGGTCGAAGATGGCCACGATGAGCGACGTGACGACGACGGCGGCGAGCGCTGCGGGCACCTTCGGGACGAAGGCCTGGATGGCGAAGATCAGCACGAGTGAGCCGACGCCGATCGCCACCGCCGCCCAGGTCCAGTCACCGATGTCGGAGATCACCGACCACAACTTCGAAAACGTGTTGTCGCCGGTCTGATCGACGCCGAGGAGCTTGCCGAACTGGCCGACGATGATCTGGATCGACAGGCCGATGATGAACCCGGACATCACCGCCTTCGACATGAAGTTCGTGATCCAGCCGAGCTTGGCCAGCCCGGCCACGACGAACACCGCTCCCGTGCTCAGCGCGAGCGCCGCGGTCAGCGCCACCGCCTTGTCCTGGTCGCCGCCGGAGAGATCACCGACAACGGTCGCCGACACCGCCGCAACCGAGCCGGCTGCCGCGAACACCAGCAGCTTCGAGCCACCGAACATGGCGTACATGACGAGTGCCAGCGGAGCCGCATAAAGACCGATCTCGGCCGGCACACCGGCGACCGAGGCGTAGCCCATCGACTCGGGGATCAGCAATGCGGCGACGCTGACGGCCGCGATCAGGTCGGCGGTCGCCGAGCGGCGCCACGAATAATCCTTCAGCCACGATCCGATCGGAAACCACCGCTGCATGGCGGTCGGCGCCGTCGGCACCGGGCGAGCTTGCTTCGTGGCCTCAGCCATCGTGAGATCCGCTCAGCTAGTCTGACATCAGGCGACGATGGCGATGCCCGCGCCGAGCACCTTGGCCCCGATCACCACGAACAGGACCGCCATCACCACGTTGTTGTTGGCGACAAGCCAGTCCTGCATCTCGGTGAGGGTCTTGGTGGCCTTCGACCCCATGATCAGGTTCATCACTACGGGCGCCGCCACGGTCAGCGATGCGATCAGGACGAACACGGCGAGCGTGCCGATCTCCTCGCCGGTCGACAACCCGGCGGCGCTCACCGTCGCCATCGCGGCGATCGTCAGACCCAGGTTCTTCGGGTTCAACGCCGACAACACAAACCCGGCAACGAACGATTTACCGGAGTTGAACTCGTCGATTGCCTCCATCCATCCCGGCATCGTCGCCTTCTCGTCGCCCCGTGGTCGGCTCGACCAGTCCTTCCAACCGAGGAACAGGAACAGCACCCCGATGGCGATCTTGATCCAGCCCGACAGGTCGGAAGCAGTTCCGTCGGACGCTGTGAGCCCCAGCGCCAACACGATCGCCCCGGCGAGCGACAGTCCGATGATCCAGCCGAGAAGGAAACTGAGGCTGTTCGCCTTCGGCTTGGCCGAGAACAGGACCAGGATCACGGCGATGACCGGGACCGGGCTGATCGCTACACCGACCGCGAAGCCGAGGATGTCGCCAATCGCTGCACCCATTGGTCCTCCCTTGTGATCGTCGATGGTCGCGACAGCGCTGTGGCGCGGTCTGTGGACGTTATAACCGATCGGAAACCGACCGTCTAGCCAGATTCGGCAGACTCCGCAGTGCTGTCCTCGTCGGTCCCGTCGTTGTCAGAGCTGTCGGAGTTGTCAGAATCATCCGATGTGTGGGTGGACGTCGGTGCCGGTGCCGTCGTGGTGACTCTCACGTCCGGAACACTCAGCTCGATGTCGGCCTTTGCCAGTGCCGACTTCGTCGCGCGCATCACCCCGTCGGTCACCCCCGAACCACTGGTCATGGTCGACGGATACCAGTAACCGATCGTCAGCGTGATCGCGTTGTCGGCAAATCCCACCGCCTGGATCTGCGGAGCCGGCTTGGCAACGACATCGTCGACGGATGTGACCGCGGCCATCAGAGTCGAGGTGGCGTCGTCGAGGTCGGTGTCGAGCGGGACCCCGATGTCGAAGCTCGCCTTCCGGCTCTCGGTGGCGCTGTACACCAGAATCGGGTTGCTCAGCACCTGATTGTTCGAGACGTGAATGATGACTCCATCGTCTGTGCGCAGCACGGTGGTCCGGCTGCCGATCTGCTCGACGGTGCCTCGGAACTCGGTTGTGTGGATCTGGTCGCCGACCGAGAACGACGGTCGAGCGAGCAACAACATGCCCGAGGCCGAGTTCTCGACCATCGGCTTGAGCATCAAGGCTCCGAGCACGAGTGCGATCGCGAAGAGGAGTGAAAGGAAGCCGACGTTGACATTAAAGATGCTCAAGGCGATCGCACCGGCAATCAGGTAGACGAGGAACTTGGTGATACGCGCGACGTCGGCGGCGGCCTCATCGGATACACCGTCCACCCCTCCGATGGTCCGCCTCGCGAACCGAGCGGCGAGCCGACCGACTGGGAAAGCGAGTAAGACAACGATGCCCGCAGCGACCAGATCCCAGCCGGTAAGGCCACCGGTGTTCAGCGCATTACCCACGTTGCCGATCGCGTCCGACGCGCTGTTGGAGAGCATCGCCTGCGTCCTGCTTTCTCTCATCGTTCTACGAGGCTCGTCAGCCGCCGTGCGAGACGATCGTACCGCTCATGCCGCGACGACCGACCCCGGTCACCGCTACCGTCGGGTCGACGAATCATGGGTCGGACTCGATCTCCGGGCCCTTTCCGTCGTCCCAGATCGCGCCGCCGAGGGTGGCCTCGGACACGTTGCTGTGGGTGAGCAGTGTCCCGCTGAAATCCGCTCTCGACAGATCGGCTCCGATGAACCGCGTGCCGCGATGCGACACGATCCGATGTGCGATCTGGCGGAGTACCCGGTCGCGCCCGTCCCCCGCGAGTGCTCGCTTGGAGATGTAGACCATGAACAGGCTCACCGGGATCGCGAGGATCGCGCCACCGACGCGGCCCGCGGCGAGTCCACCGAGCAGGGCGACCAGCGCGATCGCCCATGCTCGGAAACTTCCGGCGACGACTCTTCCGAGCATCCCGGCGACGGCTGCCGGCAGGAAGAGCAGGAGCAGGGCGATCAACGGGTAGCTGTTGCGGAACCGGATCTCACCGGCGAAGATCCCCACCACGGCGTAGTCGAGCGCCACCACGCCGACGACGAGCAGCAAGTAGGCCTTGAACGTCACGGCGAGGCCCTTCACGATGAGCATCCCGAAGAACAGGGCGACGACGAACCCCAGGAGTATCGCCCCCATGACGTCGCGCCAGTCCGAGGAGGTCGCGTCGTCGGTGATGGTGGTGAGCAGCGACCCGACCGCGACGCCGGTCAGAATCGAGACGGCGACGGAGCCGGCGAGGATCAACGCTGCTGCCAGCGGCCGTACCCCGATCTCGGCGTCGGTGAAGTCGGCGTGCGCGAGATCGGCATTGCTGAAGTCGCACCCGCGGACGTCGGCGCCGACGAAGTCCGCCCCTGTGAGTTCTCGACCCTCGAACGACCGCCCACGGACATCCTGCCCGCGAAAATCGTGTGCACTCGATGTCACGGCACGGTCGCCTCCGTCACGCCTCGGACGCCCCGGTCGAGGGCGCGGGGGCGCTCGCCGCAGCAGCGTCGGGTGCATCGTCGATGCGCAGGATCGAGGACGGCGCGAAGCGGATGGCATTGCGTTCCAGTGCGATCTTGATGGCCCGCACGGCGCCGTCGATCGCTTCGTCGCCGGCCTCGATGTCGGAGGCATGCCAGAACCGGAACGACAACTCGATACCCTCGTCGAACCCTCGGGCCCGCGTCTGACCGACGCGAGAGATCGACTCGACCTCCTCCAGTGCCCGCTGGATGACGTGATCGGCCTCGTCGATGTCGGTGTCGAGCGCGACCGACAACTCGACGGACGATCGCCGCTCGCGCTCCACGGTGAAGACGGTGACGGTCTTGGTGAGCATCTCGACGTTCGAGACGTGCACCCGGCGAGCATCGCGAAGCCGTATCACGGTGCTGTAGTTCGTGATCTCGAGCACTTCGCCCACCACGTCGTCGACCATGATCTCGTCGCCCACCGAGAACGCGGCCCGACTCGTGAGCGCGGCGCTCGCGCCGAGACCCTCCAACGCCGGGCGACCTGCCATCACCGCGACGGCCAGTGCGACGAGCAGCACCACCGTGAGCCATCCGATGCTCCCGCCGAGCACGGTCAGCGCCCATCCGACGAACACGGCGATCACCAGGATCTGGGTAACCCTCGCGATCACCGACACGACCTGCTCGGTCTGATGTTCCGGTCGGCCCAGATACCGAGAACGCCACCAGCCGATGAGGATCGCCAGCAGGACTCCGATCGCGAACAGGCCGACCGCGACCAGGATCGCTTCGGCGGTCAGTTCGTCGCCGGTCAGCAGCTCGTCGATGTTGTCCCAGTCCACGGGAGTACTCCTACGAACGGTCGGGGTTGAATCCGGCGAAGTCGATGCCGGTGAGGTCGGCCATCTCCTTGCTCCACGTCGCGATGTCGTCGAGATGGAACTTGCCCAGGTGATCGTGTCCGCAGGCCCTCGCCATCGTCTGCATCAGCGAGACGGCGGCTCCGAAGAATTGTGCGACGCGCTTCGCCGACGCCTCGATGTCGATCAGCGCACGCAGCGCAGGGTCCTGCGTGGCCACGCCGGACGGGCAGCGGTTGGTGTTGCACATCCGGGCGCCGATGCAGCCCACCGCCTGGATCGGGGCGTTGCCCAGCGCGATGCCGTCGGCGCCGAGGGCCATCGCCTTCACGAAATCGCCGGGCACGCGCAGGCCCCCGGTCACGATCAGCGTCACGTCGCGGCCGACACCACGCCGGTCGAGGTGGTAGCGGGCACGCGCCAGCGCGGGAATCGTGGGCACCGAAATGTTGTCGCGGAAGATCCTCGGCGCCGCACCGGTCGCTCCGCCGCGCCCGTCGAGGATGATGTAGTCGGCACCTGCCTCGAGGGCGAAGTCGATGTCGCGCTCGACGCGGTTGCCCGACAGCTTGAACCCGATCGGGATACCCCCGCTGACATCGCGTGCCCGGTCTGCGAACTTCTTGAAGTCGGCGGGGGTGAAGAGATCGGTGAACGCAGCCGGGGAGATCGACTCGGTGCCGGGCTTCAAGCCGCGCACCTCGGCGATCTTCCCGACGACCTTGCTACCGGGCAGATGGCCGCCGGTGCCGGTCTTGGCTCCCTGTCCGCACTTGAAGTGCATCGCCTGCACGAGCTCGAGCTTCTTCTCCTCGAATCCGAACTTGCCCGACGCGTACTCGTAGAAGTAGCGGCTGTTGGCGGCCTGCTCCTCGGGCAGCATCCCGCCCTCCCCCGAGCAGATGCCGGTCCCGGCGAGCTCTGCGCCCTTCGACAGCGATACCTTCGCCTCCTCCGAGAGGGCGCCGTAGCTCATGTCGGTCACGAACAGCGGGATGTCGAGATGCAGCGGCTTCTTCGCGTTCGGACCGATGACGAGGTCGGTTCCGACGTGCTCACCCTCCTGAAGCGGTCGGGGATCGAGTTGGGCGGCCATGATCTGGATGCGGTCCCAGGTGGGTAGTTCTGTTCGCGGCACACCCATCGCCGTCATCGGGCCGTCCGGACCGAACTTCGACAGCCCGTCGACCGCCAGGTCGTGGATGAATCCGACGTAGGGCTCGTCGGTCGTGGGGCGCGGCCCCTTGGCCTCGGTGGCCGGCGGGTTTGTGTCTTCGCCGTCCTTCCAGACCGTCCAGTGCGAGCCGTCGCAGAAGGGTTTGCGCTGCGAGCCGCCGCAGCGGCACAGCGAGAAGTGCTCCTCGGACGCACCCTGCGCCCACTCGGCATCATCGAGCCCGGCGCTGCCCTTCAGCCGGTAGGGGCCGGCCACCGTGACCGACACCGACGGTGGCCGATCGGAGTCGTCGCGGTGCTCGACGCCGTCGACCGCGTAGCTCAGCGCGCCCGACGGGCACTTGCGGACGGTCTCGATGATCTTCTGCGCGGTGTCGCCGGCGACGTCGATCCACGGGTGGCTCTTCATGTCGAAGACGGTCGGCAACCCGTCTGTGCAGAACCCCGCACCGGCGCAGATGTCGCGATTGTCGAGGATCGTGACACTCTTGCCGACGTACTCGTCGCGTCGATCGGGAACCGAGCCGCTCGTGGCGTCGCTCGTGAAGCCGATCTTCACATGGGTTCCATCGCAGAACGGCTTGTTCGCGGATTGCCCGCAACGGCAGAGCGCGACGATCGACTGACAGTCGACCGGCCCGTCGGCGGTCTGGAGCTGTTTCAGCCCCTCGACGCGCAGCGCGCCATCCTTGATCGGTGTCACCTCGGGTGCTGATTCGCTCATCGTGTCCCCCATTTGTGGTCGATATCGGGCATTTGTGGTCGATATCCGTGGTCGATGTCGGGTTTCGATATTCGTGTTCAACCCAACTTCTTCTCGTTCGACGTGGCGATTCCCGGGGTGATGAGGTCGGGCGCGTCGACGAGCGACAACTGCTTCTGGTCCCAACGCACGCCGTCGAACGTCGCACCGCGGAGATCGGCACGGGAGGCGTCGGTACCCGTGAAGTCGGCCCCGGTCAGGTCGGCGTCGACGAAGCTCGTCCCCCAGCGATGGGGTCAGCCGGTGGGCGATCCCTCGCAGAAAGACGTCGCGAGGATCGCCGCGCAAGGCTCTCTTCGAGATGATCACGAGCGAGACGGCGACCACGATGCCGGCGATGCCGCCGTGCGCGCGACCGGACGCCAGGCCGCCGAGCACGGCGACGATCGCGACCGACCACGAACCGAAGACACCTCCGATCACCCTGCCGAGGATCCCTGCGGTGATAGCGGCCACCAGTACAGCGAGCAGCAGCGTCGCGCGTGCCGCGCGTACCCAGTCGACCTCCTCCAGGAAGAAGTTGGCAATGATGTTGATCGCCAGCAGGACCACGTAGACGATGACCACCAGCCTGATCGCGACGCTGAATCCCTTCCAGAGGATGAGCCCGACGAGGACCACCAGGATGAGGAACAGGGAGCCGCCCTCGGCGACCTCGTCGGTCTGGTCGGCCGTCAGCCGAGACCCGACATCCTCGAGTGCCCAGCCGATCAGGGCGCCGGCCAAGGCTGATATCGCCAACGCCACACTCAACAGTGCGATGCCGATCGCCGGCCGCACACCGATGAGGGCGCCATCGAAGCTCGCCGACCGCAGATTCGCACCGTCGAACTTCGCGCCGCGCACATCCGCGCCTCCGAAGTCGGCACCCTCCAGCTGTTGGCCGCTGAAGTCGGCGCCATCGAGCCGCTCGCCGCTGAACGACCGACCGTCGGGGCTTGCGTCGGCCGTGTCGTCAGCAGTTTTGTCGGCCGTGTTGTCATCGGTCATGGCGTGTTCATCTCCATTGTGCCGGTCCGATCACATGCGCCGCCGCGTACGCCGCCGCCCGCGCCGGCGGCCGCGGCGGTGAACCCCGGCGACCGACATCGGCGACATGGGGCGACCGATCATGTCGATGAACAGGCTGACCGGTCCGCTGGGAGCGACGAGATCACCGTCGGTCACCTCGACGGCGTAGCTCAGGTCGCCGTCGCTCAGAACCGGGTCGGAGAGGACGACGACGACGTCGTTGACCGCGTCGTCTTCGAACATCGTGAGCAGGGCGTTGGGCGGGTCGTTGGCGAAGCTGTCGTCGCCCTCACCCCAGTAACCGATGAACTCGTCGGTCGGGATGTGACCGGTGACGCGGTACGGACGGTCGGAGAAGAACAGCGTCGTGCTCGAGACACCGGTCAAGGTTATCCGCCCATCGGACCCCACCGAGACACCGCTCGAGGTCTGCGCGAACATGTACTCGATGTCGTCGGGTACGGCGTCGGCGAACATCGCCTCCAAATCGTCGTCGGATACATCCTGATCATCGGCCATCGTCGTCTCCTCGTTCTTGGTGGCTTGCTTCGCCCTACAGACGTTGCCACGCTCCGCCGACGACCGCTAGCCGGATTCGGCATCGTCGTATCACGGGTAGCCTCCGCCCGTGACCACGACGACGGGTGCAGGGACGACGGGTGCAGGGACGACGGGTGCAGGGACGACGGGTGCAGGGACGACGGGTGCAGGGACGCTGGCTGGAGGGATCATGGGTGCGGGGCTCACGGGTGGAGGCCCGCCCTCCTTCCATGTGCTCGCCAAGCCGACCGGACCGATCTGCAACCTCGACTGCGAGTACTGCTTCTTCCTGTCCAAGGAGATGCTCTATCCCGGCGACCGGTTCCGGATGGCCGACGAGATGTTGGAGACCTACCTCCGCCAGCTCCTCGAGGCCCATCGCACCCCCGATGTGACCGTCGCCTGGCAGGGCGGCGAGCCGACGATGATGGGGCTCGACTTCTTCAAGCGATCGGTCGAGCTCGTCGACCGGCTCAAGCAGCCGCATCAACGGATCGAGTACACGATCCAGACCAACGGCGTGCTCCTCGACGAAGACTGGGCGGCGTTCTTCAAGCAGAGCGACGTGCTCGTCGGGCTGTCGGTCGACGAGCCGCGCGAACTGCACGACAGGGACCGGGTCGACAAGCGCGGCCTCTGACCGTTCGACCGTGTGATGGCCGGATACGAGC
>PVMS01026620.1_pt1 | contig 10896 bp, 6 predicted proteins | sample 1853461 | NCBI WGS metagenome assembly PVMS01 (sample SAMN08582032, study PRJNA380276) | Marine sediment metagenome, whole genome shotgun sequencing project. | isolation source: ocean sediment barecode stripped | collected 2017
ATGAATACCCTTGGGCATACCAATCAGCATGGCATCGTGTGACTTCCAGTCCTTGAATTGATTGGGTTCCCACATATAAACAGCGATCTGGTCAGGGCCTACCCCGGCGGCAGTCGAGACCATCAACTCGGATGAATCGTAATCGTTGTACATGCGAATCATGTCGCCATCACTAATGTCTCTCCTGTGGGCCTCCTGCTTGTTGATAAACGCAACGGGTTGGCCGCGGTGCAATCTCATCAGCATGGGTGTCATCTGGTGCAGCGTATGGACGCTGATGCGCGGATGACCACTGATAAGATGATAGGGGTGCATGCCGCCTATCGGCGGAAGATCCTTGTGTACGGGATGGGCTTCACCGGCTTCTATAAACCAGTCGTGGTCCATATAGAATTGGGCGCGACGGGTATGAGTGGCGTAAGGCAGTTTTTTCTCCACGTTCCAACCCATGGCGTAATAGGGTTTATCCGCTACGACATCACCGGCCTGGGTTTCACGCTGGTGCATTGCGCCCATGGACTGAACCCGCACCGTCCCATCTTTTTCAAACTGCTCAAAGGTATAACCTTTGGGCATGATGCCGGTTGCTTCATTGAGTGCGACAAACTCTTTTTGCACGTCAAGGTTGGTCAACAACTCGCCGCCCAGCGTAAAGTTATGATGCAATTCGACATATTTCTGCTTCAATCCCATATTATCGACAAACTCGCTCATGCCTCGTGCACTGGCTCGCTCACCGATTTTGTTCATCAGGTCCACAAAAATCTCCCACTCCGCCCGCGCTTCTCCGGGTGGGTTAACCGCTTTTTGTTGCATGGATATAAAAGGAAGGAAACCAAACGATGCGGTCATATCCTCCTTTTCGTAATACCAGGCCGCGGGGAGAACAATATCTGCATAAGAGGCCGAGCTGGACATGCGCGTTTCCACGCTAAAAATCATTTTCGCCTTGGGCCAGAGGTTCTCCAGGTACATCCTGCGTCCACTGCGCTGACGACGCAGGGGATTGTGAGCCATATACATCAATACCTGGGGAGCGGTTTCCAGAAGTTCGTCGTCAATAATTCCTTTCTCTACGCCCTCCCTGAAATAGTCGCCAAAGGTTTTACCCACTGCCTGGTCCTGCCATTCCGGACGATCCCACAGCTGGCTATACCCGGCGTGCTTGTACATCCACAACGATGGTGGCATCCAACCAAATTTTTTGGTGAGTTCGGCCATAATGTCATTGCCGATCTGCTCGCGGGTAGCGTTAGGGTCATTCTCAAGAATCTGTTTGGCCATTATTTCTTCGAAATCATGCAGCTCCTTTAAACCGCCGTTGGCAATGGTCTTTTTCGCCACAAACAGGAATTCGGCATGGTCGGAAAAAGCGATGAAGTTGTTAGTGCCGGTACCCGGTTTGCCCCAGTTGCCGGTCAGGGCCATCGCCAGTAAAGCGGACCTTTCCATCAGGTCGCCGTGATAGTGTTTGGCCGAGGTAAACCCGATATACAGGTGAGTTCGCCGGGTGGATACTTTCCTGGCCATCATGCGAATGACGCTGGGTTTTATGTGGCAAATCTCCGACGCCTTTTCCGGCGTATAATCCTGGTCCAGGTTTGCTTTCAGACGCGCCAGCGAGGGCTCTACCCGCACTTTACTACCGTCTTGCAACGTGACTTCCCAGCTCCCTTCCAGGGCCTGGATTCCCTCGAAGGCCAGCGTTCCCTGTGGCGCTTCGGCCAGCGCATTCGTTTCCACATCGTAAAAATACAGTTGATCGGCGCGGCCACCAACCATATCTTCGGCCGTCAGGAATTTGTGATTATCCTTTCTGATCAGCATCGCCAAATCTGTTTGCTCGCGCACGAAAGCCTTATCGTGCCAATCATTGGCCAGGATTTCCTGGCACACACCCAGCCAGAAGGCTGAATCGGAAGCGGCCTTGACCGGAATGTGAATGTCGGCGTGAACGCCACTGGCATTGAAGTCCGGGCTCAACAAGACGATCTCTGACCCGTTGTAGCGCGCTTCGGTAATAAAGTGATACAAAGGCGGAGCCGTGTAGGCCCAGTTGGTATGGGTAAATACCAACAGTTCTGCATCCATGAGATTGTCACAGGAAAAACCCATGCGCATCTTGCCGAAAACGTGTGAAATTCCCTTGAGGTCATCACCGATTTCAACATTGAAATCAGGCGCCAAACCACCCAGCATGGCAGTCATCCGGGCGGCACCTGCCCAGGCCGCCGAGCCTGCGTGAATATGAGGGGCATCCAGGTGAAAGCCTCCCGGCCCCACTTCCCGATGTGCATCCAAAATAGCATCTGCGATGTCTGTTAAGGCCTCGTCCCAGCTAATACGCTTCCATTTCCCTTCCCCACGTTCTCCTGCCCGCTTCATTGGATAGCGTAGCCGCTCTTCGCTGTAGAGCAGACTGTGAAAACCACAGCCCTTTTGACAGCCAAGAGGATTAAAGTCAGGGTAGTTATCATTGGAGGCATGAGCCTTCGCAGTCTGTTCCTCACGCCAGACGATGCCGTTTTTGCTGTACACGCGGAACGAACAGCCAGCAGGGAGACACTGGTTGTTGTGGGACCCCCAGGAAATATCGTCCCATTGCCACTCATTGCGATAGACATCTTCCCATGATTCATAGGAAATGTTGGACTTCCCGCTGGCCAGGTCATCGAGAAACGATTCTGACGTAAAGCCATTGAGCGCTATCAGTGACAGCCCGGTCCCGACACTGCCTACCTTGATAAAGTCCCGCCTGTTTATGCCATATGTTTGCGCATTATCCTTGCTCATGTGCGGTACCTTTCAGGGTTCTATTATTGTGACCAATTGCATCCCGATGCCGAACGAATGATGATATCGGGCCTGTACGTTGCTTGAAACTGTGGGACAGCAGTGGGGGCGTAGCCGCGTCTCTAATCTGCTACGTCCCCCGGTTTTTAGGCTGGCAGTGGTGTTGCCTGCCCCTGGCCGTACTTCGCATAAATCGCATCGCGCCTGGCCGGGTCGATATTTACCTTGCTTAAATCTCCCTGGATATGGGGCAGAGCCAGTACACGCTCATCCATCACCTTGTACCACAGCCAAGGGATATAGGCGGCCAGGTACATGCCGAAGTAGCCGTTGGGTAACTCGGGGATGTCGTCAAAATTACGCAGACTCTGGTAACGACGGGTGGGGTTGGCGTGGTGATCCGAGTGCCGCTCCAGATGAAACAATGCGATGTTGCTGAAGATGTAGTTCGCATTCCAGGAGTGGTGCGGCTGGGTGCGCTCGTAGCGGCCATTCGCCTGCTTCTCGCGTAACAGGCCGTAGTGCTCGATATAGTTGGCGCTGGTCAGTTGATACCAGGCCCAGAAATTGTGGATGGCCAGGAAGGGAATCATGATCCAGCCAAATGCCACGATTAAACCACCTTGTAACACAGCGCTTATGGCGTAGGACTGCAGGATATCGTTTTGCAGGCACCACGGACCCTTGCCCAAACGCTTCAGGCGTTCTGTTTCTGCGGCCCAGCCCCGGCGGAATGCCCCGGGAATTTCCCGCAGAACAAATTTATAGATGGACTCGCCCATACGTGAACTGGCGGGATCTTCAGTGGTTGCCACATCGCAGTGATGGCCCCGGTTGTGCTCAATACAAAAGTGGCCGTATGCGGGTACCGCCTGGGCAAACTTGGCGAAGGTGCGTTCAATCGCAGGCTTTTTGTGACCCAGTTCGTGTGCGGTATTAACGCCCAATCCGCTGAACGCGCCCGCTGTAAGTGCCATTAACAGTACCGACCAGACAGACAGGTCCTGGGTTCCCACGAACCAGGCCACGGCTATCAGCACCAGAAAATGTAGCGGCACAGTCAGCATGGTCAACACCCGGTAATAGCGGTCTTCATCCAATTGAGGCACGATTTCTTCAGGCGGATTATTGGTATCCGAGCCCAGTGCCCAGTCCATGAAAGGGAGAACCAGATAGAGAATTACCAGTGGCGTTCCCAGCAGCCATTGTGAGCCGGTCTGGAAATAGAGAAATATCCCCAGCAGTGGAGCGGCCGGCATAAATATGGACAAAATCCATAGATAGCGCTTTTTGTCACGGTATTCGATATGCCCCTTTTCCGGGTGATCAAGAGTATATGTAGTCATTGCATGTAACCTCGTTATTTAAGATGAGGACAGTTTATGTCAGGATCGTCAAAACCCAGCTTTCACTAAATGACGTTATAGTAGTCATTAGGTGACATTATCAACAATCGGTGCTACTGTGCCTGCATGCCCGCACCACTGGAAATCTCCACTGCATACGCGCGACTGACGCTACAGTCAGAACTGCTTCCGGTAGATGGGTTGCTGGAAGGCACCGGTGTGACAGCCGAATTCCTGATGTCTGCCGACTATATTGACTGGCGAATACTGGCGGCTATTTTTCACAACATAGACCAGCAGCGGGAGGCATCGTCCGCGTGGGCCGCACGCCTGGGCGGGCAATTCAGTGCCAGCGCCCATGGCTCCCTGGGCTTTGCCGCACTCAGCGCACCAACCCTGGGGGCGGCGGTGGAAGCACTGGCGGAATTCTATCCGGCCCGTGTCACCGCAATCGCTACAGAGTTGGAATTGACGGATAGCCGCTACGTGTGGAATGTGCTTGATGCCACCGGGGATGGGGAGTTCGCCCGCTCCCTGGCTGAGATTGTTCTCAAGGTGGTGGAGTCGTTACTGGCGGCTATTCTCGGTCACCCGGTAAGCGACAATGTGGTGGTGAGCCTGATGCGACCCAGACCTGCAACAGCGGATGAGTTTATCGCCGCATACGACGCACAGGTTTTGTTCGACGCCAGCAGCAACTCCATCTCTATCCCGGCCATCTGGTGGCGACTGCCTTCTCCTTTGCACGACGAGTCCATGTACTGGGCGAACATAGCCAAATGTAGAGAGCTTATCGCTTCGCGTGAACAGCTCAGCAGCGCTATCGCCATTGTTCGCACACATTTGCGCAATCACTTCGATCGACAAATCGCCGGGGAGAGCGAGCATATGGCGCCGCCCACGCAGGAGGCTATAGCGGCGGCTATGCATCTCACTACCCGAACACTTATTCGCCGTTTAAAAAAAGAGGGCTCCGCTTACAAGGAAATTCTGGAGGAACTGCGCCGCGATTACGCCCAGACGCTATTGGGTAATGCGCGACTGACGGTGGCGGATGTGGGGGATCTGCTGGGTTACAAAGAGCCCGCCAATTTCGGGCGCGCATTTCGGCGCTGGTTTGGAAGCTCTCCCGCAAGCTGGCGGCGACGTTAAACCAGCGAGCAAGCTTGCTGGCGGCCCTATCTGAGGGCGACCGGGTCAAAACGGTGCGGCCAGAGGCGCGTGGTAACAGGCCGCCGCTACAGCTCTACAGTTCCGACCTCTGGAGCCGTATTGTATACTCAGCTCCCTTTGAACAACTGATTGAACAACTGACACCCTCGTTAAAATAGAGCATTGCCATGGTTGCGTTCAAGCTGTATAGCAGACTGAGTCCTTTCCAGCGCGTGATAACCGCCTTGCTTCTCGGGATATTCACGGGAATATTCGTCGGTGAGCCAGCTGGCGTTCTGGAAATAGGCGGCACTGTTTATATACGCCTGTTGCAGATGACTGTACTGCCCTATGTTCTGGTGTCCATTATCGGCGGTCTGGGGCGACTGGATGCCGCCATGGCCGCGAATATTGGTATCAAGGCAATCAAAATTATTCTGTTCATTTGGCTGTCGGTCATGCTTACGGTACTGCTGCTGCCACTGGCTTACCCCACATGGGTAACTTCCGGCTTCTTCAGTACCAGCATGATAGCGGAGTCAGTAAAGCTTGATTTCGTCGCACTGTATATACCGTCTAATGTCTTTTCCGCCTTGTCCAATACCATTGTCCCGGCGGTTGTATTATTTTCGCTGTTGATGGGTATCGCTGTCATAAACGTTAAGAACAAGGAAACGTTAATAAGCCTGACAGACAATATTGCTGATGGCCTGCAAGGGGTTGCCTCATTCATAGCTAAACTGTCGCCACTGGGAATCTTCGCTATTGCGGCCTCTGCTGCGGGCACTTTACAACCCGAAGAACTGGAACGCCTGCAAGTCTATTTGTGGGTCTACCTGATCGCAGGCTTTTTGTTGGGGTTTGTATTGCTGCCCCTGCTGGTGCATTGGGCAACGCCTTTTTCCTATCGAGAATTCATGTCTGTGGCTGGTGAGGCGACGGTTACAGCCCTGGCGACAGGCACGGTGCTGGTGGTGCTGCCCATGATTGCGGAGCGCTGTAAAGAGATGCTCAAAAAGCATGGTATGGCGTGTGAAGAAACAGATTCCACCGTTGATGTGCTGGTGCCAACAGCCTACAGTTTTCCAAGTGCCGGGGCCTTACTGGGACTCGGGTTTATTTTGTTCTCCGCCTGGTATGTCGGCTCCCCGCTGACTCTGGAACAATACCCCTCGTATGTAATCATGGGTGCCTTTTCAGCTTTTGGCAGCATGGCGGTTGCCATTCCTTTCCTGCTCGATTATTTCGGCTTACCTGCTGACCAGTTCCAGTTATACCTGCTGGGCAGCGTGGTCACCGCACGTTTTGCCACGGGCCTGGCGGCGCTTCACGGATTTGTGGTAACCCTGCTGGTCGCCTCAGCGGTATTGAATCGCCTGAGTATGCGTAAAATGATGCAGGCAGTGGCTTTGCACCTGGGTGTTACCGCGGGCGTGATGGTTTTGGTGGGCATCGGTCTGACGAAACTCATTCCCTATGAATATGTGGCTGCCAAATCATTTGAATCGATGAAATTCGCAGCACAACCGGTAACCGTCAAAGTTATTAAATCGCCCGTACCACTGAGCACACAGGATCAGGCCAGGCCGCGGCTCGATGTTATTCGTGATCGCGGCAGCATCCGGGTGGGATATTCCTCAGACACCCTGCCTTTCGCCTTCCGCAATGACCAGGGACAGGTAGTTGGGTTTGACATGGAGATGTTGCATGAACTGGCCAGGGATCTGGATATCACTATCGAGCTTACTCACGTTCAGGATGTCAGGCAAGATCCACAAATGTTGACCGATGGCCGTCTCGATATCGTAGTTGGCGGCAGGATTATAACGCCGGCGCGTGCACTGGATGTGTCTTTCAGCGACCCCTATACCCAGAAGACTGTCTCATTCATGGTGAAGGATTCCAGACGAGGCGAGTTCAGCAGCGTCGATTCAATTCGCGCGATAGAGAACCTGACTATTGGAATGGAAACAACTGCCTATTACAGGGGCACGATAGAGGCAATGTTCCCAAACGCGAAACTGACGACCGTCGACGGCCCCAGGAATTATTTCAAGGGAGAGTACCCCGATTTGGATGCACTGACGTATTCGGCTGAGGCGGGGTCCGCATGGGCTATGCTCTACCCCAATTATACTGCTGTTGTTGCCAAAGGCCTGCAAATTAAAATGCCCGTAGGCTTCGCACTACCAAAGACCCAGTTGGTTTTTACTCAGTTCATCAATACCTGGCTGCAAGTGAAAAAAGACAGTGCCTATCTGCAAAGCGTCTACGATTACTGGGTACTCGGGGAAAATCCCAAGGCGCAAAAGCCGCGCTGGTCTGTTATGCACGACGTGCTTGGCTGGGATTTTTAATAACCGGCCAGAGTCAGCGCTATCGCTACAGCTTTGCAATAGATGGATGCCTTGCGGGCCAGGCCCAACAGGGCTTAGTCGATTTCAATCATTGTCATTGTCTTTGTCATCGTCGCCGTCGAAGCGCTCGCCCTGTTTGCCCCTGACGCCATCCCGGACCTCTTCCTGCTTGCAGTCGCGCTTGTCCTTACCGACATAGCCCTCGTCCTGACGACAATCTCGCCTGTCCTGACGCTCGTCAGATCTTCCCCGTTCCTGGCGCCGGTCCTGGCGATCATCGGGGCCGGCATAGACAGGCATTTGAGTCACTGCCAGCAGTGCAACTGTTGCAATTGCGGTATAAAGTTTCATTCGTTCTCTCCAGTTTTTGTTACATATGTAAATAAATCGGATCACATAAGTACCTAAAGGGACATTGGATATGTCCCTCTGCTTCCGATCATTTTCCACTCCGCCTAATCTAACCCAGTCTAGCCTTCACCTTCGTTCTAGCCTTGCCCGCCGAACTCTTGCGAGCCACTCTTTTACCAGGTAACCCTTTTGCCAACTCGGCAAAGCGTTTTTCCATGCGCTGTGCGACAAACTGCAAATCCGGCAGTGCATGCTTGTCCGCTACCAGGCCAAAATCCAGTTTGTTGCCGTGTGACAACACGGTGACGTTCAGGTTGCTGCCCGGCAAAAAAGCGGAAATCGGGTAGCTGGCCAGCTGTTTCGAACCGCGCAGGTACAATACATCTTCAGCCGGCCCCGGTACATTCGATACCAACACATTGTAGGACGGGGACAATATCCGCCCCAGGCCACTGCGCTCGACCAGTTCCAATGCACCTACCATTACCATGGCAAAATCCATCAGGGCATCACGCGACATGGTGCTGGCTTCCTCCTTCGCTGCAACCGACGATGCAATCACCTGCTGCAGGCGCTCCCCAATGGTAGCGCCGGGCTGGCCCATGCGCACATGTACTACCGTCGCCTGGGTAGTTGCCGAATCATCGCCCTCGGCTCGTACAGACATGGGGCACAGCGCCACCAGGGGCGTATCGGTGTTTTCCGCATGCGCCTCAAGGTAGTCATGCAGGGCCGCATCCACCACGGCGAGGACCACGTCGTTGACCTTGCCGCCATATTTCGCTGCCACCGCGCGCGTACGATCCAGAGGCAGTGAACAGGTCGCGATAGAGCGCGTATCGTATTCCACCCGATCATTCATACGCGTGCGCGGCGCGTGAAACATGGTCTGCGCCCTGCTCTGCCGCAGGTTGAGAAACTCCAGGCCCACCCGGGCGAACGATGAGTACAGGTCAGTCACCGCTTTGATTTGAGACAGCGCAGGCTGGCTCGACTTACCGCTTCGTTTTTTGCTCCCGGCTTTACCCTCGGGCTTTTTATCAGCCACATACGCCCAGGTCGGAACAATGTCCATTTTGGTGGGCGAGGGAGATAAGCTGCCGTACATACGTTTTACGCCCGACATGCCATCGATGTAGGCGTGGTGAATCTTGCTGTAAATAGCGAAACGCCCACCCTCCAGGCCTTCGATGACCTGGCAGATCCAGCCCGGCCTGTCCCTGTTCAACAAGCCGCAGTGCAGGCGCTGTAGCACCTCCATCAATTGCTCGTCGGTGCCCGGTTGTGGCAGTGCGGAATGCCGCACGTGATAATCAATATCGAGATTGTCATCCACCACCCATTCGGGCATACCGATGCGGGGAAAATGCGGCCGGTAATCAAACGGCGATACAACCGGCACTTCCTTGAAGGCTTTAACCAGGTCGCGCATATAGGTCTTCGGTGCTTTAGCGGGCAGTTTGAAGATTTGCACGGCGCCGACATGCTTGGGGCTCTGCGCGGTCTCTGTCAAAAAGAACATCAGGTCCAGTGGGGGGATTTTTTTGGCTGCCATTGTGTTACTCCATTTGTTTGGTTTGCAAAAGCGCGACTGTGAAGCATGAGGGGGCTGTTGGGGGGGAATCGGTTATTCCAGTTCACACCCTCAGAATCAACTGATCAGCTTTCCTATATTCTCCCCCAACTCAAGTTCCACCTCCCGCGTTTGCCCGCCCAGTTCCATGAATTTCTCCATACCGTCGCGGGCGGCCTGTGTGGCCAGGGCCTGGTTGAGGCAATGCTCCTCTTCCAGCAATGCCTCCGGGGTAGTCATGGCCTCGCCACTATCCACGGCAGATTTGGCCAGGGCAATGGCTTCGGCGGGAAAGGAGGCAATGCGCCGGGCCAGTCGATTAACAAATGGCGAAAGTTCTTCCGGAGGCAAGGCCCGGTTGATATAGCCGTAGCGCTCGGCCACGTCCGCCGTTATATCTTCACAACCGAGCACGATTTCCAGCGCCCGGCCGCGCCCGACCAGGCGGGGCAAGCGCGCAGAGCCACCACCACCGGGTATAATCCCGATAGCGACTTCAGGCTGGTTGAGAACGGCGCCGTGTGCGGCAAAGCGCATATCCAGGGCCAGCAGCAGCTCGCTGCCACCGCCCCGCGCCCGTCCTTCAATCTTGCCAATGGTGACTTTGGGCATGGTCCTGAATTTCTCCAGCATTTCATGGAAAAACGACAATGTGGTCGGTTTGTCCGGCCCCGCCTCAGGCAGCTGCTGGATTAGAGTGATATCCACGTGCGCAATGAAAAAGTCTGGATCGGCGCTCTCGAAAATCACCACCCGCACGTCATCATCCGCCTCCAACTCATGCCCGAGCCGGATCATCTCCTCGATCATGGGCATATCAAACAGGTTTATCGGGGGATTATCGATAACCACTGTGGCGACACCGCGGTCGACGGTGGTCTTGAGTAATTTGTAGTTTTCATAGGTCATGGGATTACATCCTTACTTCAGTTTTCGCAAGATTCTGTACACGTATAGCAGTTATCCAGTGTATACGTCCCGCACTCACGATATGAGCAGGCCGCCATCAATCACATGCTCGGTGCCGGTTACCCACTTTGCGGCATCGGATGCAAGATAGAGCACCATATTGGCCACATCGGAAGCTTCGCCGAGGCCCAAAGGATGCGACTCCCTGAACGCCGCTTCCGCAGCCTCCGCCGAGGGCGCCAGGCCGGTGTCCGCATAGGCCTGGTAAAGGTCGGGAGCCATATCCGTTTGTACCACCCCGGGGCAGACAGTGTTGACTCTTATACCGAACCCCATGCGCGCACATTCATTCGCCACGCCCTTGCCCAGTTGTTTCAGAGCACCTTTGGACGCCGCATAATGACTGAGGCCCATG
>PVMS01030751.1_pt1 | contig 10894 bp, 12 predicted proteins | sample 1853461 | NCBI WGS metagenome assembly PVMS01 (sample SAMN08582032, study PRJNA380276) | Marine sediment metagenome, whole genome shotgun sequencing project. | isolation source: ocean sediment barecode stripped | collected 2017
CCCTCTGTTCAAGAAGCTAGACCCTGAAATTGCAGATGAAGAAAGGGCCCGGCTCGGCACATAGCAAGCCACGCTTCTCAGTGTTTTTTGAGAATTTGATGAAGAAGTTTTTCCTGGCTTTGTACTGGAATTTCACTAAGTTAAAATACAGTTAATGCAAAATCCTCTAAAAACTCTCGAAGGTCGAATTCAGACCTTTATTGAATCAAACTCAGACAAGCTATTTGGCTCGAGCCAAGACCTTTCTGGCTTAATTACCAAGATCAACGATACTTTGTTATCAAAGGCCAAATTTAGCTCCGATGGCGTGTATATTGCTCCACGGTCAATTCGTGTACTCATCAGTACAAAAGATGCGACTTCGATGTCAGAAAATGCCGATTTGCTTGATCTTCTCGAAAGGTCTATATCTGAAAGAGCCAAACAACTTGATCTATTAATCTCTGAGCCAATCGCCATTAGCTTGGAAGCGGATGAATCTATTGCTAGCGGGGAATTTTCCGTTGAGCTGGATTACGAAAATGAAGATACCGAGAAAACTCAGGCCATGATGCGTGCAGAAGAAAATATTGAGAATCCAGTACCAGAAGGAGCCTTTTTCATTGTGAATGGGGCAAATATTTATTCTCTTCAACAAGCGCTTATCAATATAGGCAGAAGTCGAGAGAATCATTTGATCGTGGATAATCCCAAAGTGTCGCGTAGGCACGGTCAATTGCGCCTTATTTCTGGAGCCTTCCATTACTTTGATCTGGATTCAAGTGGTGGATCCGAATTAAACGGTGCTGGCACCAAAGGGACGGCATTGGTGCCAGGAGACGTGCTTTCTCTGGCGGGTGTCCCTCTCATTTATGGTCAGGATTCCGCATCCGACCTTTTTGAAACTCAGCAGATAGAATCATCGGATAGGAAAGATTTATCTGGCCCCACAGATCCACAGAATCCCGCTAAGCAGATCCGATAAAAATGAATATTGAAATTTTCCTGCCTGTTTTGCGTTTTCTTCTGGCTTTTTCTCTCTACGTATTTTTATTCATTGCCCTTCTATCCATGTGGCGCAGTTTTGGGCGAAAGGATCGCTCGCAGGAAGTAGCAATTCCGCACAAACCACTTAGCCTCATCGATCAAGAGGGAAATAAAAAGCACAGCATTTCTGGAAATTTCATTATGGGCCGTCACCCAGGCTGCGATCTTGTTCTGGAAGATGAGGCTGTTTCCAATAGGCATGCCCGCATTCATTGGGAAAACGCTCAATGGTGGCTCACCGATCTCAGTTCGAGGAACGGCACCCTTCTCAACGGAGCGCCACTTGAAGAAGCCAGTGTACTTACTGAAAATGATGCGATAGTGATCGGGCACACGCAATTTTCTATTACTTTTCACGCCTGATTTTAGAAACAATGCAAAGTGGATAATTTCAATTTCATAAATTGATCATGGAAAATCATTCAAAAGCCGACAAGCAAAAGATCAGCGACCGTCTTTTTATTATTGGTATTTCTTTCATGGTCCTTTTTGCCCTGGCGCTCACTTTTGGATTTGCCATTGGGAAGGAAAAGCTTGAGGGATTTCTGGATTTCAGATGGCTGCATTGGCTGGGTCTCTCTGTTTGGTTGCTCACCTTCATTTTCGTTCGTCGGCAGGCCAGGAAATCTTTGCCCGATATGGATCCCTATTTACTGCCCATTGTTGCCCTATTAACGGGCTGGGGATTATTGAGTATTTGGCGGCTTACGAGCCTCTTTGGGGCCAGGCAAACTTTGTGGATCGCGGTTTGCGGCGCGCTTCTTATTTATTTATTGCAAAAAAAGCGGGACATTTTTGAAAACATTCAGCGCTACAAATACCTCTGGTTAATTTCAGGATTTTTGCTTACTACGCTGACTTTTATTTTTGGCACAAATCCCTCAGGCATTGGCCCCGATCTTTGGCTGGGTTGCTGTGGGCTTTATTTCCAGCCCTCTGAACCTCTAAAACTTCTATTGATCATTTTTTTGGCTGCATATCTAGCAGACAGACAGCTTGCCATAAAAAATATTTCCCAATTACTCTTCCCCACCCTGGTGATGGCTGGAATGGCTTTTTTGTTGCTCCTCTTTCAACGCGACCTGGGAACTGGATGGGTTTTTCTTTTTATCTACACAAGCATGATCTATGCCGCTACGGGGAAAAGACGTATCCTCGTAATCAGCGGAATCATAATTGCTTTGGCCCTGTATTTTGGCTATCAGTATGTCCCGCTCGTCTCCGCTCGAATAGCCGCCTGGATTAATCCCTGGAGCGACCCAAGCGGCAATTCCTATCAAATTATTCAGGGCCTAATGGCAATTGCTTCCGGCAGCTTATTTGGGCAAGGTCCGGCAATGGGATACCCGAATTTTGTCCCCGTTTCGCATTCCGATTTCATCTACACTTCAATAGTTGAAGAGAGCGGATTAATTGGCGCGATCGCTTTGTTGCTGCTGATTTCAATGCTGGTCTTTCGCTCCTGGTGGATCTCAATGAGGGCCATCAACAGCTTTCAACGCTATTTGGCAATTGGAATTGGTGCTTATATTGGAAGCCAAAGCTTATTGATCATTGGCGGAACGATTCGCATGCTTCCCCTGACCGGGGTTCCTTTGCCCTTTGTATCCTATGGGGGTTCTTCACTACTCACCTCCCTGATCGCGGTATTGATATTAGCCATCATCAGTCAGCAATCACATTCGAAGCCATCTGCGCCGGGCAATATGAAAGCATTGCGCCTACTGGCCGCTGTTTATTTGATTGCCTTTTTCCTTGCCGCTGCAATTACGGGATGGTGGGCATTGATAAGAGGGCCCGATCTGCTTTCTCGCCCTGATAATGCCCGCTCTTTGACTTCTATTGCCGAGCCGCCTGCCAATGACCCCTGAGCACTAGTTGCTCATCAGCACAAATTTTTACAGCCTTTATAAGCCAGAAAGTCAGATTTCAAGACGCACAAAGCGCCGTTTTCCCACTTGCAGCACACCGGATTTGGTTAAGCCCATATTTGGGTCGCTCAAAGTTTCCCCATCCAATCGAACCCCATTCTGCTTGATCAATCGGCGTCCCTCACTCTTGCTGCTTACCAGCTTTGTTATAGCAAGTATGTCTATTAATGCGCTTCCGATTTCAATTTTAAAGGTCTCCATATCTTCTGGAATATTGCCCTTCTGAAATTGGCTCACAAAAGCTTCCTGCGCAGCCTCAGCTTCTTTTTCGCTATAGAAAAGGCCGCTGATGCGCTTAGCGATTTCCATCTTCCCATCGCGCGGATGCATCTTTCCGCTTTCCATATCGCTGATCATGGTCTCGATTTTTGTTGAAGGCCAGCGTGTAACTAATCGCATATAGTCGGGCATCGCCTTATCTGGCACGCTCATCACTTTGCCATACATATCCTTGGCATCCGTATTAAGCGGGATGTGATTACCAAGCGATTTACTCATGCGCACTACGCCATCTGTGCCAGGAAGGATGCCCAAAATGATGCCAATATTGGGCTTATCGCCCAAAGCAGTCATGAGTTTTCTGCCCGCTGTGATGATATTGAACAGCTGATCGCTGCCCCCCACTTGCACATCTGCTTTCAGCATATGCGCGTCATAGGCCTGCATGAGCGCATAAAAGGTTTCATGCAGGTAAACCGGATCGCCATCATCCCAGCGTTTACGAAAATTATCTCGGGTAAGAAATTGTTGAATCGTAAAATTTGAGGAGAGCTTGATGATCTCAGCAAAAGAAAGCGGAGCCAGCCATTCCGCATTGTATTTGACCTCTGTCTTGTCTTTATCCAAAACACGAAAAGCCTGCTCTGCATATGTTTGGGCGTTCTCTTCCACTTTCTCAGGGGTTAATTGAGGGCGCAGCTTATCCTGATCTGAGGGGTCCCCTATCAAGGATGTGTACGTTCCGATTACAAAGGTAACCTCATGACCAAAGTCCTGAAATTGACGCAATTTCCCCATTGGGATCGTATGGCCCACATGCAGATCCGTAGTGCGTGGATCAAAGCCAGCATAAACCTTGAGCGGCCGTTTTTCCTTTTCGGCCAACAAGAGCCGCTCATGCAATTCCTTCTGCATCGCAGCTTTTAGCGTCTCATCTCCATATTCGCTCCCTTGCATCAGGGTAGCCACTTGTTCCTCAATTTTCATTGCTCGGTCCTCCAAAGCTGCTTAAACAAATACGCCCTCTGTGGCGAGGGCGCGCAATTCTCTCCACAAATTTTGGTCTACAAATGATAATAGGAGCAGAAAGTTTCTTTCACGGGCGAATTATAGCAGGAAAAGCCCTTATGCTATAATCGCGCAGTTGTGCTGAAATACAACAGCATGTAGCTAGTCATGCATAAAAACCTCAAAGAACCCGTCCTTGTACTGAATGCGAACTACGAGCCGCTCAACGTTTGCACAATTCGGCGCGCTATGGGCTTGATCTTTGCAGAAAAGGCAGCCATGCTTGCCAACGGCCGGGGGGAAATACGAACGATCCGCAGATCCTATCCGGCACCCTCTGTTATTCGCCTGGGCTCAATGATCAAGCGCCCACGCCCCCAGGTTAAATTGAATAAGCAGGAAATTTTCCGGCGTGACAACCACACTTGCCAATATTGTGGAAAAAATGGAGGCCAGCTTACTTTAGATCATGTCATTCCGCGCAATTTGGGTGGAGAACATACTTGGGGAAATCTGGTAGCTGCCTGCCGGCTTTGCAATCATCGTAAAGGTGGGCGACTTGCCGTACACGCAGGCATGAAATTAAGATCGACACCAAAGGCACCCGCATCTACAGCAAAATACAGATTCGGCCGCTATTTGCAAAACAATGAAACTTGGGATAATTACATTGTTGGCTGGTAAGCCAGTCAATCGAAATCAAACTCCATAAAATCTTCAGCCAGGGCCACGGGGCCGTCAAAATGTTCAGCCGCTTCGGCCACCAGTGATTTTGAATCAAAATCTCCAGTCGGGTAATGGATCAAGTAAAGTTCTTTGACCTGGGCTTGTCGTGCCATTTCTCCCGCCTGAGCTGCAGAGGAGTGGCCTGAAGATGACCCTGAGGCTTCGTGTAGCAAGATATCCGCGTCTTTAGCCAGCCAAATGACATTCGCCGTGGGAGCCGTATCAGAGGTATAAGCCAATATTTTTCCCGATTTAGGGAATTCGAATCGTAAGCCAATGGTCGGCACAAAATGAGTCACCGGAAAAGAAATGATCTTAAAATCCGAACTTTCCATCACCAGAGTCATTTTTAGTTCGCGCAGGCGTTTAATTTCCACTGGATAATCAAGCCATCTGCTCCACTCAAAAGCATCCAGGAATTGCTCCATATTGCGCACAGTGTGCTCTAAGCCATATAACTTCAATAATTTATCGCGTTTAAGTATCCACATGTTCATGAGCAAAAGTGGAATTCCTGAAACATGGTCGGGGTGAAAATGAGTCATGATGATGTCTGTGATCGAATTGGGCTCAATTCCGATTTGCCTCAAGCGCATCACAGGATTGCTGGCGCAATCTACCAACACTCTTCTTTCTTCCCCCAAAAGCAACATATGTGTATTGTCGTGCCGTTCGTCGGGAACCGCATCCGAGGTTCCCAGAATTACTAACTTGGGCATTTTAAGCCTGAAGGCACTTTATGCATTTGCCTTTCTATGGCGAAGAAACAAGGTAGCCGCTGAAATCAATAAAACAATAGCCATCGCGGTCTGATTGGCATTAAAGCCCGCCACTTCAGAGGCATCAAGCCGAAGAAAATCGAGCGCAATTCGTATCGTTGGATAAGTGATCAGATATACAAGAAATAAATCTCCCGGGAGCAGCTTTTCCTGGAAATTGCGGGCCAGCCAAAAAAGGAAAAAGACTGTCGCCAAACTCCAAAGTGATTCATACAAGAATATTGGATGATATGTTGCATAGTTTGCGTATTCGGCCAAACGATTCTCAGGGGCAATTGTGATCGCCCAGGGTAGATCGGAAGGCGCTCCGTAGAGCTCCTGATTAACAAAATTTCCCCAGCGGCCAATTGCCTGGCCTAAGGGCAAGGCCGGAGCAAGCACATCGATCCAATCCAGAAAATCTTGATTGCGTCGCTTTGCCAGGACATATAAGGCGGTCAATCCCCCAATTACAGCCCCAGGTATTCCCAGGCCCCCCCGCCACACTGCAATCGCTTCCAGAGGATGCGAGAAATAGTAGGCAGTAGTTACGCCCTGGGCTACCAGGGAGGGGGATGGGGTGAGAACATGCCAAAGGCGCGCTCCTATCACACCACCAATAACCATCCAGAATAACGAATCCCAGAGAAAATCAGTATTCATGTTTCGGCGATTGGCTTCGCGATCTGCCAGATAAGCAGCTGCAACAACGCCCAGCATGAGAATCACGCCATAGAAGCGCACATAAAGGGGGCCTATATGTATCCCGAATTGATCAATGGACATTATTTCTCCTTTTGATTCTCGCGATGATAGCTTTCGTGCTTATGCGCTTCAGCGCGAACATGCCAAACTCGGCGAAATGCAGTGATATTTGATCCCACTGCTATGATGACAACTCCCCAAAAAACGTAGTTGAAAAATAACGCGAAGCCCAATATAAAGATGCGTTCCACTCTGGAAAACACACCTATTTTGGCTTCCAATCCCAGGCTTTGAGCTCGTGCCCGAGTGTAGGAAACCAAAACAGATCCAAAGGCAGCAATATAAACTGCCATTGAAAGCCAATTGTCCCCTTGTACGAGGCTATACCAAAGCAAGCCTGCATAGATCAGCAATTCAGCATAGCGATCAAAAACCGAATCAATGAATGCACCAAAATCTCTGGGCTCCCCTCTCAATCGTGCCAATGGTCCGTCAAATGCATCCACTAAGCTCATGAGCCCTATGAGAATGGCTCCCACACGGAAATTTCCTTGAGCCACGAAATATGCCCCTATGACGGTGCCTAGCAAGCCCGCCAGTGTAAGATAATTCGGTTTAACGCCAATACGATTTAGAAATTTAGCTGATGGATCCAACAGCCATTTAAAAACCACCCTGAGTTGGTCTGTAAAAGTGGCCTTCTCTTTTTTCTTTTGTATGCTTTCTGCCAAAGAACTCTCCAATTTTCAAAAAAAATCCCATGAGCTGCGTGCTGATGGGGCATCCGGCTATGCTAACGCAGCCCTAAAGGCCTGTCAAGCAAAGCTAATTAAATTCCAAATCGGAATCCTCATCATCGATGCTGATTAAGATTTCGCGGTCTTTTCCACCGCTTCTGGCTGCGCCTAATATTCCCATATCTTCTAATTCATCCACCAATCGGGCCGCCCGTGGATATCCGATCCGCATTGCCCTTTGCAAATGCGAGGCGCTTGATTTACCAGATGATCGTATTTCCTTAATTGCATCTTCAACCAATTCATCTCGATCAGCAAGCACAGCATCATTACGGATCATCTCATCCCAGGGAGCATTTTCATCTGCGATAATATTTTCGCTTTCTTTATCAACCAATACTTCTTTTTTCCAGTAGGAAAGGATCGCATTGATCTCCTTGTCGTCGACCATTACACCCTGAGACCTTTTGGGAGCTGCTGCCTCAGGAGAAAGAAAAAGCATATCGCCTTTGCCCAGGAGCGCTTCCGCCCCCTGAAAATCCAATATCACGCGTGAATCAACTGCTGAAGCAACCGCAAAGGAAATCCTTGCCGGGAAATTTGCCTTAATCAATCCTGTAACAACGTCCGTGCTCGGTCTTTGTGTCGCCACAACTAAATGGATCCCTGTAGCTCTCGCCATTTGCGCCAATCGCACCAAAGTACTCTCAGTATGCTCCGCTGCCGACATCATAAGATCAGCCAATTCATCAATGAGCACCACAATTCGAGGAAGTCGCTTTCCATCCTTTTGCTGGGAAATTTTCCGGTTGTAATTCCCCAGATCTCGTACGCGTTCCTTTTCCAGCAACTTGTAGCGTCGCTGCATTTCCGCAACAACCCAGCGCAGCACAGTCGTAATGCGCTCCAATTTGCTTTCTACTTTTCCAATCAGGTGGGGCAATCCATTGAACCGTATTAATTCCACCATCTTTGGATCCAACATTATTAATTTCAATTCATCCGGGTCATTGTTCATCACCAAACAAGAGACAATGGCAGAAATCAAAACAGATTTCCCCGATCCCGTCGTCCCAGCGATAAGCAAATGCGGCATTTTCCCCAAATCAGCAGCCACAGGAGACCCCGAAACATCTCTGCCTAATGCTATCGAAAGTGGTGAATTTAGCTTATGAAATGCATTGCTCTCCAAAATGGATCGCAAGCGCACCTTATGGGCTTTCACATTTGGGATCTCCACACCAACATAAGATCGCCCTGGAACGGGGGCCTGAATTCGTAAACGCTGAGTAGAAAGCGCCAGAACCAGATCACGCTGCAAAGCAGAGATTTGAGAAACGCGTATTTTTTGCTGCTTCTCATCGCCATTCTTATCTATATAGCCAGGCTCTAAAGCAAATTGAGTAACTGTGGGCCCCACTTTATAGCCCACAACCTTTGATGGAATTCCAAATTCAGACAAAGTTTTTTCCAATAAGCCAGCCGTCTGATTGATATGCCGCTCGTCCGTATGCATTTTTGCTTCTGAAGTTAGCAATTCAAGCGGCGGCAAATTAGCCTCTCGAGCTCCATGAACCGCTTTTTCGTTTTGCACACTGCTTGAGGCAAGATTCTTTTTAAATTCATCTGGAAGCCTGGAGCGCTTTCTATTTCCATTAGATTTTTTTGTTGGCTCCGTCTCATCTGGAAAACCAGAAAGCATGATTGCCGGATCCGATTTCTGAGGAGCAGGCATTCGATTGATTTTCAAGAATTTTATATTTTTTCCCATTAGGGCAAGTGCATACAGGCCAGAAAATACGCTTAGGCTAAAGAAGATCACACCCGTAATAGCCAATGTCAGCCAGCCTGGGAAAACTGCTCCAAATAATAGGCTCATGCCCTCAGTCAGACCCCAGCCAATAAGTCCCCCATCAAGGCCAATTTCTGCGCGCTCTAATGAGTGGCCTCCGATCAGATTAAGCAGTCCTAGAATTCCCAGTGCCGCCAGCTCAAAAGAAATTACTCGCGCCCAGGTCAGCCTGTCAGAATTTCTTTTCCTGGTTAGCAATTTCCAACCCATAAAGGCCAAGCAATGACAAGTAAGATGGTTCCCCAGCCAAGCAGTTTCTCCCAAAATTCCACCCAGGCAATCAACCAGGTCCCTGCGGAAAAGCCCATTAATGCGAACAATGAAATCAGGGAAAAGGCAAAGACAAGCAAACCTAAAGCTTCGGTGATGTAACGCGAAAAACGAGGCAAAGCCTGCTTTTCCTCGTTTTCTTCCACTTCAAACAACTTCGCTTGTTGCCCTTCTTTTGCCATTAACTATTCTCTCCCCCCATCCATTTCGGTTCAGAATCGCGGCCTTCGCTTTTATCTGTTTCAATAAGTTGCAAACTGATCCTTTGCCGACGGATTTCCACTTCTATCACTTGCACTACAACCTGCATTCCTCTTTCAAATACCAGGCGAGGATCAAGACGTTCATGGATACCCATCTGTGAAATATGGATGAGGCCTTCCAATCCGTTTTCAATTTTCGCGAATGCCCCATAATGCACAACTTCTGAAATCTCCACATCAATTTGAGTGCCAAGCGGATAGCGATCAGCAGCCTCATTCCACGGATTTGGAATCCCTTTTTTAAGGCTCAAAGAAACCCGCCCTTTTTCCTCGTCCATCTCCAATACGACAACCGCCAATTGATCACCGATATTCGCAACCTCGCGCGGATGCCCTACCCGCCCCCATGAAAGTTCGGAAATGTGGATCAGGCCTTCCACCCCCCCCAGATCCAGGAATAGACCAAAGGGTGTCACATTAGTCACTTTGCCATCCACCAATTTTCCTTCTTTGAGAGATTCGAGAAGAAGCTGCCTGGCGCCGGGTTCACTTTTCGCGGCTCGCTCTGACAACACTATTCGTCCTCGCTCCGGATCAACTTCAATCACTTTCAACTCAAGCTCTTCCCCCATATATTCCTCAAGAAAAGCTTCAGCATTGGCCGTCAATCTTTTCGCCTCAACAAGATGAGAACGGGGCACAAAGCCCTGAAATTCCTGAGCGCGGACCAGCAATCCACCCCGATTAAATCCAATGACCTCAGCATAGCAAAGCGATTCTTTTTCCTGCAGCTCAAGAATTCGAGTCCAATCTACCCAGTTAAGCGCTTGCTCATCACTTTTTTGATTTCTTTTTCTTTTGCGATTTTGGGGCTTTGATGATGTTCCCCTCACTTTTTCGGACAAAAGTGATTGCCACCATGAATCATCCTTATCCGATTGCCCCGAATTATTATTCCAGGATTCGTCACGCTTCATATTCTCAAGTCCTTTCCAATTCCATGTCAATTATTTGCTTTTCCATTTCCATTAATGCACCCGCGACGGATTCAACTGCCACGCGCTGCTTGCGGTACAAATCCGCTTCCGACATTGCCAATCTACGAGCAACGTCTCGCACTTTGCGCCCCTGAAGAAATTTCAACTCCAGAAGATTGAACAGTAACCATTCGGCATTTAAAGCCGGGTCGCCTTCTGGACGGTTGCGTTCGATTGCCTTTTTCAATATTGAACGCATCGCATTCGCTGGATTACCTTCATGCTCGTCAATTGCCTCCTGCACGACCCGCATTCCTCGCAAAGGGCTATTGGTTAACTTTGGGCCACCCCAATAATGATTGAGCGCATCCTTTACATAGCGGCCGGTTCTCGCTCTGATAATTTGCTCGGGTCGCTGAGCATCCCGCTAGGGTCATAACGTGAGGCCGCCCGCAATTGTTGCATGAAGGTAACCCAGCGAA
>PVMS01165006.1_pt1 | contig 10894 bp, 7 predicted proteins | sample 1853461 | NCBI WGS metagenome assembly PVMS01 (sample SAMN08582032, study PRJNA380276) | Marine sediment metagenome, whole genome shotgun sequencing project. | isolation source: ocean sediment barecode stripped | collected 2017
CATGGCTCTGCTCGAACCGCCCCCCCAGCTCATCCCCGCCGAACTATTCCCCTTGGCCTCTCCGGACGAGAATGATAAGATCCTGGGTTTGGGCTCGGTGGGTCGGCACCCCTTTTCAGGGCCGAGCCAAGGGACCATACACGGCGCTTCCGCGCTCCCATGAGGGCGGAGCTTACTGACATAATCGTACTTTCGGGAGTCTTCATGACCGCCAAGAAATTCGACTTCGCCCTAGCCATCGGAGGAGCGGCCGGACAGGGAATCGCCACCCCGGGCAACATTCTCGCGCGCACCTTCGTGCGTCGCGGACTGCACTTGAACGCCTACAACGCCTACCAGTCCATCATCCGCGGCGGCCACATCTTTCTCACCGTGCGCGCCAGCGACCAGGAGATCTATTCCCACGGCGACAAGCTCGATCTGCTGCTGGCTCTGAACCAGGACACGATGGACCGGCATCTGGGATTGATGGGCGCGGGGTCTCGAATCATCTTTAATAGCGACACTATCAAGCCGGGAAAGGTGGCGGAAGGGGCCGAGCTTTGCCCGATGCCCATCAACGAGCTCAGCAACGAAAGCCGCAACAAGCTCGTCCAGAACACGGTGGCCCTCGGAATCTCCATGTTCTTGTTCGGCTTGGACTTCAAAGTCTTGGAAGAAGCCCTTACCCTCCAGTTCAAGAGAAAAGGGCAGGAGATGGTCGACGAGAACGTCAGTGTCGCCCGGGCTGGTTTCGAACTTGCGAAGGCGAACTTCAAGCCCTTCGAGCATCCGCTTCCGGAAGGAAAAAAGCCGCTGGCCGTATGGACTGGCAACGAGGCTATTGCGATGGGTGGCGCCTCGGCAGGCGTCAAGTTCTACTGCGCCTATCCGATGAGCCCCGCGACCGGTGTTCTCCACTGGATGCCCGCCAACGCTCGCGACCTCGGTATCATGGTGCGCCAGGTGGAAGACGAGATCGGCGTCGCGAATATGGCCATCGGCGCCGCTCATACCGGGGCCCGTGCCATGTGCGCGACTTCCGGTGGTGGCTTTGCTCTCATGACCGAGGCGATTGGCATGGCCGGGATGATGGAAATACCCGTTGTCTTCATTAACGTACAGCGCGCCGGACCGTCCACTGGCGTCCCCACCAAGACCGAGCAAGGGGACCTGTGGCAGGTGCTGGGCGCCAGTCAAGGCGACTTTCAGCGCTTCATCGTGGCACCGAAGGACGCTCTGGATGCCTTCAATACCATCCCCGAAATATTCAATCTCGTCGACAAGGCCCAGTGCCCGGGCATCGTGATCTCCGATCTATTGATTTCTGAAGGTACTTTCAGTGCCGATCCCGACGCCATCGACATGCATCCCAAGATCGAACGCGGAGAGTTGATCACCGAGCCTACCAACGAGGACGGCTACAAACGGTACGTGTACACCGAAAGCGGCGTGTCCCCGAGAGCTGTTCCTGGGCTCAAAGGCTACGTCCACGTCGTTGCCTCCGACGAGCATGATGAAGATGGGGTCTTGATCAGTGATGAGTTCACCAACCCTCACAAGCGGCGAAAGATGGTCGAGAAGCGTGCGCGCAAATTCGCGAACTCACTAAACGACATTGCCGCACCCGAGATCGAGGGCCCCAAAGATGCGGACGTGACGCTCATCGGTTGGGGCTCCACGCATGGAGTCATCAAGGAGGCGGTGGCGCAGCTCAAGGAAAAGGGCGTCACCGCGAATCAGTTGGCCATCAAATGGATCGTTCCTTTCCATGCGGATGTGGTGAACAAGATCCTTTCCGGTGCAAAGAAGACGATTATTGTCGAGAACAATCACTCCGGACAGTTCGCCCGCTACCTGCTAAGCGAGACAGGTTTCAGCGCCGATGGACATATTCGTAAGTACGACGGAGAGCCGTTCATGCCGCACCACATCGTCGAAGGCGTTCAGGAGCAATTGGCCGGAAAGACGAACCACTATGTTCCGTTTCAAGAGGTCATGGTCTAATGGAGGAGAGAAAGCATGTCTACCGCAACCACCGCCGTTGAGCTGAAACCGAAGGACTTCAAGGGGAAAGTCGATCCGGACTGGTGTCCGGGTTGCGGTGATTTCAGTGTCCTCAGCGGCCTCCAGAAAGTCTGCGCCGAGCTCGGCCTCCAGCCGCACGAGATCGTGACCATCAGCGGCATCGGTTGCTCGTCCAACTTCCCAGGTTACTTCAACGCTTACGGAATGCATACCCTCCATGGACGGGCGCTCGCCGTGGGCTCCGGCGTCAAGATGGCCAATCACGAGCTGACCGTGATCGCCACCGGCGGTGACGGTGACGGCTACGGGATCGGCGGCAACCATTTGGCTCACACGGCGCGGCGCAACGTGGACCTGACGTACTTGGTGATGAACAATCAGATCTATGGCCTGACCACGGGGCAGGTCTCTCCGAGCAGCAGCATCGGCATGAAGACCAAGAGCACGCCCTTCGGTAACGTGGAGATGCCGGTGAATCCGATCACTTCGGCCATCATGAACGGTGCGAGTTTCGTGGCTCGCGGATACAGCGGCGATGCGAAGCACTTGCAGGAGCTCATGAAGAAGGCCATCCAGCACAAGGGTTTTTCGCTCATCGACATCTTCAGCCCGTGCGTTACGTTCAACCACGACAACACTTACGCCTTCTTCCGGCCACGGGTGAAGAAACTCGAGGACGAAGGGCACGATCCCAGCGATTGGAAAGCCGCCTGCGAAAAGGGCCTCCTCTGGGGCGATGTGATCTACACCGGCCTTTTCCTGGAAGTGGATCGGCCGTCTCTCGATCAGCTCGAGCCGGTGCTGGAGTCAGGCGAACCGATTGCTCATCGCGACCCCGCCTTGACCGAGGAGCAGTCTCAGAAGATCCTCAAGAAAATGATGTAGAGGGAGTTGCGCCGGTACTCGCTCGAGAACCTCAGCGCAAGTGGAAATCGTCCGCCGAAACTCGCGCACCCGATAAGACCGTACCTGCGGATGCGGCGATCCTCGCGAAGGTTTGACCGGTCCAAGACAAACCGGTAGCATAGCGTCACCCCGCCGACCGAAAAGGACACGCATGCACCATATTCTGGTGTGGACGAAACGAAAAGGCTGGCTCTCCCAGGACAAGTACCCGGAGATCCACCGCCACTTCAAGGTCGGTGACTTCTCCCCGACGAGCCCGCTTCCCGATGCCGGTGCTCTATTGGTTGTCGACGAAGGCTTGCTTCGCGAGCACGCCGAGGAGCTCCGGCACGCGGCACGGGAGGCGTCTTCCCTTGCACTGCCCGTCGTCGCCGTCAGTGAACGTGGAGACGGCGACTCCCTGGCGATGGAGGAGCTAGTGTTCGACGTCCTGCCCGGCATCCCGAAGGAGAAAGAGCTGCTCCGCACCCTTCGCAACGCTGGCCATCTTCTGGAATCGCAACAGAACCTGCTCGAGTCCCAAAAGGCCGCCGAGCAAAAGGCAAGAGAGCTCGAGGAGGTCAACGCGATCGGCATCGCGCTTTCCGCTGAACGCGACCACGAGCGCCTACTGAATCTCATTCTCACCAAGACTCGCGAGATCACCTGCGCCGACGCCGGGAGCCTGTTCTTGGTCGAGAGCATCGACATGCCGATCGGCGCCGAGAATCGCACCGGCGATCAGCAGCGAGTCCATGGGCGCTGGCTGCGGTTCCGCCTGGCCCAAAACGATTCCCGCGACTTCAAGTTCGAAGAAGACGTCTTGGCCATCACACGGGAGAGCATCGCCGGCTATGTAGCCGAAACGGGCGCTACGCTGAACCTCGCGGATGCTTACGATCTCCCGCCGGACAAGCCTTTCACGATCAACCGTAGTTTCGACGAAACGACCGGCTACCGAACACGTTCCATGCTAGTGGTGTCCATGTTGAACCCGATCGGCGAAACCATCGGCGTCCTGCAACTCATCAACAAGAAGCGAAACTGGTCGACGCGGCTCGAGCAGCCGGAAAGCTTCGAGACCGAGGTCCTGCCCTTTACCCCACTCGATGAACAGCTCGTCCGCTCGTTGGCAAGCCAGGCGGCGGTGTCGGTCGACAACAATCGACTCTATCAACGCATCGAGAAGCTCTTCAACGACTTCGTCCAGGCTTCGGTGCGCGCGATTGAAAGTCGGGACCCGACTACGCGCGGCCACTCGAGGCGGGTGGCCGACATGACGACCGAGCTGGCGAGGGTCGTGAATCGGACGACCACCGGCCCCTATCGCGATCTCAATCTGGGAGACAAGGAGATCCGGGAGCTCAAGTACGCGGCGCTTCTCCATGACTTCGGTAAAGTGGGAGTCACCGAAAAAGTCCTGGTGAAGGCCACCAAGCTCTACTACGGCCAGGTAGACATGATCCGGGAGCGGTTCAAGAACATCAAGCGGACGATCGAAGTCCAACTCCTTCGAACGGTTTTCAAGCGGCTCGCCGAGGAACAAAACCCCGTCTCCGGCGACGAGCTCACCTCAATGGAGGCCGAGCTTCGACGAAAGATGGCCGAAGTCGACGAGGCACTGGAGGAAATTCTCGCTCGAAACCAGCCGACGGTGACTCACGTCGAGGGATTCGAGAAGATCAAAAAGATCGGAGACCTTCAGTTTCCGGACTTGCAAGGGGCACCACGCCCCTATCTCGAGCCCCGCGAGCTCGAGGCGCTCATCATTCCTCGCGGCACCCTGACTCGTGCAGAGCGCGAAGCAATACAAGGGCACGTACGGCACACGTTCGATTTCCTCTACGAGATCGAGTGGACGCGCGACTTACAAAAGATCCCCAAGATCGCCCGGAGCCACCACGAAAAACTCGACGGAAGTGGCTACCGTTACGGGCTCTCTGGCGATGAGATCCCCCCTCAGACTCGGATGATGACCATCGCCGATATCTTCGACGCGCTCGCTGCCCGGGACCGCCCGTACAAGAAGGCGGTGCCGTTGGAAAAAGCCCTCGATATCCTCAAACAAGATGCGAACGGCGGACTGGTCGACACCGATCTGCTGAATCTGTTCATCGAGGCCAAGGTTTTCGAGCTGTCCCTGAAGTAGCGTCTGGCCACGCTGATTGATCGATCCCGTCTATTGACGCTAGAAGGAGTGCCACGGACACGTCTGGCTCGCCCGAGTTGGGCACCGACGCCAAATGACGTCCAACATGCCGATTGGCCCCCTACTCAACCGGTCCAATTCAACATTGGCTGGGCCTTGACAGCCAGAATCTAAGTGGATATAACTTATTGGCATGGGCCAATCGGGAAATCTCCACCTTGCCCTGGATCGCGGCTCGGACGTGCCGCTCTACGAACAGGTCCGTTCGCATATCGCCAATCTCATTGCGAGCGGTCAGCTCGCCTCCGGGACCCGCCTGCCAGCGACACGCGACTTGGCCCGTGATCTGAGCGTAAACCGAGCCACCATCGCGAGCGCCTATGAAAGCTTGGCGACCGATGATCTGGTTCGCTCTCATGTAGGTCAAGGAACGTTCGTCCTGGAAGCAGAGCCGCATCGCGCGACGGCGCCGTTCTGGCCACTTTCTCGAGCAATGGAAGCGGCGAGCCGACAGCTTCTTCCTACGACGCCACCGACCGAACACCCGGATCCGATCGACTTCGCCTCGCTCATCCCTGACGAAGAGCTCTTCCCGGTCGAACCCTTCCGAAAGACTATCGACACCGTCCTGCGGCGGAGAGGCAAGGAGCTTCTTCAATACGGGCCGGTCGCCGGCTACCCGCCTCTCCGCCAGTACATCGCCGAGTGGCTCGGCGAGCGAAACGTGCAAGCCACCGCCGAGCACGTCCTCATCGTCAACGGCTCGCAGCAGGGGTTGGATCTGGTGTTCCGCACTCTAGTGAATCCTGGAGACAGCGTGGCGGTGGAGAGTCCGACGTACACGGTCGTTCTACCGGTTCTCGCCTATTACCAGGCCAGCGCGCTCGGCATCCCCATGACCGACCGCGGCATGGATCTCGAGGCCCTCGAATCGGCCCTGGCCCGCGGCTCGGTGCGACTCATCTACACCATGCCCACGTTTCACAACCCCACCGGCTGGACGATGGATCTCGAAACGAGACAGTCGCTTCTTCGGTTGGCGGGCCGCCACGGAGTGCCCATCATCGAGGACGATTTCGATTCCGAGCTTCGTTTCCACGGGCAGGCCCTGCCTCCCATCAAGGCACTCGACGCCGAGGGCATCGTGCTTTACCTGGGAACCTTCTCCAAAGGACTCTTCCCCGGCCTCCGCTTGGGATGGATCGTGGCACCGCCCGAGCTGATTCGGACACTGAGTCGAGCGAAGATGTTTACCGATTACCACACGAGCCCGCTTCTTCAAGCAGCCGTCTTGGAGTTTTGTGAGCACGGACACTACCAGGAACACTTGAAGCACCTGGCACGCGTGAACAGAGAGAAGAGCCGGATCTTGGTGCGAGCCTTGACTCGCCATTTCCCGGACGAAGTCTCCTGGACCGAGCCGGAAGGAGGCTACGCTTTCTGGATCGTTCTTCCGGAACGCCTTTCCAGCGAGCACCTACTCTCGCAGGGAGCACGAGAAGGCGTTCTGTTCACCCCCGGCAGTCAGTTCTTCGCTGGCGACGAGGGGGATCGCTTCCTACGACTGTCCATCTCGCGCGTGCCCACGAACAAAATCGAAGAGGGCGTTCGGCGGATGGCAAGACTTATCGAGCAGCAGATGGCCCAAGAGCCTGGACACCCTTTGCAGACGCCGGGTGAGCCGATGTTTCATATCTAACAGGCTAATGAAGAACGAGCCAAGCCTGCGTGAGGAGCCTTCAGCCGTCGCGCAGTGCGAAGCACGGAGCGACCGCGCCGTGGGGGTGGGGCCCCGCGGCCGTGATGAAAGAGCGAGCCCGGCGCGCCGCCGGCCGCAGCGAGCCTGTGAGCGGAGGACCGGCGAGCGAACGAGGAGTGAGCGAGCATTGAGTAATGAGCGCCGACGACAAGGCAAGCGCCGCTGGCCGCCAAATGAGGTGGTTGCTCAAACTGGAGCTAGTCAGGCGGATCCGCAGTCACTGTTGGCCGCCAAATCATGTGGTTGCTTTGAGGGGAGCTCGCCAGGCGGCGGTGGGGCCCCGCGGCATTGATGCACTTAGAAGGAGGAAAAGACGATGGCCAATGAACTCAGACTGAAAACCGGTCTTGCCGACATGCTCAAGGGCGGCACGATCATGGATGTCACCAACGCAGAACAAGCCAAGATTGCCGAGGAGGCCGGCGCCGTTTCGGTAATGGCCTTGGAGCGTGTTCCCTCGGACATCCGCAAAGAAGGGGGCATCGCGCGCATGGCGTCGCCGGCCAAGATTCGCGAGATCATGGAGACCGTGAGCATCCCAGTGATGGCCAAGGTACGCATCGGCCATTTCGTGGAAGCTCAGATTCTCGAGACGCTGGGCGTCGACTTCATCGACGAGAGCGAAGTGCTGACGCCGGCCGACGAGGAAAACCACATCGACAAGCAGGCGTTCAAGGTCCCCTTCGTCTGCGGGTGCCGCGATCTGGGCGAGGCCCTGCGTCGCATTGGCGAGGGGGCGGCACTCATTCGCACTAAGGGCGAAGCGGGCTCGGGCAACATCGTCGAAGCCGTGCGTCACCTCCGTCAAGTAAAGCGTGAGATCCGGCGCCTCACCGTCATGGATGAAGAAGAGCACATGGCGGAAGCCAAGCGACTCGGTGCGCCCTACGAGCTCGTCCGGTGGGTTGCGAAGAACGGGAAGCTACCGGTCCCCAATTTCGCGGCGGGAGGCGTTGCTACTCCGGCCGATGCGGCGCTTTGCATGCAGCTGGGCGCGGAGACCGTCTTCGTCGGCTCGGGAGTTTTCAAGTCCGAAGACCCGGCCAAGCGGGCCGTGGCCATCGTCAAGGCCGTGACTCACTACAACGAGCCAAAGATTCTAGCCGAGATCTCGCAAGACCTTGGCGAGCCGATGAAAGGTCTGGACGTGGCTCGCATGGATCCCAAGGATCTCTTGCAGACGCGCGGCTGGTAGGTTTTTCGAGCTCTCATGAAACGCCAGCCCACCATCGGGATCCTTGCCGTCCAGGGAGACTACTCGGAGCATCGGCGCGTCCTGGACGCACTCGAAATCGAGCCGCGCCTGGTGAAGCACGCCAGCGGGCTAGAGGGTCTGGCGGGCCTCATCCTTCCCGGTGGCGAAAGCACGACCATGCTCAAGTTCGTGGTCGGCGAGTCCCTAATGGAGCCGATCCGGCAATTCCATGAAAAAGGGGGCGCCATCTTCGGGACCTGCGCCGGAGCGATCCTGCTCGCAAAGGAGACCAGTTCGCCGAAACAGGAGTCGCTCGGCCTCATGGACATCTCGATCGAAAGAAACGGCTACGGGCGGCAGTTGGAGAGCCACATTGCTCGCGAGGTCTGTCCCGCTCTCGGCGAGCCCCCGGTCGAGATGGTGTTCATTCGCGCGCCGGTCGTTCATCGGGTCGGCCCGGGCGTCGAAGTCCTCGCCTATCACGACCAGGATCCCGTCTTCGTGAGACAAGGACGCATCATGGCCACCACGTTTCACCCAGAGCTATCCGCCGATTCCCGCGTTCACTCATTTTTTTTACAACAGGTCATGCGATCCGAATCCGCCTTCAGTCGCTTGTAAAGAATTCTCTTTTCCTTAAAGAATCTATCCGCTTTCTTGAAGCGCTCGAAGCGCCTACCCCCGTAATCCGATTCCCTACAATCGGTTAGGGAGTTCTCTCCATGGCATCAGGTTTGCTCTTGTATACCGTCGGCATTCGTCAAGCTACGGAGAGCGTGAGCAATGAGAGCTGACCGCAACAAGATCGGACGCTTTTCACGGGTCACGGACCCAGGGGCACGTTTTTCTTATCTTCCTTCTTATCCGGCTCATCCGGCCGCGCCGGACCGCGCGGTCACCCGCTTTCGATCCGGCGGCTATCGAGGAAGCGAGATGGTCATGGCAGACGAATCGATTCTCATCGTAGGAGAGCACTTGGTCTACGGAGGTTTTGCTTCCGACCTGGTGGGGGAAGGCTGGCAACTGTCGCAGGCGTTGGAGCTGGATCAGGGTCTCGACATCCTTCGCACCAGGCCCCACGATCTCGTGGTCATCGACTCCGACTCCTTGACCGACCCACTGCCCTACGCCATCCAGTCCGTGAAGGCCGTGGATCCGGATCTCACGATTCTCCTCGTTGCTCCGCCTGGTTCGGACCTGGAAGGACTCGAGAAGCCCTTGCTTCGGCCGGCCGGACTGCTCGTGAAACCGCTGGAAAGGGAAACGCTCATGATTGCGTTGGAGTCGGCTCTCGTCCACCGAAAGCTCCTACGAGAGAATCGATCTCTCAAGAGGCAGCTGGGTAGTGCGTTCAGTTTAGGTGACTGGGTAGGTTGCACCCCCGAGTCGCAAGAAGTGAGAAAGGCCGTGGCTACCGCCGCCCTCTCGACCGGCCCGGTGCTCCTGCTAAGCGAGGGCGGCACCGGCCGCCGACTGGCAGCCGAGCTCATCCATCGACATGGACGCAATCCCAACTCGACGTTTCTCCCGGTTGAGATCCCGAGCCTCCCACGAGGAGAGCTCCATCTGTGGCTCGAAGAGATATGCGCCAAAGCCGGAGGCGAAGCGGCCGACTCTCGGGCCTACGGCCGCGGCAGGTCTCGGCTGGGCGCCATCTATTTTTCGGAAATCACCGGGTTGTCCCCGCTTGATCAGGAGGCCCTGTCGCATTTCCTCGAGAACCCGGTTCCGTTTCGAGTGATGGGCTCCGCCGATCCTTCGATCCACGAGGCGGTTCGTCAGGGGGATTTCGACCGGCGACTCGTCCACCAGCTGTCGGCGGTGCGCATCCCCATACCACCTTTGCGAGCGAGGCGGGGGGACATCCCGGCGCTGGTGGGTCACTTCTTGAGGCGTTGCTGCGATCGGTTCCACCTCAAACCGCTGGGGGTCCCTTCGCACATCATCGAAAGCTACATGGCCTACGATTGGCCGGGTAACGTCGCAGAGCTCTCGATGGTGATCGAACGCGCGGTCTCGATTGCTTCCGCCGCGCGCTTCGAAGGCGCTACGCTGCCGGAGGAGTTCTGCAGCGCTCCCTCGTTCGACTTTCCCGACTCGGCGCCGCCCAGTGACATGTCCTTGAGAGATTTCATCGCCGACATCGAAAGACGAATCATCATCCAAACCCTGGCGCGAGTCGATGGTAGTCAGAAGAAGGCGGCGGAGAAACTCCGTATCAATCCCACGACGCTTCACGAAAAGATGAAACGCCACAAGATCCTTCCCTGACTAGTCCCCTGTATCAGTGGTTAGTTGCATAAGGCTCGCGGCCATTTTGTGTGCTGGCGAGGCGTGCCGACGAAGTCATATCTGGATATTTCGAGGAGGCGCAACGAAGCCAGCGCGCAAAAGGGCCCGAGAATTATGTGACGTACTACTGATACAGGGGACTAGCCCTGAGCGTCTATCTCGAGCGCTCCAAGGATCTCCGCCTGCTGCTCCGGGCTCAACTGCCCCATCGTCGCGAGCGAGATGGTGCCGGTTCCGTCGAGAACCAGAGTGGTGGGCACCCGCTCGACACCGAGGGTCGTTATGGCGTCGCGGCCGGCGAGAGAATAGACGTTCCAGGGCACTTGGTTGGCGTTTACGTACTGCGCCGTGCGGGAGGGCACCAACACGGAAAGCGAGAGCACTTCGATCCCCGCCGCCTGAGCGGCTTGGTAGAGCTCCTTCCAAGCCGGCAGGTTTGCGTGGCAGATCGAACAGGTCGGAGAAAAGATGAAGAGGAGGATTGGCTGGTTGGCAGTCGGCGGCCTAAGCTCCAGACGATCCCCGGTGAGCGAGATCAGAGGTACGACGGGAAGCGCATTCCCGGCCACCAGCAGCGGACCAGCTGACGGCGCCGGATTGACCGGCG
>PVMS01082445.1_pt1 | contig 10890 bp, 7 predicted proteins | sample 1853461 | NCBI WGS metagenome assembly PVMS01 (sample SAMN08582032, study PRJNA380276) | Marine sediment metagenome, whole genome shotgun sequencing project. | isolation source: ocean sediment barecode stripped | collected 2017
GGCAGCGAAAGCCATGGCCACTCCGGCAATCGCTCCACAACCCTGGAGCGCCCGGCCGGCAACCAGCATGAGCATGGAATCAGCCAGCGCGGCGACTACTCCGCCGGCCGCGAACAGAAACAAACCCAGCAACAGCACCGGCCGCCGCCCCCAGCGATCAGATAGCCAGCCAAACGGTTGCTGCAGAGCCGCCTGGGTCAGCCCGTAGATGCCAACGGCCAACCCGCCCAGCTGCGGCGTGAAGCCGGGTATATCCTGGGCCAGGATCATGAATACCGGCAGAATCAGGAACAGGCCCAGCATGCGGAGCGCAATCACACTGGACAGTTTCAGGGCGAGTTTCAACTCCCGGGATTTGTTCTGATCAGCTTTCAATTAAAGGGCTCCGTCTGGATTCTTTGTTGTTTTATCAGGGGACGCTGCGAAATAGAAGACGAGATTATAGGTCGTCCTGCCTTGTGTTCATACAAGCCGGACTTATAATGAAAAAATTCCCGCACCCAAGGAACAGAATGGATCAGCCTGGCGTTCATGCTGAAGTGACTGCAGAGCAGGAACCGGACATCAGTCCTGTTTTTGAACTGTGCGCTCACGAGATGTCTGCAATTAATGCACTGATCCGCGACAGTCTTGACTCCAACGTCGTGCTCATCCGGCAAATTGCTGAATACATTATTGGCTCAGGAGGGAAACGACTGAGACCGATGCTGGTCATTCTTTCCACCCGCGCCTGTGGCTACGAGGGCGGGCATCACATCAACCTGGCTGCAATCATAGAATTCATTCATACGGCCACGCTTCTCCACGACGACGTCGTCGATGAATCCAGCTTGCGCCGGGGCAAGGAGTCAGCGCATGCAGTGTGGGGTAATGCAGCCAGCGTCCTGGTCGGGGATTTCCTGTATTCACGCAGTTTTCAGATGATGGTCAAAGTTGATTCCATGCGGGTCATGGAAGTTCTGTCTGATGCCACCAATACGATAGCCGAAGGCGAAGTTGAGCAATTACTGAATATGCATGACCCGGAAGTCGACCGGGAGCGTTACTTCAGCGTTATCGAGAAAAAGACAGCCAAGTTGTTTGAGGCGGCCTGTCAACTCGGTGCGGTACTGGCCGGGCGGCCTGAACTCGAGCCGGCCATGGCAGAATTCGGCCGCGAACTGGGCGCGGCTTTCCAGGTAGCAGACGATGTCCTGGACTACATGGCTGATGCCGACACCCTGGGTAAAAATTCGGGTGATGACCTGGCCGAAGGCAAGCCGACCCTGCCACTGATCCTGTGCCGGGAACAGGCTGATGAAAAATCCCGCCGCTTGATCGACGAGTCTATTCGACAGGGTGGCCTGGAACAGCTGGATCAGATTGTTGCCATGATCCGCGATGGGGGTGCGCTGGAACAGGCCATGCAGCATGCACGTGACCGGGCTGACACGGCACTGGCTGCATTAGACGACCTGGCGCCCTCCGCCTGGAAGGACGCCATGCAACGTCTCGCCCGCTACAGCGTTACGCGGAATTACTAACCGAGAACGTCATTCCAGGCAGAGATTTGGTCTGCCTGGCTTTGCAGCAGTCGCTCCTCACCATTGATATCAATCGACTCGATGGTATCGCCCTCGCCAATGGCGTTTACAATGTCCTGATCACTACTCTCGACGACCGATCCAAACACCGTATGGCGCCCGTCCAGCCACGGGGTTTCCACGTGCGTGATGAAAAACTGGCTGCCATTGGTGCCCGGTCCTGAATTGGCCATGGAAAGTACGCCTGGCGTATCGTGCCGGAGTTCAGCTGTGCATTCGTCTTCAAATTGATAACCGGGCCCACCTGTACCGCGGCCGTGAGGGCAACCACCCTGAATCATGAAATCGGGAATCACGCGATGGAAGCTCAGACCATCATAAAAACCCCTTTTCGAAAGATTGACGAAATTAGCAACTGTTACTGGTGCTTTATCTGCAAATAGACGAATTTTTATATCGCCCTTACTCGTGCGCATGACCGCGCCTACTTCCTGTACTGCTTCGTTCACTCTATTTTGCTCCTGTAAAAAATGTTCTGAAACTTTTTACCCGACTCCAGGGTCTATTCATGTAAGGCCGCGGGATGGTCTCTCCCTCAAACCAAACAGGGCGAATTCTGCACTCCTCACCCCTGACCAGCGGCCTCTTTTTATTGAGCCCGCATGTGGCGCCAGTCTCACGACCCTGACTTGTCCAGCTACGCCTGAACTTGAGCTTCCGCGAGACTGGTGCAATTTCCGGGCTTTTCTTCTACCAAATGTCTCGTTCTTTTAATTCGAAACCGCATAGTTGGGTGAACTGGCGCCCGCGGTCGCGATAATCCTTGAACTGCGGAAAGCTTGGCGCACCGGGCGACAACAGCACAGTGCCATCGGCCTGCGTTATTCGCTTCGCCAGCATTACCGCTTCCTGAAGCCCCGAAACCAGGTGCAGCCCTTTTTCAGGCTGCAGGCCTGCGCTGCGCATTGTATCCACAATTCGCGCTCCGTTCTCCGGAATTGCAATAACGGCGCCCGGAATGCAGGTTTTGAATGCTTGCATATATGGTGTCCAGTCCAGCCCTCTATCAAGCCCTCCCACGATTAAAGTAATCGATTGACCCGAAAGCGCTTCCAGCGCTGCCGCCGTGGCGACGGGCGCGGAAGAGATGCTGTCATTGATGAAGCGTACGCCTGACTGCTCACCGACGACCTGCAGGCGATGGGGAAGACTGCGAAAAGAGGAAAGTGCAGGCACTGCCGTCTTCATATCTGCCCCGATTTCCCGCAGCACCGTCAGGGCAGCAGCCGTGTTGGCCAGGTTATGCACTCCTGGCAGGCCTTCCGGCAGACTGACCGGCAGTATGGAAAGCCCATCATGAATTCCGCAGCCCGCGACATGGATAGCCGCTTCCGAATTGAACCAGCTAATGTTCGAATGACTGGACAGAGCCTTTACCAGCACCGGATCAGCGGCATTGGCGACCATTACTGAGCCGGCTGCCAGTTCCGCCAGCCGCAGCTTATCCTGGCGATAAGCCTGCTCACCACCATGCCAGTCCAGGTGTTCTGATGACAGGTTGAGGATCACGCCAACAGTTGGGGCCGCCTCGAGATCCGTCAACTGGTAGCTCGAGAGTTCGATCACCCACCAGTCCACATCCCGATCGTTGCAGGAAAGCAAAGGCAAACCGATATTTCCGGCCAGTCGCACCTTGTGACCACAGGAACGCAGTAAGTGGGCAATCAGGGCGGAGGTCGTGCTCTTGCCTTTGGTTCCGGTAACGCAAATAGTCTTTTCTTGCGGGTGAGCAGCAAACCACAGGTTGCTCGGCGTCGTGATTTCAACACCAGCAGACAGCGCCCGCCGAATGCTATCGCGATAGGGACTGATTCCCGGAGATCGCACCAGCAGGTCATATTGCTCCAAATGAAGTTGTGACAGGGGACCGGTACGCATTCGATCCTGATCGTCCAGTTGCCCGGCGAATGGGCGGCCCGGCTGCGATTCGGAAATCAAATCCAGTTCTATCCCGGGACAAAAGGATCTCAGGTACTCCCGTGCCGACTGCCCTTCCCTGCCGACGCCGAGAATTCCGATTTTTCTGCCTTCAAGCTCAGCCGGTTTCACCCCTGGCTTCCTTTTCTGTTAGCGCAGTCAAGATCGAACGGGGAATTGAATGCTGCGCGGACGGCCGCAACAGCGCTTCCATATCCGGTACTTTCACTGCTTCAAGTTGCGGCGCGATCGCCCTCACCACAGCATGCCTCCGCCATCGATCATCGTTCGCCAATGCGGCCAATGCGGCCCTGCTTTCTCCAGCCTCCCCAACGCACTCGAAGGGTTTGTTCCGGCCGAGCCCACACAAGGCGCGAAACCCATCGGCCTGGTCATCGCGCTCCAGCAAATCCCCTCCCATTATTGCTCTCACCTCCGCCGGGGGAAGGAACAACGCCAGCGACAAGGCAGCGAAACGGCACTTGGGGCAGTCACCGCACCATCGCCCGTCAATCCTTGATCCACCAATATGAAAGTTACGGTTACAACTCGAATAAACAGCGTGAAAATCGGTCAGCTTGCAGAAGCGCCGCACTATTTCCAATTCAGAATAAGGCCGCAGGATGGAAAAGTATTCAATGTCAGGACTCACATGAGAAGCAATCACAGCACGGAAAGCCTCTTCAAAGGCAGAGCTCTTGCTGTATTGATGGTTGACGGGCGTTCCGTCGGGTAAAGCCAGAGTTGCCTCATCAGCCGATCGCTCATTCGAAAAGACGATATAGCGACATCCGTACAATATCGCTGCGCACAACAGGATGGCCGAATTAATTGCGGTGACCGGGACGTGTCCGTTCCAGGCGCCCGCCTGGTTCATCCCGGCCAGTTCCGGCGCCAGCGATCGTTCGATTCGGATCAGTGGCAATTTCGCTGCTTTGACGGTTTCGCCAATCAAGGGTGAATTACCAATGCATGCCGGCAACACGTCAAGCCCCGCGTCCTGCAGCATGCGCAACCCGACCAGGCTGTCCTTGCCACCCCCCATGGCCACCAGTGCCCGCCCGGGCAGAATCAGTGATTGCGGCGACCGCTGTGTGCCGACCCCACAAAACCGGACTCTCTTACCCACATCCAGGCGGTTGACGTATGCGAACTCCCCCAGTCCCTGTACGTACAGCTCGGTCAGAAATCCAGCAAGTTCAGAATCAGGAGCCTGCTGCACGAAACCTATCTCGCGACTGAGCCCGGCTTTGTAATAGCTGACGCCTGCGATCAGGTGCAACAGCCTTAATGACTCTTCAAATGCCGCTTGCCGGCTTGCTTCGGGTGGCCAGGGCGCATGTGGAAAGCGAATTCGCTCTAGCAAATCCGGCCCCGAGTCAAAGCGATAGACGAGCCGCGCCTCACCCTGCCCACGGTCATAAGCACAGGATGCGAATTGGAACCGGGTGGCTTGTTTGGGATCAGGAATAGTCTGCTTCATGAATTGACCGTATTTGCTCCCAACTGTCTCCGAACAGGCCGCCGGAATTATCCCTGCCGACCGGGATCAAGGCCTTGTGCGCATTCCTCAGCAGGGGATCATGATCGCCCGCTTTCACCAGGATACTGAGGCACAGATCATTGGCCGATTGCGACAACATCAACAAGGGTTTTTGTTCGAAAATTTCCATCGTGTGCTGTATTCGGGCCAGCGCTGTCCGGGCGCCACGCCCGACCAGATTGACACATACGCAGTTGTCAAAAAGCCCGACCTTGCATATTTCCGCCAATTCATCCACCAAGCCGCCAAGTTCATCCGCTCCCAGATGATTGGCCGCGCAATTTACCGCCACCGTGGTGGTGGTTTCCGAGGTCGCGACGAGGTCAACCGAAATACCCCGGCGTCTGAATATTCCGAAAACCCCGGCCAGAAATCCCACCTGGTGCCGGGCATCCAGGTTTTGCAGCAGGATCACTGCCATGTTGTCCTGACAGGTAATGGTTTTTACGCCTGTTGCATCCCGCTTGGTATCGCCGATACGGGTTCCCTCGATATCACGGCGATTGATATCCCGAATGATAATGGGTGTGGCCGTGGATGAGGCGGCGCGGATACAACGGGACTGAACGACTTTGGCGCCACTGGCGGCCATCTCCAGGGCTTCTGCATAATCCACCTCGCTCAGAAGCCGGGCTTCCGGGATCAGGCGCGGATCTGCGCTGAACAGACCGGGAACGTCCGTCCAGATTTCCAGCCGCTGCGCACACAGGCGCCCGGCCAGCAATGCAGCGGATGTGTCGGAACCGCCCCGTCCAAGCAGAGCCGTCTCGCCGCTCGTTGTCCTGGCGACAAAGCCCTGGGTCACCAGGATCGGATCGAGCTTCGCCCAGCGCTCAGCCAACGCCTTGTCCGGTCCGGGTTTGCAGCTTGCAGACAGCCAGCGCCGCGCCGGCGACAGATCCGGCTCGGGCAGAATCTCGAGCGCATCGCGTGCATCCACCCAGCCAGCGTCAAGGCTTTGCCGGAGAAATCCCACCCCGATTCGTGTACTCAACCACTCGCCAAACGCCATCAAACCAGCTGTGGAGGACGGACCGGGGTTATCGCCAATCCTTGCCAGGCATTTTCGAATGCCCCGTTCTGCCTCCGGCAGCCAGAGATCGAAGTCGAGGTCGAGTTCAGCCGACAGGGAGCGGTGTATGTCGAGAAGATCGCCCAGGCCGGATTCCGGGTCCGGTTGATTGGCCAGGGCTGTCAGGTAGTTGGTCACACCGGCTACGGCGGAACAAACCAGCAATAAACGATAGCCATCGTCCTGCCGTGCCCTGGCCAGAGAAGCGATGGTGTCCCATTGCCGTCTGCCGGTCACGCTGGTACCCCCAAATTTCAAAACCAGCCATTTTTCAGACATGCCTGCGGCGCCCGTTTATCGATTGCAGGAACGTTACCTGAATTCTGTACAAGCTGTACAGCCGAATAGGGCGTGAACCAGCCTTTTACCCTTCACTGCCATAATTTTGGCCGATTCCAGACAAAAAAAACGGCGCCTGGGAAGGCGCCGAATCGAGGAGGGGTCGTACAGAGTTATCTGACTTCCCTTTGGAGTGTTTAAATCAAGTGTTCACAACTGTCCTCTATGACACCCTGATAACGAATCTGGTTCCCTTAAATTTCAAAATTTCTGAAATTCTGATGCGAGGCAACCGGTTCGCCTGAAAATCTACTTCCCTTGATGGAAATCATCGCCATTCAATTAAATCGTGCCTACTATTTCAAGCGGTTCTCAGTACGAGGACCCAGATTAACTCATTCCGCCTGAATGCCCGCTGAATGGCAGCGGGCGGCAGGCATCACCGGGGGATTTGGCGCATCCGGCAATCTGTACTAGGATGTTCGTCCCACATATTGTTTCAGGAACACCGAATGCCGAAATATCGCACTGAAGACATCCGCAACATTACCCTGGTCGGTCACACCGGTTCAGGCAAAACAACACTGGTGGAATCCCTCCTGACCAAGTCAGGGAAAATAGGTGAAGCGGGCACGATTGAGCGCGGCAGCACCACCACCGATCACGATCCCCTGGAAAAGGAGTTTCAGCATTCACTGGACTCCGCCATCGCCTCACTCGACTTTGAAGGCATTCATATAAACTTCATCGACACACCGGGATTCCCGGATTTCAGGGGTCCGACCCTGACCGGTATGGCCGCCACTGAAACCACAGCGCTGATCATCAATGCGCATAACGGCATCGAACTCTCGACTCGCCGTCTCATGCGAAGAGCCAAGCGCCGCCGCCTGTGCCGCGTGATTGTCATCTCGAAAATGGACCAGCCAGGCGTGAATCTGACAAAACTTGTGCAGGATATTCGCCGGGAATTCGGGCCGGAATGCCTCCCGATCAACCTTCCGGCGGACAATCTCAGCACGGTCAGGGATTGTTTCTACGGAACCGACGGAGAAACGGACGTCTTTTCCCTGAAGGAAGCGCACGAAGCCATCATCGACCAGGTTGTCGAGGTCAATGAAGAACTGATGGAAAAATACCTGGAGGGTGAGGAACTGAGCCGTGATGAACTGCACAACGCCTTCGAACAGGCCTTGCGTGAAGGGCACCTGGTTCCCATATGCTTCACTTCAGCCACCACCGGTGCGGGCCTGGGCGAGTTCCTCAAGCTGTGCCAGCGATTGCTGCCGAATCCGATTGAAGGCAATCCACCGCCAATCCTCAAGGGTGAAGGCGATGCGGCGGAGGAAGTCGAGCTGCAACCGGATCCAAACGCCCACGTGATCGCACACGTGTTCAAAATCAGCAACGATCCCTTTGTCGGCAAGCTCAGTATTTTCAGGATTTACCAGGGTACGGTGAAACCGGATACCCAGTTATTCATTGGCGACGGCCGCAAGCCCTTCAAGGTAGGACACCTGTTCAAGATACAGGGTGGCAAGCACGAAGAAGTGGATGCAGGCATCTCCGGCGATATCTGCGCCGTGGCCAAAGTGGACGAGATTCACTACGACGCGATACTTCACGACTCTCACGATGAAGACAATTTCCACCTCAAACCACTGGACTTCCCTCAACCAATGTACGGTCTGGCGATACAGCCCAAGAGCCGTGGCCAGGAACAGAAACTGGCGCAGTCTATTTTCCGCCTGACCGAGGAAGACCCCTGCTTCGTGGTCGAGCACAACCAGGAACTCAATGAAACCATCATTCGAGGCCTGGGAGAACTGCACATGCGGGTGATGCTTCAGCGCATGAGCGGCCGCTACAACGTAGAAGTTGACACGCGTCCGCCCCGCATCGCATACCGTGAAACCGTAACGCGTCCAGCCGAAGGCCACTACCGCCACAAGAAACAGACTGGTGGCGCCGGCCAGTTCGGCGAGGTTTTCCTGCGCATCAGGCCACTGGCGCGTGGTGCAGGTTTCGAGTTCATTAACAAAGTTGTCGGAGGATCCATCCCCACCAGCCTGATTCCGGCCGTAGAAAAAGGTGTTCGCCAGATCGCACGGGAGGGCGCTATCGCCGGCTACCAAATGCAGGATGTGGAAGTAACCGTATACGAAGGCAAATTCCACCCGGTCGACTCAAAGGAAATTGCCTTCGTGATCGCGGCCAGAAACGCTTTCCTCGACGCCATACATAATGCGGGCCCGCAAATCCTGGAGCCTATTGTCAGCGTGGACGTCACAGTCCCCGACGTAGTGATGGGTGACGTTACCGGTAACCTGGCAGGCCGGCGCGCACGCATCAGCGGCACGGAAACCCTCAGCGGCGGTCTGGTCACGGTGACTGCGGACATGCCTCTCAGTTCGCTCAGCGACTATCACACAGAGCTCAAATCCATGACCCAGGGCCAGGGCAACTTCACCATGGAGTTCAGTCACTACGATCCGGTACCGCATGCAGTGCAGCGGGAACTGGAAGCGGCCAACAAGAAGAAAGAAGACGATTGATAGAGTTATCCGTCAATAACGGTAAAAGGGTGCTTCGGCACCCTTTTTCATATGGGCGCACAGTGGTCGATTTGCTGATATATCAATAATACTGGTTCAGCAAAATATCGACAAGAAATTCAGAAAATGAAGTTTCGCTCACGGCTATTTTTATTATTATCCAATAAATATCATTAATTATATGCTGTATCATGCTGTTTTACAGACATTAATAACTTGTTATTGGAAAAGATCTTTTTCTCGCTCGAATCCATTCTCGAACAGGTATTGCAAAAGACTCCAGGCTTCAGCGTCGCCATCAAACCAATTCAGATGGTCCGGGTCGATCCGCCTGCGATCTGCCGCCACGCTGACGGAAACGGCCAGACGGCCACAAATCAGCGGCAAAAGCACTGCCCTTTCTTCTCTGGAAAGGGGACTGGCTTGGTGATACCCGGCAACGATGTCAGCCGCGATGTGCAGCGGGTCTTCCCGGCCCATCATCATGTAGGGCAGGCAGACCCCCAATTCACAAATCGTTGGATTGAAACAACTGTCTCCAAAATCCACCAATCCGACGACTCTGTCCCCTTCCATCAGGACATTTTCCCCATGGGCATCACCATGGATGAATTGATGCGGCAGGGCCGCCAGTTTTGGCTCCGCCCGAGTGGCCCATAGATCGAAGGCCCAGGCCAGCAACTCGCGTTGAGCCGGCTCTTCAATGAGCGCCAGTTTGGGCCGGTGTTGGCCGGCCTCGGCAAGATTCCAACGGTGATTCCGATGGGCTGCCCGATGATCGAAATCCTTCATCACAAGATCAAATTCCGCCAACGCTTTTCCCAGATTTTTCCTTGTTTTTACTGATATATCAGACATTGAGTCTAAATTCATGCCATCTATATATCCCAGTAATCTAGCCCTGTTTGACACATTTTTACGAAGTTTAATTCCTGTTTCAATTTCACCCTGTTTATTTTTTAGAATTTGGGGGAGTTTGAAGCTCAATCCACGGAAAACTGCGTGCTCAATAAGCTCATATTCCATCGCCACAATCGCTGGTGGCATGTCATCATCCACAATTTTAAATATGAACCGTTTTCCCTCAGCCGCACTGACCAGGTAATTGAGGTTTTCGCCTGGAAGACGGGCAATCGACCCTTCGATTCCATAGTGATCCAGGAGACATCGAAGAATGTCCAACTCGTTCCTGTCGGTCTCTGTTTTGCCATTCACGACTGATTTCCTGCCTTTTCCGTCCTCGAAATTTGGGGCTGCCGAAAAATTCTCTCACAGTCCGGCCTGCAAGCCATTAACAGATTAAAAGAAATACCCACAGCCGGCTCAGCAATAAAGTACGCTCAGCAGCGATCTGAGTCGCAGATTGCAGTGCTACCCCGGATACTGCTGCATTCCGCCGCTTCTGCTAAAATGGTGCACAAATTCGTTTTGAACAGGGACTGTCCGGCTCGATGAGAACAATAAACCTGCGACTGATGGCTTTGATCAGCCTGCTTTTCCAGCTCGCCCCCTTGTCCGCTTCTTCTCCAGAACTACAGCTTGCCAACGATTACCAAGCCTTTTTTCGAAAACATATTGAGCAGGAAAAAGTCCTCGGCGCAGCGTTTGTCGTGGTTTCCGGAGACCGGATTATCCACCTCGGCACCCTGGGCCATACCGATACCAGCCGCAGTCATCCTGTCGACGAGAACACTGCATGTCGAGTGGCGTCTGTGTCCAAGACCTTTGCCGCCGGGCTGGCCGGAGTTCTGGTCGCCGAAGGCGAGTTCCAATGGGATGACCCGGTCACGCAATATGTTCCGGATTTTCGCATCAACGGCGACAGCAGCCAGGTAAAAATCCGTCACCTGCTGGGCCAGAGCACCGGCTTGATCCCACACGCATACGACAACCTCATAGAGGATGGCGTTTCCATGGACAGGATCCTGACACAGTATCGAA
>PVMS01165359.1_pt1 | contig 10889 bp, 9 predicted proteins | sample 1853461 | NCBI WGS metagenome assembly PVMS01 (sample SAMN08582032, study PRJNA380276) | Marine sediment metagenome, whole genome shotgun sequencing project. | isolation source: ocean sediment barecode stripped | collected 2017
AGCATCCGAACAAATTCCCGAAGGGTTTGGCACCCCCGAAATGGGTCCTATTACCACCGGTTTGGGTGAAATATACCAATACGTACTCGATGTTGATCCAGCCTATAAGTCAAAGTATTCAGTGATGGATTTGCGCACAATTCAAGACTGGGTGGTCAAGCGTCAATTATCAGGAATTCCTGGGGTAGTAGAAGTAAACACCTGGGGAGGGTTTCTCAAACAATATGAGGTGACACTAAATCCGGAAAAATTAAAAGCACTCGACATATCGACAATAAATGTTTTCAATGCATTAGAAAAAAAACAATAGTGTTGCCGGTGGTGGATATATAGAAAAGGGCAATCAGAGCTACTTTATAAGGGGAGAGGGATTAGTAGGCTCTATTGAAGATATTAAAAATATTGTGGTTGACTATCGAAATAATCTACCAATATATGTGAAAGATCTTGGAGAAGTTGGATTTGGATATGCCACTCGTTTTGGAGCAGTAACCGCTAATGGTGAAGGTGAAACAGTGCTGGGGCAGGTGATGATGTTGAAAGATGCCAACTCCAATAAAGTGATCGAGGCAGTTAAAGAGCGGGTTTCCGAGGTACAGTCCACCTTACCCCCAGGTATTTCTATCAACCCATTTTTAGAAAGAAGCGAACTAATTGCAAAGACCACATCTACTATAACTGAGAACTTAGTGTATGGCTGCTTAATAGTAGTTTTTGTGGTGGTTCTGCTCTTGGGAAATGTGCGATCTGGTTTGGTGGTGACATCTGTTATTCCCCTTTGTTTACTATTTGCAATTTCGATGATGTACCTATTTGGAATCGATGCTAATCTAATGAGCCTTGGCGCCATTGATTTCGGCATAATCATCGATGGTGCAGTAATAATTGTCGAGTTTATTGCATTTCAAATCACTAGCAAAAGGACGGAATTTGTTTCCCTAACTAAAGAACAACAAGGACCGTTTATTGATCAGGTAACTCATAACGCTACCTCCAAAATGATGCGATCAGCCGTTTTTGGGCAATTGATTATCATTATAGTTTTCATTCCAATCCTATCCCTGGCCCATGTAGAGGGTAAGATGTTTAAGCCCATGGCGCTAACATTTTGTTTTGCCCTGATAGGTGCCATGATCTTTTGCTTTACCTATATTCCGGTGGTGGCGAGTCTCTTTTTAAGGCCTTCCAAACAAGATGGATTCAATATTTCAAAGCTGCTGATGACCTTTTTTGAGAAACTCTACAGGCCGATATTAATCTGGTCCCTACTGCATCGGAAAACAATAATGTCATTATCGGTCGGCCTGATGATGGGTGTAGGTTATTTGTTCACTACTATGGGAGGCGAATTCATGCCTACACTGGACGAAGGAGATTTTGTTATTCAACCAATTTTAAAAACAGGTACTTCATTAAGCAAAACTGTAGAGATAATCACAGAAATAGAAAAGGTCGTCAAATCCTTTCCAGAGGTAGAACAGGTAATTACTAGAATAGGAGCAGCAGAAGTTCCTACAGACCCAATGTCAATGGAAGAGACAGATGTGATATTCACGTTAATAGATAAAAGTGAATGGACTACTGCTAAGACAAAAGATGAGCTTGCTGATAAGATCAAACAAGCGCTGATTGCCAAGATTCCAGGGGTGGATTATGAATTTACCCAACCTATTGAAATGCGATTTAATGAGCTTATTACCGGTGTACGTGCAGACTTGGCCATTAAAGTATTTGGGGAGGATTTGGGTATTTTAGCTCAAAAAGTACTTGAAATTGAAAAGTTAATACAACAAGTAGAAGGCGCTTCTGATATAAGTGTTGAGAAAACCGCTGGATTGCCACAAATGAGGGTACAATATGATCGGAGAAAAATCGCGCAGTATGGCCTCAATATTAAAGACGTGAACGAGGTGATCTCTTTGGGATTTGCGGGAAAAGTTGCGGGTAGTGTTTTTGAAGGAGAAAAAAGATTTGACCTGGTGGTACGTTTTTCGGAAAATTTTAGAAAAGACATTAAAAACTTGGAAAATACCTTCGTTTCGCTGCCTTCAGGTGGACAGATACCATTAAGCGTATTAGCAGATATAACCTATACTACAGGACCAGCCAAAATATCACGTGATGATACCAAGCGACGAGTGGTGGTAGGAGTGAACGTTCGAAATCGAGACCTGGAATCCGTGGTGGAAGATGTTCAAAGACTAATTAAAAACCACATAGATCTACCGCCAGGTTATACTATTACCTATGGTGGTCAATTTGAAAATCTCAGGAGTGCTAGGGACCGATTAAGTTATGCGGTTCCAGTTGCCTTGGCCCTAATCTTCCTTTTACTTTTTTTTGCCTTCCAATCAATTAAAGAAGCCCTGTTGGTTTACAGTGCTATTCCATTAGCTGCTATTGGAGGGGTTTTATTACTATGGGCCAGGGGAATGCCCTTTAGTATTTCAGCGGGAGTGGGATTTATAGCCTTATTTGGTATTGCGGTGCTTAACGGGATTGTGTTGATAGATCATTTCAAAGAATTGAAACGAGAAAATATATCTGATATTAAAGAAAGAATTCTGTTAGGTACCAAACAGCGCTTAAGACCGGTGTTGCTGACAGCCTCGGCCGCGGCCTTGGGTTTCCTTCCCATGGCAGTATCTACATCGGTAGGCGCCGAAGTTCAGCGACCGCTGGCCACCGTAGTAATTGGGGGTTTGGTCACTGCCACCTTACTCACTTTAATTGTGTTGCCGGTGCTGTATTCCATATTTGATAACATTGAAATTTCCTTCAAACCGAAACCTAAGGCACTTGTGCTGGTGTTCTTAGTGATCCCCTTGTTTAGCTACGCACAAGAAAAAGGGCTAACGCTGGAACAGGCCATCCAACTGGCAAAATCAAATAACGCAAGGTTAAAATCGTCAGAATTGTCCATCCTGAAAAGTGAGGCATTAATTGGAACAGCATTTAATTTTGAAAAAACCAATGTTTATTACAACTACGATGAAAGTAACCTGGCCAGGAATGACCAGCCGTTGAAAGTATGGGGAGTGAAACAAAATTTTCAATTCCCATCAGTATATTCATCGCAACAGAGATTACAAAAAAGTGCTGTTCGTTTACAACAACATCAATATGCCATGGAAGAGATGTTATTGGTTAAAAACGTTTCATCTGCCCATAACCAAATTACCTATTTGAAACGGATTCAGGAGGACTATCAATATTTGGATAGTTTATATGATCATTTTTCCAAGGCTGCTAATCGTCGGTTCGAACTGGGAGAAGGAAATTATTTACTCAAACTCACTGCAAATAACAAACAAAACGAAGTATCCCTGCAACTTAGACAGCTGGAAAAGGACCTTGAGTCTGCTTATGCAGAATTATCCCGGTGGATTCAAAACGAAGAAATTTTTGAAGTTATAAAAGTACCTTTCGAAAAGTTGACTTTGCAATTTCCCGATACCGCCAATCACCCGGGGTTTATGTTTTATTTGGAAGCATTGACTTCAGCTAAGGAAGCAGCGCAGGTGGAGAAAAACAAAATGCTTCCGGATATACAGTTGGAATACTTTCAGGGGACCAACAATGCTCTAAATGCGGATACTTATAGTGGCTTCCAGGTTGGCTTAGGCATTCCAATCTTGTTTGGAAACCAAAAGGCACAGATAAAAGCCTCAAAAATCGAAAAAGAGCGAATCCTCCAGGAAACAAAAAACTATAGAAAAGTAATGGAGGGAAGGCTGCAACAACTTTCAGCAGAGCTAAGCAAGCAGGACGAGGCATTAGTCAATTATGAACAACGGGGAAGAAATCTGGTTAAAGAGATCATACATGCAGCAAGTAGATCATTGGAAGGAGGGGAGATCGATTTCTTTCAATATATCCTGTCGATAGACAGTGCAGTTAAAATCGAAATGAATTATTTACAAAGTCTGCGTAGATACAATGATATTATATTGAATATCAATTATATAATTAACTAATATTAATGTAATGAATGGCTTAAAATTAACCATAATTTTTGTTGGCCTAATCACTTTTCTTTTCTCTTGCGGTGATGAGAAAAAGGGCATGTCCATTCAAGAGAATCTAAACCCTTTAGATGGTAAGATTTATGTTTCAAATGATCTCTTTGAATCATCCGGAATGAAATTGGGAAGTTTATCGGAACAGCGCCTTTCAACTTCAATTTCAACCAGAGGTTTTATCGATGTTCCACCTGGAAATAAGGCATCTGTCAGCCCCTATCATGGCGGTTATGTAAGTGATATCGATCTTCTTCCTGGTCAAACAGTTAAAAAGGGTCAAATACTATTCACTTTGCAAAACCCAGATCTTATTGAAATGCAACAGCAGTATATGGAAACCAAAGAACAGTTAGCCTACCTGCAAGCTGATTATGAACGCCAAAAAATACTTTCAGATGAAAATATTTCCTCTAAGAAAAATTTTCTTAAAGCCGAGTCCGATTATAAAGTTATGCTTGCAAAATATACCGGATTACGGGAAAAATTAAAGTTGATCAACATTTCTGTGGCAAGGGTAGAAGCAGGGCACATAACCAGCACAATCCCTGTATATGCACCCATAAGTGGCTTTATAACAGAGGTTGCTGCTATCAGAGGGTCCTTTATTCATGCTTCAGACGAGGCGGTTCGGATCACCAATACCGATCATATTCACCTGGAGTTACAAGTTTTCGAGAAAGATGCCATGCATGTTCAAGAGCACCAACCAATTAGTTTTAAAGTCCCTGAATCAGGGAATGAGCTATTTCATGGCGCTGTCCATCTGGTTGGGAAATCTGTTGACGGGGAAGCCAGAACCATAAATGTTCACGGGCATATAGCAGAGGAGGATGAAAAACTATTTATTCCGGGTATGTTCGTGGAAGCGGAAATAGAACTGGAAAGTCAGTTGGTTACCTGTCTTCCTGAAAGTGCTATTGTCAACTCGGGAGGCACGGACATGGTGCTGGTCAGAATTATTGATACTAAAGATAGTAGTGCTGATATTATTTTTGAACCACAAGAAGTTACACTGGGAAAAAAATCAGGTATATGGGTAGAAATATTGAATAAGGATGAATTTGTGGGCAAAGAAATATTGTTGTTGGGGGCATTTAACTTAATGGGACGCTGACTTTTAATTAATGCAATTCCTGATTAACTACTTTTCCACTAAGGCTAGTTTGCTACTCTCTTTTGGCCATAGATAAAACCACATGCCAGTTTGTTCCTGAATATCGATCAAACGGTTATGAGTTTCCACTGAGCGTAAGCCTATTTCTTTTCTAAACCGATCACATTTGGCTAGATCCTGCGCTCCCAATTCAGTAAGATAACCATAAGACCTTGTTTTCCGATCGCTTTCAACAGTTATAAACCATTCATTGATAAGGGCAAAGTGATATGGTGACAATTCTCCTCTGCCAATAGCAGAAAATAACATAGGTTTCAGGTGTTGATACATAGTATCTTTTTTGCAAAATGCTTGCGAGATTTGATTGCGACGAGCGACAATACCCCACATCCAGAATTCATTTCCAATTAGCTTTTCTCCCGGATAACCGTCACATTCAAGGATTTCAATTAACCTATGAAGGCGCAATTCATTTTTTGGCGCAAATTTTTTCTCCCCATATTTTGCCTGGGCTTTTTCACTAAACCTGAATATGGCCAGAAGAGCCTTAGATTGATCCTTCCAACTCATTTTTCGAACTTCCCAACGCAGTTCGGATTTAATTCGATCAGTATAAACGGTACGTAGCGAATCGTATTGAATTGATTTAAATTCCTTTGTTTTTCTCAGGTCTTTGAGAAATTTGTTTTTTCTGAAATGCTTCATTTTCCAACCACCAGCCATTCCATATTTCAGGAATTCGCAGGCTTTTCCGTTATCATCCAGATGCCATGCAAGCTGGGTTGCCACCTGATAATCTCGTAAGAACACAAATGAATAAGTATTAAACACTTGCTCGTAAACTTCCAGAGCGCGCTCAAAAGATTTTTCTGAGATCAATTCTTCAGCGTATGCTATCTGATTGTGGTATTCAAGGTAGTCATTACTTTGGTTGGCCCTGATATCCAAGAAATTCAGGAGAACAACTATAAAAACAGTCAAGACGGTTGTCTTCAATTTACCCAGTGTTTAAACGAAATGTTTATCGAAGGTAAAATAATGGAAATACTTGCCAGGTATATTATCACCGCAGTTAAAATTTGTTAAGATTCAAGTTAAAAAATGTTAATATGTAAAGGGAAGTGTCAATCATCCAGGAAAATTGTTTTGTTGATTACAGGAGAAGGGAAAGAAAAAGCCAAACAGCACCCGCTACCAAAGGTTGCTATTTGCCTATTTTCCACTTTTTTTCAATTTAATTGATTCTGAATTGATACAATACCTTAGTTTACTTGGTTCTGGTCCATCTGGGAATACATGACCCAAATGCCCATCACAGGTGTTGCACATCACTTCCACCCTTATCATCCCAAAGGATTTATCAGCTTCATATTTGATGGCATTCTCTTTTATCGGTTGGGTGAAACTAGGCCATCCCGTACCTGATTGGAATTTAATAGTTGAATCAAACAGTTTTGTGTCACAGCATACACAAGAATATATGCCCGGATCATGTACGCTGCATAGCTCGCCACTAAAACTTCTTTCAGTACCTTTCTGACGGGTTATTCGAAATTGTTCCGGGGTTAACAGTGTCTTCCATTCTTCTGTGGTCTTTTCGACACGAAAGTCCGGTTTAAGGTTGCCATTATTAGTGAAATCAATCACTTCTTTCCATGTTATCATTTCGTCCTTCATTATTATTTAATGCAATAAGTCGCAGTACACTTAAATTTTACCATCTTTCCATTTAGTTACAACTATTTGCTCTGAAACCTTGCTACTGCCATCTTCACGCAGTTCTAAGCGCTGTGGTTTATGATTTGGGCAAAGGGGACATATATCGATAGCTGTGGTAATCATCCGTGTAATGTGGTTATAAATATTTCAGGCCTTTGAAAAAACATTTGCTTTTACTTAATAACTTCTATCTTTACATTCAAATATTGCGAAACTTTAATTAAAATAATTATGACCTCTATCTTGAATAAGTTTAAATCATTGGCCATTGGAGTAATGGCAGTTTTATTTTTTATGGGTATGACCCTGAACTCCTGTAGTACTCAAGACAAAGGATCGGATTCGGAAAACGTTGAAGCCGCCGCTGAAAGCGAAGAACACCCAGAAGGTGAAGATGAAGAACATCCTGAAGGTGAAGATGAAGATGAAGAACATCCTGAAGGTGAAGAAAAGGATAAAGAAGAGAAGTAGATAATTAACTACCCGGGTTGGCTCTGGTAAATGAGAAGGTGGTTTCGACATAACCCGGTTCACCTTCGATTTCCAGGACCGGGTAGGCCAAAAAGTTTATAGGACCAGACCGGGGTGTGGGATCAGGGGCAAGGTCTCTGCCCCGGCTAAGTTCAATACGGTTTGCCGGATGATGCCCGAAGTAATAAGTCGCCAGAGCGGTGTACTTATTCCCTTCGCTGATATCAACCGGCCACCATTTGTCCTCGGCGTAGAATTCTGCCCAACAATGGTATCCGTCCACCTCTCCGTCATTTCGTTCAGAAGGAATGGCGGCTCCCACGGCAAAGCGGGCGGGTATTCCAGCTGACCTTGACAAGGAGATGAAAAAGGAGTGAAATTCCGTACAATTGCCTGACTTTGAATCACATGCGTAGTTGGCATCTCCGGTGCCATAGATTCCTTCTTTGGCGTAGCGCATATTATCTATAATATAGTCATACAGGGCTCTTGCTTTGGTGAGTGGGCTATTGGCTTGCTTTTCTCTGATTATCTCGTTGGCAATGGTGCTGAAACGATCGCCCACAGGCATAAGAAATGTGCCTTCAAGGTACTTTTGGAGATCGGTATCCTGTTCCGGGTACGCCGCTTTTTCTTCTCGCTCCACACGATAACTCATGGTTATTTTCTGGTTGCTGTGCTCCGGCAGTAGCTGAAGATACAAGATGGTGTTGCCATGCGCATCCTCTGGTATCATCTCCTGTTTGCCCGGCGCCTGAAGAGATAGTATCTCAATGGTTTGAAAGCGATCGCTCTGGGCCACGGGAACCCACATTTCGGCAGATCCGGATATTTCAGGTAACTGTACCTCATAGGTAAAAGTAAAATAGTCTTTACCTTCCACCACCCCCAGAAGGTCATTTGAAGCAAGCTTCACGGGAACAGTAAACCATGTCTTCTTGTCCTTGTCTTTTTTCCAGGTATAATAAGGTTTTCCATTCAGCTTATGCAAATCAGTGCTGGTTACCTGCATATCGCCGGGAATACCTTTCAGGAAAAAGTCCATATCATACACGTCTCCGTTTTCTGTGGCCAGATCTACGCAGGCAAAAAACCTGTTGGAACCCAGGACAGAAAGATATTCCGTATGCACCCGCACCAGCTTCAGGCTCATGTCCAGCGTATCGTTTTGAAAATTGAAATAACCTTCTCCTTCCTGGATCCTGGCTTCAATATTATCTCTTATTCCTTGTTCCACATCCCTGATGGTGACCTTCTTTCTGTCCTGATCAGTATTGTCGGGTTGGATTGCAGTTTTTTCCTGTTTGGTTTGACAGGCAACAAGAAGTAAGAGGAGTGAGCCTATGAGCAGTGGTAAAGATTTGTGCATACAATTTGGAATTTATCATTCCGTTTGGTGAACATAAATAATTAAACGCTAAAATAACCAATCATTGGATTATAAGGTTCGCGTTTGAGAACTTGTTTCCCGGCAAATAGATTCAAACCTGTTAGTATATAACTGAAGGCACCTTACTTATGTTAAATTCCTAGGTATTCATCCATCTCCAAAACTTACCTAGAATTGTCTTGGGATTGGGACCTTGTTCTTTTACTTCTGACGACGACTGCGGCCTTGGTGTTTTGTCTTTATGTTTGAGTTGGTTGTTCTTGGTTCGCTGCAGTTTTTGCTGGTAATGAGCCTTATTTAAAGCTTTTTTTTGTTTTTTTCTTAGCTTTTCCTGACGTGCCTGGTATTCTTTCTCCATCTTTTTGGCTTTCAACCTCCTTTTATCCAGCTCTTCTTCGTTTAACTGTCGACGTTGGTGCCTACCAGGTTTAGGTTCTTTTTCCAGCTGTTCACTTTTTTCTACTGTTTTATTTTTCGGTTCTGGCAACTCGATTTTGCCAACAACTTTCAGTCCGCTTAGCTCCTTTTTTGGTGCCTTTATCAGGGTAATTTTACTTAAATCAATTGATGATTTCTCGGATTCCAATAACTCCAGTAGTTTATCAGATTCGATTGCTACCTCAACTTTTTTTTGCAGATCTTGAACTTCAGCTTCTGGTAAAGGCACATCCAACTCGCTCAGAGGTACTTTTGTATCTTCCATATCTGCTACTTTCGGTTCTACAAGTTTTTCCTCTATCTCTTCGGGCGTCTCTTCATTTAGCTTTTCCAGAAACTCGAAACGCTTTGCTAGCAATGTTTTTGTGTACTCATTCAACTTAGAATTGTGATGAAGCGTTTCGTAGGTAGTAGGTTCCATTTCCTTAAGGTATGAGATTATCTCTTGTAGGGAAACCTGGTATTTTCGGGCTAGTTGTCCTAGTCTCATTATTCAATTATTTGAGTAGCGCAAAGCTAATGAGACTTTTGAAAAAGCACAAGATGTAATAAACCAAGAAAAACCCACATCCCGACCTGTTAGCTGGCAAAGTATTAAAGAGCGTTGGACCCGGAAACTCCAGACAGTTTAAATTGAAGAAGAATGTCTTGAGAGTTATTCCTGGGTTTGATGTTTACTTATTTGAGTAGTTTATGTTGCTGAACCAATAACATTTCAATATGAACGAAATACCTGATTAATGCGTTATATATATGAGTATTTAAGGAAACGGACGAACGTATGAAAAGTGTATTCGGAATAATATTATCAGCAACTTTACTATTAAGTTGTACATCATCTAGCCGGTTATTAAGAGTGCCCGCTGAAAATATAATTGACCTATCACAAAATGAGGAAGAGTATGAATTAATTGTACTTGACCCTGGGTTTGACACCTGGTTTGCTACTTCCTGGAGCTCGGCAAAAGATCGTAGTGTTTCTTACTATTCAAGTTGGAATAATCGATATGTATCTGAATGGAATTATAAAGCTATGCACCCGCATACTTCACAATTTTTCAATAATTTAATTCCATACGATCCAACCAATGATTATGGAATTGAAGTAGAGCGTAAATTGTACTATTACTTCAGGTGGGTAGAAACTAAGTTGGGCATCCCGATACTCCACACAAGACCACCTGGCGGAATTTTATAAAATTCCAAGTCGTTTTTGGTTTCCTTTATTTATGATCTTTCCTCGTAGATAGGGTGAACCATTATGCTATTCGCTTATCCCGCGCACATCCAAAATCACATAACAGGTTAATCACGCCTACGGCGGTGAGCACAAACCGAACGGGCTGTTACCCGGTGGAATAGACTCAAATCTGTTATAGTGCCAGAAGGTATTTCACTTATGTGCTATATTAGGAGCTCGATATGAATAACACTATTGACAACAAACATAGGGCTGAAGAAATTATTCCATTATACCCCGGTTTTATACCCGTAGAAGAAGGACACCCCACCTCCGCTCAGTTTATAGTTGTAGAGACGGGGGATGAAAGAGGCAGAGGACTTAAGTCGAAAGTAGTATTTGAAAAAGGTGAGTGTGTAGCTAGATTGTCCGGAATCCTAGTAAAGAATACCACACTCGATACCATCCAGATCACCTCATCACTATATTTTTCCGATCCATGGTTCTGTCGTTTTCTTTTACATAGCTGTGATCCAAGCTTGGAAATTAATGTGG
>PVMS01005747.1_pt1 | contig 10888 bp, 10 predicted proteins | sample 1853461 | NCBI WGS metagenome assembly PVMS01 (sample SAMN08582032, study PRJNA380276) | Marine sediment metagenome, whole genome shotgun sequencing project. | isolation source: ocean sediment barecode stripped | collected 2017
ACGCGCTCCCAACGGAGTCGCGATTCCCTTCGAACAGTGTCGAGGTGGGCGCCCGGGGCGTCAATGGCAACGGCGCCTCATTGTGGGGGAGATCACACTTGCGGACGCACGCTGTCGCTAGCGAGAAAGTCGAGCTCGCCTTTTGGCGGCCCCGGGGGCGGAATCGTCGGGTTGCCGCCCAGCCGAGCGAGGAAGTTTCCTGTCGTTCGGCGGGCGTCCTCGAGGACGAGGTAGCCGCACGGGATGATCAGCAACATGATGAAAGTGCCGGCAAGCACTCCGAAGCCCAGCGACACCGCCATCGGGATCAAGAAGCGCGCCTGAACCGAGGTCTCCAAGATGATTGGAGCAAGCCCGAAGAACGTCGTCAGTGAGGTGAGGACGATGGGGCGGAAGCGACGCGCCCCGCCCGCGAGGACGGCCTCCCACATTCCGAGGCCTTCTTCTTGGCGGTAGCGGTTGATTGCCACGATGAGGATCAGCGAATCGTTGACCACGACCCCGGACAGCGCGACCAGGCCGAGCATGCTCATCAGGCTGAGGTTGAAACCCATCACCACGTGGCCCCAAACTGCGCCGACCATGCCGAAAGGGATGCCGGACATCACGAGGATTGGTTGGGAGTAGCTTCGGAATACGACCGCGAGGATCGAAAAGATCGTGATCAGCGCGAGCAGGAAACCCAGCCCCAAGGCCTTCATCGTCTCGCTTTGTCGCTCTTGCACGCCGCCGAGGTCGTAAGCCAGACCCGGGATGTCTGCGAGGAGCTGCGGTAGCTCGCGCTGAAGGATTTGCGCGTTGATCTCGTTCGCATTGGTGTCCTCGTCCGCGACGTCAGCCGTGACGCTGATGTTGCGGCGCCCGTCGGTCCGGTTGATGACGGTATATGCCTGGCCGCGCGATACGGTTGCGGCCTCCGACATCGGTAGCTCGCCGCCGGAAGGCGTTCTCATGATGAGGTTGTCGACGTGGTAGAGCGACTCCCGTTCTTCGCGAGGAAGCCGCACGTAGACCCGGACCTCGTCGCGGCCACGCTGTTGGCGAAGCGCTTCGGAGCCGAAGAACGATGCACGAACCTGGCGAGCTAGCTCCATCTCGGTGAGCCCCTGCGCGACGGCGACGTCGGTGAGGCGGAAATCGAGCTGCTCCTTTCCTTTTGTGACGCCGCTGTCGATGTCGCGGAGACCGCTGTAGGACGCGATCTCCGATGCGAGTCGCTGAGCCGCCGTCTCGAGGATCGCCACGTCCTCGTGAATGAGTTGGATGTCGACGGGACTACCGGGCTCGATCCCGAACTCGTACCTAAACACCATCGACTCCGCGCCGGGGATCTCGCCGATCGCTTGGCGCCAGAGCTCGACGAACTGTTGCGTGGTGAGCTCTCGCTCGTCGGAGCTCACGAGGTAGATCATCACCGTGGATCGTTCCGTGCCTTCAGTTGCGAATACCCCATCGAAGCCCGGTTCGAGCGTCGAGCTCGCGCCGACGTCCTGGTAGATGCCGCGTGAAATCGGCTTGGGCTCCGCCATCGCCTGCTCCGCCTCCTCGAGAACCGATCGAGCGGCCGCGCTGATACGTTCGGTGACGCGCTCCGTCACCGCGATGGGCGTTCCCACTGGCAACTTCAGTTGGGCGGTGATCAAGTCGCCTTCGACTTTCGGCATGAACGTGAACGGTATTCGGCCAGCGACCACACCCGCCGTGAGGATGACGATGGCCACTCCGGCGGCGATCGTGAAGTACCTCCAGCGCAACGCTCTGCGCAGAAGGGGGAGGTACCCGTCCCTGATGAACCTCTCTAGTCGCCGCGGCACCTCCAACTTGGAGACCCGCTCCATTAGCCAGAGGTAGGGTGCAAGTACGGTTCTCAACCACCAAGGCATCGCGTGGGCGAGGTGAGCGGGCAGGATCAGAAGCGACTCGAGCAACGAGATCAGGAGAACCGCGATGACGAGCGTCGGGAGCACCCGGAAGAACTTGCCCATGACGCCAGGCACGAGAAGCATTGGTGCAAACGCCACGCAGGTGGTGACGATCGCGAAGACCACAGGCTGGGCGACCTCCCGCGCACCGGCGATGGCCGACTCCAGGAGCCCTTTGCCCTCGGACTGCTGTTTGTAGATGGCTTCGCCGATCACGATTGCGTCATCGACCACCATGCCGAGTGTCACGATGAACCCGAAGAGAGAGATCATGTTGATCGAGAGGTCGGCGGCTGGGAAGAGCAGAAGAGCGCCTGAGAACGAGATGGGAATTCCTAGCGTGACCCAGAACGCGAGGCGGGCCTCGAGGAAGAGTCCTAGGATCAGCAGTACCAAGAGGAGGCCGATGCCCGCGTTGCGCATCAGGAGCGAGAGCCGCTGCTCGTATATCTCGGCGGCGTCAAACCAGGGCGCGGCGTGCAAGCCTTGGGGCAGTGTCGCCTGCAGCTCCGCTACGTGTTCCTTGGCCGCAGCGACCACCGTCAGAGGCGTTTCGTCGCCGACCCGGAACACGTTGATCATCACCGCCCGCTTGCCATTGAACGTGGCTTCGCGGTCGTTCTGCTGAAAGCCGTCTGTCACGGTCGCGATGTCGCGGACGCGCACCTGAGACCCGTCGGGTGGGCTCAGCAGGACGATGTTTCCGAACTCGTGGCCCCGGTCGCGTCGCTCTGTGGTCCGAAGCAGGACCTCGCCCGCTGTGGTCTTTACGGCCCCTCCCGGGAGCTCAACCGATGCCGCTCGGATTCGCGCCGCGATCTCGTCGAGCGTCAGATGGTACTTGCGAAGCTGTGCTTGCGCGACCTCGATGCTGATCTCGAGGGGACGGATGCCGGTCAGCTCCACGTAGGTGATTCGCTCGTCGCGTAGCAGCTCGCGTCGACTATTTTCAGCGACGGCGCGCAGGGTGGCCTCGTCGACATCGCCGTAGAGCACGATCGAGATCGCCTGCTGGCGTGGCGCAAGAATGCTGACGGTCGGACGTTCCACGTCGGCCGGAAACGAGGTGATCCGGTCGACCGCGCTCTTCACATCGTTCAGCGCGCGATCCTGCTTGGTGCCGAGGAGGAGCTCCGCAGTCACCGTTGCGGAGCCTTCTCGAGCTGTCGATCGAACCTCCTTGATTCCGTCGACGCCCCGGATCCCTTCTTCGATCGCGAGGACGACCGCCTGCTCCACCTCGGCGGGGCTCGCTCCCGGATAGACGACTTCGACCAGCACGACGTCGAGGTCGACCTCGGGGAACACCTCTTGCTTGATCCCCGCCGCTAGCGTCACGAGGCCGCCCACGATCAGAATGAGCATCAGCACGTTGGCGGCGACGGGGTTCTTCGCCATCCAGGCGACGGGCCCGCGTTCTTGGTCCGGATCGAATTCGGAGGAGGCTGCCACGCTCGCTCCCCGGTCTAGTGGTCATGCCCGTTACGCGCAACCAAGTGACACCGATGAAAAGGTCGCCTAAGATCGGCCCCGCTACTCATCCGACAGCGCAAAAGGAGAGCAGAGTGCTGAGGAAGTTCGTTTTGATCACCGGGTTTCTGGATATCCCAATCGGCCTTGCGACTTGGGCGGCGGCCATCCTCGAACCGCAAGACGCTCACTTCGGCGCCTTGATGACCTGCGGCGCCTTCCTGATGTTCGCCGGCGCCGCGCTCATGTGGTCGGCACAAGACATGAAGGTGCGCGCGCCCATCATCTTCTGGCAGGCCCTCGTCCGTGTGACCGCGGTGGCCGCCATCATCTACATGGTGCCGAAAGGCATCGCCGAGTCCTGGCAATACGGCATCTGCGTTTTCGATGGCACGATTGCGCTCGTGTACATCATTGGAATGATGAAACACACCGGGGCGTCGTTTTTCGGTTTGATGGTCGGCAAGACCTCGTAGCGAGAAAAGCGACTGAGTCACCGGAGAGCCGGGGCGCGGCAGAACGCGACACGCGGTTCCGCCGGACGGGGCGGCTTGCAAAGGTGGCCGGATGGACTGGGGACCTAGGCCACGCAACCCGCCCCTCGGAGCTCGCGCCAATCGCCGGTGGTTGCTGTCTTGGCGATTGGCACTCACACGCCGACTCCACCCCATGTCGCGTTCCGCCGCGCCCCTCCGTACGTCGACAGATACGGTGATGCGCGTGACCGTACGTCGACTTCTGCATAGGAGAACGGCTCCGGATGGGCAGCACAGCGATTGGGCGGGAGGCTAGTCGTGTGTGGACGTGAGGAGACGGCCGAGCGGGCCCCGATCGCGAGCACGCCCGTCGCGAGCCGTTCTCCGGTGACTCAGTTTCGCGAGCGTTGGTCGCTCAAAACGTCGCGATAGTCTTGTGAACCCGTGCGTCGTGCGCCGGCACGATGATCAACTCGGGATTCGCGCGTTGCAGCTGGTGCAACAACACCAGTTGTTTGCGCACTCCGGCCGCATCGAAGTCGACCATGCGCCTCGCCATCCAGGGCTTCTCTGCGGGCCAGTCGACCCCTTCTTTGGTCCACGAGGTGTCGCCTATGATCAGAAAGCGTTGGCCTGACGGCAGGTTCACGAAGACGCCGACCGAGCCGGGGGTGTGGCCGGGCATGAGGACGATCACGACGCTGCCGTCTTCGAAAAAGTCGTGGCTCACGACGAACGGGCCGTACGCGCCGTCCGCGAAGGTCAGCTCTTGCAACTTGAACGGGGCCTCGGCCTCCAGCTGGCGGTACAGCTTTCCCCCGTCGTCGTCCGATCGCGCATGCGCGAGCTCCTCGGCGGTGATCCACACCGGCACCTCACGGAGATCCGCGAGGCCGCTGACGTGGTCCCAATGGGAGTGCGTCAGGACGATGCCCCGAAGGTGGCCTGCCTCGAGTCCGTGCACAGCAAGAGCGTCGATCGTCGGCTGCGTCACCGTGAGACTCGCAAGCGTCCGCAGGAGCAACGGCGTCGTGTTCAAGTGCTCCGCAACGTCCCGCCCCACCCCGGCGTCGATCAGCAAGCGCCCCTCGGGATGCTCGACCATGAATGCGACGAGGCCACTTATGAACTGCTTCGTTAAGGAACCGCCACGAACGCTGAAACCTTCTTGGCTCATCATCTCGGCGCCTCGGATCACCGAGAACGAGACCCCATCGACGGAAGCCGCCTCGGGCAACACGGGCCCCATCGCCTTCGGAACGGGCAACGGACGCTTGACGAAGGTCCAACCAAGGGCAGCGAGGAGAGCAAGGACGAGCAGAAGGGTGAGCTTGGTCTTCATGGCGGAGAGGAGGATAAGGCACGGTCACTGCCACTGCCACTGACACAGGCGGCGGCCGCTGACGCTCGTCGCGTTTCCGCCACGCGCCAGGCTCCCAACCCCCCGTAATCTCTCCCCGCCCACCTGGCACGTTCACTGCACACCTCCCCCGCATGCACGGGCCCCGTGAACGCCTCGCTCGCCTCGGGGCGACTGCCCTCTCCGACTCCGAGCTCCTCACAGTCCTGCTTGGCACCGCCCGGGCCGGGGAGGATGTGACGCTGCTGGCGGCGAGGGTTCTCCAACAGACTGGCGGGCTTTGGGCCTTAGCGCGGATGAGTGCTGCAGAGCTGGGCCGTTTGGCCGGCATCGGCCCCGCGAAGGCCTCGCGTTTGGCAGCGGCGTTCGAAGCGGGGTCGCGCGGATTGGTGTCGCCCCTCACTGCCGCTACGCCGCTCTCGGACAGCGAAGCGGTGTTCCTTCGGTACGGGCGGCGCCTGATGAGCAGCCCGGTGGAACACTTCGTCGTGATCTGCGTAGACGCAAAGAACCGTGCGCGGGCGGAGCGAGAGGTTGCACGCGGGGGGCGCACGACCTGCCAGGTCGATCCAGCGGAAGTCTTTCGCCTCTTGGTTGCCGAATCGGCCTCTGGGGCGATTTTCGTCCACAATCACCCGAGTGGCGACCCCGAGCCGAGTCCCCAGGACCTCGAGCTGACGGAGCGGTTGGTCGCAGCCGGGTCCATCCTCGACATTCGCATTCTCGATCACGTCATCGTGGGGAGTGGACGATACACCAGCCTCCGTGACGCTGGCCTTTGGCCAAGTACCCCTGTAAAATCAAACTGTTCCGTTGGTTTCGCGGGATGATTTGGGCGACTTGACACCCCCCCAGGCCCGTGCTTTCTTCCCGCACTCTTATTTCTCGGGAGCATTGCAGTGAAGCGGACCTATCAACCACATCGTAAGCGCCGTCTTCGGACACACGGGTTCCGCGCGCGTATGAAGACCAGAGGCGGGCGGAGCATCATCAACGCTCGCCGTCGCAAGGGGCGTAAGCGTCTCACCGTGTCCTGCTACAAGAAGTAGCTCAAGCGGTACAAGGATGCCTCGTGCATCAAGAATGACAGGGGCTCCACGCGACATATCGCAACGGTTTCGCCGCGGCGATCGGCTGAAAAAGCGCTACGAATTCAGACAAGCACAGCTCAGCGGGCGACGAATCCACACTCCCCACTTTCTCATCGTCGTCCAACCAAATGCACTACAAAACAGGCGACTTGGGATCACCGTGACGAAGAAAGTGGGCAACGCAGTGCAGAGAAACCGCATCAAGCGGGTGGTACGCGAGGTGTTCCGGCGGAATCGTCAATTGTTTCCGGTCTCGCATGATCTGGTGTTCATCGCGAAGCGTGGTGCTACCGACATCGACTACGGCTCGCTGTTGAGCGAGCTGCAACGCGCGGCGCAGAGGCTGCGGCCCGAGGCGACGCCATGATCCGCGCGACGCTTCTATTCTTGATTCGTCTCTATCAAATGACGCTGTCGCGTCTCCTCGGCCCTTCCTGCCGATTCGAGCCTTCCTGCTCGCACTACACCGCTACCTGCATCGAGCGCTTTGGCGCACTGCGTGGGTCATGGCTCGGGATCAAACGCATCGGACGCTGCCACCCCCTGAACCCGGGCGGGTACGATCCTGCACCGCGTGCGGAGCACTATCACTGCCACGAGGCGCACGATGGATGAGCGAAAGCAGCTACCCGTCGGCCTGATGGTGCTGCCACTGGTGGCGCTCGGCGCGATGCTGGCCGTTCAGTATTTCGCGCCTCCCAAAGCGCAGATCGAAGAGGCCGCCGCGGAACAGACCGCGCAGCAGGCCCAAGAGCCCGCTACAGAACCCGCTAAAGACACCACCGCTGAAGCAACCCCGACGCAGCTCTCGCCCTTCGACTCGCGCTCACGCGCGGAGTCCCAGAAGATCTACCGGCTCGAAAACGATCGGTTCACAGTGGCGTTTACCGACCTGAACACCGCCATGGTGAGCTTGCAGGTCAAAGGTGAGCGGTACCTCGACAAAGATGGCAACCCGCACGAGCTGGTGACGACCGACAAAGAGGCGTATCTGCCGCTGGCACCCTCGTTCTCAGGCGTGACGGTACCGCCCGACGCCCGCTGGAAAGTCGTCGAGTCATCAGGCAAAAGGCTCCGCTTTCAGTGGGACGGCGACGGTGTGTCGGTCACTCGCACGTGGGAGCTCGCCGAGCCGCCCTACCAACTTCATTCCTCGGTCGAGATCCGCAACGACGATCCCGACGTCCGAGTGGTCGGTCTCGGCATCACGTCTGCGCACTACGTCCGCCGCGAAGACGAGAAAGGCGGCTTCTTCGGAAGGCCGGGCGAGGCGCTGAGCCACGGGATTTGCCAGCAGGGCGACGAGACGATTCGCGAAGACCGCGATGGGCTCCTGAGCGAAGACGAATCGCGGCCGATGCAGCCGCACAGCTACGGGCCTGGCGTCGAATTCCTTGCGCTCAGCAGCGTGTACTTCGCGATCATCGCGGCGCCCGAAGGCCAGACCGCCGAACGCTGCGACATGCTGACGACCGAACGCGGAGGCACCCGCGAGGACCCCGACGGGAGCCTCTTCGAAGCCAGGCTTGCCTACGCACCCCAGGAGATCGGTCCCGGCGAGACGGTCGCCTTCCGCACCGCCGTGTACGCCGGCCCAAAAGACGTCGACGCGCTCGAAAAGTTTGGGCATCAAGCCTCCAACGTCATCGACCTGGGGTGGTTTAGCTTCATCGCTCGAGGGATGAGCTGGCTGCTACGCACGATTTACGGCTTTGTCGGCAACTGGGGCGTGGCGATCATCCTGCTCACGCTCCTGGTCCGGGTGCTGCTCCTGCCCTTCGTCATCCCGCAGTTCCGCAACATGGCGAAGCAGCGGGCGCTCAAGCCGGAGATCGACCAGATCAACGAGCTCTACAAAGACGATCGCGAGAAGAAGGGCGCCGCGATGATGGAGCTCTGGCGCAAGAACAAGGTGAACCCGCTTGGCGGCTGCCTCCCTGTGCTGTTGCAGATGCCGATCTTCTTCGCCCTCTACCAGACGCTGTCGACGAGCATCGAGCTCTATCACGCGCCATTCATCTGGTGGTGGGTCGACCTGTCGTCCCCCGATCCGATGTACGTGCTGCCGATCATCCTGGGCTCGCTGATGTTCATCCAGCAAAAGCTCACGCCGGTCCAAATGGACGCGACGCAAGCCAAGGTCATGCTCTACGCGATGCCGCTCATGATGACGTTCTTCATGCTGCTGCTACCGACGGGCCTGTGTTTGTACATGGTGACAAGCTCTGCCATCGGCATCACGCAGCAGCGATACATGTACTGGAAGATGGACCAAGAGACGGCGGCGTTGCCGATGACTGCAGACGAAACCGACGACAACGACCACGCGGCCGACGAGTTGCCAGCCGCCCCACCCAAGCAGGCCAAGCCCCGCAGAAAGAAGCGGACTCGCCGTGGACGAGCATAAAGGTAAACCGCGCGACGGAGCACTGATTCTCGATCAATCAACCCAGGAAAACCCTTCGCAATTCGCCGGAGACGGCAAAGCCGAGGAAGCCGCGGAGATTCTCGAGGAACTCATCAACTTGATGGACCTCGATGTCCAGGTCGACATTCGCACCGACGCCGAGCGAATCGAGCTCGACGTGACTGGGGAGGACTCTGGCCGCGTCATCGGGAAAAAGGGTGCCGCACTCGACGCTCTCCAGTTCCTGATCAACAAGATGGTCAACCGATTCCCCGAAGGGCGCCGCCACGTCATCGTCGATTCCGGAGACTACCGCGAGCGCCACGACGACGGTCTCGTCTCGATGGCCAAGCGCCAAGCACACCGCGCCGTCGACGAAGACACCATAGTAACCCTGCAGCCCATGAACGCCCGCGACCGCCGCGTCATTCATATGTCGCTCGCCAAGTTCGAAGGCGTAAGCACCATGTCGCAAGGCGAAGGAACCCGCCGAAGAATTCAGATCATTCCCGCCAGGCGCCGGTAGACCAAGATGGCACGCGGCGCGCCGCTAGATGGCACCTCGTAGTCCAGCCGGCGATCCAACCGCAGCTCACCGGTGGCTTCTGGCTCGGCCCCGGCGGCTAGCACCCAGACTTCTTCCGCCAACTGCGCCCCGATCGCCAACCACTCGTCCGGCGCAAACGTCGCGCGGGAAAGCGCAACGCTAAACGGCGCTCCCTCGACGACCGGCTTCTCTCGATCGATCTTCTGCTCGAGCATCGTCGTGCGGCCGGCAATTCCCAGGGTACCCGCAGCTGTCCTCAAGAACGCCGTCCGAATCCTCCTCGGTTCCACGAGGGTCCCGCGCAGCGTCTCGTCGGACAGCAGGATGGGGATCGTCGGTGCGCCGACACCTGCACCGATGTCGATCAGTGAAGCGGACGGCTCGGTCCATCCCGAGCCAATCACGTGGGCAGCGTCGAGAAACAGGATCTCGGCGAGCTCGGTGTCGGTACGCGCAGACGTGAGATCGGTTCGCGCGCCCCAGGCTTGCACGACATCGAAGAAGGCGCCCCACCCCTCTGGCTCGGCCACTCCGGCCTCTTCACACACCACCCGAATCGCGGCCACCCCGCTCATCCCTGCCGCGCCCGCTGCCACGCTGCTTTCAGCTCGCCCATGTCGGAATACCGATCGTTCTTGTGACGATGCATCGCCTGGCCGATCACGCGGGCGATGGCCCCAGGGACGTCGGCCACGGCGTCGACGGGAAGGCAGTCCCCTGCATCGATCTTCATCATGAGGCGGCCGACATGACCGTCGTGAAACGGCTGCCTTGCGCTCAAGGCCTCATAGAGAACGACACCGAACCCATAAACGTCGATCCGCTGATCGACGTCCGCCTTTCCAGTCAGCACCTCGGGCGCCATATAGGCCGGAGTCCCGCTGATCTCGCCCGTCGCGGTGAGTCGATCCAGACCGAGGATCTTAGACGCACCAAAGTCCACGAGGCGAGGGGCTCCCTCCGTGGGCCAGATGACGTTCGCGGGCTTGAGGTCTCCGTGAAGAACGCCGTGCTCGTGAACGGCGCCCAGGCCATCGCATAGCGCGTCGACCAATACATCGGCCTCCCCAACGCCCAGGGGACCCTTCGACAATCGTTCCGCGAGCGTCTCGCCCTCGACGTACTCGGTCACGAGGAAGACCACCCCATCGGCTTCGACCCCGACCTCGAGCAATCGGACGATCGCCGGGTGGTCGATGGCCTTGAGGACTGCCGCTTCCCTACGAAACCTTCTGCGCATCGACTCGTCGGCGAGGTACTCGGCACGCAAGACCTTGACCGCGGCCTTGGATCCTTCGACCCGGTCGAACGCCTCGAACACCTCGCCCATCGCTCCACGGGCTACTTCTGCGACCAGCTCGTAGCGATCCGCCAGCGTCGTTCCGAGACCAATGGCTCCTGAATCCGTCATCGCTCTAGAGGGAAGATACCTCTCTTCGCAAACCCGCCCAACTGACGTACGCTGCGCCCGCCCATGACGCGGCCCAACCTCAATAGAGCCCTCGTGAAGCTGTACGGCGAGCCTCTGCCCTCGACCGAGGTGATCAAGCTGCGAGGTGATGCTTCGACGCGAAGCTATTTTCGGGTGCAGGTGCCCGGTCGACGTCCCGCAAGT
>PVMS01051957.1_pt1 | contig 10888 bp, 11 predicted proteins | sample 1853461 | NCBI WGS metagenome assembly PVMS01 (sample SAMN08582032, study PRJNA380276) | Marine sediment metagenome, whole genome shotgun sequencing project. | isolation source: ocean sediment barecode stripped | collected 2017
ACTAGCGATTGCTTAAGCAAACTGATGGATGGCAAACAGGTCGAACCGGCGTTGGTAGAACCCGTGAACGGCTACGTACTTCGAGTACGAAGAAGCAATAGGGAACTGACGCGCGAACAAACCATTATGGCACGTCATCAACGTATGCCAACTACAGAGGCCGAATATACGTATGCAGTCGTGCCATGCTTGTCATCATCAGAGTGCTTGCAAAGAGGAGGAGTCCATATACAGCCGCTCACCGGTAGCTTTGTGAGAGGCCGCTAACGACCATTACCAGACGATTCACGCCTCGTATTTGTGGAGTCATCAAGCATCTTGCCCAGAAAGGGAATCATTGGCCGTATCTTCTTGATTTCTCGGATTCGAGAATCTGTTTCGTATCGGCATATTGAGTGAGCGCCTGAGCCAGCTCCGGATGTTCGGTTATCATTGCCTCCATTAACTCGCGCATTCTTTCTTTCTTCCTTCGAATTTCGAATACAGCAGGCCGACTGAAAGCTCCAGGTGTTTCGCCAAACGCTGGCCCAGATTCAGCAGATGTCGCCTCGATGACGAAATTTGCTCGACAGACATGGCGTCGAATGTGCGTAAAACTAGGCACCTCGTAATAGCAACGTACATCGAATTCGTCGTGATCGTTAAGTGAACTGAATAGATCAAAGAAATTCCCTTCGGCTTTATAGACCTCCCGACGCAACGTAGGCATCGGTTTGTCGCCGTAAACAGTTATTTCTTCAATTGGTTCTGAGGATTCTTGCTCGACCGTTTCGGAAATTACTTCGTCAATCATTTCTGAAGATTTCTGGTCGCTTTCCTCAGCGTACGCGATCCGGCTCATGCCGATAGTTGCGTGCAGGAGCAACAGCACAATTCCGAGCGTAGTAAACCCCCTGAATTTGAAATTGCGTTGGAGAAACATGCTGACTCCGTGGCTTTTTTGCTATTGGAACGAATTAAGTATAGGTGTGAATCGCCCGGATTGCTGATCCCATCAATGTCCGCTTTGGGTCAAAAGCAGCCTCTCAGTTCGATCCAGATTCTAGCATCTGAGTGGCTGCTTCTGGGGTAAAGCGGCCACTCGCCACTCAACGCCAACGGCTGCTTTCGGCCAATAGCGGCCAGTCCACCTACAACGATTCACGCTCGCCTGCGGCGCCCAGATAATCATCAGGTATGGCTAATCTCTGAGCCTTAAAGAATGACAGTTGATCGAAGTAACCTTTTTGGTGAATATCTGATCACTCCTAATCTTGAAAAATCCGCAGCCTCGTAACCCCAACGGATCACGCCACTGTAGTATGGCTGTATCACCACATTCGTAGATTCGTTCTTCAATGCAAACCATTGTCGCTCTTGAAAACTCAATCTCGAACATCTCCCTAATCGCTTTTCTGCCAGTCAGCGGCGAAGAAAATACGACCTGATCGTTGAGGGCATCTGGTGCATAGAGATTAGCCAGTCCGTCGACATCTGCGTCGTTGAATTTTTCAATCCAAATTCGTACGACCTCAGATGGTGTCATTGTGCCTCCGTCGACTAGAGTCGCTCTACGGGCAGATTTGAGCGAATGAGATTTGCGGTCTCATTTAGCGTCGCCGCAGAGACTTGAACGCGCTCCCGGCGCAATGCGTCATCGCTGGGATCATGTCGAGTGCCCCTCTGGCGTCCGGCGCTCTCAAAAGTCGCCAATTGAGGCGGACCAATTCCCCAGTCACTTCCCGGCTGCCGAGGGACAACATGGTAGTGGTAGTGTGGCGTTTCCTGACCACTATAGACACCATTGTTCTGAAATGTAAGAAGTCCCAGAGGCTGATAAGTTTCGATCAACGCGTGCGCAAGTCGTTTTGCCGAACCGATAATCGCGCCGCATTCATCGTCAGAAAGATCGAGTAATGTCGCCACATGGCGGCGAGTAATCACGCAACATTGTCCAATCTCATACTGCCACGGATTGATCACTGTCAAAGTGTGACTACACTCATCGATGATCGCCCACTTCTCTTCGCGCCCTGCGATTCCTTCACAGAGATCACAAGGATTTCGTACGGGAAGCTCGATCATGAGTTCTCAATAATGGCCTTTCGTGCTATCAAGTTCGACTAACTCGTGCGTCCGCTTCAATAGCAGCCTCTCACCAGTTTAGCAGCCCAGCGGCTGCTTTCGGCCAAAAGTGGCCGCTCCTGATGTTGACAATTACGAAAATGGAGCGCCGCGTTGCGCGCGATGTTCAGGACGCGCTAGTGCTGCCATGGTTCAGTCATCAGATTTCTCCAGCGCGAACGGCTGATTTGATCTGATCCGCTGCGCGGAACGCGAGTGCCATTATCGTCATCGTTGGCTGGCCGCGGGTCGAACTTACCAGGCTGCTGCCGTCGCAAATGAAGAGATTATGCACATCATGTGCTCGATGGTTTTTGTCGACAACAGAGGTCGCTGAATCGTCTCCCATTCGGCAAGTACCAAGCAGATGTACGCCGCCAGTAGTCGGACCAACGGGCTGACTCCAGGTCCTGACCGCACCGCCTGCATCCAGCAGCTCTTGTCCTTTATTCTGCAGGAACTGAGCGTTCGATATGTCGTCCGGATGATCTTTGTATGTCAATAGAATTGACGGTCGGCCCCATTTGTCTTTGTTGGTCGGGTGCAGAGAAATGTTGTTGCGGTCCATCGGCAGTGATGTCGCGCTTATAAACATGCCCATCTGTCGCGAGAATGAATGTGCGATCATTTCCTTGTATTCAGCGCCCCAGTTTTTGTCTGCGGGAGGCGCAGCAGCTAGCGAATACATTAATGGTGTTAGAAACAGGCCACCGCGCGCGTCGATGCCACCACCACCGTAGAAGCCGCGCTGGGGATCCGATTCGTAGAAATCCATTATGACACGAGTTGCTTGCACGCCTTTGTATTCATTGAGCTGATGCTCAAACACACCCTCAACACTCGCATGGGCATTGAACATCAGGTTGCGACCAACATAACCGCTTGAGTTTGCGAGGTTGTCAGACTCGAGCAGCAGCCGCGGCGATTCTGCACCGTTTGCCGACAATACGACCGCTTTAGTTTTCTGTCCCTGCTCGTTGCCATCCTTGTCGTAGTACAAAACTTCGCTAACTCGGCCATTGGCATTCTTCACTATGCGAAAAACTGTGCTTTCGGGCCGGACTTCACAATTTCCGCTGGCCTCTGCGAGTGGAATCATCGCGGCGAGCGAGGACGACTTGGCACCAACTTCGCAACCGTAGAAACTGCAATATCCGCAATTTATGCAGGGTGCACGACCGTTGTACGCTTCGCTCAGTATGGCATGCGGTTGAGCATCGGCGTGCAATCCCATGACTTTAGCGGCTTTTGCCATGATAGCCCCGGAAGAATTGATCAGCAAAGGTGGCATCGGGAATGGTCTGGAACGCGGCGGATCGGAATGACCAGGTGCTCCCGATACACCCATATCCCATTCCACTTTGGTGTAGTAGGGCTCAAGTTCGTCATAGCTTATTGGCCAGTCGACAAAGTTGGTGCCGTCCATCGCGCCGAGCACGCTGCGTTCGTTGAAGTCGACGGGCCGCATCCGCCAGAAGTGAGCAGAGAACACGACACTCGAACCACCAACCGTTTTCGCATATATAATCGGGTCACGTCGCCCGGACAGCGCCTCTTTACTCTCATCGTCACGAAACGACATACCCGAATCTCGGGGGCCCCTGCCCATCAATTCGCCCTTCAAGAAATACTTGATTTCGTCATGCGTGAACTCAGGCGCCTTTCGATACTTGCCCTGCTCTAGCACGACTGTGCTCATTCCTGCAGTCGACAATTCTTTGGCTATGATTCCGCCCGCGGCACCGGACCCGATGACGACGAAGTCGACCTCTTTACGAGTATTGAATGTCGGAGTATCAGCGATTGGGATTCTCCTTCATGTATTCAGCATCGTAGTAACCGAAAGGATACGCGTAGGCGTGTGCGTGCGGATCTATGCCGAGCAATTCCAAACCAACGCCATTTTTGTTGCCGCCGTAAAGGCTCATGCCGAAGAAGCCGGCGAATGTCATCATCCTAATCGTACCGAAGAATGGCGTGCTTTGGTTTGCTTCCAGAAGAGCATCCTGCTCCGCCTCACTCAATTCTGAGAACGTCCTTGCGCTATCGATGCTTGCCTGGAGCTTTTTTAGTCCACCACGCAGCACCGGCAACAATGGGGCATTGAAGGATCCGAACGACTGGTCAAAAAAGTAAATAACGCCTGCTTCACGCGCGCCTGGGGTGTCCGTTGTCGGAATGATGCGTGCGGCGACTGCTTCAAACTCGATAGCTTCGTCTCGTTGCAAAATAGCGAACGGTGCTTCTTCTTCCTTCGCCATGCAGGCTGCCTGCGAAATGGCGGCTATTGCTGGCAGGACGGATCTGACCCAAGTTGCGCCGGCGACGCCAGCGGATTGCTGCAGGAAAAATCGACGGGATAATTCTTCTGGAATCATGGGGTACCCCGAATTGGTGCGAACTTTGTGTAACAGTATCACGGCATAGCAATGACCAACGTTGCAATATATGCCAGAACACATCGACTCGCGATAAGAATTGTCAAGCCTTATTTAGTCGAGTTATGTGACCTTCACGGCGGAGGATACATTTGCGGTGGCGTTTTGTTGGTTGGCTCGCCGGAAAGGATTAGCGGTTTCTGCACAGTGGCTGCTTTGGGTCATCAGCGGACGTTTTAGCCAAGTTTAGCTTAATGTACGCTTTGGAGTGGAAAGCGGACAGTTACCTCGAGAACGGCAGTGTTTCTCGATCCCCATGACTTGACAACATTCCCGATATCATCAATTGTCGATCTACGATCAGACCTACTTGTCTGCACAACCAGGGGGTGTGAGATTCAGAAGAAATATGACGACCGCCCAACGCTCGACCGCCGGGGTTTCCTGAAAGGTGCTGCGACAGGCGCCGGCGCGATGCTCATCAACGGTCCGAGGGCCGATGCCAATGCCGATGGGGGTTCGCCCGCCGCGATCGGTGCGGCGCCTGCGCCGACCACGCAACAGCTCGCCCGTGACGCGGGTAACTCAATACCGACTACCATTTCCGGTCCCGTGGTTCGAAAACCGGGTTCTGATCTTATGGTGGAGACGCTCAAGGAACTCGGTATCGAATACGTGGCCGCTAACCCTGGTTCGAGTTTCGAGGGGCTGCAAGAATCGCTCGTCAACTACGGCGATCCACCTAACACGATGCCGGAGTTCATTACGGCGTTACATGAGGAGAGTTCGGTCGACATGGCTCACGGCTATGGCAAGGCCGAAGGCCGGCCAATGTGCGTATTGCTGCATGGGACTCTCGGCATTCAGCATGCGTCCATGGCGATTTATCAGGCCTACTATTCGGGCACACCGGTCTTGATGATAGCGGGCCGAGATGACCACTTCATCCAGGCACACACCGCGAATGACATGGCAGCTATGATACGGAGCTTTACCAAGTGGGATGCCCAGCCAACGACACTTGCGGGGTGCGTCGAGGCGCTGCGCGAAGCCTACAACCAGGCCATCACTCCGCCGACGGGGCCGACACTCGTCATCCTCGATATGGAGTTTCAGAAAGAAGAAGCGGCTGAGCTCGCTGTACCGAGATATCGGCCACCCAGCATTCCAACAATCGACGAGACTACAGCACGGGAGATTGCGCAGGCTCTGGTCAGTGCCGACAATCCGCGCCTTTCTGTCGGACGCCTGCGAACACCGGAAGGCGTAAGGCTTGCTATCGAACTCGCCGAGCTGGTTGGTGCCTCGACCAGCACCTATGCGACCATCGGCCCAATGAGCTTCCCGCAGCGGCATCCGTTGTGCGGTCCGGGGGCGAACACAGATTACGATTTCACGTTGGGACTCGAGGCCGGTCATGCCGACATTGGCCTTGTCGGCGCAGGTATCAACACGCAATTTGGGATGCGCGACGAGATGCAGGTCGGGTTCGGCGGGCTGCGCCCACCCAACCTGGGGTCCGTAACTGGTGAGCTACCGCCCGATCCTTCACTAATTCCAAGATTTGCGGCAGGTTCAGACGTCAGCCGCCGTATCGACATCGATGCGGAAGCGAGCCTGCCACTTATCCTCAAAGAGACCGGACGTTTGATGTCACCGAGCCAACGCCGGGTGGCCGAAGAGCGCATTGAGCGCCACAGGTCCGCAAATGTCGAGGCTCACCAGAAGGCGGTCCGGCAAGCTGTGGACGAAAAACGCATCGGCTGGAATGCAAGCCCGGTGAGCACAGCGCGGATCTACGCCGAACTATGGCCGCTCATCAAGGACGAAGACTGGTGCCTTGCGTCCCCTACCGCATTTTCCGGCGGACACCACCGCGATATTTGGGATCACAACAAACCTTACAGCTACCTGGGCGGACAGGGCGCGGCCGGCATCGGCTACGGCCTCGGGGCCAGCACAGGCGCGGCGCTCGCGGCGAAACAACGAGGGCGCTTCGTCGTCAACATTCAGTGCGACGGTGATATTAACTACGCGCCTGGCTCGCTCTGGACCGCGACCCATCATCAGCTGCCAATGCTCACGGTGATGCACAACAATCGTGCCTGGCACCAGGAGTTGATGTTCCTTGAGTTCATGGCCGGATCGCGTGGCCGCGGCACCGACCGGATGCATATTGGCACGACCCTTAGAGAGCCGTTCATCGACTACGCGAAAATGGCTGAAACCTATGGCATGGCCAGCGAAGGTCCAATCAGCGATCCGTCAGAGCTTGGAATGGCGCTGTCGCGGGGTGTTGCGAGCGTCAAAAGTGGTGAGCCATACCTGATTGACGTCATTACGCAGCCGCGATAGCCGGGAGATCACGATGAAAAAAAGCATCCCAAAAATTGTGACGCTGCTTGGCACGATTCTAGCTGCAACGCCTGCGATCGTGTATCCGCAAGACGACGACGCGGTCAGGGGCAAGGAGTTGTATTACGCCCACGGCTGTTACGCTTGTCACGGCTACACCGGCGAGACAGGTGCCAGGGACCTTGTTGGCACGAACAGCCCGCTAATTGCCAATGTGGACACATTTCTCCTCTTTTTGCGTTTGCGCAGTGACTACTTACCGTTGCTGCCATCGACGCGCATGCCTGCCTATCCCGAGAGCGCCCTGAACGACACCGATGCCCGCGATATTTATGCCTACATCAGCGGGTTTGAGTTAAACGCGCCGGAAGTTGAGGACATTCCCGCGCTGCAGGAGGTTCTTGAGTCTGCGGGTCGCCAGCTGGAATAGTAAAAACGGCCGACTGTTAGCGAATGCCGGTCATTCAGCAATGATTGTGCGAGGGGCAAGAATTGAATGTCCGCTTTTCCCTGCTGATTCAACCGATCGACGCAACACATTCGGCAAACTTTTCTGCTGGTGAATAGTATCCCAGAGTTTTTCTCGGTCGTTCATTGAGCCGTCGTGCAATTGCGTTGAGATGGTTTTGGTGGATATCGGACAGGTCCATACCTTTTGGAAAATACTGTCGCAGCAGTCCATTGGTCTGTTCATTTGAGCCGCGTTGCCAGGGGCTTTGCGGATCACAGAAGTAGACGTCAACGTCGGTGGCGAGCGAGAAGCGTTTGTGATCCGCCATCTCTTTACCGCGATCCCAGGTCAGTGACTTGTAGAGCTCCCGCGGTAGTTTGTGTGCCTGCTGAATCAGTGCATTGACCACCGCCTTGGTGTCTTTGCTTTTGACTCGAACCAGTATGCAGTAACGGGTTTGACGTTCCACCAGGGTTGCTATTTGACTGTCTTGGGTACCCATGAGCAGGTCGCCTTCCCAGTGACCGGGCACGGCTCTGTCCTCGACTTCGGCAGGACGCTCGCGGATCGATACGGCTTGCTTGATCTGTCGGTTCTTCTGCGTGTGGCCACGCGGACGGCGCATCGCTCGGCTCTGTCTCAGATGCGCCAGCAGCTCCTTCTTCAGCGCCCCGCGGGCCTGAATAAACAGTGTCTTATAGATCGTCTCGTGCGACACCTGGCGGTTCTCATCGTCCGGATACGTACGCCTGAGCCAACCCGGCAATTTCCTCAGGCGACCACTGAAGCTTGAGCCTGGCCGCAACCATGCGGGCCAGTGCTCGATGCCTTGCCAGTTTACAGATTCTTGGACGGCAAGCCCGATCCCAGGCAGCTGCATCCGCCCAACTTACCCGGTAGTCGTCCCGGCCACCGTTACGTCGCAGCTCACGACTCACCGTCGAAGGCGATCTGCCTAACCTCAGCGCAATCGAGCGCACTGATCGTCCGGCTGCAATCCCGAGCAAAATCTCTTCTCGTTCGGCAAGTGTTAATGAGCGTGCCGAGCGTCGGCGAGCACGCGGCCGCATCCCGCCGGAGCGTTCAAAGATCCCTCGAACCGACGAATGGTGCCGATCAAACAGTCGCGCAATCTCATGTAGCGAATCACCCGCTTGCCAGCGATCCCACATCAGCGCCTTCTGCTTCTCGGTGTAATAAATCCTCTTTCGGTACCTCATCGACAACACCTCTTTCTCTTTCTCTAGAGTTTAGGTGTTGCGTTCACCGATTGAATCAGCAGGATGAAGCAGTCGTTCAATCTACTGGAATGTAACCATTGTCAGGGACAGCTTTCGGCCGAAGCTGTGTGAAAACGTGAGCGATTTCGATGCAAATGGGACAGCGCACCACTTTGGCAGTGTGGCTCTCGCGGCATTATTGAACCGGCCCACTCTGGTCTGGTTGGGATCAGAAATCAGATCGTATTTACCACCAACTTCTGTAAATTTGTCTTTTCACACAGCCTCGGCCAGGAGCAGACGTGACCGTCCCGGCAGTGATTTCAATAGCTGGACCCGCCACCACCCGATGCTACTAACGCGACAAGAATGACGATTCCGGCAACTAGTCCCAATGTCATCCCATTACTGCCCTGACTAACCTGAATCTGGCGAATGTCAGAATACGCGACGAACACCCCATCGCCGCTTATTCCTTCGTCGGAAACAGCGCTTACTTTGAATGTGACATCGGTGTCGTCAATGCGCATTATTTTAATTTTGTCACCCACCTCTATTTGACTTGCAAGTGACTGGGCATCGGTTGTGGGCAGGGACCGCATTGTCGTGCATCCGGCAGTAAATGCAATCAGAACCAGATAAATGATGGACTTGTTGACCGTTAAGCAGCTAGTCACTTCAGATCTCCTGTGCATTGAAGCCCGATCATCTTGGGTCCCTCGGACAGCATCCATGGCTTCTCGGCGGAAGCAAAGACCCTTGGCTTTCAGTCCTCGTCTATTGGCAGAATCAATTTTTTCCGTTGCTAATGACCTAAGTATAGTAGCTGCGACGCGCGTCAGTAGCAGTCAGCAATGACCGCTATATTGGGTCAATAGCGGCCTCTCACAAGTTTAGCAGCCCAGTGGCTGCTTTCCGCAGCTATAAGCGGCCCTACTGGACGACGTCCTCATCCATAATGTCCTCACGCGTCAGGCCGGCATTTAATTCGGCCAGCATTGCAGCATTGTCGTCCGTGACCCTTTTGACGGCGGCAATAAAACGCGGTTCGCCACGGATGCTATCCAGTAGCGGGGAATCCTCGAACCAGCCACTGCCAATCGAATAAACCATCCAATCCAATTTTCCCGGACTCATCAGCCAGCGCCAGCCCGCATCGACCATTGCCTCCAACTCCAATAATGCGGCTTCCTTTTCGCCCCGCGACGCGAACACCAACAGCCGCAGATGGTGCCGCTCCTGGATGTATCGCGGCGTTGTCAGCGGACTTCGACTGCCCAGCTCAATCGCCCAGCGCCAAACAGGCTCGGCCTCAACTCGCCGCCCAACGGACGCGAGGGCGTGAGCATAATAGGCGGCCTGGGTAGCGATAGCTTCCCCTCGCCCTGAAACGAATCGTCGCTCGGAAGCCCCGCCCGTACCGCTTACGTCCTCGAGATAGGTTGGCCAACCCGTAATTGGCCGAACAACTGTCGAAATATAGTCGTCCCATCGCCTCAAATATGCGAGAGACGGCAGCAGAAGCCCGAAATCGGTCGCACTTGCGGCAATTTCGAGGCCCTCATAGTCCCGCAGAAAGAAGTAATCGCCGAGTTCCGCCTGTTCTGTGACAGCACCGCCAACGGCCTTGTACACAGACCAGGTTTCCAGGCCGCGTTCGGTGTCGCCCAGCGAGGCCCATGCAAAAGGGGGCGGTGTTGCGCCATTCGAATCACCTGACCAGACCAGGCCATGATGGAAATGCCCCCGATCAAACTCGATCTCTGCTATTCCGCCCCTGAATGGGGCATCTGGGTAGAGTCGGGCCACCTCAAGATACTCCTGCCGGGCTTCTTCGGAGCGACCGGCGTAATATGTGGCTTGCGCCCGCCGAAGTCGAGCGGTAGACGACGGATCAAGCTCCAATACGCGGTCCAGGAGCGCCGTTGCGGCCGCATACTCTTCTAAACCGAACCAATAATCCGCGAAAAACTGCAGCGCCGTCAAATTGTCGGGGTCGAGGCGGAGAGCGGTCTCGAAGGCCGCTTCCCGCGGGTAAAGCGGTCCTTAAAACCGCTGGGAAACCACCAAATTAACAGGCCATTTTCGGCCGAGGCTGTGTGAAAACGTGAGCGATTTCGATGCAAATGGGACAGCGCACCACTTTGGCAATGTGGCTCTCGCGGCATTATTGAACCGGCCCACGCTGGTCTGGTTGGGATCAGAAATCAGATCGTATTTACCACCAACTTCTGTAAATTTGTCTTTTCACACAGCCTCGGCCGATTGCGGACTCTTAGAAAGTGAGATGCCTGAATGAAAAAGGGTGCAGCGCTGCGGCGCCACACCCTGTCCATCGCTGTACCGGTTAGTTAATCGTCGTCAGCCGGGGGTAGATGCAT
>PVMS01020570.1_pt1 | contig 10886 bp, 10 predicted proteins | sample 1853461 | NCBI WGS metagenome assembly PVMS01 (sample SAMN08582032, study PRJNA380276) | Marine sediment metagenome, whole genome shotgun sequencing project. | isolation source: ocean sediment barecode stripped | collected 2017
CAGACGGACGAGGTCCACTTCCCCTGCCCCACCCAGAGCCTCATGGGCTACTTCGAACGCTACGAGAAGCTCGCGAAGCGCTGGGAGCGCACGCGTCCCGGCAACACCCGCGGCCTGCTGAAGAGCCTCCAGGTCGCGTACCTCCGCCGGACGACTCCGAAGCCCGCCAGCCCGCAGCCGGCTCATTCTCCGACGGTCGAGAGCAGCTCCAGCAGGTTTCCGTCGGGATCGCGGAAGTAGACCGAACGCCCCACCTCCCCGTCGGCCGCGGGCCGGGGCACCGGCCCCTCCTCCACCGCAACGTCGTGGGACGCCAGCAGCGCGATCGCCTCTGCCAGCGGCGCGTCCCAACGGAAGCACACGTCGCCCGAGCCCGGGGTCGGGTGCTCGGCGTGGGGGCTCGCTTCGCTGCCGGCCTGGTGGACGTTGATCACGTTCGCGCCGACCCGCATCGAGACGATCGGGATCGTGCCGGCGCGCCAGAGCTCTTCGTAGAGGATCTCGCAGCCCAGCACGCCGCGGTAGAAGGCGATGGTCCGCTCGATGTCGGCGACCGTGATGGCCCAGTGGTCGAAGCCGCGGATGCTCACGCCGCGCTCAGCCGCCGGCGAGGCGGCCGACGTGCTTGGCGGGAATGTGTCCGGCCGCGTGCATCCAGCGCAGGGCATCGGCGAAGGTCTCGACGGGGTCGCGGTAGACGAGGCCCAGCGCATCGGCCGCCCGGCCCCCGTCCGCCCCGGGGAACTGGGTCGCGTAGATCATGCCCTCCCCCGTGACGGGAAAGTCGAAGTCCCAGACGCGCTTGATCACGTCGGCGACCCGCCCGGCCCTGCGCAGCAAGCCACCGCCCATCTTGACGCGGCGGACCCGGACGCCGGTCGCCCGGTCGACCCCGTCGCCGATCTCCTCCCAGGTCAGGTTCGCCGCGCTCGCGACGAAGCGACCCGGGCCCGGCTCCCGCTCGATCAGCTTCACGTGCATCGCCGCCAGGTCTCGCACGTCGATCACGGAGAAGCAGCCCGACGTCAGCAGCACCATGTCCCGGGCGAAGGTCCGCAGCGCGTGGTTCGCCTCGCTGAGTCCGGGGTCGAGGGGCCCGAGGATCGAGGTCGGCAGAGTTGACGCGATCGGCGCTCCGTCGGCCTGAAGGCGGCGCACGTAGAGCTCGCCGTCGGACTTCGATTTGGCGTAGGCGTTCTTGCCCGCCTGGACCGGCGCGTCCTCGGTCATCAGCGGACCGTCGGGCACCATGATCGCGCCAGTGCTCGAGACGTAGACGATCGGACCGATCCCCGCCTCGACGGCGCCGCCCACGACGTTGGTAACGCCCCGGGCGTTGGTGTCGAGCACCTCCTGGGCGCGGTACGCCTTCATCGCCACCACCGCCGCGGTGTGGACCACGGCATCGACCCCGACGAGCGCGTCCTTCACCGAGGCCTCGTCCACGATGTCGCCGACCACGGCCTCGGGCGCGGGCAGGTCGTGCTCGCCGAAGACGCGCTCGAGCTTCTCGCGGCTGCGCACCAGACAGCGCACTTCGTGCCCCGCCTCGAGCAGCGCCACCGCCGTGTGGGAGCCCACGAAGCCCGTCGCACCTGTGACCAGCACTCGCATGGGCGCCCAGTCTAACAGGCGCGAGCGACCTCGGGGCCTGAGGCCGCTCAGCGCCTCCGCGCAGCCTGCAGCAGTGCGTGGAGAAAGACCTCCCGCTCCGCCGGAGAGACCGCCGGGTAGTCGAGATGCTCGGTCAGGACGGTCACCGTGCGCTCGAGCGCGAGAGCCGCGGGCTCTTCGCCGAGCTCGGGCAGGCGGCGGAGGGTCTGGCGGACGAGTCGCAGCTCCTCGGCTCCGACCTTCGCCAGCTGCGCGTGATCGAAACGGAAGACGTCGGTGTCCCCTTCGAACGCGGACTCGATGGGCGGAGCGCCGGCCGGCCGATCGAGACGGATCACGACGGTTCCGGCAGCCAGGTCGCCGAGCCGCTTGGCCTCCTGCGAAGCCACCACCGAGACCAGGCCGACGATGTAGTAGATCGGCAGGATGTCGACGGTGCGAAGCAGGTTGCGCGCCACCGACTGGCCGAATCCGAGCGGATGGCCGCCGTCGCCCACGACCCGCAGCTTGACCGCCGCCTTCCCGGGGGAGCGGCCGTTCATCGTCATCTCGAAGAAGATGAAGTAGACCCACTCGACCACGAGCTGGACCACGATGAGGAAGCCGAGGATGATCAGGATGAAGTTGCTCTCCTGCAGCGCGTTGGGATCGTCGCTGTCCACGGCCTCGCGGAAATCCTCGAACAGGGCGCCGAACTCCGCCGCGAGCGGGAAGAGAAGGAAGGCGAGCGCGATCACCACGATCGCCAACAGGGAGATCAGCAGGTAGTCGATCGCATAGGCGAGGATCCGGGAGCTGGGGCCGGCCAGCGGAAGCTCGAGCCGATACTGCTCGGGCGAATGCACGACCTGCCGCAGTTCGCTACCCGTCGTCTTCGAAGGCGCCCCCGTCACCGCTCCGATCCCGAGAGGCCATCGGCATGTCGACCCGACCGGGCCGCGACCCCGCGGCGGACCTTCGGAGGTTCGAAGAGCTGCTCGACCGCTCCGAGCGGGTCCGTCCCTCCCGCCTGCGCTTCGCGGAGCTGCGCGAGCTCGGACTGCTCTACCGGATGCACATGGCCCGACTGGCCCGCCTGCGCGAGCGCGGTGACGACCCCGACGCCCAGCGTCACCTCAACGCTCTCGCCCTGCGCGCGTATACACTCCTCTACGGTACCCGATCGACCCGGAATTCTCGCCGCGGCGCACCCAACCGCGCCGCCGAGTCGCTGGCGCGGACCTGGCCGGCGCTCCGGATCTCGGTGGCGTTGATGGCTCTGGGGGCGTTGGTCGGCGGCTCGGTCGCGGCCCGCGATACCCAGGCCCTCTGGTCGCTGGTGCCGGAGTCGCTGGGCCACACGCCCGTGATGCTCGAGCGCCTGGCGAGCTCGGCCCAGGAGCAGGGAGAGTTTCTCGAACGCACGGACACCTCCGTCGGCACGAATTCCCTGTTCGGCTCGACCCTCTTCGCCCACAACACCCGGGTCGGGCTGCTGGCCCTGGCCAGCGGGATGCTGGCCGGGATCCCGACGGTGATTCTCCAGCTCTACAACGGCATGGTGCTGGGCGCCTTCGCGTCGATCTTCATCGGCGGGCCGTGGTGGGTCGAATTCCTGGCTTGGATCCTTCCCCACGGCGTCCCGGAGCTCACCGCGATCTGCCTGTGCGCAGCCGGCGGCCTGATGCTCGGCCTCGCCATCCTGGCGCCGGGCCGTCACACGCGACGCGCGGCCCTGCGCCAGGCCATGGATTCCGCCCTGCTCCTGTTCGCGCTCGCCGTCCCGCTCTTCTTTCTGGCCGCCGGGATCGAGAGCTTCGTGCGGGAGTCGACCCTCGGCACCGCGACCCGATTCGGCGTCGCCCTGGCCATGGCCGCCCTGCTCGGATTCGGAGCGTTCGCCATCCGAAGCCTCTCGCATCGGCGCGAGGCCGACGCGGTCTGGCTCGCGAGCCTGCGTCGAGCCGCCGGGCCCCGGAGCTCCCCGGGGCGATCGCGTCAGGCGGTGTAGCGGAACTCGAGGTAGCGGTTCAGCAGGGGCGCAATCACCTGCTCCGGCGGCAGGTCCACCGTCTGCACGGCGGCCTGCCGCATGCGCGCCAGCGCCAGCTCGCGATCCAGCAGGAGTTCGTCGATGGCCAGCTTCTCGAACGGATCGCGGCTCTCCGCCGCGTGACCGGGCTGCAGCCTGGCAAAGATCGGGTCGCGCAGGGCCACGATCAGGCTCCGGTGGTGCTTCTGGAGCAGCCGCAGGGGGGCCTCGATGCCGGCGGTCTCGGAATCGGCGAAGTCCGTGATCACTACGACCAGCGCCCTGCCGCGTCGCCGCGTGAGCAGTCCGCGCACGAGCCCCCGGTAGTCGGCCTCGACCGTCGTCGGCTCGGCCCGCCGCAGCAGGTCGACGATCGGCCCCACCTCGCCGCGATGGAAGCGCGGCGCCACGTGCCCCCGGATCTCGCGATCGAAGAGCACGAGCTCGACGCGATCGCCGCGCGCCAGCGCCGCCAGGGCCAGGGTCAGCGACGCGTCGACGGCATGGTCGAGCTTGGTCCGGCCGTCCGCGCACTCCGCCGCCATCAGGCGGCTGGTGTCCACCGCGATGACGAGCGTGTAGTTGCGCTCGTGCTGAAACAGCCGGGTCACCAGGCGACCGCGCCGCGCCGTGGCCGCCCAATCGAGGTGGCGCGGGTCGTCGCCGACGACGTACTCGCGCAGCGACTCGAATTCACTGCCGTGGCCCCGCCTGCGACTGCGCTGCAGGCCGCTGCGACCCAGCAGCTCCCGGGGATCGAGGCCGGCGGCTCGCATCAGCTTGCGCGCATCGGGAAAGACGGGAACGACCGCCGCCGCGTCGTCGACGCTGCGGCGTCGCAGCAGGCCGAGCGGGCCCCGGTCGAAGACGACGAGCCGACCCAGCGGTCGGTCGCCGCGGCGACGCGGAAGGATCGGCGCAGCCAGCTCGATGCGGGAGCCGGCGCCGACACTCACGCCTGCAAACGAGGGGGACGCGTCGGCCAGGTCCTCCGGCCACTCGTCCTCGGCCGAGACCACGACCGGGCGATCCGATGCGTTCTCGATCCGGATGCGGATCTCGGAGCGGCGCCCGATCACCGCCCGGCTCGGCACGATGCGCCGGACGCGCAGGGGCGGACGCCGGCGGAGCGCGAGAGCTTCGGCGCCGGTGACACCGACCCCCAGCGCCAGGGCCAGGGCCACCGGCCAGAGGAGCACCGGCCAGGCCGCGCACAGGGAGGCGCCCACGAGCCAGAGCGCCGCCGCCTGGATCAGACGACGCTCGGGGAACAACGTCACCGGGGAACCGTGAAGCGCTCGGAACCCAGCGGACCCGCGCGAAAGAAGCTCACCGGGGAACCGTAACGCTGGCCAGCGTCCGGGACAGGGCGGTCTCGGCCTCGAGCCCCTCCACCTCCGCGGCCGGGTCGAGCACGACGCGGTGATGCAGGGCCGGGATCCAGAGCGTCTGGACGTCTTCGGGCAGCACGAAGTCCCGGCCCTCGATGGCGGCCAGGGCCTTGGCGGCGCGCAGCAGCTGCAGGCCGGCGCGAGGCGACGCGCCCAGCGCGTACTGGGCATCGGCGCGGCTGGCGCGCACGAGATCGGAGACGTAGGCGATGATCTCGTCGCGCACGATCAGGCTCGAGACGATCTCGCGCAGCCGGGTGAGATCGGAGACCGAGAGCACCGGCTCGATCGACTGCAGCGCCGGGTCCGAGCCGTGCTGGCGGCGCAGCAGCTCCTGCTCGGCGGCCTCGTCGGGGTAGCCGACTTCGACTTTGAACAGGAAGCGATCGAGCTCGGCTTCGGGCAAGGGATAGGTGCCCTCCTGCTCGACCGGGTTCTGGGTCGCGAAGACCGTGAAGCACTCGCCGAGGGCGTGCCGGGTTCCGTCCACGGTGACGAAGCGCTCCTGCATCGCTTCCAGCAGCGCGGCCTGGGTCTTGGCCGACGCCCGATTGATCTCGTCCGCCAGCAGCAGGTCGGTGAAGACCGGGCCGGGCCGGAAGCGGAACTCGGCCGTCGCAGGATGGAAGACCGGAATGCCCGTGATGTCGCTGGGCATGAGATCCGCCGTGAACTGGACGCGCCCGAACTCGAGCGCGAGCGAGCGCGCGAGGGTGCGGACCAGGAGCGTCTTCGCCACGCCCGGGACCCCCTCGAAGAGACTGTGGGAGGAGCAGAGCAGCGTGAGGAAGGCCAGGCGGATCGGCTCCTCCTGGCCCACGACGACCCTCGAGACCGCGGCCCGGACTGCCGCGTACGCCTGCTGCACCGGCGCGACGTCGATGTGTTCGGGCGCGCTCATCGGGATACCCGCTCCAGCAGCGCGTCGATCCGGGCCGTCGCGGCCAGGAGCTCGGAGCGCTTCGAGCACGCGGGCGCGTCCAGCACGACCCCGAGGTCCGCGGCGCTGAGCCCCCGGGACGTGAGCAGCCGGGTCTGGATCTGATCGAGTGAGGCGTCGGGCGGCAGCCTCTGAAGGCGCCGAAGCTGGCTCAAGGCAAACTCCTGATAAGAGCGAAGCACCTCACCGTGGTCTCGCGTACTGCGGTAGAGGCCGGCGACGCTCCCGATGTAGGTGTCGAGTGTAGGGGGTGCGGGAAGGTCGGGCTCGAGCAGCAGCGGCGGGTCGGAGCGCGCGCGCCACACCAGCAGCATCCCGAGGAGCGTAACTCCGGCGATCGACGGCAGCGCCGCCGAGGTGAGCAGGAAGCGGATCGGCGAGGGCCGGGGCAGGAGTCCGTGCTCGCGCTCGTCGACGCGCGGCGAGCCGAGCGCCAGTGCCAGGTCGACGACGAAGAGCGCGGCATCGGCGGTGCGCAGCCAGCGGTTCCGGAGCGGCAGGGCCGAGGCCGCCAGGACGAGCCGCCCTGCCCCGATCTCGCGCGAGACGACGAAGGGTCCCTGCCTCGCATCGGCGACCAGGACTTCGTAGCCGGCCGTGTCGCGGAAGAAGTGCAGGGGCACGCCCTCGAGCGATCGGGACTGGCGCAGGGCGGAGCCGACGAGTGCCGTGGCACTGGAACGCTCTTCCGCTTCGTATTCGTCTTCGCCCTCGCCTTCCTGCGCTTCCTCCCAGAACGCGTCCTCGTCGTCGATGTCGATGTCGCGGGTCGGGAGCGGCCCGCCCAGCAGCAGCCGGTCGTCGAGGCACGGGAGCCGCCGGTCCGGGAGGAAGACGACGGCCGTGCCACCCCGTTGGATCCACTCGGTCGCCCGCCACACGCCGGAATCGCCCGCTTCCAGCGGCTCGTCCTCCGCGCCACGGCACAGTCCAGCCGGCTCGATCCACCACACGGTCCCCGCCTCCGGAAGGCCCGCCTCGCTCTCATACGAGCGGCCTTCGCCGAAGCCGAGCTGCCGGAGCATTTCGTATGCGGCGCCGTGGCCCGGCGGGATGATGCCGTGGGAAGTGGGCGTCAGCTCCCAGGAATCTCCCCGGTTCAGGATGCCGACGAGGATCGCCACGAAGAGCGCAGCGACCAGCGTCCAGCGGACGGTCTGGCTCATCGGGCCCGCAGGGGGAGGGCTTCGATCCGCGCGTGGAGGCCGCGCCAAGCCTGGTAGAGATCGGGGTCTTCGACGCGATCGCGGAACCAGCCGGCCTCGAAGCGATCGAGCAGCCGGAGGAACTCACTCGACAGCTCCTCGGGAAGCTCCGCCGAGCGCACGCGCTTCCGAAGGATCCGGTTCGCGTCCGAACGGGTGAGCTCGATGTGCCCCTCCTCCACCAGCGCCTGCACCGAGCCGAGGGCGAGGCGATGCGCCGCCTCGAGGAACCGGCCCTCCGAGGCCAGGGCTCCTGCCTCCTCCGCCCACAACGAGCTTTCCTCCAGCGTGGCCGTCCGGACGGCGGGGGGTGGCGCGCGGAGCGCTACGCGAACCGCCCACACGATGTGGAAGAGCAGTGCCGCCGCCAGCAGCAGCATGCCGTTGAGGATCGCCCAGTAGAGCAGCGGCGAATCGAGGTAGATCCCGTCCATCCACTCGAAGAAGCTCGAGAGCCATTCGACGAAGCGGATCCACCCGTCGTATTGGAGATCGTTCCAGGCGTCGTAGGGCGGATTCGAGAGGATTCCGTCCGCGAGCTCGCGAACGCGCTCGTCCGACGGCGTCGTCCAGCGGTCTGCCACCGTGGATCAGGCCGTGGGCGCCGCCGGGGTTTCCGCGCCGCCGACCCGCCCGGCCAGGTGCTCCAGGTCGAAGGCCTCCTTGCGGCAGCGGATGTCGAAGTAGAGGACGACCAGCGCCGCCGACATGTACGCCGTCAGGACGCCCTGGACCACGGCGTCGATGACGACGTGACCGTACGGGATCTGGGCCGACAGGAGGCCCAGGGCCATCGAGATCACGCTCATGATCACGACCGACACCAGGTACACCGCGAGCACGCGCAGCATGTTCTGCCTGGTGAGCTCGAAGGAGCGCTTCAGCGCCGGCCAGCCGACCATGCCCTCGATCACGATCACCTGGTTCACCAGCAGGTAGGCGAACATCAGGTAGAGGCCCGGAATCACCAGCAGCATGGTGGCGGGGATCAGGATCAGCATCATCAGGAGCGCGGTCCCCACCAGCGGCAGCAGGAGCTTGAAGCCGCGACCCAGGGACTCGGCGTAGCCGACCTCGCGATCGAGGTAGGTCTCGCTGACCGCGTGGGTAATCGCGGCGCTCACGACCGGCGACACGACGATCATGAAGAGCGCGAGGCCGCCCACGCCGACGATCACCGGGCCGCTGCCCTGACTCGCCGCTCGCTCCACCAGCACCAGGAGCAGCTGGGTGGGAATCGTCACGGTCAAGGCGATGCCGATCAGGAGCGCGGCGCGGTCGCGAACCAGCTGGAACGCGGTGTCCAGAACCTCTCCCAGCCCCATGGCGCGGATCTCGTATCGCAAGAGGACAACCTCCGAGCGGCGCACGAGCGCCGTGTCCCGGATTTGTGCGGGAAACGACTGCCGGCGTCAACTGCGGAGCTCGGACCGCGGCGATTCCGCGAATCTCCCCGCGGTCGTCACCAACCTCAGCTGGCGGCGATTCCGTAGAGCTCCGCGCAGTTCTCGCAGACGATCCGGCGCACCGCCTCCTCGCCGAGGGCAGCCAGGGGCGAGCCGTCGATCGCCTTGCGCGACTCGGGCCAGGTGCTGTCGCCGTGGGGATAGTCCGAGGCCCACATCACGTTGCCGATCCCGATGCGCGGGATCAGCTCGACGCCGAGCTGCTCGTCCTCGTAGGTCATGTAGACCTGCCGGGCGAAGATCTCGCTGGGCAGCATCGAGAGGCGGTGGTCCACGGTCTTCTCGTAGTACTTGTGGTGCTCGTGGTCGAGGCGCTCGATCACGTAGGGCACCCAGCCGAGGCCGCCCTCGCCGAGCACGAGCTTCACGTGGGGGCGCTGCTCGAGGATGCCGGACATGACCATGCCGGCCAGCACCTCGTCGAGCTGCATCGGAATGATCGCCACCATGGCAGGGAAGCGCCAGGAGCCGAGCTTCGGCTTGAGGTTGGTGAGGCCGGGGCCCAGGTGCACCGAGATCGGGAGCCGCGTCTCCTCGGCCACGTCCCAGAAGCGGTGCCAGGCGTCCTCGAAGACCGGATCGGCGTCGCCGATGTTCTGATGGATGATGGCGCCGCGGTGTCCCATCTTGGCGACCCGCGCGAGCTCGTCGGCCGCCGCCTTGGGATCGTGGCTCGGGATGTCGGCCAGCAGCAGCAGGCGCTCGGGCTCGACCTGATTGAACTCGTGCGCCCACTCGTTGTACACGCGCATGCAGGGCGCGGCGAGCTCGGGATCGGCGAAGCGCATCTGGGTGGTGGTCGGGCTGTAGATCACCTGGGCCCAGACGCCGTCGCGGTCCATGTCCTCGATGCGGTCCTTCGGAGTGCCGGGCCGGAAGCGGTGCTGGTCGGACTGGAGAAAGCCCGCCGCCTTGCGCCCGCTGGGGCTCACCTGCTGGCCGTCGATCACCCACCAGGCCCCGTCGTCCGTGTCCACCACCCGGGGTCCGCGCTCGCGCAGCGCCTGGGGGAGCCGCGCCTGATAGAGATCGGGCGGCAGGACGTGGATGTCCATGTGGTCGTCGGCCGAGATGATCCGCTGCTTGGCGCTGAGCGACATGAAGCTCTCCTGTAAGAATCTGACGGAGTGTCAGATTAGCGGCTCCGGCCCGAAATGGGTAGGGAGATCCCGAATCGGCCGTTCGGCCCCCGAATCGGGCGCTCAGGCCGGGGCGACCCCGAAAACCGCCCGGCCCTCCCGGAAGGTGGCGCGCACCGGGGCGCGGGCGAGGTCGCGGCGGACCTCCCGCCAGGGCCCGGCGAGCAGGCACAGGTCGGCCGGCGCCCCCTCGCGCACACTGCGAACGGGCCCGCCCGGGTCCCGCGCATCCGTGGTGAAGAGCGCCAAGGCCCGCTCCGGCGCCAGCGCCTCGTCCGCCGCCAGCACCGCGCCCGACTCGCTGCGACGCTCCACCGCCGCCGCCATCGCCCGCCACGGGTCCGGGTGGCCGAAGGGCGCGTCCGTGCCCCCGCCGAGCGGGACGCCGGCCTCGAGCCAGCCGCGACAGCGGTAGAGCCACGGGCGATCGCGCGGTACGACATCAGAGAGATAGGCGTCGCCGCGCTCGCGCACGAAGTTCGGCTGGGTCACCACCGTGAGCGGCAGCTGCGCCAGCTCTCGCACGACCTCCGGCGGGGCGACGGCGGCGTGCTCGATGCGGTCTCCCGCCCGGGCGCCGGCAGCCGCGAACGCGGCCACGGCAAAGACCAGCTCCGCCCGGGTGACACAGTGGAGCGCGACGTTGCGCCCCTCTGCGTGGGCCCACGCGATCTCCTCCTCCAGCTCGTCCAGCGTGGGCAGGTCGTCCTCGGCGAGGATCCTCTTGAGCGCACCGCGGGACAGGCTGTCGGTTCCGGGGTCGGGGAGCGCTCGGCCGCCCATCAGCACGACCCGTTGCACCAGGGAGCCCTGGCGGAGCGCCTCGGTGAACGCCGCAAGCTCCGCCTTGCCGTTGCCAGGGGTCGCGTCGGTCACGCCGGTGACCCCCCGTGCCGCCAGCAGCGCCCCCACCGCCGCCAGGTCCGGCGGCGCCGCCGGGATCCGCTCGCGCAGCCAAGCGTCGAGACGAAAGAGCCGACCGGTCGCACGGCCCGCGGCGTCGCGCTCGAGCCCCGGCACCGATCCCGCCGCGTCCAGGCCGAGCCGCTCTGCGCCGGCCGAGTTCACCACCCAGAGCGCACCGCTGCGGTGCTGAAGCCGCACGGGGCAGTCGGGCACG
>PVMS01148075.1_pt1 | contig 10885 bp, 13 predicted proteins | sample 1853461 | NCBI WGS metagenome assembly PVMS01 (sample SAMN08582032, study PRJNA380276) | Marine sediment metagenome, whole genome shotgun sequencing project. | isolation source: ocean sediment barecode stripped | collected 2017
CTTGGCTCAGGGAGCATCGCCCCACAATCGAATGGCTCTTTGGTGCTCAGGGGGTCGAAGTTCCCGAGGAGCACGAATTGTATCGGCTGGTTAGCGAGGCGGTTCGGCTGGTAACCGGCCAAGAGCCCGAAGTCAACCCACTTCATTCCGCGAGCGACATTCGCAACCCAAAGCTTTTTCGCGGCATTCCTACCGTGGGCCTGGGGCCGCTTGCCGGGGACTTCACTCAAAACGGAGGACACGATGAGTGGGTCGATGTCGATGACTACATTCGGGCAATCCAGATCTGCGCCAAGATGATCGTCGATTGGTGCAATTAGGTTGTGGATTATGGTCATAATTTATGACTGGACATAAATTATAGACACGGCTATAATAAACCTATGGCACAAAAGACCATTGGTGCGGCCCAGTTCAAAGAGAAATGCCTTTCGATTTTGGACAGGCTCAGCCCCGAGGGAATCATCGTCACCAAGCATGGCAAACCGGTGGCAAAGGTCGTTCCTATCGAAGCCGCCTCTTCGAGCTTGATTGGGAGTCTGGAAGGGAAGATCCGGATTAAAGGGGACATTCTGTCAACGGGAATTGAGTGGGATGCTGAATCTTGATACGCACACCCTGCTCCACGCCTTGGCAGGGAATCTCAAGCCACGAGAAGCCAAACTCCTTTCTTCGGACACTTGGAGTATCTCGGCCATTGTTCTTTGGGAGATATGCAAGCTTGCCGAGCTAGGTCGCATCGAGGTCGATGTAGAGGACGCAGATGTAGCTAGAGCTTTGCACCAAATTCATACCTGGCCTTTGACCTTGGAGATTTGTTGCCAAAGCTGTCGTCTCGATATTGGAGGCGATCCCGCCGACCAGATCATTGCCGCAACCAGCGTCGTTCATCGCGTGCCACTGGTAACCCGCGACCGAAAAATCCGCGAGTCTGACATCGTACCGCTGGCAATCCCATGAGTAAGTAGTCTGTCTCTTAACTCGGTTTTGAAGTGAAGTTCGGCGGCTTCTGAGGAATTATCGATATGAGATAGTTCGGAAGAAGGTTTGGAGCGCAAATCGTACACCGAGACGTACAATTCATCGGGGCGTCGGAACGAGATCTCTGGCCTTCAGAATACCAGGCAGCTCGTCACTGGGACCGGTCCGGTACGCAACACCGTGTCCATGAAGTCGATGATGCGAAACGACTCGCCGCGGCGGCGTTTTTCGGCCTCGTAGACTTCGGAAAGCTGAAGATTTCCCAGCATATAAGAAATGATTTGCATCGGGGAGCTCATGAGTCTACCCCAGAGGCTCTTGGCAAACTGAGGCGCCAGGAGCGACGTCTCGATGGAGAAGCGGTAAACCTTCTCCTCGCTCCAACCGTTGCAGTGGGCTTGGACGCTCATGTAGGCGCGGTTTGCATTCTCCAGCCGCTTTCTGAGCTGGGCCAAAAGCGTCAGCCAATCTCCTTCCGCCCATCCCGCCTCGAGAGCAACTTTCTCGCACAGCGTCGCCCAGCCTTCGGTGAAGGGGCGGTAGGGGAAGAGGAGGCGTACCGGATGGCGGTTTTCCCGCAGAATCTTCTGCTGAAGGTAATGGCCGGGGAAAAGCTCGTGAATAACGATGAACCTCTTGAAGGAGTAGTTGAAAGACCGCCAGAAATCCACCCTTTCTTTCTCCGGGTGTGAATCAGGGATCGTAGCAAGGTACCAAACTGTCCAGGGGTTGGGGTGAAAGGGGGGCGCGCTTCTGACATAGCCAATACGAGCCAAGGGGCCGGAGCTTTCCGGCGCCAGCTCGATCGAGAGTGTTTGGTGGTCCGGTAGGGTGGCGATTTGTTTGTCTCGAACGAAATCTTCGGCGTCCTTGGCAAACTGGCGGAGCTTTAAAAGGTATTCTTGTTCTCGAACCGGCCGGTTGGCTTCCACGTCTTCGAAAGCTTTGCCGACTCGCTCGTCGAAATCCTCAGGGACTTTGCGGTCGGGATAGTGTTTACGCCAGTACTGAGCCGAGACGTCCGCGATGAGCCGTTTCGTTTCCTGGATTTCATCCCACGCCATTTGTTCCAGACGTTCCGGAGTGAGGTCGGTGTCCGTATAGATCTGAAGCTTTCTGCGGTAAGCCTCTCGGCCGAGGATGGAATCCTCGGGTAAAGTCAAGTCAGATATAAGCTCATTTCGCAGGTGGCGAGCCAGGGACCTGATTTGATCAGTGGCATCTTGGCTCTGCTTCGTCAGGTCCCGCCACGCCTCGTCCTCGAGCCAATCTCTTGTTGCCTCGGGGAGCCACCGCTGGTAATAAACTGCCGCCAATTCGAGCCGCTTGAGCTGACTTCCAAACTCTTCAGGTCGACCGTCTTTGAGAGACTTCATGCCGGCAGCGGCGAGAGCCTGGACCTGGGTGAGGTTGTTGCGGAGCACCTTCAGCTTCTCTTCGGGTGTGAGTAGAGGCGTTTCCAGGATTCGAGGCCCTGCTTGAACCATGGGATTCGTATAGAGGGTCAAGGAGTTTTCGTGAGGGCGGTCCATCACCCATTTCTCGATCTCCGAGCGGATGTTTATCCGGAGTAGCCTGGCGTCGATACGATCATCATGAGATAGCTGCCCCCGAGTGTTTTCGATCCTCTCGAGCATTCCTTTGTTGAACCGGACCCATTTTTCAATCGCTTCAGGAGACAGGTCTTCTAGATCTTCCAGTGAGCTCAGGAACCCCCGGGATACGGCTCTGGAAGGGTAGAAGTCCTTCCATGCCTCAATGTAGTCGCCGGCAAGCTCTTGGAAGTTCCTTTGTGCGAGAGCGTCCGGGACAACTATGAGCCTCAAGCAGAGAGAGAGCGACAACGCGACAAAGAATTTTCGCCGACCTATCACATGCTACTCAGCCGTTTCATCTGCTGGTGAACCGCCGGTGTCAGGTGTTTGAGGTCATCCGTCGACAAAATCTCGAAATCCAGGCGGCGGATGAGCTCTTCTTCCCGCGGGTCCAGGTCCCTTATGTCGCCGTAGAGAATGTAGCTCGGGGGAATGGGAGGATCGAGGCCGGCGATCAACCGGACGTTGGAGTTGAACAGCCCGGCGGCGTTGGCCACACCGCCGGACATGCCACTGAGCGTGGTTTCCGGAGTATTGATGTCTCCGTGAGCATCCAGGAAAACCATTCCGATCCGGTTCGGGACGTTTCCCGCCAGATGGTAGGTTGGCTCCTCTTGGCCGGGGCCCATGTGCTGCATGCCGGCAAGCATTCCACGTAAATCGCTGCAGGTTCCCAGCAAACCCACGGTGAACAGCTCGTTTTTTCCATGGACCGAAATAAGATTCGCGATGTGTCGGCTGGTCAGCGCCGCCCTCGCCCAACCACCGAACCGCTGCTCTTCGGCGGTGAGCTCGAACGTCTCGTTTCTTACGATTTCGGCGCCGAGACGTTCGAGCTTGCCAATCAACCCTTCAGCCACAATGCTCTCTGCGGCTCGAAACGGGTTCTTGACGATCGCGACCTTTACCTTCCCGGATTCCATGTATTGCTGAGCTTCAACCGGTAACGAAAGCAGAACCAGGAAGCCAAGGACAAGGACAAGGATCGGTCGCAAGCTATCGTCTCCTTTGTACTCCCTTGATCGCTCCTTCAATCAACCGGATCGCGGCCTGGCGCGAAAGATGATGCGGATCCCGCTCTCCATATGGGGTGGAAGCAATTCCGATAGCCGCAACTTTCGGGTAGATGCTCATCAACTCGATGCAAGCGCCAAGCTCGTAGCTGGTGGGGCCGTTCGGGGCCTTCAAACCGTGACCCTCGACTTCTTCGGGAGCGAGAACGTCCATGTCGACATGGATGTAAATCACATCGGTCATGGCACTCAGCCGTTCCATCTGCCGGTGAACGTTGGGGGTCAGATCCCGAATGTCGTTGGTGGATATAATTTCGATGTTCAGGCGTCGAACCAGCTCCTCCTCGCGTGGATCCAGATCCCTAACATCTCCGAGGACGATGTAGTTCGGGGGAAGCGCCGGATCGAGCCCTGAAATCTTCCGGTTGTTCTGGTTATACAGTCCGGCGGCAATCGAGACGTCCATGCCGCCGAACATCCCGCTGAGCGTTGTTTCCGGAATATTGATGTCCCCGTGAGCATCGAAATAAATGAGCCCAACCCGGTTCGGCGACCGGCCCACCAGATGGTAGGTCTCATCGCCCTTGCCGGGGCCGAGGTTCTGCAGGCCGGCGAGCACGCCGTACAGATCGCTACAGCTCCCTAACAGGGCGATGTTGAAAAACTCGTTTTCCCCGTTGACCGACATCAATCTCCCAATATGTCTGGCGACGAGCCCCATCCGTGCCCAGCCGGCGTATTCCTCCTCCTCGGCGGATAACTCGAAGGTGTCGTTTTTGACCACCACGGCGTCGAGCTTCTCGAGACGGTCGATCAAGCCTTCCTCGATGATGGCGTTCGCGGCTCCAAACGGGTTTCTCACGATGACCGTTTGTACCTTGTCGGTTTCTCGGTACTGCTGAGTGAATACCGTAGCCGGTGTCGACATCAAAAAGACGGCAATAAGAATAAGGAAGATAGTCTTTTTCATTGTGATTCCCTCACATTCGGTTACCTGCTTTTGACACCCTGAATGGCCCCTTCAATCAAACGATAGGCGGCTTGGAGAGTGGTTTGGTTCGCTTCCTCTTGCATGGAGGCAATTCCGATTGCCGCTGCTTTTTCGTACTTGAAAAGTGCCGTCAGGAACGCGGCGAGCTCACCGCTCGACGGCCCGCCGGGATAAGCATCCGGGTGACCGGGGAGTTCGGCAGGATCGAGGACGCTCAAATCTACTTGTACATAAATGACATCGGTTATTTTGCTCAATCGCTCCATCTGCGCATGGACGTTGCTCGATACAGTCTTGATTTCCTCTATCGATATTCTTTCGATAAAAGACTCGTCAATGGCCACGTCTGCATAGGGATTGGTGTTTTTCAAGCCCGCCATGACGATGTACTTGGTCGAAAGGTGAGGGTTGAGGCCGGCTTGGATCCGGAGATCTGCGGTGCACAGGCCTGCGGCAACCGCGACGTTCATGCCGCCCATGTTCCCTTCGAGGGTAATTTCGGGTGTGTTGAAAGCCCCTTTGGAATCGACGTAGACCAGTCCCACTTTCAGGGGTTTTCTTTCCCCTAAGCGAACCAGGCCCGGTATGTCGCGGCCACTGATGTCTTGGATGGGCTGTCTTCCGGGGCCCAGATGCTGCAGACCTCCAAGCATCCCCACCAGGGATTTGCTGCCCGATAACAGCCCGATGAAGAAGTGCTCGCCTTGATCGCTTTCGGATATGATTCGGTTCAAAACCCGGTTGGTGAGGGATGCCCGGTTCCATTCGCCGTACTCCCGTTCCAGCTCATCGGGCATTTTGACGGCGGCGGTTTTTACGATGTCGCAGCCCAAGTTGGTCAGCACGCCGTTGAGGCCTCCCGCTTCGAGATGATCGGGTCCTTTCAAGAGCTCGGGACCGGTCCTGGAGTCCGAGTAAGGGTCTTTGATGACCACAACTTTGACTTTACCGTCCGGGCCGACGTACTCCTGGGCGGCGCCGGTAACCGGCAGAAACAACAGCAACATGAGGACGAGACAGGCAAGTTTGTTCATTTGGAACCCCGATTTGATTGATTCACTGGTCACTCGTGCTGGCCGAAAGGATACTAGTACACGAAGGTTGCTACTACAAATCACGCATGGTCGATAAGCCAGCGGACGGCCATGGCGGAAAACAGTGCCGGGCCCAGGTAGAGCATATCCTCATCGATGTCGAACTTGGAGTGGTGGTGCGGATACACTTGGCCCTTTTCACGATTCGATCCGGCAAGGAAAAAGAACGTTCCCGGAGCCGCTTGGAGGAAGTAAGCCATGTCTTCGCCACCCATGGTGGGTACCGGTATTGGCTTGACTTTCTCCGGACCAACGATCTCTTTAGCGACTTTCTCGAACTCTTCGGTGAAAGAAGCATCGTTGACTAGAGGAGGATAGCCGTAAGTGTATTTGTACTCGTAGCTTCCGCGTGATGCCGTGGTGATCCCCTTGACGATCGCTTCTATCCTCTCATCCAAAAACTCTCGAAGCTCCTGGTTCATGGCTCGTACCGTTCCCTCGAGGACAACTTCCTCGGCGATCACGTTGAAGGCCACGCCACCACTCATCTTTCCAATGGTGATGACGGCGGGGTCGCTGGGACTCGTTTCTCTGCTGACAATGGTTTGCAGGTTGGATAGGACCTGGGAGGCAATGCTTATTGCATCCACGGTTTCGTGCGGCATGGCGCCGTGCCCACCCTTACCTTTGATCTTGATGTCGACTCGATCCAGACAGGCCATCATCGGACCGCGACTCACGTAGACGTCTCCCGGCTCGGCGTCTTTCCAGATGCTGCCGGTGTGCAGGCCGATCACCGCGTCCACCTTGGGATTTTCGAGAGCCCCGTCCTCGATCATCGGCTTGGCTCCGCCCGGTCCTTCTTCCGCCGGCTGAAACAGGAACTTTACGCTTCCGGCAATTTCACCCTTGTTTCGGGACAGCAGGCTGGCGGCGCCCAGCGCCATGGCCATGTGGGCATCGTGGCCACAAGCGTGCATGCGCCCTTCCGTCTGCGAAGCGAAGGACAGGCCCGTGTCCTCGCGGATAGGAAGGGCGTCCATGTCGGACCTTATAGCGATGCATTTCCCCGGCTTATCTCCGGTAATCGTGGCAACCACCCCGTGTCCTCCGACGCCGGCGCGAACTTCGAGGCCCAGTTTCGTCAACTCCTGTTGGATGAAGCCGGCTGTTTCCGGCACCTCTAAACCGATCTCCGGATGTTGATGAAAGTGCCTGCGCCACTCGACGAGCCGCTCCTGGATCTTTTTCGCTTGATTCTGTATGGAATCCGTCATTAGGTCTCACACTCCGTTTCGCTTCATTTGCGACCGATTTTACCTTTGATATAGAGAATCCTGCTGATAGCGATGGTGCCGAACACCGAGCCAAGGATTACTACCCAATCCGGGGCGTGGAAGAAGAGGAAAAGAATGAGGGGGATTGGCAGTGCAATGGCGGCTATGCTCGGGTGGCGCAGGGCGAACTGTCCAAAAACCGCGCCGAAGATGGCGGGAACCGTGTAGACTTCGAAAGCGGTTACCACCGGATCGGGTAACATTCCCAACAAAACAAAGCCGGCAACAGCGCCGAGGGTGACGAAAACAAGGTTCGTAATTACCGAGCCGGCGATTCCGAGAGTGGAGACGATTTCCGCCTCTCTGGTGCCCGCTTTGACTCCCACCACTTCCTGGGCGACGGCAGAGCAAGGCAGCCGCAGGTTCGAAATGTTACCGGAGAGAAAGGACATGTAGGTGCCGGCGAGTCCGAGAATCGGATAATACGAAATGGGCTCCACGATGTAGAAAGCCCCGAAGATGGCCGCGATGAGCCCCCAAGCCTTTAAAGCAACGGACAGAGGCGGGAAAACACCGTGGACGACGTAAAGGTATAAACACGGAAGAAAGCTCAGGACTGCAGCGAGCAGAAGGGTGACGGCTCCGATCTTGACGATCGGTCGTTTCCAATCGTCGGATTCTTTGGTTGCGTCCATCGTCTATCCCTGTATGCCAAAAATCATGGCCGCCGCCATTCCGGCAAGCATCGCCAGTCCCAGGGTGTACTCCCTGAACCACGCGAGTTTTCGGGAGATCAACAAAAACACCACCATGGCCAAGCCTCCGACCACCGCCGCCACCAACTGGCCTCCTCCGGCAATGAGGCTGCGGCTGTTCAAGAAAGCGAAACAGCCCAGCATCGCAGCGCTCGAAAGCACCGCCAGCCACCCCGGATCTCCTCCGCCGACTTTTTCTCGAATCGTCTCGAGCCGCTGTGCGAAGAGGCCAACAAAGACGAGCCAGCCGATGCCGTTGATGGTCATGGTCCACCAGGAGCTCGCCATGGCCATGATGTCGTAATCGGCTGAGCCCAGATCGACACCATAGGCCTGCGCACCGACGGTGGCCGCGGTGAGCTCGGTGGGGGCCGACCCGATGACCGACAGTCGCAACCAACTGATGGGGGCACCGACGGTGGATATCATTCCCACCATGATGATCAGGACGGCAATAGAAGGGCCGATGGCTGAAATGATCCCCGACCGTAGGGCCCGGATACATTTTTCCCGAGGGAAACCTATTTTTCTAGCTTCCGAGAATGCGAGACGAATGTACAAGACAGCCTGCAGTGCCACCACCGATACGACGATCAAGGCGATAACCCATAACGCCGTGTCGTTTGCGGCCGCCAGGAGCGACTGGCTCAAAGCTACGACCTCCTTTTCTCGCGCCGGCGAGCGGGAGGATTATAGATCAGGAGGGACTTTAGCGTTGGCGGATGATTTGCACCCGCCGGGACTAGTGCGCCTGCTTGACTTTCGTGCTTGGCTGGGAGAGATTCCTACTCTCGAGACGAAAATGAAAGGAGGTTGCCATGGACCGTTCGGAGAAGCTCAACGCGCCGGGTGTCGAGATGATACCCGTGGAAGGAGGCTACAAAGTGTGGACTCAGCGGGTGGGCGACGGGCCCATCGAGCTTCTGACTCTTCACGGTGGTCCAGGCGCGAGTCATGAGTACTTCGAGAGCTTCACAGATTACTTCCCGCAAGAAGGCGTTCAGATCATTTACTACGACCAGCTCGGTTCCTACTATTCGGACCAACCTGATGATGAAAGCCTCTGGAAGGTAAACAGGTTCCGCGAGGAAGTCGAGCAGGTCCGAAAGGCGTTGCGGCTGGAGAACTACTACATCCTGGGTAACTCCTGGGGAGGGATGCTCGGCATCGACGAGGCTTACCATCGGGTAGTACTTCGGTTCATCAAAGAAGTAGAAGCGGGAACTTTCAGGCCGGGGAGCTAGGGATCGACGGAAAAAAGGGACTTGCACTTGGGGCATCGGATCTTCTTCCCGCCCGTAAAGCTTGGAATACGGAGCTCGGTCCGACATTTTGGACAGGTGATGTGGAGTTTCTTGACTGCTTTAGAGCTCGCGCCCGAGAGAAGACCCAACTTCAGCTCTTGCTCGATGGCCGGAAAATTCTCATCCGTCCAAGGATTCATTTCTTTCCAGCGCTTCAAGAACGACCCGTTCTTGATCGCGACGTCCACGGGCAAATAAAGCTCCGGCCGCTTCTCGGCCACGACCCGCTCCAACTCGGGGTAGTCCTGCGAGACCACGTCCAGCGCCAGTAACGCCGTTGCTTGTTCCTCCGACGTAATGGAGCAGGGAGCTGCCAGGAGGAGTAGCTCTTGTTTTTCCACGTGTCCCCAGCCTGGCCGCGTGGAGGCCGCCCATGCGAGCCAGGCGTTGAGGTCTCGCCCCGGGTACTGCTGAGACATTTTCCCGAGGCTGAACATCAACGCTTCGGCTGTTGAATCCAGCGCTTGTTCATTTTCCCAGAGCGACCGGACGCGAGTCCACATGCCCATGGAAGAGCCTCCCCATTCGTCTTCGGTTTTCTAAGGAACTCAACTCAATAATAAGGCTCCCTTCTCCAGATCGCAATTTTCAAATCGTGTCGTAAGCTAAAAGTCAATTCCCGTAGCTGAATGGAGGCGAGGACCTCAAGGAAGTGACGGCCGACGGGTCCAACGATTCGTGAAGTAGTGCGCAAGCTCCTCACCCGGGCCCGCAAGCTCGAAGGTTTCTTCGAAACGGTATGGGTTGTTGATCTTGAGCGTCAAACGGGCACGCATCCCCGGTCCGCTCTCCACATGCTCGGTGACGCATATGGTTCGTGGGGACGCCACATCGCAGACGTATTGGATGACGAATCCTTCGACCATGAACTCCCGCAAAACGATTTTTTTTCGCTCGGAGTCGAAGCTGAATACGCTGAGCTCTCTGTGGTGGTCACCCTGAGGGCTCTTATCCTGAGGCTCGCGTACCGACGCGTGCCGAAACATCAGGAAGTTGTCCTCGAGAATGAACTCATAGTCTCGAATCCCGAAACCGGTTCCGAGCCGGCCGTCGATCGAGCCCTCCCAGTGACCGACCAACATGCGCAGAGGCCCCCAGGGATCATCGGGTTTCGTCTGTGCCTCGGCAATCCATGTCATGGGAATGCTGAAAAGAATTAAAAAAAAGCACATGAGCGTCACGGCGGACGAATAACGCATCTTCGGCCTCCTCGAGAATCTTGGCGGATTGTTGTGGTGAAAAAGATACCTCCCATGGGGGGTGAAGATCAAGCCATTCCGCCCCTGGCCCCCTGGCGCCTGTCTGGAGTGGAAGCCTATGATCCATCGACATTCGCCTGCATTGACGGCGTGCTGCTAGGAACCGGGATGACGGCTTGTCTGGCGCCGGCGCTGCAGGCGGCAAGAGTAGATCCCATGGTGACGCTGCGGTACGAGTGAACGATGGCGGTCGCATCCAGTGCAGTTAGAAAGTAACTCCCATCCGCAACCCTACGACGTTGTCGCCGTACTCGGGCTCGAAGCGACCTCTCACTTCCACTCGAAACGCCATACCGTTGCCGAGCCAATAGTTGACGCCTCCTCCGAAGTTGACCCAGGTCCAGCCGTCGAGCCCGTACTCCGGGGCACCGGCACCTCCAATGCCGGCAACAACGAAGGGAACGAGACCCGGAGATTGCGGAATGAAATGATAGGAAACATTGAGCGAGCCGCTGGCCACTGCCGAAGCCCCATCGCCCAGAATCGAAGCGTCGAACCCAAGACCTAACCCCCCATGGACGAGCCAGTCCATGCCTCCGCCGAACTCGAATGCCGACCCGCCATAGGAAGTGAACTTCGCCGGTCCCGCGTAGATGTAGGGTTGAAACCGAAGATCACTCCGGCGGTCGGCATTCGAGTTCGGCGGAGGCATGGACTGGCTCGTCCATGGGGGGTA